>Ga0187772_10000256_pt1 | contig 23112 bp, 28 predicted proteins | sample 0116_SJ02_MP15_2_FD_133137 | JGI IMG/M metagenome (GOLD analysis project Ga0187772, IMG submission 133137) | Tropical peat soil microbial communities from peatlands in Department of Meta, Colombia - 0116_SJ02_MP15_20_MG | ecosystem: Environmental > Terrestrial > Soil > Wetlands > Peat | place... | reverse complement strand
GCTCTACAAGCAGGTCAAGGGAGGGCAGGTAAGAGGGGTCAAGCACCTGCTTGATCTGATGAAGGAGGCCAAGAAGTGATGTCCACGTACGTTCCTCTTCTAAGACGGAGGCGTGAGGGAGCGACAGACTACCGCTCCAGGAGGAGGGCCATTACCTCCCAGAGGGCGTTGTTGGTCGTCAGAATCTCCAACAAGAACGTTTCATCACAATTCGTAAAGCCGACCGTCAATGGAGATATCGTGCTCTCATCGGCTCATTCGAGGGAACTGGCCAAAATGGGCTGGCACGGTTCGTCGAAGTCCACGCCTGCCTGTTACCTGCTGGGGCTGCTGGCGGGGAAGAAGGCAGTAGAAGCAGGTGTCAAGGAGGCTGTGGCTTACAACGGGGTCGTCCCGTTCATACGCGGCTCGAGAATTGCCGCCCTGCTGAAGGGGGTCGTTGACGCCGGGGTGAAGGTCCCGGTGGGGGATGAGGCGTTTCCCGACGAGAGCAGGCTGACGGGCAAGTCGATAGCGGAATACGCTTCCAAGCTAGCAGCTGAGGACAAGGCCGCGTACTCCCGCAGCTTCTCCGCCCTGCTGAAGGGAGGCTTCAAGCCCGAAGAGTACCCGGCAGAGTTCGAAAGGGTCAAGGCGGCCATCTCAGGGGCGACCAGATGATGTCGGCATATGGAAGGCGCGACCGTCAGGAGGAGGAGCAGGTCTGGGTACCAAGGACCAAGCTTGGCACCCTGGTCAACGAAGGGAAGATAACCTCCCTGGACGAAATCTTCAGGAGCGGCCAGCGCGTCCGCGAGGCAGAGATAGTCAAGAAGCTCCTCCCCGATCTCAGGAACGAGATAGTGGGCGTCAGCGTGGTCCAAAAGCAGACCGACGCAGGGGAACTAACCCGCTTTCTGGCCGTGGTGGCGGTCGGAAACGGTGCAGGCTGGTTTGGTGTCGGGAAAGGAAAGGCGATGCAGACGCGAGAGGCCATCGAGAAGGCTACTACCGCCGCCCTCCTCAACATAATCCCGGTAAAGCTGGGGTGCGGCTCATGGGAGTGCAGGGACGGCAGGCCACATTCAGTCCCGTACAAGATCAGGGGGAAGGCTGGGAGCGTGACCGTCGAAATCATCCCGGCTCCTCGTGCGCTCGGTCTTGTGGCAGGGCCTGCTCTGAAGAACCTCCTGCAGCTTGCGGGAGTGAAGGACGCCTGGGTGAGAACCTTCGGCTCGACAAACACCATGTCTTCCCTGGCGAACGCAGTCTACGACGCTTTCCGAATGTCCCACGGGCTCAATGTCTAGGTGAAACTGGAAAATGGGTCTACTCTTGGTAGTGAACTTGCACGGTTCGATAAACAGTTCCGCGCCGGTCCGCAAATCCCTCAACGAGCTGTGGGTGGCGAGGAAGTTCTCCGCTTCGGTGGTAACCGACGACCTTCAGACCGTGGGGATGCTGAAGCTCTGCAAGGACTACGTCGCGTGGTGTCCTATCGACGAGGGTCTCCTGACAGACTTGCTGGAGAAGCGTGGTATGATAAGTTCATCGCACCCCCTCGACCATGATTCCCTGAAGGCCATGGGCTACAAGAAGCACGAGGAGTTGGCCGCCAGGATGCTCAAGGACCAGGTCCGCCTCTCCGCCGTCGAAGGCGTGCTTCCTTTCTTCCGGCTCGCTCCCCCAAGGGGAGGGTTCAAAATCTCCATGCGCAGGCAGTCTACAGAGCGGGGCGTGCTGGGAAGCAACCCCAGGCTCGACGGAATCGTAAGGAGAATGATCTGAGAATGCCGACCAGAACTCGGAAGGCACGACGCTACAGGGGAATGAGGACCCACGGCTACGGTCAGATAGGTCAGCACCGGCACTCGGGCAGCAGGGGAGGCCATGGCAACGCCGGCCTTCACAAGCACAAGTGGAGCTGGCTGATACTCAACGACCCGGATCACTTCGGCAGGGATCCGTTCCGGCCACCGGGCTACCTGCGCCCTGCAAGGTGGGTGAACGTGGGACAGCTAGACGGCATGGCAAAGGGGATGAAATCCCTGGACCTGTCCTCAATGGGCATAGGCAAGCTGCTTGGGGCCGGAGAGGTGGGCGGGGCCTACCAAATCAAGGTCGTCTCCTTCACAAAGAAGGCTCAGGCTAAAATAGAGGCCGCAGGTGGAAAGATACTGGTAGAGGAGTAGGCCGCAGCCTTTGGCTTCACTGCGCGACTTCATCAAGAACGTAGGAACGGTTCTCCCTGAAATCCCGAAGCCGGAGAAGAAGCCTTCGCTCAACGAACGCTTCGTCTGGACGGGGATTGCACTCATTGCGTACCTTGTCATGGCCACTACGCCGCTCTACGGCTTCACCGGAGTCGGTCAAAATGACCAGCTCGCGTTCCTGAGGGTCGTCTTCGCGTCAACCCAGGGGACCCTGATGGAGCTCGGGATCGGCCCAATCGTAACGTCAGGCCTCATCCTCCAGCTCCTGGTGGGCAGCGACATCATCAAGCTAGACATGAGCGACTCCGCGGACAGGGCCATATTCGGCTCGGCGACGAAACTCCTTACGTTCATCGTCATCGTAGGTGAATCCCTGGCTTACATCTATGGCGGCGCGCTGGGAGCGCTCGGACAGACCCAGGCGCTGGTGGTCTTCGTTCAGTTGTTCATCGCCAGCGTCCTAGTCCTCCTCCTGGACGAGCTGATCCAGAAAGGCTGGGGGATAGGGAGCGGTGTGAGTCTGTTCATCTTGGCCGGCGTCTGCCAGACCGTTATGTGGTACACCTTCTCCCCCATCACCTTTGCATTGACGTCCACGACGACCGCATACTTTGGGTTCATTCCGGCCACAATCAGCGCCTTCTTTACGAACACTCTCCCTAGCATAGTGATCAGGGATTTCAAGTACCCGAGCCTTCTCACATTTTCCCTTACCATCGTGATGCTCCTTGTGCTCGTCTACATAGAGGGCATCAGGGTTGAGCTCCCGATAACTTCGATAAAGTACAGGGGCTTCCAGGGCGTCTACCCCATCAAACTCCTTTACGTTTCCAACATCCCCGTTATTCTGGTGTCGGCACTGGGTGCCAACGTCACCTTCTTCACAAGAATCCTGAACAACTACGTAGGAAGCAACCCTCCCTGGTGGTTCCATTACATCGCTGTGTTCCCGGTTCAGACCGCCAATTCCACGACCACAAGTTCCTACCCCATCGGTGGCCTGGTCTACTACATGACCGCTCCACAATCGGTCAGCCAGACGGTGGGAGACCCGATCCACTCGGCCATTTACCTTCTCTACCTAGTGGGGATGGCGGTGCTCTTTGCAAGGCTCTGGGTCGAGATAGGTGGACTCAACCCGAGAGCGGTCGCCAAGAACCTCATGGACGCCGACGTCCAGGTACCGGGGTTCAGGCGCACAGGTCTATCGATCGAGCAGATGCTTAACAGGTACATCCCTACTCTGACGATAATAGGAGGCATCCTCATAGGCTTGGTTGCCGGGGTCTCTGATCTCTTCGGGGTCTTCGGTACCGGAATCGGAATACTCCTGATGGTCGACATCATCCTGCAGTACTATCAGATGCTGCTCAAGGAGCAGGTGGAGGAGGTATCACCTGCCCTGGCAGGCCTGATAGGAGCTGGCTAGAGGGTGGCCCTGAGAGCAGTAGTTGTCGGAATCCCCGGAGTCGGGAAGACCACCGTAGTCCAGGGAGTGGTGTCAGGATTTCCGGGAGCGAAGCTTGTCAATTTCGGCACCCTCATGCTCGAGGCCGCCCTGTCCCTGAAGTGGGTCAAGCAAAGGGACGAGATGAGGAAGATGTCGGTAGAAAGGCAGAAGCGCCTGCAGAAGCTAGCCGCAGCCAGGATAGCAAAGATGAAGGGAAAAGCGGTCATTGTGGACACCCACCTGTTCATCCGGACCCACGAAGGCTTCTGGCCTGGTCTACCGTTCGAAGTGGTCCGCGCGATGCACCCAACGCATCTGATCCTTGTGGAGGCAGCCCCCGAAGAGATAGCGAAGAGGAGGTCCATGGACACGACCAGGTACAGGGACGCCATCACCATGGAGGGCCTTTCGGAGGAGCTAGCGCTCGCGAGGAGCTTCCTCACCGTGTCTTCGACCCTCACAGGTGCTCCAATGACCATTGTGAAGAACGAGCAAGGAAAGCAGGAGCGGGTAGCCAAGAACCTTGTGAAGATGCTGGAGCAAGCTAAGAGATGATGGCCACGCGGAACAAGTCCGCTCCCGCCGGGTCGGGGAGCGCGAGGACGCTGAACTACATTGTAATCATCGTTATCGTCTTCCTGGTCTTCTATCTGCTCATCCTCCCAGTCTTCACCCCGAAGAGTACGTCTACGGCGACAACCTCGACCAGCACCACAGCGGCGTCGGTCTCTCTCACCCCTTCCACAGACATTGCAGACACCATGGTGACTGTATCAGGCCAGATGCTCCCTCCGAATGCGAATGTCACCGCGATGTTCGGCGCCGCGTCAGTCGCATTGAGTGGCACCTGCATGACCTCCTCTACAGGCACACTGGCGGGGTGCGACTTCTGGGTGCCTTCAAACCTGCCGGCAGGGGGGTACACGGTCACGGTGACGGCAGGGTCAGCCGCGGTAGAGGCAAGATTCACGATTCCGCAATATTCCCCGCCGTTCTCGACGGTCGTGGTGACCCTGACCTCCCTCTCCCTGGGCCTGGTCACCCAGCTAGTGACCAGAAGGGTGGTCGACCTGAACAAGGAGAGGCGGATGAGGGCCGAGGTCAGCGCCTTCAACAAGGAGAAACGCGAGGCGACTCTCGCCAATGACAAGCCGAGACTGGAGAAGCTCAAGAAACGGGAACTCGCCGTCCGGCAGGAACAGGCTAAGGTATCTACCTCCAGGCTCAAGGTGACCGGAATCACGTTCGTACCGTTGCTCCTCGTCTACTATCTGATGGCTTCCTTCTTCGGCGGTTATGGCGTGATCGTAGCCTACACTCCAATTCCGATTCCCGTCATTGCCGCACCCACCTTGAACCCTGGCGTGTTCGAGGTGAGCCTCTTCTGGTGGTATTTCCTCAGCTCGTTTACATTCTCGACAATGCTGAGCAGGCTGCTCCACACCACGACCTAGAGGTCACCTTGAAAGCGATTATAATCTCGGGGATGCCGGCGGTCGGAAAGACGACAGTGTCGAGGAAGGTGGCCCAGGCCCTCCACATGCCACTGGTCGGAGGCGGTGATGTCCTTAAGGAGATGGCAGTGGAAGAAGGATACACCCCCGGGGGGGAAGACTGGTGGGACAGGGGGGAAGGGATGAAATTCCTACAGGAGAGGAAGAAGTCTTCCGACTTTGACAAAGAGGTGGACACCAGGCTGCTGCAGAAAGCCAAGAAGGGGGACGTGGTGATTACGAGCTATCCTGTTCCCTGGCTCACAAGGGACGGCCTGAAGGTGTGGCTCTCAGGCGGGGTGAAGAGCAGGGCAGCCAGAATGTCCAAGAGGGACGATCTCCCGATCTCGAAATGCAAGCGGGTACTCTCGGTTAGGGACCTCGAGAACTACAAGCTATACAAGAAGATCTACGGGATTGAGTTCGGAAAGGACCTCAAACCCTTCGACCTGGTCGTCGAAACGGACGCCATCGACGAAGGGAGAGTAGCTAGGATAGTCATCCAATACGTGAAGAACAGAAGGGACTGAAGTGCAGTCCCGTAAGATGGTGGTGCTGGACCAGGAGCCGGTCGACCCTGAACACGGATGGACTCCTTCATCCCGCCCGGTGAAGGCGATACTGGAATATGGTTTGATACCCCTGGACAAGCCGCGCGGCCCCACAAGCCACGAGGTGGTCGCTTGGACCAAGAGGCTCCTGGGGGTCGACAAGGCGGGGCACAGCGGGACCTTGGACCCTCCCGTTTCCGGGCTCCTTCCCATAGGCCTGGGTCAGTCCACTAGGGCTCTGAGCCTCCTTCTGCTCTTCCCCAAGGAGTACCGTGGGGTGATGAGGCTCCACTCTTCCGTCCCGAGGAAGCAGCTCGATACCGTCGTTGGGGAATTCACTGGGGAGATATTCCAGAGGCCGCCGCAGCGGTCGTCTGTAAGCCGCCAGACGAGAAGCCGGAAGATTCACGAGCTCGAGATCACCGAATCTGCGGGGAATCTGTACTTGTTCAGAGTCCTCTGCCAGTCGGGGACCTACATCCGCAAGCTCGTCTACGACATGGGTGAGGTGCTAGGCGTGGGTGCCACGATGGTCGAGCTGCGCAGGACCAAGGTTGGTCCCCTCACCGAAGAGGGTGGACTGGTGACGCTTCACCAGCTCAACGACGGCATGTTCCGCCTGAAGGAAGGGGATGAGGCTCCTATCAGGAGGCTGGTCCTCCCCATAGAAGGATCGCTGGGAGGCATCGGCAGAATCGTCATCCGAGACTCTGCTGTAGATGCAATATGCCACGGAGCCCGCCTGGGCATCCCGGGAATCCTCTCCGTGTCGGAGGGGGTGAAGAAGGACGACACCATTGCACTCCTCAGCGCGAAGCAGGAGCTTGTCGCCATTGGAAAGGCTCTTTTGGACACAGAAGAGATGCGCGAGGTCCAGCGTGGGCTCGCTTCCACCACGGAACGTGTAGTCATGCAGGCAGGGACCTATCCGAGGCTGTGGAAGAGCCATTCAAAGCCTAAACCCCCTCGCCAGCTCCAGTAGAGCGCTCCGCTTCGATCAGGATTCGTGATTCTTTGTCATGGCTGGAAGAATCTCTCGTGTTGAGGTTTTAAGCAGCGCTTCTCGGCCCAGCAAACGCCGGGATCGCCTAATCTGGTAGGGCGCAGAAAAAACCTACTGCGTAAGCCTGGAAAACGCCACAGTCCGGCGAGCCTGTCTCGCGAAAGCGGGTTCTGGGTTCAAATCCCAGTCCCGGCGCCACACTATCCCAAAACCTGTATAAACCCGAGAAGAAAACCGAAGTCAAGTGAAGGGTTCCGTTTCCGACCTGAGGGTCGGCCTCACTTTCGAGGAAGTCTTCCTTGTCCCAAAGTTCTCCGACATAAAGTCCAGAAAGGACGCTGACGCGCGCTATCGATTCACGAGGTCGTCTGGCGGCTCGGGGGAGGTCTGAGGTCCGGGATGAGCTTTTCCGGTTCCCGCGAACTTCCTGAACTCAGAAGGAAGGCCGAGTTCATGCGAATAGCGTCAGCCGGACACAGGGAAAGCATTCCCCGCGACATTCGGGAGGTCGTTTGAGACGTCGAACCTCGCCGTCGTCGGCCTGCAATGGGGGGACGAAGGGAAGGGAAAGATTGTCGACTTTCTTGCGGGAGGCTATGACGCCGTCGTGCGATACAACGGCGGTAGCAACGCCGGGCACACGGTCGTGAAGGGGACAAGAAAGCACACCTTCCATCTTATCCCGTCAGGTGCCCTCAAAGGAAAGGAACTGCTGATCGGGGCAGGCGTGGCGCTCGACCCTGCAATCCTAGGGGAGGAGCTGTCCCTTCTCCCGGGCGAGGTGAGGAAGAGGCTCCTTGTGGATGGCAGGTGCACCCTCCTGTCCCCGCAGGACAAAGAACTTGACCGCGTCCTGGAAGAGATGAGAGGTCCTTCCGCCATCGGCACGACGAGACGGGGGATTGGCCCTGCCTACGCCCTGAGGGCCCTCCGCCTATCCCCTCGGGCCTCGGACATCATGGCAGGGTTCGATTTCTCTGCGCTCACCAAGTTCTATCAGAGGCTCTCTGTCGACCCGGCTGGCTTGGTTGTGTGGGCAGAGGACTCGAAGGCGATTCTAGAGGGGCTGGTGGGGGACGTCGGTGCCCGGGTAGTCGAAATAGGGGAGAGTGGAGGGTCCGTGCTCTTCGAGGGGTCCCAGGGCTCCCTCCTCGACCTGTTGCACGGATCGTATCCCTTCGTCACGAGCACCCACACCACGGCCAGCTACGTTCCCGCAGCCCTCGGCATCCCTCCGTCACTGGGAGGGAAGTCGCTGGGGGTCACGAAGTGTTACACGACAAGGGTCGGTGAAGGCCCCTTTCCCACCGAGATCAGGGGCCGACTGGCTGACAGCATCAGGTCCGTAGGTAAAGAATACGGCGCAACAACCGGACGTCCGCGGCGGGTGGGGTGGATAGACCTCGTGGCCCTCAGATACACTGTGAAGCTCAACGGAGCCTCGGAGCTGGCGGTCTCGAAGGTCGACGTCCTGTCCCAGATAAATGAGTTCAAGGTCTGTGTCGCCTACAGGCGCGACGGGTCCGAGACCTCGGACCTTCAGGTGTCACTTGCGCACCTCTCCGAAGTCGAGCCCGTGTACGAATCCCCCTTCCTCCTCCGGGGCGCAGACTATGACCATGGACTCCCGGCCAAGGGGAGGAAGCTCGTTGACTACCTGGAAAACGAACTTGGGGTGCGGGTCAAGCTGGTCTCGCATGGCGAGGAGAGGTCCAAGACAATTGAGCTTTGACGTTATCTCTCCCATAGACGGGAGATACAGGAAGGAAGCGGAGCCTCTTGCTCGGTACTTCACGGAAAGAGCTCTCGTCCAGGAAAGGGTCGAGGTCGAGCTCGCATACCTTCGGCTCCTCGTCAGACTCGGGGTTGCTCCAAGGGTGGGGGTTCCCAAGGTCCACTCCGACGTCGAAGAGGTGAAGCGCCTCGAGGAGAAGCTGGGCCACGACGTCAAGGCCGTGGAGGTCTTCCTCCGCGACTCCATCGGGAGGACGGCCCCCGAGCTCGCGCCGTACGTGCATATCGGGCTCACGAGCGAGGACACCAACAGCCTGGCGTTCGCCCACCTCCTGAAGTCGGCGAAGGACGGCATCCTCGTCCCTGCCTACGGGGCGCTGGCTGTGCAGCTGGCGGAGCTCGCCTCTAGGGAGGCCCGGACTGCTATGCTTGCCCGGACTCACGGAAGGCCCGCTGTCCCGACAACCTTCGGCAAAGAAATCTCTGTCTTCGCCGTAAGGTTAGCGGAAAGAGCAGGGCAGCTGCGGAGGCTTGTCCCCCAGGCGAAGTTCTCGGGGGCGGTCGGCACTTTCGCATCCTTCCGCCTCCTCGGGGACTCGGACTGGCCGAAGGAGCTCTCGGGCTTCGTGAACGGGTTCGGAGTCGAGGCGGTGGGCTATTCGACCCAGCTGGTCCCGGGGGAGAGGCTGGCCGACATCCTCCACTGCGTCATCACCATCAACCAGCTCATGGTCTCCCTGGCGCGGGACCTATGGCTCTACCAGACCCTCGACTACGTCCACTTTCTCCGGCCTGGCAAGGTGAGCTCCTCGACCATGCCCCAGAAGGTGAACCCCGTCGACATCGAGAACGCCGAAGGGCAGGCTGAGACTTCGAACTCCCTGCTTGTCTTCCAGGCCTACAAGCTCCAGCAGACCCGCCTACAGAGGGACCTTTCCGACTCCGTAGTGAGACGGATGGTCGGGCAGGCCCTGGCGCACTCGCTCGTCGCGTGCTCCAGGCTCAGGGCATCCCTGTCCGCCATGGAGGTCGACCGCGGTTCAATGAAAGGGGACCTCGAGTCCCACCCCGAGGTGCTCTCCGAGCGCGAGCAGATACTGATGAGGCTGAGAGGAGACAAGAGAGGCTATGAGAAGGTGAAGGCCGCCGTTGAACGGGGCCGCTTCGAAGCATCCAGGGCCGGAGGCGCTTACATCGGATTCGCCGTCGAGCTTGCAAAGGGCGCCCCAGCCGAAGTCAGGAGGCTCCTAGGTGCAGGCGCCGAACGGCCCTAGTTCCTGAAGACCCAGGACAGGTCGGGAGGGTCGGCCCTCTCTCCGGCCTTCTCGTTGAGCGCGTGGGCCACAAGGGGCAGCGCCAGGGTGATGTCGGCGTACAGCGTGGCCTTCTTCGCGTCTGACCTTATCTTCCCCCAGCTTATGGCCTCTTCTAGGGTGCACCCCGAAAGGCCTCCCCACTGGGGGCTGTCCGCAGTTATCTGTATGGCGAATTCGTGAGGCGTCTCTTCCTCTCCTCCCTTCGAAAGCGACTTGATTATGGTCGACAGCTGGATAGTGTCCTTGGGGACCCCCCCACCGAGGTAGACCACCCCGGTCCGCTTCGTCCTTTCGGCTATCTGGGCGAGCTCCTCCATGTCTTTGGTCTGGTCCAGCCTGATCATCTTCCCCTTTTCGCGCCTGAGGAGGCTCAGCGCCACGCCGTAGCCGCTGTCAATCAGCCCGGGGGAGTAGACGGGGACCTTGGCCTTGTAGGCTGCGGCGGTTATGCTGTCGATTCCCCGCTTCGACTGGAACTCTCCGAAGCCGTACAGGAACTCTCTGGTGGAGTAGATCTTCTTCTCGTCCAGTGTGTTGGCGTACTTGTAGATGGTCCTCTCAAGCTTCCTGTACTGCATCTCGTCGGCGTAGACGTCGTAGAACCTATCCACCTTCATCCTCAATAGCTCCTCGTCGTCGGCGAGCCAGGTCCCCTGGTAGTAGTGGTATCCCAGCGCCTCGAGGATGTCCTCCGAGATGTTCGCCCCCGTGCTCACCAGGACGTCGACGTACCTGTTCTCGATGAGCCATCGGATGAGCTTCCACTGACCCGTGGTGCTCAACGAGCCGGTGATTCCCATGAACACGGTCAGGTTCTTGGCCTTCGCCATCTCCGTCCAGATCTTCGCGACTTCACCGAGCTTCTTCCCCTGGAACCCGGTCTGAGACATCTCGTCCAACAAACTGGAGATGCTCTTCTTGCCTACTTCGATCGTCGACACTGGCTTCGAAAGGACTTCTTTCTTTGATACCACGTCACGACGTCAGCGGACTTCACTTAATTGTGTTACTCGGGCATGGACTGAATGGCATGCCCATCTGTTCAACACAGCGGACGGTATTCGATTCGGTTCATGGATTTCTTCTCTGGCAATTGATACGGTCGAGCCTCGGGCTTATTCGGCCACCATCGAATTCAGCGCCAGTGATTATTTCACAGTAACTGATTTCGCTAGGTTCCTGGGATAATCTGGATCGTTTCTCCGCGCAACCGACATATGATAAGCCAACAGTTGGAGCGGGATCGCCTCTACTACCGGTATGAATTTGGGCTGAACCTTGGGGATGTGTATGAAGTGACTGTACACCTCGTCCTTCTCGTCCGAGACCCCAATGACGTCGGCTCCCCTCGCCTTGAGCTCTTCGGCGTTGGAGAGCGTGTCTGCGTGCAGGCCCCCGCTGGGGTTCAGCACGACCACAGGTGTCCCCCTCTCGATCAGCGCCAGGCTGCCATGCTTGAGCTCGCTCGCCGGCATCCCTTCGGCGTGGATGTATGACAGCTCCTTGAGCTTCAAGGCTCCCTCCATGGCGACGGGGCTTTCATACCCCCTGGCGACAAAGTAGAAGTCCGGCCTGTTCATGTATTCGAACACCAGGTCCTGAATCTGCTCGTCGCACTTGAGCGCCTCGACTACGGCCTCAGAGAGTTCCTTGAACCCGTTTGACCGCCTCTTTCCCAGCACCGCGTCGACCACGAGGTTGGCCACCACCACCTGTGCGGTGAAGCTCTTTGTGGCTGCGACCCCGACTTCGGGCCCGCAGTTCAACAGGAGGACCCCGTCGCTCTCGCGCGCTAGCGTGGAACCCGCGGCGTTGACAATCGAAAAGACCTTGGCTCCGTGCCTCTTTGCCTCCTTTACCGCCTCGATGACGTCGGCTGTCTCTCCGCTCTGTGAGAACGCCACCACAACGGATCCTCTTCCCAGGAACCCCGCATGCTCCTTCAGCTCTCCCGCGACGACGGTGTCGACCCTGATTCTTGCCTCCTTGTTCAGCCTGAACTTCATCAGCAGGCCAGCGTGATAGGAGGTGCCCGACGCCGTAATGTAGAGCGACTTCGCCCTTCTGATGGCCTGGGCGAAAGCCTTGACCTTGGTCTGCTCCTGCACAGACGCTGTGAGTACCGTCTTTGGTTGCTCGTTGATCTCTTTCAGGGTGTAGTGGGCGAAGTCGCTCTTGGACATGTCCGAGAGTTCCCAGGCAACCTGCGTGGGCTTGCGCCTGACCTCCGTGCCTTCAGGTCCGAATATCCTGACCCTGTTCTTGGTCAGCTCGACGACTTCGAAGTTGTCGAGGAATATTGTCCTGTCGGTATGGCCGATGAACGCGAGTACGTCACTGGCCAGGAACATCTTCCCGTCCCCGACCCCAACAATCAGCGGGGCGTCCTTGCGGGCCCCCACCATGACGTCCGGTCTGTTCTGGAACATCACCGCTATGGCATATTGCCCTTTCAGTTTCTTCGTCGCGGCCAGGGTCGCCTTCACCGGGTCCTTGAGCCTCTTGTATTCGTCCTCAATGATGTGGGCGATGACTTCTGTGTCTGTTTCGCTCCTGAACTTGTGCCCCTTCGACAGGAGGGCCTTCTTCAGCGGGACGTAGTTCTCGATGATGCCGTTGTGGATGACCGCCACCTGCTCCCTGCACGACGCATGAGGGTGGGCGTTCTGATCGGTGACCCCACCGTGAGTGGCCCATCGGGTGTGAGCCATTCCAACGTTCCCCTTCATGTTCGAGAGACCTCGGCTCTCTTCAATCTCCTTCACCCTCCCAGCCCCCTTCCTAACGCCCAAGGCTCCTCCGCTGATCGTGGCCATGCCGGCGGAATCGTAACCCCTGTACTCGACCCGCTTCAAGCCCTCGAGCAGGAGGCCCGCAACAGGCTCCTCGGCCACACAGCCTACGATCCCGCACATTCGCGGCGGGAGACATCCCCTGGCTCTTTAAACCCCGGCAAACATTCTACTATACCGTGCACAGGCATCTTTGCATCCTTCGGCTTCGAACCGCAGCCGGACTTGGCCACCATGCAAAATGGTTTATGTAAGGTCTGCAGGACCTGCGGGACATGGTGAAGGAGAAGATACTGTTCGATCCGAATTCCAAGACGAGCGTCGTCAAGCGGGTCCTCGTCTCTGACAGGCCCGACGGGTTCAGGCCGGCTTCGGGCAGGCTGGGCCAGAGGATACTCGTCCTGCTCTCCTCGGGCCCGAAGTATCCCGCCGAGATGGCGCGGGCCCTGAACGCTCACCATCAGACGGTGTACTACCACATCGGGAGGCTGGAGAAGGCCGGCCTCATTTCGAGGGTGAGGAGCGAGCAGATTAGGGGCGGGGAGGCGAACCTCTTCGCACTCGCTTCCGATGGCTATGCTGTAGAGTTCCCGGTCAGGGGGGAGCAGATGCCCTCTCTGAATTCGTCCAGCAGGTCAAAGGCGCTTGGCCGATTCTTCAAGGAATTCGTGGCCGAGGGGGAGTTTGACGGATGGGTTGTGGTGGGCTCCCCCCTCCAGCACGGCGAGGCCGGGACCCAGGCAAGGGACGGTCACTACGCCGTGCAGCTCGGCTTTGCCCTCGGCCAGTTCGTCTCCCTCCCCTCGAAGTTTCCCGTCAAGCTTGACGTCGACCTCAGGGCGGAGAAGCTGTTGGCGTCGAACCTGCTGATAGTTGGGGGTCCCAGGACAAATGTGATTGCGGAGGAGCTCAACCCTCACCTGCCGGTCCGTTTCAGCCAGGGCGGGTTCTGGAGCTCAATAGTCGACGACGGCGGAGGGACTTACGGTTCGGAGCTCGACTGCATCGTGGAGAAGGTGAAGAATCCCTGGGATTCGACCAAGACGTGCATCATGGCCGCAGGGCTGACCGGGGCAGGGACAAAGGCAGCAATCATCGGGATCTGCAACTTCCCCGACCTGATCTTCCAGAAGTACAGGTCGGGAGACTTCGCCGCGCTGCTGAAGGGCATCGACAGGGACGGGGACGGTAAGGTGGATTCGGTAGAAGTCCTGAAGCAGCTTTAGGGCCTAGGCCCTTCTGCCCCTGCGTCCCCCCTTCTTCCTCGTCGTGTCGTGAGGAATCGGGGTCGCATCCTCTATCCGTCCGATCTTGAACCCCGCCCTGGCGATGGCGCGGATAGCTGCCTGCGCCCCGGGCCCGGGTGTCCTAGGGCCCGTGCCTCCCACCGCCCTGACCTTGATGTGAACCGCAGTTATTCCCTTTGACTTCGCCACCTCGGAAGCCGCCGATGCACTCCTCATGGCGGCGTATGGGGAGGACTCGAACCGGTCGGCCTTGACGTGCCTCCCGCCTGAAGAGAACGCTATCGTTTCCGCTCCCGTGAGGTCTGTTATGTGCACAATCGTATTGTTGTACGAGGAATAGATGTGGCAGACGCCCCACTTGTCCGCTAGAACTTCTTCCTCTGACACCTGCCTCACTTGGCCTCTGACGGCATCTGATTCACGGTCTGAGCTTCTTCCGGCGCCTGACCCTCCTTCGGAGCCAAACCACCTGCGAGTCGAATGGCGCCTTCCTCTGAGCCGCCCACTTCGTATCCTGGCACGGTAATCACCCTCTCCCCGACCGTCACGTGACCGTGCACTATCAGTTGCCTGGAGTGCAACGGAGACAGGGCCATTCCCTTCTTGAACACCATTGACTGGAGCCTCCTGGCCAGCATGTCCTCGACCGTAAGGCTGAGGATGTCGTCTAGGGTAGCCGCTTCCCCAATCAACCCCTTCCGGCGGAGGCTGTCCAGGAGCTTCTTCTCCTCGCGCTTTCTGACCACCTCGGTCGCCGCAAGGAGCGTCCTTGCTTGCTTCCTCACAGAGCTAAGTTGCGTCTGGGCCCTCCAAAGTTCTCTCTTGTTGCGGAGTCCGAAGGTGCCGAGGAGGTACAGCTCTTGAGCGAGCTGGTCAGCGCGCCATGGGCTGCGGGGCCTGCTGAACTGCTTCCTCGCCTTCTTCGGATCTCCCAACTCTTACTTCTCTTCCTTCTTCGCCGCTTCCTTGGCTGCCGCCACCAAGGTCGCCTTTCTTACCCCAACTGTTCTACCCTTCCTCCCTGTCGTCCTTGTGCGCTGCCCCCTCACCTTCAGCCCCAGGCCGTGCCTCACGCCCTTCCAGCTCTGGATGTTTTTCTCATCCTCGATGTCATTCTTCTGGATGAAATCGAGGTCTGAGCCCAGCAGCTGCTTTGCCTCCCCTGTTTCTGGGTCGTTCCTCCGATTGTAGTACCACCTGGGGAGCGCCGCCCTGGACGTGCTTTGTATGGCGTCCTCTACTTCCTTAACCTGCTGCTCGCTCAGCGTGCCGAGCCTTACCCGCGGGTCGAGGCTCAGGCGGGTGGTGATGACGTTGGCAAAGTTGTACCCGACTCCCTTAAGGTCTGAAAGGGCGACGATCAGCTTCTTACCACCATCCAGGTCCCTGCCAGATATCCTGACCAGGTGCCTGAACTCTGAGGCCTCCGACATGTTCCGTCGCTGCCCTTCTCCCTTTGGTTATAAGTTTTGAAGCCTCTCATGTCGAAAATTGGAGGGGTCCCAAAGGTCGTCCGAAAACTCCTGAATCTCTGCCAAAACTCTTTTAACCAGAACCAATCCCGCAACTCGAAACGCGACGTCTCATGAGAGCTCGTAGCACTCTAGCTGGTGTAGTCAATGGTTGAAGCGAAGGTCTTAGAGGACAGCGGCAGCTCCGTCACACTTCAGCTCGAGGGGATAGACAGGTCGTACGCCAACGCCGTCCGCAGGTTCTGCATAGCAGAAGTTCCCTCCATGGCGATCGACGATGTCGTCATCCTCGAGAACTCCTCGGTCCTTTACGACGAGATACTCGCCCACAGGCTCGGGATGATCCCGATAAGGACGGACCTCGGGAAGTACAACCTCCCAGAGGAGTGCGACTGCGGGAACCCACTCGGTTGCCACAAGTGCCGCGTGCTCTTCGTCCTCGATGCCAAGGGGAAGGACAAGGTCTCGACGGTGACTTCCGGGGACCTGGTTTCGGAGGACAGGGACGTGAGGCCGGTGAGCGAGACAATACCGCTCGTGAAGCTGGCCATGGGCCAGTCGGTCAAGCTTGAAGCCTATGCCAGGCTGGGGCGAGGCAAAGAGCATGCGAAGTGGCAGCCGTGCAGCGTCGCAGTCCTCACCGATGGGAAGAAGGAAGGTGTCTACAACCTCACGGTAGAATCAGCAGGCGGGCTCCCGGCCAAGGAGATCGTCATGAAGGCCATCGAGCTGCTAGAGAAGAAGCTGAAGGAGATACAGGTGGCAGTGGGTGGGGCGGAATGACCGCTTCCAACCCTGTGCTGAGGCGAGCCGCGGTGATGCTCGAAAAAGCAAGCAAGAAACAGAAGGCCCCCGTATGGGACGAAGCATCGAACCTCCTGTCAAACCCGGCGAAGACCCGGGTCGAGGTCAACCTTGGGAGAATCTCCAGAATTGCGGAGGATGGCGAGGCCTTGTTCGTCCCCGGCAAGGTGCTGGGTACGGGAACAATGGAAAGGAAGGTCACCATAGGCGCGTTCGCTTTTTCCGCCGGGGCCAGAGCAAAGATCGAGGCGTCTGGAGGCGCCGCACTTTCCGTTGAGCAGTTTCTGAAGAAATATCCGAAAGGGAGCGGGGTCACGCTTGTCAAGTGAAGACACCGTCTACCTCGACGCCACAAATCAGATTGCAGGCAGGCTGGCGTCAAAGGTCGCCAAGCTGATTCTTTCCGGCAGAAGAGTCGTGGTCGTAAACGCAGAGAAAGCGCTCATATCCGGTTCGAGGACGTCGGTGATCAACCAGTGGAAGGAGAAGCTGGAGCTCTCGAGCAGGGTCAACCCGGTATATGGCCCGATCCATCCGCGAAGGCCGGACAACATACTGAGGAGGATGGTGAGAGGGATGGTGCCCCGCAAGAAACCCAAGGGCGCAACTGCCATGAAGAGGCTCAGGGTGTACATCGGCGTACCTGCGACGGTTAACACGCCAAAGTTCACGAAATTCGACGAGACCACTGCCACGCGCCCCGTCCCTGTGTACGTCACCATGGGGGACCTCTCCAAGAGCCTGGGATGGAACGAGTAGCATGCCATCTCCTTCCCCCAAGGCCCAGGTGAAGAAACCTCCGAAGCTCTACTCTGGAGCAAGGAAGACCGCCCGAGCCACGGCGGCGATATTCCCTGGCGCAGGTAGGATCAGGGTCAACGGCACCCCCGTCGAGCTCTGGGAGCCGGAGCCCGCCAGGCTCCACCTTCTGGGTCCCGTCCAGGTAGTGGGGGATCTCCGGGATAAGTACGACCTTGATGTGAGCGTAGCAGGAGGGGGCTTCATGGGCCAGGCAGACGCCGCGGCCATGGCTATCGCCCGAGCCTACGTCGACCAGGTCAGGGGGAGCGAGACCAGGGAAAAGCTGAATGCATACAATAAATACCTGCTTTCGGGCGACCCGAGACAAGCTGAGCCCAAGAAATTCGGCGGTCCTGGCGCCCGCAGAAAACGCCAGAAGAGTTACAGATAGCCTATGATGATCCCAATCAGATGCTTCACCTGCGGGAACCTCATCGGGGACAAGTTCACCCCGTTCCAGTCTAGGGTCAAGGCTGGGGAAGACCCAGGGAAGGTCCTCGACGACCTCGGGCTCAAGAGGTACTGCTGCCGTAGGATGCTCATTTCGTCGGTGGATGTGATAGACCAGGTCCTCCCGTTCTTCAGCCGTAAGGCAGAGCTCTAGGCAAGGCAGGGCTGGTTGGCGGTGTCAGAATTCGACGACGACGAAGCTGGCTCGGCCGACACCATTGTGGTGTACGGCCTGTCCGAGAAGGCGCTTCTCGCGACGGGTATCCGCATAGGCACTCCCGTGCGGACAAAGACGATGGAGCAGTTTACTGCGAGGCCCCGTCCCGACGGCCTCCACATGATAGACTACGCCAAGACCCTTCACAGGATCGACATCGCCGGCAAGTTCATCGCTGCCACTGGCCCGAAGAACACAGTCGTTTACACGAGTCGCGAGCATGGAGCCATGGCGGTCGAGAAGTTCTGTGAACTGACAGGCGCGATGCAGCGCATAGGGAGGTTCATGCCCGGAACATTCACCAACCCACTGTACCCTGGACATTTGGACGCAGAGCTGGTGGTTGTGGCCGACCCCATGTCGGACGTGCAGGCCATCGTTGAGGCAGGGAAGCTAGGGGTCCCCGTGATAGCCGTATGCGATACTGACAATGTCACCGACGACATCGACTTAGTCATCCCGGGCAACAACCGCGGGCGAAAGGCGATCGCCGCTATCTTCTGGCTCCTTGCCAGGGCCACTCTCACGCATGCCGGCCTTCTCGCCGAAGACCAGCCCATGAAGTACAACATCGAGGACTTTGAGACGAAGGCGGAAGAGGAGCCGAGGCCGGAAGGGCTCGACGAGCGTATATCAGACAGGAACGAATAGCTTCCGCATTGCTAGTCAGGAAGCCAGCCGTGGCGGGGCAGTTCTACCCGGCCAACCCCTCTGAACTTTCGGCCTTAGTCGACGAGTGCTACACTCATCCGCTTGGCCCGGGAAGAAAGCCGCCTGCTCCCCGCACCAAGGCTGATGTCGTCGCCGTAGTCTGTCCTCACGCGGGATATGTCTACTCGGGGCCGGTCGCTGCCCACTCGTTCCTTCACGTGTCTTCGCTCCCCAACCCGGAGCTCCTGGTCGTTGTCGCCCCTAACCACTACGGAATCGGAAGCGGGGTGTCCACCTTCAGCGGAGGGGAGTGGGAGACCCCGCTCGGACGGCTGCGCGTGGATCCCGAGGCTGCGGAGAGACTTATCGATCTGGCAGAGATAGTTTCCGCCGACCCAGACGCCCACAGGCTGGAGCACTCCCTCGAGGTCCAGCTCCCGTTCTTGCAGCGGCTGTACGGGGACTCGGTCCCCATCCTTCCGATCTCCCTCGTCTTCCAAGACATCGACACGGCGAAGGTCCTTTCCTCGGCCCTGGCCAAGGTTATCAGAGGTAGGAGGACCGTGCTCGTCGCCTCGTCAGATCTCACGCACTACGAGCCTGCGGATGTGGCCAGGAAAAAGGACATGGCTCTCTTGCAGCAGGTCCTTGGCATGGACCTGAACGGTTTCTATTCTACCCTCGAGCGGCTCGACGTCACAGCCTGCGGTTTCGGCGCCATCGCCACGGTCATGGCGACTGCTAGCGCTCTGGGGCTCACAAGGCCCGAGCTCCTGAAGTACGCGTCAAGCGGGGACACGACCGGAGACAACCTTCAAGTCGTGGGCTACGGCGCCCTCAGATTCGTCTAACCCATGAAAGCGGTCTCGGAAGCGCCTTCGAAGGCAATCATAACCGGCGAGCACTTCGTCGTCCATGGGGCCTGGGCCCTGGCGGTTGCCCTCCCGCGAAGGGTCCGCGTCGAGATGAAGCCCTCCCCAAACTTCGAGGTTGTCTCAGACAGGTTCAGGGACCCCAGCTCCCAGGCACTGACCCCGGTCTCTAGGGTAATCGGGACGATGGCTAGAGAATTCTCCGTCAAGCCGGGCGTCAGCGTTCGGATATACGGTGGTGTCCCTGGAGGTGCAGGGCTGGGCTCATCCGCTTCCACAATGGTCGCCGCAGCTTCTGCCTTTTCTAAGCTGAACGGTCTCGGACTGGGCGTGGAGGAAATCATCCGGTGTTCGATGATCGGGGAGCACCGCATACACGGGAAGCCCTCGGGGATCGACCCGACCGTTTGCGCGCACGGAGGCGTCCTCCTCTTCAGGCCAGGTTCCCATCCGAGGAAGCTCTCCCTCGATGTCCCGCGGTCGCTTGTCATTTCTCATTCTGGCCTGACCAGGAGCACCAAGGGGCAGATAGGCAGAGTCTCAAGGAAGAGGGCACAGTCCCCCCGTCTCTTCTCCATGCTGGTGCAAGGGGTGGGCGAGCTCAGCCTCGCGGCAGCGGAGAGACTCAGGGAGGGGAACATGAAGGGGCTGGGGGGCCTGTTGACAGTCAACCACGCGATCCTACGTTCCGTGGGAGTATCCAACCAGACGCTCGACGAAATGGTCGATCTCCTGGGGTCGCTGGGGAGCTACGGGGCGAAGCTGACCGGGGCTGGGGGAGGGGGGAGCGTCCTTGCGGTCGCGCCCGAAGCAAAGGAAAAAAGCATTGTTTCAGGGCTGTCCGCGCGAGGGTTTGAGACGTTCAGGGTGAAAATCCCAGCCGAGGGAGTGAGAAGCTGGCTAGAACGGTAGTCGCCAAGCTCGGAGGCTCCGTCATAACGGACAAGTCGAAGCCCTTCTCCTACCGCCCGGACGTCGTTTCCGCCCTATCAGAGGAGATAGCCTCCTCGGACCAGAAGGTGGTCGTGGTCCACGGAGGGGGGTCCTACGGGCACGTAGTCGCAAAGCAGCACGGCATCTCGTCAGACGCTTCTGATGCCCCTGCGGTCGGGGTCGCACAGACAAGAGGAGCAATGTACGAGCTTGACAGAATGGTCTGCAAGACCATGCTGGAGTACAAGCTTAACCCATACCCCTTCTCCCCATTCGACGCCATCAGCAAGGCAGGGAGACTGACAGTCGCCGCCTGGCTGAAGGGGCTCTTGAAGGAGGGGCTGACCCCTGTCACCTTCGGGGACGTGAGCCTTACTCCGGCAGGTTTCAAGGTCATATCTGGGGACGTGATCATGCAGGAGCTCTCGAAAATACTCGTGCCAGAGAGGTCCGTCTTCGCCCTTGACGTCGACGGAGTGTACGAGGAGAACAGCAGGGTGATAATCCCCGAGCTCTCTCCTTCGAGGATCAAGAGGATGAGCGTCCAGGGATCGGACGACGCAACAGGAGGGATGAAGCTCAAGCTCGACGTCGCTGCCAGAATCGCCGCATCTGGCACCAGGGTGTGCTTCGTATCAGGCTACCGGAGGAACGAGTTCTCGAAGGCTCTTCGCGGTCTGGACTTCTATGGGACAGTGGTCCGGTCCTAGCGGATAGAGAGGTGCCGTTCAGCCGCATGCCCTACCTCCAGGATGAAATGAAGCGGGTCAAAGCCAGGGTTGATGACCTGATACTCACAGGGATTCTCCCCAGGACGAACAAAATCAAGGAAGTCGAACTCCTTTACGCCATGATGAGGGACTACCCCTCTAGGCAGGCCAAGGGAATGAGGCCGTTCCTCTGCGTCACAGCCTGCAAAGCTGCCGGGGGAAAAGAGGACGACGCTCTGCTGACAGCAGCCTGCATCGAGCTCTTCCAGAACTGGATACTCATCCACGATGACATCGAAGACGGCTCGGAACTCAGACGCGGAGAACCGGCCCTCCACGTGAAGTATGGCCCAGGACTGGCGCTGAACGCGGGAGATGCACTCCATGCGAGGATGTGGGAGGCGCTCCTGGGCAACAAAGCCAGACTCGGCCTGGCGAAGACTTTCGCAGTTATGGGGGAGTTCTCCCGAATGGTCAACGAAACGACGGAAGGCCAGCACATGGAGCTTGGTTGGGTGGTGGGGAAGAGATGGGATCTCGAGGAGAAGGACTACTACGAGATGTGCAAACGGAAGACTTCCTGGTACACGGTCGCCAGCCCCTGCCGGCTCGGCGCCATCGTCGCGGGGGCTGGGAGCCAGGTCTTGGACGTACTCAAGGAGTTCGGGGTAGGCCTTGGCATCGCGTTCCAGATTCAGGACGACGCTCTGAATCTTGTCGGGGACCAGAAGAAGTATGGCAAGGCGAAGTCAGACGACATACTAGAAGGCAAGAGGACTCTGATTCTGCTACATCTTCTTGCGGCGGCGAGCAAGGTGGAAAGAGACAGGGTCATCTTGATAATGAACAAGAGCCGAGAATCGAAGTCCCAAGAGGAGGTGGCCTATGTACTGTCTTTGGTCGACAAATACGACGCTGTGGGTTTCGCCAGAAAGAGGGCCACGGAACTGATGAAGGAATCGATGGTCACCCTGAAGGGCATCAAATGGAAGGGGGACAAGGAGGCCGCAGGAATGCTTAGCTCATTCACACGTTTCGCAGTAGAGCGCGAATGGTAAGCTCCCTGGGGGACGAGGCCCGCGCAGTCATCGAGAAGGCGGCCCTTGTCAACGCCATCAAGCATGAGGGGAAGGCCGAAGCCGGCGCAGTCATAGGCAGGGCTCTTGCCGAGCTCCCTGAGCTGAGATCCAGCGCGGGGCTTGTTTCGAGGGAAGCTGTGACCCTGGTCAAGCGGGTCAACTCGATGTCACTTTCCGAACAGTTTGAGGTCCTCGAGAAGAAGTTCCCCGGCGCAGCCAAGCCCGCCGAAAGGGAGGGACGCGTCGGGCTCCCGGCGCTTCCCAACGCGGTCAGGGGGAAGACTGCCTTTCGCCTCCCCCCTGAGCCTTCGGGCTTCATGACAATCGGCCATGCCATGGCCTTCACCATAAACTACCTCTACAAGGAGCAGTACGACGGGGAGCTCTGGCTCCGATTCGAAGACACGAACCCTAGGAAGGTCCTCCCGAAATACTACGAGAGCTTCCGGCAAGGGATAGCCTGGCTCGGCATCGGGTATGACCACGAAAAGAACGTCTCCGACGACCTGGAGCTGATCTACCAGAGCGGCAAGGAGCTACTGGAAAAGGGGGACGCCTACGCCTGCTCCTGCGACGAGGCAAAGGTCAAGCGGCTAAGATTCGAGGGAACCCCCTGCGAGCACCGTTCCAACACGGTCGAAGCGAACCTCCATGTGTGGGAGGAACTCCTGGCAAAGAAGCACAGGGAGGGGGCATACGTTGTCAGATTCAAGGGTGATATGCGGAGCCCCAACTACTCCCTCCGGGACACAAACCTCTTCAGGATAATCGACAGCCCGCATCCCATCACGGGGGCAAGGTACACCCTCTGGCCCACCTACGACCTTGCGAACGCCGTCGAAGACGAGATCTGCGGCATAACCCACGTGCTCAGGAGCTCGGAGTTCAGGAACGAGCTACAGCAACTGATTCGGGACGCGCTGAAGTTCAGGCGCCTCGAGGTGATTCAGTTCTCGAGATTCAATTTCAGGGGAGCACCGGTGGCGAAGAGGCTGCTCCGGCCCCTCGTGGAGAAGAAGCTCGTAGCTGGGTGGGACGACCCGAGGATGCCAACTGTGGAGGGCCTGAAGCGCCGAGGTATCATCCCCGCAACTATCAGGGAATTCACACTGCAGGTTGGTTACACGAAGACCGAGCACGAATACGATTGGAGCATGCTCCTGTCGCTTAACAGGAAGCTTCTCGACCCAGTCTCCAGGCGCATCTTCTTTGTCCCCGACCCTGTTAGACTCGCGGTCGAAGGCGCGCCGGAGCGCAGGGTGACCATACCATTCCACCCACAGAAAGACCTCGGATCCCGGTCAATTGACACCGCGGGGGAGTTCTACGTCGCGGCCGGGGACCT
>Ga0187772_10000255_pt1 | contig 23118 bp, 29 predicted proteins | sample 0116_SJ02_MP15_2_FD_133137 | JGI IMG/M metagenome (GOLD analysis project Ga0187772, IMG submission 133137) | Tropical peat soil microbial communities from peatlands in Department of Meta, Colombia - 0116_SJ02_MP15_20_MG | ecosystem: Environmental > Terrestrial > Soil > Wetlands > Peat | place... | reverse complement strand
TGTTACTCCGGATTGCCGCAGTCGACGTACGCGAACCCTACCCTGCTGTGCACTACGTCGCCCAGTGGTGACCAAGCCGGAACGGTGACGGTCACGTCGGACGTCACGTAACATTCTCGAAGGACTTCGGTCGAGAGCTGTCTACCGTTCTCGTCGGTGGGACCGCGAGAGCATTGGACCCAACCCCTTCTCCATTCTCATATTCCTGCAGAGTCTCTCATTCATCGTGCAAGATTCGGACTGCCCCAGCCTAGGTGCCCTACCGGAACTCCGCGTTTTCACCCTGAGGCATTCCCTGTCGCGATATGACAACAGAAATTCCGACACGAGCGTAGGATGGCGCGACCTTCTGCCCGTCGCGGGCGAGGGTTTCCGCGGGGGGAGAGGGAGAAAGGGCGAGACCGCGAGACGCGGGGAGGACCCGTGAGCGAAGCGAGCGGGGGGGACCCGCGCTACGCATGAGTCCTGGCTCACTACTGATCGGCGGGATTCGGAGTCACCCTTGAGGAACTGCCGTATCAGTCAACGCATCCCGATTCGTCGAGGTCGTTGGCCGCGGCCTCTTGCTCCACGCCCGTGTCGAGCCTTGGCGAACTGGTAATGCGGACGAGTTGCTGGTCGCGCTGCGGAGCGTGGATCGCGGGCTCCCTTGTCAGATGGAGCCAGTGTTCGAATCGTACCGTCGGGGCGGACGGTCACCAGTAACCGTCGCTTTGCTAGTTTTAGCACATGTCGTCCAAGAGGATCGATGAAGAATCGCACACCCCCCTTGGTCGCAATCACCTTGTCCTCCACCTCTCGGCGTGAGAGAGTGATTCCCACCATCGGAACTCGATCTCGTGCATCTTGGCCATGAAGCTCATGCGGCGCCTCGGGGCATTTGGCGACAGCGAGGACACGAACATCGATTTGGTGAGGACGCCCAGGAACTGCCTGGCGAATTCTTTCGATGGCTTCCTCAGAAACTTCAACAGGGATACTGTCTGTCATTTTGGTGGGTCACCTTTTCTAGAACTAAAAACTAGCTGATTTGACTGTCCATGATAGAATGTGCTGGACTCCACATTACCCTGCGTACTCAACGGACCCCGATTTTGGCTTGCCAATCGTTTATATACGGCAGCACTAGAGGTTCCTTCGGATCCTTGTCGCTGATTCCTGCAACGCTCTTGTTCCAACGCTCGATTAGCTGAATGGCAGTTAGCACACAAGCGATGTGCTCTGTCTCCGCAAAAACGGCGCAAGCCTGAATCGTTGACTCAGTCCCATTTTCGCCTTTGTGGGTCTCCATCAACCGAGTCAAATCCGTCCTCGGGACCAACTGGCAATACTCCTCGCGAGTGAGAAACAGCTCGCCGCCAGGCCCGGAAACTTGCATTCCCATATGGAAGCTGCCTTCAATCCTGTGCAATGCTCCCTCTCGATAAGCAATCCTCTTCTTGAGTTCCGGCGAAAATATGTGAGGTTTGAAGTATACCACATCGCCCGCCTTGAACTTGGAACTGCCATTCTCTGTCTTCGTATCGAGAACTAATCCCAATCCGTCATGAAGGGCCTGTCGATGAGGGCTAGATCCACCCCTTCGCGTCCCTCTGATTGAGCGAAAGTCCGCTTCGCATGGATTCACTGCAAGTATGGCCGTTAGAACCTGGGATTTCTCTTCGACCCTTGGTGGTGCTGATTCGCGTACCAGCGTAATTGAGGTGGCACTCGTGTGAAGACTCCACCAGCCTCCCTTCTCTTCACCGGAGTTGTCGATGGTCTTGGTTCGACCCAACTCGCTGAGAAGGGCACCTGTCTCGGCGGGTGCCGTCTCCGGTTTCGCTATGATTCTTTCAAGAGTGCCGATTGCCTTTGGGCACAGAATAGACACCTTGAGATGCTTTTCGCGATCCTTCCATCTCTTGTCGCGGGCCATGACACGATTAACGATCGGGGTGCCTGCGACTCGATATTGAGCGGTCGATTGAGAAAGTTCTGGTGGCCAAACATTCAGCGCTGGCGAGTCGAAGCCGTCAATTCTCCCGGTAATGAGCTTTCGAACATCAGAAAGCAGGTCAATCGATATTTTTGTCGCCAAATCGTACGCCGACGTCGAGGCTCCGGATTGGCCCATGATTATTCGATAACGCATCTCGTTGTCACGTTCTCGCTCAATCGCGTACTGTCCGGAGTAGTGGAGCGTCGCCAAGTCGGTGAGACCGCTGGGGCTCATCACGGAGTCCTTTTTGCCCTTGTCAATCCCGGCGAAGAGGTAGAAAGTTCCGCCAGACTTGACGGACTTAATCCACCGTTCTGTGACGGCTGCAGGATTGCTCGTCGCGGTTACAAGCAACTCAAACCTGTCGTCGATTGAATCTCCTTCGCCTGCAGCAAATTCCTGAAAGTAACCAGGAAAGAGCAATCGAAGGGTCTCTCTTCGCTTAATCGAAGGCTCAGACAGATAGACATTGAACCCCAGTTTTCTGAGAAACAATATCCAGAGGCAACCAATTGGCCCTCCGCCAAGCACTATCGCTGTGGGGGCTGGACTATCGATCATCTTCGCCTTGAATGGCCCCCGAGGGCAGCGGGCTCACGTGGCCTCACGAGAAAAAACCATCGTCAAGGCACTCGACCCAACCGATTTCTCGAGCGTCGTTCCCCTCGCGAGAAGGGGACTGAGATTGGCCGCAAGGGCTGCTAGAAGCCCAATTCATCACGATAGAGGACTGGCTTGGTGGCGTCTCCTCAGACACAGCGACAGCCGGTCTCGCGCTTCATTGCGAACACCTAGCGGGTCGGCAATTCTATTCCTTCCTCCCACCAACTCCGTGGTCGATTGACCGGTCGTCACTATCTGCGACTTCGACGCTGTCTCCGTGACGAGAAGTCGCTTCAGTAATCCCGAACCGCGAATAGAATCGAGCGGCCTTCTGCCAATCGTGGGTGAGGATCTTCTCAAGCCCCGGGGTCTGGGATACGATAGCTCGCGCGGCTTTCACTCGCCCGTGCAGGTCGAGAAGGTGTCGAGCCTCGGCGCGCTCGTCCTCCTCGCGGGAGTCGTCGGGGAGGCCCGATGTGATCTCGGCGAGGGTGAACCGACGGGTCGGGGTGGCGAGCTCGTCCTCGTCTTGTCCATCGGACGGGAACGCGATCCGCGCTTCCACGTGGGTCCGCGAACCGTCGTGGACGCGCCGCGGGAATTCCCGGCGGGCCAGGACCACGGTCGGGGTGGGTGTCGTGATCGGCCGTGACCCGGGCGTCGGGACGACCTTGGCGGGCCGGGCCTCACTCTCGGGAGCCTGGAGGCTCCCGAAGCACCGGATCTCGAGGCCGAAGTGCTCGCGGAGCGCGCGGACGTTCTCCGCGCTCGCCGTGCCGTGCCAGCGGTGCCCCTCGGGGTCCCAGCGGAGGCCGAGCCCCTTCAGGAACGCCCGGTTCGCGTACGTCGCCAGGCTCCCGGGAAGGAGAACGGTGCGGTTGGCGGTGGTCGCAGGCGAGGCGGCGATCGAAGGGGTTTCGGAGGCACGTGGCGCGCTCATTGCTGACATCGATGCGAAGCAAGCGCGCAGGCCGTCCGTGGAGCGGCGCGAGCGACGCGGACGGCCGTGTCCTCATGATGGCGGCGCGGGCGGCAGCGGCCGCGACGCCTTCATGAAGGACGCGCGCGGTCGATGCGGGTCAGCAATGAGCGCGCGGGCTGCCGAGACCCTCGGTGAAGCCGAGGCGACTAACCATTCATAGTCCCGAGGCCGTGATATTCACGGGTCCATGCCGTGGACTCGACGTCGGCGGTTCGCCGCGGTAGGAGTCGCACTTGCCTGCGCGGTTCTAGTGGGCCTGGTCGCGACCACCTACGTGGGAGGCTGGGGAGCCTATGCGCATTGGACTTGCGCCAAGGGCACTGAGGTTGCGAATCAGACCGATGACATCCCGGTCCAGCTTCTGAACGCCCCCTACGGAGGGTGGGTTTGGGCGAACACGACGGGGCCCCCAGGACTCATCGAGCACGGGACTGGAATCGGCGACATCTGGGGAGGCTGGACCAGCAATGGCTCGGTGGTCTGGAGCGGATTCGAGGCGTTCGTGACCGTATTCTCTGTCGAGAACCAGACTGTGTTGGGTCCTGGATCGAACGCCCGGTGCTCCAGCCCATTCCAGGTGAATATCTTCGCGCAGGGGGCCGGCTTCGGAGACATCGCCCTGGCTGGTCCAAATGTGTCGGACCGGAACGAGCCGACGGTCTTGGGTTCCTGGGGGACCAACATATCTTTCCAGAATGGATTCGCCGAGCCGAACGCGCGCAACCAGTCCGATTGTGGCGGGCCCGCTCTCTCCATCCCGGGGGTGATCTCGACTTTCCTGTCCCTGTGGGTCACCTTCGCGGAAACCGGACAGACCCACACGGTTCCATTCCAAGTGCCGCTCGTCGAAACCGTCTACAACTACTGGTTCCCCGCGAACTTCGGAACGTGGCAGGTCGACAACCTCTCCGCACCGGGCGGACCTGGCGGCGGATGGGCGTTCTCGTACTCGCCGTGCAACTGAAGCGAGCGAGCCCCCGCGGGTTGATGTGGGACGCGCGCGGACGATGGCGAGACCGCGACAAGCGCGTTGAAACGTGCGCTAGCGAAGGATCAGTCATTCACGGAGCCCGGCGTTACACCCGCCCACGCGTGGCCTAGTTTCGACGAACTGGACATCCGAGGCGCGTGACTACGTACCCCTGAGGTCGACCGCCGTTCAGGGGGACGGGCCGATGTGGAAAGTGAACGGAATCCCCGCCATCGCCAGCAGGATGCCAGCGGCCATCAAGAGAACCATCGCAATCATCACGACCAACGGGATGACCGCCCGTTGGTCGAAGCGCAAGCGGGACGCCTCTCGATTCTTGATCATCGTCGTTCCCTCTCAGTCGCCGTCGGCCCAATCGGCTGCGGCTTCCACTGCGACATGGCCGAGAAGCTCCAGATAGGCCGTCCCCAGCACGGCCCCAACTTGCTGCCCCAAGGTCCAGTCGTCTCGTTCGGCGATTGCCTCGTACCCGCGCTTGGCGAGGGTCGTCACCGTCGGGTGTCCGACCGCCCGCACTACCTTTCCGGCCGCTGTCATAGCAGTATGGAAATCAGACCGGAGTATATTAAACTAGCCACCAGTATCTGAAACGGTCTGCTGACACCCAGCGGACTCCCCAACAGGCAGCAGAATCGCTAGACGGAGTTGTTCCACAACAATAGGGGGAGAAGCGGTTCAGCCACCGTCGACTAACGGTCACTTCGTGGCGTCGTAAATCGCCTTCACGAACTTCATCGCCTCGCCGGCGATGGTGAGTCCGCGAACGTGCTTCCCCTCTGACGTCTGGGTCCACTCTGCTCGCACGAACCCCTGGTCGAACAACATGTCCAGGGCGACGCTGATGGTGGCGCGAGATGCGAGCTTGCGCTGCGTCATCCGCTCGACAAGCTGATTGAAGTACATCGGTGTGCGCTTCTCGATCACCGTCGCCGCGTAGATCTCCCTGGCAACCAAGAGTTCCTTCGATAGGAGCTTCGTCTTCGTCGCAGGTGCCCTGATTCTCTCGTTCATGCCAATCTTCTCGTTCTTTCTATCGTGCTGAGGCGGTCGGCGGGTACTTTTGCTCAGTACTTAGGCTGGAGTACTGAAAGCTGTACTGAAGTTCGGGTCGGATGGAGTGCGCCGCTCGAATCGTTTATATACCGGAACGTCTCGTGCACACTTCTATACTCCCGTATAGATGATTAACCTTTCGCCAATCTGGGCACCTGATGCCCGGACGGGCATTCATCAGGGAACGGGACCTACCTCGGTGCCAGGTACGGTGTCCTACGACTCATCTCCAAGTCGCGCGCCTATCGATCGAGAGCTCCGAATGACCGAGGCCGTTCGAGTCACGTGAAAACCGGTTCCTGCGAAGCCCTTCTTGAGATCCGCTTCCACGCAGTCGAGCAACCACACTGCCGCTTGCTCAGTGACTTCATTGATCTCCTCGAGCGACCGGTCGGCCTCTCCGATTGGCCACACTATTGCGCAGAGACAAAGATGGAACCCATTCTCTCGATGAGAAAGGAACACTCGGAACTTGACCTGGTCGATCTTTCCATACGTGTCGAACCTCTCGCGCAGCTTACGAAGGATTGGGAGTGAGACTTCGCCTGTGCCGTGATAAACCGTGGCTTTCCCCCCGTCGACTGCAGGAATCTCGCTGAGGCGACTGAAACTGTCCGCCCCGGCCAAAGCCCGAAGGCACCTCAGAGCCGAGGCTTGAACATCCGAGGATCCTCCATCGATTCTGAACTCACGATGGGGTCGGTTCGAGAGGGCGCCGTTCCTGAAGAGACCAAGGGTGGGCACCATGAGGAGGCCAAATGCCACGGTGAAGTTCTCCTCAGAGACTTCGACTAGGCACTCCACCCGGACGTTCTCCTTGCGAGCAGCGACCAACCCATCGCGGCTCCCTACTACTACGAGGATAGTGACGCTCCGGGCTCCCTCTCGCCGCAGTCGCCGAACGTGATCCTTGCAGGTGTCCCCCTTGTGAATCGAATCGTCGAATATCATCACTGCGCGCCCGCGGACGTACTTCTCGGTTTCATCGTCGTCGTACAGGATTGTTCGTCGACCAATCGCCGGAAAGGCGGCGGCGAGGTCTTCGAGTAGAGATGCACCCTTTTTGTGAATCCCATACAGGACTACGTCCGGCCCCAGCTCCTTGATCGTCAACAGCGCGTGGTTCGCCACTATCGGAAGCACGCTGTCCGCATCAATCCGTGGGAGGGATCGTTCGGCGAACATGAACGCCAACCATTCGCGGCGTTGCGCCAGAAAGAAGGGCGCCGAACGGTGCGAGATGAACGCCCGGTATCTCTTCGGTCGTTCTCGGTAAAGGGTTGCCGAGGCCCGCTCCCAGTCTACGCGAGATGCGGTACGTCCCTGAGCCATTATTCACCCCCATCATGCTGCGTGCCTTCATCGTTCAGGAGCCCTCGGAAGGTCCGGATCGACCAAGGGAGCGTCCAGTAGGATTCCTTGAATGACATCGAGGGCCCCCTAATCGACACTCCCACCCATTCCCAGCACCGACCCCGACCAGTCTTGCATTGCCGCCAAAGTCTCGGCAACCGCTTGATGGATCTCGTGAAGGTCCTCTATTATTGACCTAGAGTTGGGCGTATCCAGCGCTTCGAGGATTTCGAGCGAATCTAAACAGAACGCGCGGATGCACCCGACCGAACAGAACACCCCTCCACGGAACAGATTTTCCAAGGAAGGAGGTACGACGGTGATACCGAACACCGCCCCGCCGGATGGGATACGAGCCCCACATCGACACTGAACGGCGATTAAAGTGTGAGTCTGAAAAACAGGGGAGCTCCAGGCACGGGGTGTTTGAGCGAGGCTACCAGCCGAGATCGATCGCGAATCACGCGGCATCGTGAATTCCGGCCGCGAAATGCGACCATCTCCTTTCACTGCCGTGCCGGTCCGAAGTCGCACCCGGCACGACCCAGACCGCGCGCCCGTCGCGCGCAGTCATTGTATTAACCCGTGGCTGCTGTGAACTCGAGGTTCGCTTACTTAATCGTTGGCCGCCATACGCGCGCCCGCCTTGACGACTGACGCGGGCTGATGACGGGACCGCAATCAGCGCGCAGGACGCGTACGGATCATCCGCTTCCACCCCGGCGCAACTCGGGCCCGAGGTCTTGGCCGGCTCTGTCAGAGGATCGGGGATGAATAGCTCCCCGATACGGTGACTGTTTCGTTCGAAGGGGCACCGGTTACGAACCAGTATTCGTACTGGCTAGCGGTGAAACTGAAGGAACCCGCGGCGCCCTCAGCCGAGAAGATATCCTGGCCCAACGCGGAGCCAAAACGGATTTGGAAATTCGTGTTGGGATCTGGAGCCGACCACGTCCCCGAGATTTGAGCACCGGCTGGCGGAGTAATCGTCGCGTTTCCCTGCACCTCGGCGAGGGTAAAGATCTGATCGGAGAAACTGTGGGGGACGGGAATCGCGATGAGGCCGACAAAGACCGCCACCAGGATCACGACGATGGCGACGTTTCGAATGAGGTGGCTTGGTTTGGCTGGCGGGGGAGAGGGAACCGCCATGCTCGGACACGTCCATCGAGAGATATCAGAGTTGGCTCTGCAGCGCCCACGACGCCGTCATGAAGGAACCGCTCGTTCGATGACGCGACCGCGACAAGCGCACGGCAGGCTAAACTCACCCGCAAAGCCCCAACGAAAGTCTTAGTATCGGAGCGATAGCCTCTGGGTTGGCAGCCATGAGCCCTGACAGAGCAGAAGCTGCACCGACCGTGGCGGTCCGCGACAAGGAGACCCTTCGGAACTCTTGGAAATGCGCGTTCTGGAAGCAGGACTCCGATCCCGTTCCCGGCTGGCTGGTGCTCACGAACCAACGGATTCTTGCCTACGAGGGAACGGGAGGGGGATTCTGGGCGGGAACTCCAAGACAGTGGGTCGTTGTGGTTGACCGAAACCTGGCGGATGTGCCTCCCATAGCTAGGTCCGATGAGTCGGACGGTGAAATCTACCTATTCATCGCCGGTCACGCGTTGAAGCTTCGCACCGCGCCTGCCCATGCTGCCCTGAGCGACATCGAGCACGCTCGATTGCAAGCCCTCGCATTGGCCGCCCCTCCACGGGTTGGCCCACACGAGAAGGAAGTCGTCATCAAGGAGGTCGTGAAGATCCCCTGCAGGTACTGCGGCAATCTGAACCTTCAGGCCGACAAGAAGTGTGCCTCATGCGGTGCGGCGACTGGGTGATGACAGGAATCCTAACCACTGTGCGCGGCCGATGACCTGACTGCAATCCGATTGCGCGCGAGGAGCGGACTCCGGTTGGCGAACCTCAGGGTAACTGCAGCGCTATAGACGGACCCTGGATACGGAAAGCCGATGAATGAAGGTGGGAAGTCCTTTCCGAAAGAGGTCATCCTCGCCGAAAAGTTCGGAAGGTTCAAGGAACATTGGAGGCCGAAAATCATCGGTGAAGTCAACGACTTTCACGTCAAGATCGTCAAGGTCCAGGGGAGTTTCGAGTGGCATCGCCACGAGAACGAGGACGAGTTGTTTCTCGTCACGAAAGGTCGAATGACGATCCGCCTGCGGGAACGCGACATCCCACTCGAAGAGGGGGAGTTGCTGGTAGTTCCTCGGGGGATTGAGCACATGCCCGTCGCGGCCGACGAGGCTTGGGTGATGCTGCTCGAACCAAAGTCCACTGTCAACACGGGAGATGCGGGCGGCGCGAGAACCGTGTCACCGGAGTGGATCTAAGTTCCACCCCCGACAGAACTTCAGGACCTCCCGATGTTCGCGCGGGCGGCCGCGCTCCGCGCGAACTTCAAGAAGGGAGCGCGCCGCCGATGACGGGATCGCAATCAGCTCTATGGTCGCGAGGCCATCGATTCGTACTGACGCATGTTGATCTGGTGGAGTGCCTTGATGGCCGCGTCAGCGAGATTGAACTCACGCCGAACGAACCTCCAGTTGGCCCGGATCTTGGGGCCGAACCCCTCGAGAACTTCCGCCCTAAGCTCTCTAGCGAACTCGATGTCACCGGCGTGAAGAGTCAGAGCTCCGAGTTCCCCGCTCAAGAAGCGGATGACCTGCTGCCCGTCCCCAAAAATCTCGATCTTCCCATCGAAATCGTTGTTGCGAAGATTTACCCCAAGCGCTCGGGCCGCGACGAGGTCGTAGAATTGGAGCCCTCCCGCCGCCTTGGACTCTGCAAATCCGGCGCGCTCTCGCGGACCCAAGCGCGAATGCTTCAATCCCCAGAGCCCCCTGACCGCATCGCCTGGGCGGCACGTCAGGCAACCCCCGGTCAACGACCTCCGCCAGTCCAACTCCCCCGGTCGAAAGATCGCATAACCGAGCAGAACCAGCGCGGCGGGATCTCCGGCCCTAGGGATCAACCCCGAATCGAAGTATGCCTCGAGCGAGGGCAGCTTCCACGGACTGTCGCCCTGTTCGGGCATAGTGAGGAGTAACCAGTGAACGTGAGGGCTAACCTACCTTTATGGGCGACGCTCGCGGTCAATGACGGGCCGCGATCATCGCGGGCATTTGCGCGCGACCAACGCGGATCTATTCAACTCTCGCCGGTTTGTTCCAACGCAGCGACCGTCTCAGAGCCTCGACCCTCTCGACTTTTGCGCGTTCTCTCTAGTGCATCTCGAACACCAGATTGTTTTGCGCGGCACCTTGGGAGGAGCGTAGAGAATCGGGAAGGTGCGTTGAATTAGTTCGCGCACCGAAGTTGGTATCCCTTCCAGAAGGGCTCCGTTAAAATCTCGCCATTCATCGAATATCGATTTCAGGCGGCGATACTCGGCGGCTGTTACGTCCCAAGGCGATTCCATTCCGTGTTCTCGATCGTCCACGTAAAACCCTCGGTTCCTAGCCGTATTCCACGACTTCGCCTCCCCTGCGAGTCCCCGAACAGCTCGCACTAAGTCAGGGTCCGCCTCGACGCGCTGTGGAAGGCTGGCCAACTCGTCGGGTCGAACCCCAGGCGGCATGACTGCGGCCACTTGCTCGGGAGTAACCGCAGCCAGGGCGCCGGGTTGCCGCTCGGCTTCGGTCGGTTGCCTTGCGCCAGCAAGCCCCCCGAACGACTTCATGATCTGCATCCCGAAGAGGGTACAGCCCACAACCGTGTGCTTTTCACGGTGGTCACTCAGGATGTGGCGGTCTACAAGTATCAAGGCCGAGCTCTTGGAGGGGTCCATTTCGAAGCTCATCAACCCTGTTTCAATCATACGATACAGGAGACACTTCGCGGTCTCTTCCCAGGCCAGAATCGTCAGAGAATAGGCATGGCCGAATTCGCCTCTCTCCTCCGCCAATCCTGCAAGCGCGAGAAATGTCCTGCCGTTCCTGAGGCATCCATCACCGAGGGCATCAGGCGTCGCGCGAGTCATTGAACTCCCAGATGCGGCACTTGCGGATAACGCGACACCAAGCACGCGAAAACTTCGGCCACAAGCATCTCTGTCGTTCGACAACTGTCGCGGCCACGCGACCTTCATGAAGGGACAGCGCGTTCGTTGAGCGACCGGGATGAGCGTGAAGAACTCCACGTCCTATTCGGGCTTGCGTATTCAGACGCTGACCCCCGCGGATCGCGACGCGTGGATTCGACTTCGATGTGAGCTTTGGCCAGACAACTCCCCGCCGGACCTTGAACGAGATTCGGATGTATTCCTCAGCTCTTTGCAGAACGGCAAGTTCTACCGAAACGGGATGGTCGCCACAGTGTTATTGGCGAAGCTGCCAACTGGCGCTGTTGTCGGATCCGCAGAGGTCGACCTTCGGCCATACGCGAATGGGTGCAGCACAACCCCGGTGGGCTATCTCGAGGGGTGGTATGTCACCCCGGAACTTCGCAGGAAGGGGGTCGGCCGAGCTCTCGTCCGTGCCGCGGAGGAGTGGGCCCGCGCACTGGGATGCAAGGAGATGGCGTCTGACACGGAATTCACGAACGAAACCTCTCAGCTTGCGCACAAGCCGCTCAGCTACAGAGAAACGGATCGCCTTGTTCATTTTCGGCGTGATCTCACAGCTACCGATTGAAACGTAGAAGTTGACCCCCGCCGCGCCCTTGCCTTAAATGCCCCGCGACGCGCCTGCGTCCGCGGAGGTCGCTCGAAGGATCGATGACGCTACGACAGGGGCTGCTCGCCGCGGTGCTCGCGCTCGCGATGATCGATGGGCTCGATGGCCTCGGGGCTGCGGGCGTGGTGGGAGGTCGCGACGCGGTGAAGCAGGCTTGTCCTGGTCGCAATCTTGTTCGGCCTGACAGGGGTGCTGTGGGTGGCCGCGCCACACTGAGCGGCCAATGGACTCTCATTAGACAGGTCGCCGCGCACCGCTAATCTATTCGAGGAGCATTGGAGGTGGGCCAGAATGACGGGTGAAGTGGTTTCGCCTCCTAGCGACCCGGTCCCGGCAGAGGGACCGGGCAGTGACGAGGTCGACTATCGTTCCTACTGGGTCTGGATTTTTGTTGGGGTCGCTCTGGTCGGGATCGCAATCGTAGTCGTGGCGCTTACGGTCCAGCCAGCGTCGTCTGCAGGCTTAGTGGCTCTCGTGATCGCGGCGACGGCATTTCCCACGCTCGCACTTTGGGCCTCGAGAATCTCTAATGCAGAGGTAGTCCAGTCTACCGCGAGATCGGCCAAGGCGCGAAACGAACTGATCGGGATTGCGATTGCCGGCTTGAAATCCGATATTCGGTCATCCGCTGAAATTCAAACAAAGGCCGTTGTCTCCGCCATTGACCAAGTCCGCGATGCTACGGTCAAGGGAGCCACGGATCTATCCCGTGAAATCAAGTCTCTAGCAGAGACCATCAGCAGTGTCGGCGCTGCAGAAGTTAAGGCGCTGGAAGAGGCAAGGCTAGCAGCCGACAAGCAGACCGAAGCGACCAGAGCCCTACGGGAACTCCAAGTGAGGGCCGAGGAAAGAGCGCGGCCACAACTTCACGCCCAGACACAGGTCAGGTCCCACTGGCTTTTCTTCCACCACAACTGGTTGGTGATCGCAAACACAGCTGGACCTGCTCATGGGGTTTCTGTCGAGTATCGATTCTTTCAGCAGAACGACTGGACGCGGATACCCGTCTCGGGGTTCGACCTAGAAACGCAACAGCAACGCGAATTTGACATCGGCGACGTCAATGCCACCGGGGGAAGCAACCGTCTCTGGGTAAACCTACGATATCGCGACGATGCCAACCGGCAGCACGTGGCCACGGTCGATATGCCACTCGGCGGAAATCAGTGGACTCAGGCGACCTCGCGTTCGCTAGACTGAGGACCTTGCTGGGACTCGGGACAATTCAAACCGTGATTCTTTGGACGACACCCTGAAGTCCGCCTACGCCCGTAGTCTGCTCGATGAAATCGGCTGCTTCTTCGAGGAAGGTTCGCATCGTGTTCTTACCCACCGATTCACCAAAGTAGAAAACGTCCCCATGAAGCGTGTCGGCGAGATGGCCGTACGTGACTTCGAGATCCCCTCGGTCGGTGGCTCGGAGGTACTTTCGCCGCTCCATGTGGGCAGTTCGATCCAGTGGTACAGAGATGTTGTGTTTGGCTAGGAGGTAGGAGTCGGTCGCCTCCACTACCGCGAGCCAGGCCTTCTCTGAAGCTTGTCGTACCCCCAGATCATCGCCCTTAGACCAAGCATCGGACAGCTCATCCAAGGCGCGAAGAAACGTCCCACCGGGAGTTGGCACGAATCAGTACTGGAGGCGGGCTATTTGGACGCAGCGCACGCCCGGCGCTAGATGCACGGATGGTTTCGCTTGACAGTCGATATTAAGACTGGGGCGGGACCGGTCGAGCACGCGCGACTACACCCCCGGAGTTCTCGCCGGGGTCCAAGTCGCGCAGTTTCGCCTGGAGCGCGCGCAGCGCCATCACGTGCTCCTCCACGTCGGCGAGCACGGTCGTAACCCTAAAGTCACCACGGTAGGTCATCGGCCGTGGCCTCCGCTGCCCAACGTCCGAGGGTGTTTGTCTCCCACAGCCGAACCGACGCAGAGGGTCAGCTGTTCCTGTCGCACGTCTTCAACATCCCCGAATCGCGCTACCGGCCCTACTTTTACAGCATTAGTCCCCACCCTCCCCATGCGAGCGCCATTCGAGACCTGATTCGCGGATGCGAGGCACTCCTTTTCCTGCTATCAGACCAGATGCTTGACGCTGAGGATGTGGTCCACGCGAATCACACCCGCGCATGGGTCGGTTACGAAGTCGGTGTTGCTTCGCAACTCGGCCAGCCAGTAGTCGTCATCGAACCGGAGGATCACCGCGTAGATCTCCCCGTCCCCGGCGCGACACACTACATTCAGCGTCCCGCCACTGCACGCGAGAACATGACCGCTCTGTGGAAGTCGGTCGCTGCATCGGCTTGTTCGTTCCGCGGCCCGAAGATTGAGGGAGGCCCCCTCGACGGCAGCCGCCAGAAGCGAGGGATGCCCAAACCGGGCGATGTCGTGGGCTACCTCGATTTCGATACCATGAAGGGTCTCGACCTCCCGCCCGTCGTCGATGCCATTGAGAACCTGGGCATCTTCGCCCGGATTCGTTGCCCTGAAAGGCAGTGTTTCACCCCGTTCATGGTTCCGAGAGCGCTTCTGGAGCGCGGCGGGTTTCCGTGCCCCTCCTGTCGACGGGAAGTAGCGAGTTCGAAAGCAAGAGCGGTACAGGCTATCGAGAGACGTCCAGACCAAGGTGCGCCGACCGGCATGTCGCCCGACGAGTTTTCCGACCTGCTCCGCCAGACGAGACCCGAGTGAGCTGCGGAGCCCTGCCGCCGCGATCTATTGCGACGCTACCGGGCGTGCCCTTGCAACGATACCCCCAGAGTTCTCCCCCGCGTCTCTTTCCCGAATCTTTCGGTGATGCGCCCGCAGCGTCGTAACCATCTCCTCATGGCTCGTGCGGCTCACTAGGGCCGTCTTCCGACATCACTCGGGCAAAATCCGGCCGCGGCCCCTGGCGCGATCTCCGACCACAGGCCCCGCCACCTGGAGCGAGCGGGCGCGAAGCGAAGACACCGCGTGACAGCAGGTTCATTCGCAGTAGCTCAGTGGCAGGATTCCAAGTAGTCAAACGAAGTAGCGGCCTTCATGCCAAAAGGGAGACCGAGGTACCTCGTCAAAGACTTCTACAAGGGTTGGCCAATCGAGTGCCTTCACGAACTTCCCAAGCAGATTGATGGATTCTATGTCCTCTATGACTCCAGCGGGCATCCGCTTCGCGTCGGCATATCTGGGAAGAAACGCCAAGACATCAGAACCCGCATCTACAATGAGTACCACTTGAGAAAGAAGTGGCGGGCTGTAGATCACTTCTCAGTCTTCACATTCACCACCAGGACATGGTTTGATCAAGTCGAGCGACTGGTTCTTGCCGCGGTCGGGCCCGCACTTTCTGGGAACGAGCACGCGGGCCGTATCAAGTCGCGCAATCGCCCGATTCCGCCACCTCGATGGAAGCACGTCAGCAATTTTGTTCGGGCAAAGGTCAACGCGAAGGGACAAGTTGTGGTAGGCAAAGAGCACGCGGGGCGCAGAGTTCGGGTCGAGTTAGGACCCAAGGTTCGCGGATAGGCTTGTTCCGCGTCGTTTCAGGCGCCCTGCCGGGCTTCTGCCCACAACAATACTCCCGCCTTAGAGGTCTCCGTGGAGCCGCGTCTCCTGCGAGCTACCTGCTAAAGTGGCGCGCCTCGGGTGGCCGCCAGAGTTCGCTTGTCGTCCGATCTGAGCGGTTCGTCTCCCCCTCAGCGCGCCGCTAGGGCGCGGGGCGCGACTTCGCGAGCAGTCCCCCGAAGTTCTCGCCTGCGTCGAGGTCGCGCAGCTTGGCGTCCAGACCGCGAAGCGCGAGGACCTTCTGTTCCAGGTCCTCCAGAATCGTCCGATTCACGCGCGCCCGAAGGTCGCGTGCGGTCTCTCCATCGCGAGCGTAGTCCGCGAAGCCGCTGCGCGCCGACCCGAACGAACCCGCGTCCCCTTCACGAGGCCCCTCGTGGAGTGCGCACGGGGAACGTGCGGCTGACCCTCGTGTTCAGACTGTCGGATTCACGATCGGTGTCCACAATCTGGCTCTCACAGACCCACCATCCCTCCCCCACGGCCGGGGGATCGGGCTCGCGTCTCAGGTTTGTGTGAAACTCCGCAACGTCGGCGCGAGACCGCCACTCATTCGATGGAAATCCTGTCCTTCTATCATGAGGAAAGTGGGGACAGAAGTGAGGGACATCTCCAGAAATGGCCGAGCAGTCAGACCTCTCGTTGAACGATATCCTGAAGGGTGAGTTGACAATCATACACGAGAGTGATCTGGAGTCGCGGATGACGGCCGGGACCGGGGCTGAGCAAAACGATGGGCGACTCAGCAAACGTCCAGAATTTCTGGACGACAGACCGCTCGCCTCAATCGGACTCGGTCGGGTCTCCAGCGCCTCTCATCTTCCTCTGATCGGGGGCATCCTGCTACTCTCAGTGGTCTTGTATGGCTTGGGAGCAGCGATCGCCCAAGAAGAGAACGAACTGCATGCGTACGCTTCGTTCTACATTCTGCCCCTGCTGATTTCGTTGGTCGCAATCGGCCTCTACTTCATCTCGATCGCTCCTCACAGGTACGGCAATATTCTTTGGAACTGGAGTCCCCACTTCGGCGCGGAGTACGAGGATCACCTCCGCTCACATTGGCACCGAATCAACCACTCCAAACAGACCCATATCCTGTCCTTCTCCGGAGGTGCAGGGGGGGTGCTCTACGTCAGTCTCATCAGGCTGTTGGGACCCGGGATCGTTCCGATTCCACCAATCTCTCAGCCGATACTCTTTGGGGGACCCATCCTCTTCGGTTACGTCGCGATCATCTGCGGAGTCACCGGGTACTTTGCAGGACTTGGGCTTCACATTGTCATAGAGCACCTGAGATTCTACAGTCGGTTGCCTCGGCTTCGTCTCGATCCCCATCGACTGATCGTCGGAGACACCGAACTCACACGTCTAGCGTGGTTCTCCTTTTCTATCTCGCTGATCTGGTTCGCCTGCTTAGCCGTAGTGGCCATAATCTTCTATGGTGACTTCGATGCCGTTACCATCGGGCTCTTCGCCTGCGGGAGCCTCTTCGGGGTGATGTTGTTCCTCGTACCTCAAGTCTACCTCCACGAGGTGATCCAACTCGCGAAGAAGACACTTGTCGCCGAGATTGCGGGGAGTCTCCCACGCAACTGGGCGACTCAGGAGGTGCTCGCGGCAGACCCGTCGATTGCACCCCGGCTGACTCTTATCCGATCCGTAGATAGCATCACAGAATGGCCCGTGGATTTGCGACTAGTTCTATCCGAGATAGGAGCGGTCTTGCTTCCGGTTGCAGCATCCGTGCTGAGCCCACAGTTCAGTTCTGTGTTCTCCCACTAACACCGTTCGTGTCAGCGCAAGACGGGCCATCGCCCTGTTGGAATTGACTATCCCCCGCCAGCCCGAGGATTGCGAAAGAGTATCTTTTTGCGGAGATACAGAGAGATTGCGGACAACGGGTACCGCAACGCCAGCCACATTAGAAGTTCTTGCGGAGGAGTGTTCCCGAGAATGCAAGCGACGACCCTCCGAAGAGAGTCCGTGTCCGCGAACATGTCGAAGGTGTTCTCGAAGTCTAAGCTTGCAGCCTTCTGCAACTTTGAGAGATACTCCATCCCAAGGAAAAATGGGTGCGACCACAACGCCGCTTCGTAACCCGCGAACTGTCCCGTGGCGGAGAAGTGATCGACCAGAACCTTTCCACTGATGAGTCCACTTGCTATTCCTTCAAGAAAGACGGGGTCGGCAGTCCCGAGAGCGTCGCCGACGAGCGCGGTGCTTCCGTTTGTTGCCGGTCTCTTGCCAAACAGAGGTATCGTCCAGTTCCGATAGGTTGCGGGTCGAATCTTGTAGATCCCCCAGGCAGCTCGTTCCATGACCCCTCGGTACTCCACCAACTTGCTGTCATGAGATCGTATGACTCCGGTCCCGAGGCCCACTGAATCCGCTCGCGAGAACACCCACGAGTACCCAAGGTCCGACGGATCATGGGTGGGGTGAAGCATCAGAGAAATTCTGGACTCTCCGTTCCCGGGCACGAACGACTCGGTAGCAATCGCAATCTCGTGGTTCTTGAACGGACCCCGGATAGGTTTGCCTTCGGGCGAGCTGACACCGTCGGCCACGATGGTCCACTCTGCGCTACCAGAACTATTCGAGAGCGTAGCTCCAGCGTCCTGTGCCCGGCCCCTCAACCAAGCGTCGAACTCGATTCTATGCACAAGAGCCACATCATTGGCCTCAATCCGCACTGTACTTGTCTCGTGATTCGTTGGATGGATGAGTACGAACTCGTGAACAAACTCTGGAATGCCGGAGCTCAAGAACCGAGGTTCGAGCTCACAGAGGACGTCCAGCGACTTCTTAGTGAGCCCGCCCCCGCACAGTTTGTCCCGAGGGAACGCGGCGGGGTCAGAAAGAAGCACACGGTACCCTCGCCGCGATAGAGCGAGAGCACAGTAGGACCCAACTGGACCAGCTCCTAGCACTTGGACATCGTACATGGGGTCCGGCGGGATGCCTAGTCTGCGAGGGCAAAAAAACTGTTGCCCGGAGATCGATGAGTGCGCGGCCGGGTTGGGCCACCCGGTTCAATCACCCCCACGACGTGGCAGAGCTCGTGCAAGGTGCATCACCCGTGTGGCTTGTCCACGAGTGCTCTCCGAATCGGATTCCAATTCCATCCAAGATCGGAGAGTGGGGAGGCAGGCCGCCTGTAACGTCGCGAGCGACGCCACCAGCCCTGTCCCAACCTCACGGTCTATGGCGATTGGGCCGGCCGCGCCCTCACGACGAGCCCCCCGAAGCTCTCGCCTGCATCCAGGTCCCGGAGCTTTGCGTGGAGCGCCCGCAGCGCCATCACCTGCCGCTCCACGTCGGCGAGCACGGTCGAGTGGACTCGCGTCCGCAGATCGCGCTCCGTCTCGCCTTCGCGCGCGTACGACGCGAACCCGGCCCGGACGGACTCGAACGAGCCGGGGTTGAAGACCAGCTGCGAGAAGGCCCACACACGACCGGCCTCCGGGCTCGGAGTAACGTCGGCTTCCTCGTGCGCGACCTCGATCGTGGGCCGCGGAGCCGCGGGAGGGTTGGTCGGCGAGGGCGAGCGCGGGAGCGGTAGTTCGCTCGCGGGGGTGAATCCGGGGAGCGTCCGCGCATCCTCGCGAGCCCGGGGCTTGCCGTGGAAGGTGCCGTAGTCGGGTGAGTGCTCGCGGAGGTAGGCGGGGTACGGCTTGGCCGTGCCGAAGTCGACCACGTAGCGGACCTCGGGGTCGCGCGGGATCGAGAAACCGCATCCGCACGAGCACTTTCGCGGAAACCGGTTTCCGGTTACCGTGCGAAGGCGGGAAGTGGTCGGTTCATTCGGCTGTGTCTCACGCGCTGGATTCGAGATGCTTGGCTGCATCGCTGGTCCCTCGCGAAGGCAGGGACCGGCGATGAACAGAGATTCGTCAAGAAACCTAACTTACAGCTAGGAGTGGCCGCTTCCGCGGATTTCGGCTGAAAGGGAATTCGACTTAGCCGAGGTCGCGGATGGACCCCAGCTTGCTGGACATTTCCGCGAATCTTCCAGATGGAATCGAGCGAGCGAGATTGACTAGCTGAGTGTAGAGATTGTTCGGGCGATCCCGCCAAGGCTTGGAGAATGTTTCGTCGAGAAGTCGCAGCAAGGCGACCTTGTCATCACTGTCGATCGTAGAGTCCCTAAGGATGCCTACTGCGGACGTAATCAGTTGTGGATCAACACCGAGCTCTTTCAAACCGCGTTCGAGCCATGAGCGAAACCCGTCCGTCGCCGGTCCGCCCAGCGGGGCGGAGTTCCTCTCGAGTTCGGAGCGTAGTGCTCGAATCGCAGCTCCCACGACGAAAGCCCTCCGAACGCGATCTCCATGGGATACCTCGAGCAACGAACCGAGAAAGGAAATCGTAACCAAGAGATTCATGCCCCTCTCTTCCTTCCCGAATCGAGCGAAACCCAGAAAGGGGCCGACGTTTGACCTGGCTGATTCTGATTGCAAGTTTTCGCCGTCGCTATTGGACCCCGTTGCACCGACCGCTGTTTCCGTCTCCTTCCCTTGACGGCTACTCGAACTTTGACCACCGGTTGGGTCTATGCCGATGTGAGCTGGGGGCGCGCGACTACCCTGGAGAAAGTCGGCCATTGCGGCTTCGAACCCCGTCCGGACTCCAAGCGCTTCCGCCGCAGCTCGAGCCAGGACCTCGTCCGGGCCGCTCGTTCCTCGGGAGTCGTGTTCCAAAAGCACCTTGGTTGTGAGTGCCCCAAATTGGAATCCCGAAGCTTCGCTCGCAGACTGTCTCGCTTCACTCTGGCCGGCAAACGAATGCACGGTTGTACTGGTGTCTTGAGAGGATGCCAGTAGTTCTCGAATTGTTGCGTGCAACCTCTCCTTCCAGAAATATTCGACAACCAATGTTAGGCCGATTCCGAAGACCAAGACGTCAATCTCTCTAGGTACCGGAAGCAAGGGTGGGAGCAGATAGCCTATTGCGGCGACTCCGAGAAGCGAGGCGCCCAGAACCAGGTCCACCCAGGGGTTTTCATTGAATCTCCTCGGGTGGGGTGGAGCCACCACACCATTCTGGGGGAGGCCAGGCATCTTTGGAACCAACTCGAATTGCATCGAACGTGGATTGTTAACTCCTCGCCCGCAGGCCGGGGCAACCAATTGGGGGAATCGGGGGACGATCCGCGAGTTTGTGGGGCTAGTCCACCGTTCGCGACAATCGCCCTAGTCAGACGAGTGCTCGCGGAGGTACGCAGGGTAGGGTCGCGGACCGCCGAAATCGACCACGTAGCGGACGTCTGGGTCACGCGGGATCGCGAAGCCGCAGCCACAAGCGCACTTGCGCGGGAAGCGGATTCCGGTGACGGTTCGCAGGCGCGAGGCAGGGGTGGGTTCGTTCGCTTGTGTCTCACTCGGTTCGTGGGGGATGATGGATTGCGCCATCGCTCGTTCCTCGCGAGGGGAGGAACGAGCGGGGCGCGGGGATGCTCGTCGAATGTGAAGCTCTGAAAGGGAGTACTGCATCCCGTGATGGGCCATCGGATGGTTCCCGCCCAAGCTTACAGCTTCCCTTCTGCCCCCAATCCGCGCTCGGAGTCCCGAGATTGACCGGGAAGTCGCGCGGGGCGGCCGCGATCTAATCGAAAGCGCGTGGACCGAAATCAAGCAGTCATGAAATAGTGAGAGACTGTCGCACTGTGGATGGCGCCTTTCAGTGTAAGACCAACACGATGGTACACACTCGTGACGACGCTCGCGATCGCTTCAGTCACGCTTGTCGCGGGGGCGATTAGTGACGCATCCGCGCGCATGCCTGGAGGCGGCGGTTACGCAGCCAGTTACAATGCTCCATATCCGAGTGGTGGCACATACCAAACCGTCGACATTACCCCGTCCTCGGGGTGGTGCGGCAATGTCGCGTCCACATCCGGAAATGTCTTCCCCAACAACGGGACGGCGGTCCGGTCCGCGACACTGAACCAGTTATCCGGATCCTGCAACGCATGGATCATGTCCTTCGACGATATCGACTCCCCCGTCTTCACAGCGCCCGCGTCCGGGAGCTACACGTTCCAATTCAATTGGTATGTGAACTGGAACATTGGCATGAGCGTCGACTGCACGGGCGGGGGGTACGCCATCGCCAATGCGTCGATGTGGGTCCTCGGGGCAGTCGTCACGACCGGAATGTCGGTCGTGGGTTCGGGCTCTCTTCACTTTGCGAGCTTGAACCCAAGTGGGGTACCATGCTGGACTTACAGCCCGTCTTCCGGGAGCGCTTTCGAAGTGTTGTACGTTACCACTTCTCTCGTCGCGGAGACTCAGTACTTGACTTGGTCGGGAATCGGAGGCTTCTCACACGCGGCTGGAGCTGACCTAGGTTACGCCTCAATCTCCTACTCTGCTTTTACCGAGAGCAAAACACCCACTTACCTATCAGGTGTGGTTGTAACCTGCAGTTGCTGAATACGTGAGAAGTGCTCATCAGCAGACACAGACCATCGGTACGAGCCATGGGCGAAGTTCATGGCTTGAGCTGACACGGGGGGGGGCGAAGGGGGAAATCCGCGCGAACTTGCACGGGCGAGGGTCCCGCCTCAGCAGACCCAGCAGTCCAAGGCTTGCTCGCGGAGGTAGGTGGGGGAGGGCTTCGCCACGCCGAAGTCCACAACGTATCGGACCTCCGCGTCCCGTGGGATCGCGAAGCCGCAGGCGCACTTCCGCGGGAAGCGATTTCCGGTGACGGTTCGCAGGCGCTAGGCGGGGTAGGTTAGGTCGGTTGTGTGCTCTCTCGTATCGGATTCTGAGTGCTGGTCACTCTTGGTTCGATCGTGCCGCATCATGCCAAGGAGAGCCGTACTCACATCCTCGACCGGAGACCGTCCCGCTCCACGAGTCCTCGTTGGCAGAAGTGCTATATCTCTTGAGATTCCTCCATTCATCGGAACGGGTGCCACCGCTGGCTCCGGGTGCTGGCGGAGGAACAACACTCGCTCACGGGGTGTACTGTGCCGCGAGGCAAGGCCAAGCGTGTACGAAATCGCGTTCCAGTGGCCGTCTATATGCCGAAGGACGCGTTCGAGGACTTGAAGAATCGCGCGGAAGTCGAACGCCGATCCATGTCGATGCAGGCCGTCGTGTACATCGAACGGGGCTTGAAGCGGGCCGCCAAGGACGACGAGTGACGGGTGCGGCATGGGTCCCTTCGCTGAGCGAGTGGAAGTCCTCCCCGTTTGATTTGGGCATGCCGGCAGTGCCTAGATCGACGGAACGCGGACCGGTGCACTTCGGGGGTCCGCCATCTCAAAGCTGCTCCGGGCAAGGGCCGTCCTCGAGCCCCGCCGGTCGCGAACGGACGGGCCGCTCTTTCTCGTCATGGATCTTGGGTCACACCCAATTCGCACCCAAGCCACGACCGCTCCGCGGTGGACCACCGGGACAGCTGACCTCGTTTCCGATGGTCCGGTTGTTTCCCGAGTCCAGCTCACTTTCCACTTCCAGCGCGATCCCTCCCGAATCATTTATTCGAAGACTTGCTTCGCACGCTCTGGTGTCAGGATGAAATCTGCGACACGGATCATTTCGGGGTCGATGCTGAATCCCCTCGCACGAGACCGGGTTCAGTTTTTTCGGCAAGGGAGCCTGGTGTTCGACAGTTCGGGAACGATTCTCGCGGTTGGACCGCGCGGGAGGTTAGAAAGGAGGTTCCCCCGCGCGCACCGAATTGCTGTGACGGAGGGGGACGTGATCGTTCCGGGGCTGGTGGACTGCCATACCCACTTTGCCCAGTACGATTCTGCCGGAAGAAACGATGAAAATCTTCTCGCATGGCTGTCAGAGTCCATCTATCCCGAGGAAGCGAGGTTCCGGGACCCGGGATACGCTCGCCGCATCGCGCGCAAGTTCTTCCAGGATCTGATTCGAGCGGGAACGACAACGGCTTCCGTCTTCTCCA
>Ga0187772_10000254_pt1 | contig 23127 bp, 18 predicted proteins | sample 0116_SJ02_MP15_2_FD_133137 | JGI IMG/M metagenome (GOLD analysis project Ga0187772, IMG submission 133137) | Tropical peat soil microbial communities from peatlands in Department of Meta, Colombia - 0116_SJ02_MP15_20_MG | ecosystem: Environmental > Terrestrial > Soil > Wetlands > Peat | place... | reverse complement strand
TCTCCACCGGACTGCCAAACGATTCGGGCCTACGGTGCGAAACTGTAATATATCCAAAAGCCGATTACCACAACATTAAATATAGTCCCTAGCTTGCGTGCCGCGAGTTTGTCATAAAGCTACAAAAAGGCGCAGGTTAGATGGTTTCCGGCGGGGCTATTTAATAAACCTTAACCTTAGAGAAGCCGGACTTGGAGCACCTTCGTGAAGTTCGAAATTGCCGCGTACAGAAGAGAGATTCGGAGCCTTCTCCACCTCAACAACCTGTCCGCGAGTGCAGGGAGTTAACTCTTCGCCGCACCTGCCCCTGCGCGCGGCTGCGGAGCGCAAGAATGCCAGATACGCTGGTTCGGTGTGCGGCGAGGTTCGCGCAACTTCTTTCCCACGTTGGTGTTTCATTCCTTAGCTTGCACCCAGCCAAGCCGCACATGCTAGGCAGTGGCAAACCGATCCTTACCTGGAAAGTAAGAGGTTTTAAGGGGAATTTCACCATGATCCGCCTAACTAAAGTAGCAGCGTTACTCCTCTTTATGGTTCTTACGAGCTTGGCTCTGCCTTCGGCGGCGCCTGCGCAGATTGCGGTTGGTGTCTCTATTCATATTGGTCCACCCGCGCTACCGGTGTACCCGCAGCCTATATGCCCAAGCCCGGGTTACATCTGGACACCCGGCTATTGGGCCTATGGGCCACTGGGTTACTACTGGGTTCCCGGCACTTGGGTGATCGCCCCGCAACCGGGCTTCCTCTGGACTCCCGGATATTGGGGCTGGGTCGGTGGAGCCTACATATGGCACGCCGGATATTGGGGCCCGCACGTTGGTTTCTATGGCGGCATTAACTACGGCTTCGGCTACGGCGGTGTTGGGTTTGTCGGCGGCGAATGGCGTGGCGGAGTTTTCCATTACAACACTGCCGTGACCAACGTGAACACCACGGTCATTCACAACACCTACGTGAACAATACGGTGATCAACAAGACGACGGTGGTGAACAACGTGAGTTATAACGGCGGGACGGGCGGAACAACCGCTCAACCAACAGCCGCGGAACAGGCCGCGATGCGCGAACATCACGTTGAAGCAACCACTGCACAAACACAGCATGAGCAGATGGCCCGCAATGACCGTTCCATGCTCGCTTCGAACAACCATGGACAGCCCGCGGTGGCGGCGACTTCTAAGCCGGGCGTCTTCAAAGGTCCGGGCGTCGTTGGAGCGCACCCGGCAAATTTTAGTGCCAACCGGAATATGCAGGCGGATCGTCCGCCGAGCGCCCGGACGAACAACGCTGGAAACTCAAACGGAAACAGGCCGCAGACGACGATGCATGCGGACAGCGTTCATAGCAACAGCGGAAATGCGAACAGGCCAAATCCCGAGCAGACGAACGCGCAGCATTCAAACAACAACCATCCCAACTCTTCGCATCCACAGCCGCAGAACCACGAGAGTCGTCCGCCGGAACATGAGTCGCATCCAGCGCATGACGGGCACGGGCGGTAGAGAGAAAAGTGGATAGCCTGAGAAGGGTGTCCTACAAAGATAAGAAAAGCCCAAGAACACAGGCTGAAGCCTAGGCTACTTAACGAATACGACGGCCGGGCCCCCTTCGCGTCACAGGACAAGGAGAAAGCGATCTGTACAAATAATGATGAGAAAAGCGTGAGAAAAGGCCGCAGGGCTCGAGGGCTTGCCCTTTACTACTAGGGGTTAGCGGCCGCTCCACCAGACGATTGTCACGCCTACACAGACGATCGCGATGCCCAGCCAGCGATTATGGCTGATGCGCTCGCCGAGGAACGCTTTTGCTCCAAAGGCGCCCGCGGCATAACTTAGGGCGCTGACAGGCACGACGAAACTCACGTCGCGAAAAGACAAGACGGCAAGCAGGGAGAAAAAGCCCACCGCCATCATGGCAACACCGACCCACATCCATGGCTGGCGAAGCGCACGCAGAACGAAGTCTACGATAGATTTGGCACTGAAATCGTGAAGCTCGCCCATGCCTCTCATGGCTCGGCTTACGCACAATTCACCGCCTGTTCCGGAAACAATGATGAGAAAGAAAAAAATGAAAGTGCGCATGCTCAATACGCTCCATGCGCGCGGGGTGAGGTACGGCCAACGATGAAGACGCCGGTGCAGATGATGGCCACACCCAGCCAACGCAGCGGAGTGATCAGCTCACCCAGAAAGAAGTGGCTGAGAATCGCGACGGTTGCGTAGGAGAGCGAAGTCGATGGCTGGACGTAGCTGTAATCGGCCCAGCTCAAAATCATCATGTAGGCAACGAAAAAAGTGAGCAACGAAGCGATGCCTAGCCAAATGTAACCGTTGGAGAGAATTCGAAGAAAAATAGGCAGGAGATCATTGAGAGTCCACGTGGCGGCCGAACCAACGCCCTTCATTCCCTTCCCGAGCAGAACGCTGCCGAGGGGAGCAAAAATCACGATGACGAAAATCGCTAGATAAGTCTTTAGATGGAGTCCAGGTCTGGATGTCATGCAGTCGTTTGTATGCCCAAGGAAGTGCCGTTTTGGCCGGGCGTCCGAGTAATCCTCTCTTTTTAGTTGCTTATTTAATGTTACTCTAGGAAAGGAACAGCTCCAAACCAGGCTTTGGAAAGCTTCGTTCGTCTGCCGCAACGCTTGTTGCGGGAAACGGTACCCCTGTGGGTGACATAAACTCTGGCAATTCGAAGACGGAGCAAACTGCTGGCGAATGCGCACTCGACATAGACTTGAGGCTGAGGAACATTGAGGATTGAGTACGACTTTTTGTTAGGCGTTGCGGCGATCCCCTTCGTCTACTATTTGCTCGCCATTTATAGCACCTGGAAGTACTTCGAGCAGTCACGACTCGTGTCCCCGAGAGACCGCGCGTTTACCCCGCCCGTGAGCTGCTTCAAGGCCATCCGCGGCCTGGATGAAGGCGCCTACGAAAATTTTGCGAGTCTCTGCTGTCAGGACTATCCGGAGTACGAGATCCTGTTCTGCGTGGACGAGGACGATGCTGTCATCCCTATTCTGAAACGCCTCATGCAGGAGTTCCCAAACAGGCAAATCCGGTTGCTTCATGGTCCGGACCATGTCGCCATCAACGATAAGGTCGCGCGCCTGGACCGCTGTTCGAAAGAAGCGCGATATGACGTGTGGGTGCTCACCGACGGAGATGTTCGGGTGGGGGTTGATTATCTGCGTTCGGTGGTTGCGCCGCTCGAGAATCCTAAAACAGGGGCGGTCACCTGTTTTTACAGCGCGATGAAGGACACCGGCTTCACGGAAAAGCTGCAGGAACTGGGGATGATGTGCGATTTCTTCCCCGGCATCCTGGTCGCCTGGCTACTCGACGGTGTGAAGTTTGGCTTTGGCCAGACGATTGTGACGACGCGCGAACGCGTCCAAGGTTTTGGCGGCTTCAGAGCAATCGAGAATCGGCCCGCGGATGACCTTCTTACCTGCCGAATGGTTGCACAGCAAGGCTTCGAAGTTGAGTTGCTCCCCTACGTAGTGCGTACGACCCCGGACTTTCGCTCTATGAAGGATCTGTTGATCAAGCGAGCGCGGTGGATGACGGTGATGCGCAACATGCGTCCCTGGGGGCATTTAGGACTTATTTTTACGTTCGGTCTGCCTTGGGCGTTGCTTGCTCTTGCCGTGGCTCCGTCGTTCATGACCGCTTTGATTTACCTTGGCGGATATCTTTTCTTCCGCCTGTTGATGACCTGGCTGGTTGGCGTGCATGGGCTGAAACAATCTGGTTTGTGGTCCAAAATGTGGCTGATCCCAGTGTGGGATGCGACGGCTTTTTTGATTTGGGTAGTCAGCTTCACAAGAAAAACCATCCGCTGGCGCGGAGTTGATTACACTCTGCAGGATGGCATGCTCACGCTAGCCACTTCCGAGCCGGCCCGAGACGTCTTTCCCCAGCCCGAATCGTAAGCAGTGGCTGAATCCTTCCGATACGTCATTGTGGGCCGAGGCCGCTGGGCTTCACGAATGCGGAATATTCTCGCTGGCGAAAACCGCGGCGTCGTACTGATTGAAGAAAGCCGTCGCGCGAACTCTGAGAATCCGGATAGTTATCGCGATCGCCTTTTATCTGCTTACAAAACAAGCCACACTCAAATTGCTTGGCTGTGCGTGCCGCCAGGTGAGCACATCCCTGTCATGATACAAGCCGCCATTGAAGCAGGGCTGCATGTGATCACTGAAAAGCCGTGGATGTGCAACGCTGAGGAAACGCACCAACTACAGTTGCTGGCCAAGCATCGACAATTGGTTCTGGCGATCCACTATGAGTATTGCCTGATGCACGAAGCGGAAAGTTGGCGACAGAAATGGAATGGAGGAAACGGCCTGCGGTTCGGAGGGCGCATGAAAGTGAATCGTTCGGATCACATCGGGCTTCCTCCGCTGGACAATCTGGGTTCGCACCTGTTCTCGATCCATGAATACTGCGTTTCGGATTCGGCGATCGCAGAGATCGACTGTGGCTACCAGCAGCCGGATGAGCGACGTGTGTGGCTAGAAGATGGAAACGGATGCGCGATGACCGAGATTGATCTCCTTGCCAACAAAGAGCCCATCATTCAACGATTCGTCGCGCGTGTGGAAAGAGCGGCGTCTCAAGGTGACGACTTCCCTTTCGGACTGCCGTTTGCTTTGCGAGTAGCGGAGCGGAGTGAGATGTGGAGGCGCTCCAACCAGGCAAGAGCAAAGGCATAAGCTTTAAAGAAGAAGATTCCTGGCGCTGTCAGCGACCTCGGAATTGCCGACCTGAAGCTCGCTCACTACACAGGTGATGAGCGGCCCGCTTCAGAAGGCGGGCCCTACCGCGAGCACTCCAAGCACGCAAGAAGCCACTGCTCACCAAAGGTCAGCGCTGGACGGAGCTTCCAACAGCTCACTCGTTGACGCGAATGAAAGATAATTTATCGTCATTTTTCCCGCTTGTGCATCTAAGCGTGGCCGGGTAGTCCCAGGTCAGCGGGCCGGAAGGGTTCACTCGCTTGGAATCTTGCATTTAGTTCCCTTTCAGGAGGCAGAACATGGCAAGTGCCGCAACACCAGGTCCCATTGCAGGTGCATCTTCCCCCTCGGCGACGCAAGCGGAGCATCCATCCGCCCAGGACAAACCACGCTGGCCGTGGCTCAAGAGTCTGGTGCCGTTTCTGGTTCTGGCGCTTGCGGCGGCAATAGTCATTACAGTGACCCGAAACTGGAACGCCTGGGAGGGAGGTAAAGCAGAACAGGTGACGGACGATGCGATCGTGCGCGGGGACCTGACGCCGCTGAGCACGAAAGTCGCAGGGCTGGTCCGGGATGTGAAGGTGTCCGACTACCAGCGCGTGCATGCTGGAGATGTGCTGGTCGAACTGCAGGATGACGACTACCAGGCGCAAGTGGCGCAGGCGACAGCGGCCGTGGCGGCGGCGAAGGCCACCATCGAGAACAATAAGAAGCAGCGCGAGTTGCAGGACTCGCGCATCGAGCGAGCGCTCGCTGGGGTGGACCTGGCGAAAGCACAAATTGCGGCCGCGACCGCGGGACTGGATGCGGTACAGGCGGACGTGACTCGAACGAGTTCGGAAAGGACGCGGCAGGAAGCGTTGCTGGCGTCGCAAGCTACTACGAAGCAGCACGTGGAGGCGGCAGTCGCGGACCAGGAGCGGTTAGCGGCACAAGAGGCCAGCCGCAAGGCAGATTTGGAACAGGCAAAGACGGCTTTGCGCAGCGCGGAGATCGCGGTCGAGACCGAGCGGAGGACAAAGGAAGTTCTGGAATCGCAGGAGCAGCAAGTTTTCGCCGATCTGCACGCGAAAGAAGCGGCGCTGACGGCGGCGCAGATCAATCTTTCTTACACGAAAATTCACGCGCCGGCGGTTGGAACCGTTGGCGAGAGACAGGTGCGGCAGGGTCAACTGGTATCTCCGGGAACCCAGGTTGTAACTTTCGTGCCGGACACGAAATGGATTCAGGCGAATTACCGCGAGACGCAGTTGACGAACATGAAGGTGGGCGATGCGGCGGAGATCGCGGTCGACGCTTATCCCGGGCGACGCCTGCGCGGGAAAGTGGTGGAGATTGCCCCTGCCAGCGGGTCGCAGTTTGCGCTGCTTCCCCCCGATAACGCGACGGGAAATTACACCAAGGTCGTGCAACGCGTCCCAGTGAAAATCGCATTGGACGATTCTCGAGTCGCAGCGCAATTGCGCCCGGGACTTTCTGTGATTGCAACCGTTCGGACCGCTCACCAGGAGCAATAGATGGCGGCGCATGCGGCGGTCCTAAGTTCGCCAACGAAACAACAAATCGCCAAAGCACTTGCGGGCGGGGTGCCTGCGGAGCTTTCGAAGAGTCCACTCCTGGGCATTTTGGGAGTTGTGATGGGCGCCGCGATTGTGACGCTGATGGGTCGTATGTTGACTCTCGGACTGGCCGATCTGAAAGGAAACATCGGGATCAGCTTCGACGAGGGCGCGTGGATCGGCAGCGCGTTCAACATCGCACTGATGTTCATCGGGCCCTTCACGGTGTACTTCGGGGCATTGCTGGGACCGAGGAGGGTGCTGCTGGGGGCCGCGGCTCTGTTCACGCTGATTTGTTTCGGGCTTCCCTTCGTCCACAGTTACAGCTTGCTGATTACGGGACTGGTGCTGGCAGGACTGACCTCAGGGACGTTTTACCCGCTCACGCTTGCGTTCGCCTTGCGCAATATTCCGCCGCGGTATTTGGTCTTCACGCTAGCGCTCTATGCGACGTTCGTGGACCAAGCCGTGAACTTCGCGCCGACGATGTACGGATGGTATCGCGATCATTTTTCTTTTGAGTGGATGTTCTGGAATTCGGCGCTGCTCACGCCGTTCATGATGTTCTGCATCTATTTCGGAATTCCGAGGACGGCTCCGCCGAAGAGAAGCGGACCCGCCCCCAGCTTTACTGGCTTTCTTTATGCGAGCGCGGGATTCGCGCTGCTATTTGCCGCGCTGGACGAGGGCCAACGGCTGGACTGGTGGCGTTCAGGGCTGTTTAACGGGATGTTCTTCGCGGGCGCCGGTTTCCTGATTGCATCGCTGGTGCGACGGTTGCGGATGCCGAACCCTCTGGTGGATCTTCCCTATCTGCGGCAGTGGAACACGGTGCTGCTGGGAATCGCGCTGATGCTATTCAGGTTCTGCCTGCTGGCAACGATTATCCTGATTCCGCAATCGCTTTCCATTCACGGATTCGAGGCGAGCCAGTACGCTTCAGCACTCTTCTGGACTGCTGCACCGCAGTTAGTCATTGCCATTATCGCGGCGCTGCTGCTGCTCTACGGCCTCGATTCCAGATTGCTGTTGGCCGCGGGGTTTGCATGCATGGCCGGAGCGTCGCTGCTGAACGCTCAATATACGCTGGCGTGGTCCGCGGCGGACTACTACCGGTCGGAATTGCTGATGGGTGTGGGGCAATCGTTTGCGTTCGTCGGCCTGGTTTCCACGATTGTGCTGCAGGCGGTTTTTACCGGCGGACTTTCCAAACCGCAAGACGCACTGACCTTCTCCGCGTTCTTTCACATCGTGCGGTTGTTGGGCGGCCAAATCGGCGTGGCGGTCATGGTGCGTTACATTGCTGCGCGAGAACAGTTGCACTCGAACCTGCTGGGACTTCACGTACAGCAGGGAAACTGGTTGGATGATGCCGCGCTGCGGCAGATGGCCGCGGGACTGTACGCAAGATCGTCGGGACTGCCGGCGGCGACAGCGCGAGCGGCCGGACTCATCGCGGGACGTGTTCGCCTGCAGGCTTATGCCCTGACCTTTATTGATGGGTTCCGGCTGGTGGCGTGGGCTTGTGTAATGGCCCTGTTGTTGATCGCGATGATGCGAAAGTCTCCCATGAATTATCACGAACTGAGTTTTCCGGAAGAGCTTCCTCCGGCCACAGGACAAAAACCATGAACCGACGTTGCTTTCTCTGTTTGCTCATGCTATTTCAGGCGGGGACCGTGGCCGGACAGGAGGCCAAACCAGCTGCGCCCCGTCGAATAACGCTGGACGAGGCAGTGCAGCTGGCCCTGAAGCACAATCACCTGGTGCGCATTGCGCAATACAGAGTGGAAGAAAAAGAACAAGCCAAGCAGATAGCGCGCAGTGGCTACTTCCCTCTCTTGCGCAATGACAGCAATCTAGCCCAGCTGACGGATACCCAATTCATCGCCATTCCGCAAGGGAGCCTGGGAGTCGCGGCCGGAGCGCCGATTCCACAGGAAAGCGCGATACTGAACCAAGGGGGACGGACGTTAATCACCAGCGGCACGCAACTAACGCAGCCGCTCACAGAACTATTTAAGGTCCGCGCGGCGAACGACGTGGCAGCCGCCGAACTGCACGCCACGAAAAATCAGGCACAACAGACGGAAAATGAGATCGCGCTGCATGTGCACCAGATCTATTACAGGATCCTGATCGTGCAGGCTCAGCACGAGGCGGCGCAGGCAAAGCTGAAGACCGCAGAGGATTTGAACAGCGAGAGAGTCGTCCAGGTACAGATGGGAAGTTCGCTCCAGGAGCTGGCAATTGAGAGTCGTGCGCAAACGCTGGAAGCGAGGCAGGATCTGCTGACCAGGGAACTCCAACAGGCCGACCTGACCATGCAGCTGAACGATGCGATGGGATTGCCGCTGAACACACCGCTGACACTTGAACCAGGCATGCAGGAAGTTAAAGACGTGTGCGCGACCGAGGAATGCGTGAAGGCGGCACTGGAAACGCATCCGGAGATCGCCAAGGCCCGCGCGGAAGTGGAGAAAGCGTCATCCGCTATCCGACAGGCCAAGCGGGAGTATATTCCGGACGTGGAAGCGTTTGCGCGCTACAGCTATCAGGGCAATGTTCCCTTTCTGGCCCGCAATTTCGGGACGTTCGGTGTGCATTTTGGCTATGACCTGTTTGACGGCGGACGACGGAATGCGGCGATTGCAGAACACCAGGCGCAATTGTCTCAGGCGAAAGAGAATCTGGCGCACGTGACGGAAGAGGTGGAGTTGAGGGTGCAGACGGCGCGTAACAAGCTCGAACGGACACAACAGATGGTGAAGGTTTCAGAGGAACTGCTGGCGCTGCGCACAGAGTCACATCGTGTGACGGTGCAGCAGTTGCGAGAAGGCGCAGCGTTGCGTTCGCAGGTGGACGTAGCCGCAGCCCATGAGATCGAAGCAAAGGCGCTGCTTTTGCAATCGCAATTGGATTACGTCGAGGCGCACGATGAGTTTGTGGAAGCAATGGGGGAGATGCCGGATACGAAGTAAGGGAGGTTCTGTGTTGGTGGCGCAAGTCCACGGTAGGGAAAATTCAAGACGCCACACCGAAGCACGGGGCTCCCAGGTCCAAGAGGTTAGCCGCGGAGGTCAGCAAATTGTTCCTGGGTCAAGCGCACGATCACGGCGAAGATCATCGCCGTGGAAACACCAAAAATGAGGATTCCATTGGCTGCTTCGAGCGGACCGAGCAATCTCCATGAGGGCGACATAATGATGTCGCCGTAGCCAAGGGTGGTGTAGTTTACGGCGCAGTGATAGTAGGCGATGCCGAAGTCGTGAAATTCTCCAACGAGTAGGAAAACTAAAGCCCACACGGCGATTTCGAACAGGTGCGCCAGCAGAGCGTAGGAGATCGACAGCGCGACAATGGCGAAATCGCTCCAGAAGCCAACGCCCGCACGGCCCATCCTTCTCTCGCGGCGAACTGCGCTGACCGTGCCGTTCAGGGGTATCGAGTGGATCAGAATCGTGCAGGCAGAGGCAAGCGCGCCGACGGCGAGTGGAGTAAGGGTGGCGATGTGAGGAATTTGGTTCAAGGGATGGGAACTATAGTAGGGGGCGAGGCAGGTGGGAATGAGGTGCAAAGTAAAGGTAGCACTGCTTAAGTGTTTGTCTGTGTTTGCGGTATGACACGCATGTCAATTGTGTGTGAAGCGTGACTCCAGTCACAGACCGGTCCGTCTCCTCGGACTATTGAGGAAATATGACAAGGGAAATACTCGGCGGGGAAAATGTTTCGCAAATTGCCGCAGCAACGAACTCTCGAAGACTTCAAGAAGGAAGCACGCAGCCTGCTTCATGGACTGCGGAGATGGGATGCCGGTACCATCCGTCAGTATTATTCTCTTGATTCCGAGGCGGGATCCTCCCATGTGAGGCTCTCCGACGCGCGGTATTTGGTGGCGCAGAAATATGGCTGCAAGAGTTGGCGAGAGTTGGAGAAGCGAGTAGCACGCCGGCGTGTTGCCGAGTATCGGATGTCTTCTACGTGAGTTAAGGGTGCGAATCAGAAGAAGAGAAAGACAGTCTCAAGGCCCGCCCTTACAAGGGCAGATAACCCCGGCATCAGTTTAGGGTCGGCCTTCCCCAGAAAACCAAGAGCCCACAACGAGGGAGGGCCACGGATGGGCGCACAGGCGGAAGCCTGTTCCACTAGCCCGATCTGAAGTCGGCCACTACAGAAGACAAGAGCAGACGGCCTCCCGCTTGCCCCTCGCTTTGGCGGGCTCGTAGAAGAGGCCCCTACTCTAAAGAAAAGGAGGGAGCCCCAGGGCTTGCAGACTCGCCTGAGCTACAATGGCCGCGTTACTTTTTGGTGAAAAGACAAAGACCGGCAGAGAAGATCCTAGCTCTGTCGAGACGGAGGGACGAATGAGTTGCACTTGGAAATGGAAGGTTGGTGCGTCTGGTTTGGTGATTGCTACCTCCCTGCTCTTCCCGTTGACGAGGAATTCCATTGGACAGGAACAGAAGCCGCCCACTTTTCCCTTACAGGAGATGCAGCGCCTCTCGAAACTTTATGTGGGCACGTGGAACTACACGGAAGCGTATCCGAAGTCGGCGATTACACCGAATGGCGGGGCGAACACCGGCGTCTATACGAGCGAACTGGGGCCGGGAGGGAATTCGATCATCAACCGGTTTCACTCCAAGGGTCCTGTAGGGGATTTTGAAGGCGTCGTGGTGATGACGTGGGATCCAAAGGAGAAGATGTACAAGGCGTATGTGTTCGGGGATTCCTTTCCGGCAGCCTTGGTGGAAACGGGGCAATGGGAGAATGATGTCCTTGTGTACCGCACGGAGTTTTCCGCCGGCGGGATGAAGATAGCGTTGCGAAGCATGACGAGATTTCTTGAAGGCGGGAAATTGACGAGCGACGCGTTTTCTAGCGTGAATGGTTCGCCGGAGGCGTTGGTCGTGCACGTGGAGGCGGTAAAGCAGTAAGGGATGGCGGGCGTGCGCAGCCCCACAGGCTGAAGCCTATGCTACCCTAGCCGACTTGAAGCCCGGCCGCTACACAAGACAAAGAAGTGCCCGCCGCAGACGCCGGGCGCTACACAACCTTAGTCTGGTAAAGCCGCCAGGCGGCGAAGTGATTGTTGACGGAATGATGGCAGCCGCAGAGGTGGTTCTTTGTGGGACTGAGGGTCCTCCGCGATACTGACTTGTATATGGTGGAGGAGTCCCGAAAAGACCACGACTGGCTGAGGATTGTGCTGGTGGTTGTGGCGCTGGCGTATGCGTTCCTGGCCGGTTTTCATACCGTGGACGATCTGGACCTGGGCTGGCAGATGGCCACGGCGCGGTACATTCTGCAGCATCATCATTTTCCATCGACAACTTTGTTCAACTACACGGTGCCGGACCACACATTTCTTTACCCGGCGTTTTCGGGGATTGTGTTCTACCTGATTTATCTGTTAGGAGGGTACGCGACGCTGTCGTGGTTCCGCGCAGTTGCGTGCGCGGGTACGGTGGCATTGCTCGTGAGAGGTGGGGGGAAGACAGCCGCAGCGCTGGCGATTCTAGCCGTTCCGGCGATCATGTTCCGGGAAAATTTGCGAGCGGATTTGTTCAGCGTGGTGCTGTTTGCGGCGTTGCTCAGTGAGTTGTGGCGGTATTACATGGGCGAGCCCTTCCGACTATGGCTTTTGCCTGTGTGCTTGCTGCTGTGGGCGAATTTGCATCCAGGATTCATTTTTGGGTTTGGCCTGCTCGGCGGGTACGTACTGTTTGAAGGTTGCGACTTGTTTTTCCCGGAACGAAGAGCGACGGCCCTGGAACGGCTAAGAAAAGCGGCTCCCTGGATTGTGGTGTCGATTCCAGCGACGCTGATCAATCCATGGGGCTGGAGGTTGTATGAGGCAGTACTGCGGCAAGGCAAGCTGACGGGGTTCCAGACGGCGTTCGTGACGGAATGGTCGGGTGCGCAATTCAACGGACAAGCGCTGCATCAGGCATTGAGTCCCCGCGATCCGGTGAGCGGCGAGTGGTGGCTCATGGGGTTGGGAGTGCTGACGATTTTGGGGTTTTTGTGGAAAAGGCGGTTCGGACCCGCAATATTCGTGACCGCAATGCTCTTTGTTTCGATTCAGCACGTTCGTTTTCGAGCCATCTATGCAGTGACGGTGGTGGTGTTAGGCGGCGCGGCGTTGCCGGATTTGGCTGAGGTGGCTTCGCGCGCGTGGGCACGAATCCTGAAGTGCGGAAATGAAGAACAGGCGGGAGAGAAATCGGGCGTGGCCTCCGTACCCGCGTTTGCAGCGGTCGCTCTGCTTGTGGCGCTCACGGGCGTGCGCGTGTTCGATCTCGTTTCCAACAGTTACTACGTGAACGGGCTGCCGATGGCGCTGTTCGGCACGGGGCTTTCGTGGTGGTTTCCGGAAAGAGCCGCGTCTTTTCTGCTAGAGAACCAGCTTCCCGGAAACGTATTCCACGATTTCAATGTGGGGGGCTACCTGGTCTGGCGCATCGGAGAGCAGTATCCGGATTTCAGCGATGGGCGCGTGATTCCGTTTGCGGATGGAATCATGGACGAGCAAATGCGGATTCAAGGGCTGGCGCCGGACTCGCCGGAATTGAAAGAAGTGGCGGACCGCTGGAACGTGCAGACGATGCTCTTTTCCATTTCACCGTATGTGGGATTGGGGAGCTTTCCGCTGCAGCAGTACTGCAAGAGCCAAAGTTGGAGGCTGCTGTACATCGATGATGTAAGCGTGATTTTTGTGCGAAACACGCTTGAGAATATGGCTGTGATTGCGCGGTCTGAGGTGGACTGCAAGACGGCGCGCTTCGTGCCGCCGACCGCAGCTGTCGGAGATTCCCTACGTGCAAAGGGTGAGCGATTTCATTTTCTATTGAATACGAGCTCGATTTTCTTTGTGCTGGAGCGAGACGCAGAGGCGTGGGCGAATTTGAAAGAGGCGGAGGAGCTCTTTCCACAGGTGGCGACGCTGCATTTGCTGAAGGCGCAGTTGCTAATGGCGGAGAATCGGACCAAGGAGGCAGAGGACGAGTACCTGCAGATTGTACGGAAGCATCCGTGCGATGAGTGCTGGTATGCGCTGGCTCGGCTGTACGCAGGCGAAAAGCGCTACGGGGAAGCGGAGCATGCGCTGAAGGAAGCGGAGACTGTGTCGCTGATGCCGTATGAAAGGATGCGCTCGCTGGGTCAGTTGTATTTGCTAATGAATCAGCCAAAGGCGGCGCTGGAGAGTTTTTCGCGGGCGGAAGCGGCTAGTCCCTACGGAGGTGCCGCCGCGGATCAAGGAAGGCGGTTTCGCGCACAGATTGCAGAGGGAAAGGCGCGCGCGCACCGGCAGTTGAACGATTTGGATAGCGCCGTGGCAGAGCAGATCAAGGCGGTGGAACTCGAACCAGGGAATGCGGCCCGGTGGCGAATGTTAGCTGAGTTGTATCTGGCGCAGGGGAAGAATGAAAGGGCGGCGGAGGCAAAGGCGAAGGCGGATGGGATTGGGAAGAGGTGACGTTCGCAGAGATGGATCACGACGATCAGAATCCCAAGAGAAAAGCGCGGGCCTGAAGACCCGCCACTGCAAAGGCAGGAGGCAAGCACCGACACGCAACAGTGCTGTGGGCATTCCTCAGAGCGAAAGCCCGCTTGCCACTGTTGTTAACTGTCCGAGCTAAAGCTCTACCCCCGTAGAGGAAAAACCAAGAAGGTGCGTCTCGCCTGGCGCTTACGTTCCTATACCAGCTGTGACGAGGCTGTTTAGCAGGGCAGGGGAAGGTGATTGGGGTCATAGACGGGAACAGCTCATTGAACTAGAAGGCGATAGATGAACTCTCGAAAAAGGGAGAGCTCAACTCTAAATGGAGGCGCCGCCATGACCACGTTCGACCAGCAGGTGGCTGCGGCCAAGGAATGGTTTGACAGTCCACGGTTCGCGGGGATTGTTCGTCTTTACTCTCCGCGTGAAGTTGCAGAGCAACAGGGAACCATTTTCGGAGATTACACCGTTGCACGAGAAGCAGCGGAGGAGTTTTATGTGCGCCTCCGTGAGTTGTTCCAGCAGCGAAAGCAGATCACGACGTTTGGGCCGTATTCCCCGGGTCAGGCAGTAACCTTGAAGCGGATGGGAATTGAGGGAATTTATCTAGGCGGGTGGGCAACCTCGGCGAAGGGTTCGTTCTCGGAAGATCCGGGGCCGGACCTGGCGAGTTACCCGCTGAGCCAAGTGCCAGACGAAGCGGCCGTGCTCGTGCGAGCGCTGCTGGCGGCAGACAAAAACCAACACTTTACGCGGACGCGGATGACCGAAGAACAGCGCAAAGCGACTGCGGAAGTGGATTACCGGCCGTTCATCATTGCGGACGCTGACACAGGCCACGGTGGAGATGCCCACGTGCGGAACTTGATCCGTCGTTTTGTGGAGGTAGGGATTCCCGGTTACCACATTGAGGACCAGAAGCCCGGGGCGAAGAAGTGCGGACACCAGGGCGGCAAAGTGCTCGTGGCTGAGGATGAGCAGATCCGGCGGCTGAATGCGGCGCGGTTGCAGCTCGATATCATGCGCGTCCCAGGAATTATTGTGGCGCGCACGGATGCGGAAGCGGCAACGTTCTTGGAAAACCGCAGCGATGAGCGGGATCAACCGTTCATCCTGGGCGCGACCTTCACCGATTTGCCCAGCTACAGGATGGGCTATCTAGCGATCCTGAGAATGTTGGCGGAACTTGGCGTTGAGGTTCGCGGACACTTGTTGTTTGCCGTGTCAGAGACGGAGTACAAGGCAACGTTTGCGTGGTTGACACAAGCCGGACTGACGCCACTGATCACCGAGACTGCTCAGCGCATCGCCCATGCGGAAGCGGCGGAAGTGGAAGCAGCGCTGGAGCAGATTGACACACGGTATATGGAAGTGTGGCAGTCGCAAGCCGGACTAAAGACGTACGGACAAGCGATTGCCGACGTAATGAAGTCGCGAACGGATGAAGGCGAGCGTTATGAGATGAGTGTCGAGGAGTGGCTGACGTTCGCGAAGAGCGCTTCCTTCTATGAAGTGCGCGAGCGGGCGAAGGCGATGGGTATCCAAGTCATTTGGGATTGCGAGCTGCCTAAGACGCCAGAAGGCTTTTATCAGATTCAAGGCGGAATCGACTATGCAATTGCCAAATCGTTAGCGGCGGCACCGTTTGCGGATGTGTTGTGGATGGAGACCAAGACGGCGGATCTAGAAGACGCGCGGAAGTTCGCGCAGACGATTCACGCGAAATACCCGGACAAGATGCTTGCGTACAACCTTTCGCCGTCTTTCAACTGGGACACGACCGGGATGAGCGACGAAGAGATGAAGCGGTTCCCGGAGGAGTTGGGGAGACTTGGGTACGTGTTCAACTTCATTACCTACGGCGGGCACCAGATCGACGGCATGGCCGCCGAGGAGTTCGCGAGGGCGTTGAAGGAAGACGGAATGCTGGGGTTGGCGCGGCTGCAGCGGAAGTTCCGGCTGGTGGATTCGCCGTACCGGACGCCGCAGACGTTGGTTGGTGGACCAAGACTCGACGGGGCGCTGATGGCGTCGTCGGGACGGACGGCCGCAACCAAAGCGATGGGCAAGGGCTCGACGCAGTTCCAGCATTTGGTTCAAACCGAGGTTCCCGTGCGGCTGCTTGAGCAGTGGCTTGCCACGTGGAGAAAGCATTGGGACCATCCGGCTAGGCTGCGTGTCGAACTGCGCCCGCACACCGCAGGTTCGGAACTGCTTGAGCTTCGCGTGATCGACGATTCCAGCGGCGAGAAGCTAGCCAACATTGTTTTCTCTAGCCTGCAGGACCGGCACGGAAGGACTTTCCTCTCGGTGCGCGACCAGAATACGGTGTCACCGCTGCGGAAGAAGAGAATGATGACGCTGGTGCAACTGTTCCTGATACACCGCTATAAAGCAGGTGTGGTGCATTATGTTGCGCCGAGCGAAGACAACGAATCGCATGTGATGCGGATGAAGAGCCTGGGAATCTTCTCGCATGTGGATGCGGAAGTCGGACAGATCATCGTGGCGCAAGTTGACAAACAGCGCGTGGCGGAATTGTTGAAGCCGGATGGGGCGGCGCTGGCCGACATGATCCGGAAGGCCACGACACAGACCACGGCAAAGGCGTGAGGAAGACAGAGGAGATTTCCCGCGAGTCGAGTTCCAGTATTAGCGTTGGACTGGCGGACTTTTGTGGAAAGGAATAATCAGGTTGCGCTCATCTCGGGCGTTTTGCGCAAGTCGTGGCTCAGAGAGTAATTCAAGAAGGTTCTTATGGCCGCGATTGCGGCGAGTTGGCCAATATCGGTCCAGGTGGGACTAATGGCTGTGCGCAAGATGTCTGCAGCCAGCAGAAACTCCAGAGCCAGAACGAGCCACCCCGCGAAACCTCTGAATACCACAAGTGGCGCAACGGGCACTTTCCATTCGATTAGAGTCTTCAACATCGAGCCGAGCGCTTGAAACCCACCAATCACAATGACAAGAACGGCCGTGAATTCACTGCAGGTGGCGACGATGGCTGAGATGTTCTTGACGATTTCCAACATTGTGCCCGCTGGGCTTGAGTGACCCGGTTCTCGATACTATACACCCGCCTCCGTGCGGTGGGCTTGAGTGTGACGCCCTCAGCTAGAAGACAGAGGACGGCAGGAAGTAGGACGCGGCGCGTTTTACGGCTTGTCCATTTCTCCGGACGCGCGGTATGCGATCTACGCGAAGATTAAAGGGGTAAGCAGCGACATTATGTTGATTAACCATTTTCGCTAGGATTGTCGCTCCGCAAAGACAGAACGCCGGGATCCTTGGCGAGACAAAGACGCTCCCAGGATGACAAGGCTAACGCAGGCTGGCAGCGTGAAAGCGGCTGCGCAAAACCGGCGCTACAGGAGGCGGGGGTGCATTTTGAAGTCGCGTTGCTATGGGTGCCCGTTTTAGTCTATTCTGTCGCCCTGGCATGAGAGTCAGGGGAAGACGCGCAAGCGGAATAATTTGAGTTTCTTCGTGTTATGCCTATCCGCGATGGGAATTGTCTTCGGGGAACAAAAGAGAAAAACACGCGTAAAAAGGGCCGCCACTACGAAGGAAAAGCGGAGTGTACGTCGAAGATAAGAAAGATTCGCCTCTCCGCAGACTGCCTTCGGAATGACGGGTCGGAGGTCTTTGTGCAGGGTGTGAAGTTCATTGGAATGCTGTTCGCCGCGAGCGCGATTGCGGGTCTCTTCCCTACCCTCGCCAGCGCAGGGCACGCACAATCGAAAGAGGCGGCGGCGCCGGTGGTCGTGCAACCGGGGGCGCCAGGGGAACCGAGCAAAACGCTGCCAGCATCGACGAGGGCAAAACTGCCGCCATTGTCAGAAGCGGACGTGGAGTTCATGCAAGGCATGATCATGCATCATGGGCAAGCCGTGGAGATGACGGCGCTGATCCCGTCGCACACGGATAATAGGGCGTTGCAGGCACTAGGGGCGCGCATCAGCCGCTCGCAATCGGACGAAATCCAGTTCATGAAGCGGTGGCTGGCGGAGCGGGGTCAGTCCGATTCTATGGCGATGCCGGGAATGCCGGACATGGATAAGTCAGGCCATCCGATGGCGCTGATGCCCGGCATGCTCACACCGGAGCAAATGGACGCTTTGCGAAAGGCGAAGGGCGCGGAGTTCGATCACTTGTTCTTGACCGGGATGATTCAGCACCATACGGGCGCCTTGATTATGGTGAAGGACCTATTCGATACAGGGGGCGCGGGACAGGACGCGGAACTGTTCGACTTCGCAACCGATGTGGATACTGGGCAACGCGCGGAAATCAAGATTATGGAAGGCATGTTGGAAAAAAGTTCAGCAGAGGAGAAACGATGAACCGAGTGCGCCGCGTTGTTTTTGGTATGATAGGGGCCGCGATTCTGTTGTGTTCCGGTGCGAGCCGGTTGCAAGCGCAGGGCGCAGGCCAAACTCCGCCAAAGCAGGACCCACCGAAGCAGGAAAACGCGGAACCGGAAGACAATCCATTTTCTCTGACACCGGCGCCGCCGCTGCCGCCGGGAATGACGGGCTCGGACGTGAACGATCCGCGCGCGAAGCTGACGCCGGGGCTGTATGACGCTAGCGAAGCGTCGATGGGTTTGAAGCACCTCCTTCTGTTCAAAAAGCCGGACGCGTTCCAACTGGGATCCTCCGATCCCGACGACCCGAAAGTGCAGAAGACGCTGGGGCAATTGGGCATGGGTGGCATGGTCGCGAAGATTCCCAAGCCAATTCAATTGGTGATTGCTCAGCTCGCTTTCGCGAACTCTGACCTGGCGTTCCAGGGCAATCACCTGTTTCAAGGAAATTTTTATGGCGTGAGCATTTTTGACATCAGCAATCCGGCGAACACGACATTGTTGACGTCGATGGTGTGCCCAGGCGGGCAGGGCGATGTATCCGTGTACAAGAACCTGCTGTTCATGTCCGTGGAAATGCCGAACGGGCGCATCGACTGCGGCACGCAGGGATTTCCGCCGGAACCACCGCCTGCAGCTGGAGAAGAAAAGAAGCCGAGGCTGCCCGCTGCGCAAAAGGACCGCTTCCGCGGCGTGCGGATTTTCGATATTTCGGATATCCGGAACCCGAAGCAGGTGGCGGCGGTGCAGACGTGCCGCGGCTCGCACACCCATACGTTGGTGATCGATCCAAACGACAAAGACAACGTGTACATTTACGTTTCTGGGACATCGTTTGTGCGGCAAGCGGAAGAGTTGGCGGGATGCTCCGGAGAGAAGCCTGATAAGGACCCGAATACGGCGCTGTTCCGCATCGACGTGATTCAGGTTCCGGTGGCCGCGCCGCAGAATGCGAAGATCGTGTCCAGTCCGCGGGTGTTCATGGATGCGCGGACGGGCGCCCTGAATGGATTGAGCAACGGCGGCAGCCACGGCAAGGGCAACGAAAAGCCAGAAGACTCCGACCAGTGCCACGACATCACGGTGTATTCGGCAATCGGGCTAGCGGCGGGAGCCTGCTCCGGCAACGGAATTCTGTTGGATATCAAGGACCCGGTCCATCCGAAACGCGTGGACGCGGTGAACGATCCGAACTATTCCTATTGGCATTCGGCATCATTTTCGAATGACGGGAGCAAGGTCGTGTTCACGGACGAATGGGGCGGCGGGCTGGGGCCGCGGTGCCGTCCGAACGATCCGAACAAGTGGGGCGCGGATGCGATCTTCCGCTTGAAGGACGACAAGATGTACTTCGCGAACTACTACAAGATGCCGGCGGCGCAGTCGGACACGGAGAACTGCGTTGCGCATAACGGATCGCTGATTCCCGTGCCGGGGCGCGATATCGAAGTGCAGGCGTGGTACCAGGGCGGCGTGTCGGTGATGGACTTCACGGACGCGTCGCACCCGTTCGAGGTTGCCTACTTCGACCGCGGGGCAATTGATCCGAAGTTGCTGGTGCTCGGCGGCGATTGGTCGGCGTATTGGTACAACGGCTACATTTATGGATCGGAGATTGCGCGTGGCTTGGACGTGTTTGAGCTGACGCCGACGCAGTATCTCACACAGAACGAAATTGACGCAGCGAAGACGGTTCAGGTGTCTGAGCTGAACGTGCAAAACCAACAGAAGTTTGTGTGGCCGTCGCAGTTGGTGGTGGCGAAGGCTTATGTGGACCAGTTGGCACGGTCACAAGCGCTGTCCGCGAAGCAGATCGGAGATGTTCGCAAGGCCATTGACGACGCGGAAAAATCTCACATGAGCAAGGGCAAGGTGACGAAGCTGAAAAAGATGGCGCCTTCCCTGGAGAAGAGCGCGGTTGAGGCAAAGACCCCGGCGGACGCAACGCGCCTGCATGGGTTAGCGGAGATACTGAAGAATCCGGTGGCGTGAAGACAGGAGAGCTGCAGGAACCACATAGCAGCACCAATCCCCTTGGGCCAATACTGCCTGCGGAATGTCAGAACCCTTGGACCTCGGGACAAGTTGAAGCTCCGGCCCTCCTCCCAAAAAGGCCAGGGCAAAGTAAAGGTCTGAGGACTCGGAACAGGTCTTGCATGGGGGCCGGATTCGGGACGGGAGCGTCAACGCAACGCTCTGTGGAGGGTTAAGAAGAGCCAGCCCACGGAGCCGATCATGACGGCGGCAAGATACCAGAGCAGGGTTGGATGATCTAAGTGCAGCACTGAGATACGCAGGGCTGATTTCGCCATGGCGCACCTTCCTACTACCGACGAATCCCTATCGTCGGAAGCTCTCCGACAATTCGCGGCGCGGTCCAGTGTTTCGGGCTTCCCCGCACTTTACCCATTGTTCCCTTTACCCAGTCTACGGATAGAGCGCCGCCGCTCACGGCGCTATGTCATGCGTCACAGCACAGGAGATGAAAGCAAGCGCATAGATGGAGGTGTGTTTCCTGAGTCGATTCTCGGATGAGTTTGGCTTTGTCCTTTCGGCATTTTGAGCATTGCCCTGACAGACCAGCTAGCAGAGAGGCTAGTTCCGGTACTCGTATTCGTCATTCCCATGGTTAGTGATGCACCACAAAACCATAAGTCGTAAGGAAAGCCTCTCTGAACCGTCCTGAACCAATACCTAGGCTTTTCTCCAGTTGACGGGTGCGGGACATAGGTCTAAACACTACTTAGCGATGTGAATCCCGCAAAGTAGACCGCCCATACCTCATGGTTCGCCTCGGCTGCACGACTATGGTCGATCTCTCTCCGTGGTCTTGAACGTTACCGCCGACCTAGTCACGAAGGAGGTCGTCGTGGAAAGAATAACTTACCGGTCCAAGACCATTTGGACAATCGCACGAAATGGTGTAGCCATTTTGTGCGCGCTACTTCTTCTGCCGGGTGACGCGATCTTTGGCGCCCCGCCCCAGGAGCAGGCGGCCGCGCCAGAAAGTGCCACACTCCCACCTGACCAGCTCGATTCCCTTGTGGCGCCCGTCGCATTGTATCCGGACCCGATGCTCGCGCAGGTTCTGGCAGCGTCTACGTACCCGTTGGAAATCATGCAGCTCCAGCAATGGTTGGCCAAGAACAAGGACTTAAAGGATAAGGCGCTAGCCGACGCGGTCGCGAAACAGCCTTGGGACCCGAGTGTCCAGGCATTGGCCGGGCTTCCAGACGTGGTCAAGCGGCTTGCGGATGACATCCAGTGGACGACGGAACTGGGCAACGCATTTCTAGCGCAGCAGAAGGACGTCATGGACGCGGTACAGCGCATGAGGGCAAAAGCCAAGGAGAAAGGCAATCTGAAATCCAACGAACAACAAACGGTGGAAACCAAGGTCGTTGAATCGAAACAAGTCATCGTGATCGAACAGGCCAATCCGGAGGTCGTTTATGTGCCCTCCTACAACCCCACAGTGGTATACGGCGCGCCCGCGTACCCCTACCCGCCTGTCTACTATCCACCGCCCGGCTATTACGCCGCAGGAATGGCAATCTCCTTCGGAATTGGCGTCGCCATGGGAGCGATGTGGTCGGGAGGCTGGGGCTATAACTGCGGTTGGGGCGGAAACAACAACGTCACCATCAATAACAACAATAACTTCAACCGCAATTCGAATATCCAAGGCGGCAACCGCGTCAACGGAGGCAACCGGGTCTCGCAGCAACCTGGTCGTGGCGGTGCCGGTGGTAATTGGCAGCACAACCCGAGCCATAGGGGTGGCACGCCGTACTCTGACCGATCCACAGCAAACAAATTCGGCGGCACAACACGCGGATCCTCTGTTTCTGATCGACAGGCGAACGCGCGCCAAAACCAAGCCAATAGACAAGCCGGCAACCGCTCGGGTCAAGGCGGGGCGCGCGGGCAACAGGCGAATGTGAGCAATCGCGCTAGCGGCGGCGCCGGCGACAGAGGTGGCAACCGGGGATCGGGTGGCGGCGGGGATCGCGTGGGCAACCGAAGCACCTCTGGCTCCGGCGGTTCGAGGGGTAATGCCCTCGGCGGAGGAGGAATGAACGGCATCTCAGCGCGTGCGAGCAGTTCGCGGGGCTCTTCCAGCATGGGCTCGCGCGGTGGGTCTCGAGGCGGCGGTGGCGGGCGGAGGAGGTAGACAAGCCATGGACAAGGAGACGCCGATGAATTTAAGAACACAAAATCTGTTTGTACGGGAAACACTCCTGAGCCTGCTGCTCTTCTCGTTCTTCTTTGGACTTGCGCTCCTCAGCGCAACGGTCACTGCCGCGCAACAAAAATCATCGAACGCTTCCCCGCCGGACCAGAAAACCTTCGCCACCGCGAAGGACGCTGGCGACGCTTTCGTTCAGGCAGCAGACAGTTGGAATGTGAGCGCACTGAAGGACATCCTGGGTCCGGAAGGCGAGGACCTGGTCTCTTCAGAAGACCCCGTTCGAGACAAGAACATCGCGGCCGAATTCGCTGAAAAAACACGCCAGAAAACCTCTGTCACAGTTGATCCGAAGGACCCGAACCGAGCCATTCTCGTGGTCGGGGACGACAATTGGCCCATGCCGATACCCATCGTGAAGAGGAACGGCGTGTGGCTTTTCGATACCAAAGCTGGACGCCAAGAGATGCTCTACCGGCGCATCGGCGCGAACGAATTAGACGCCATCCAGATCTGCCGAGGCTACGTAGATGCCCAGGAAGAATACGCTTTGGAAAAACACGATGGGTCACAGCTGAATCAATACGCTCAGCGGGTCATCAGCAGTCCGGGGAAACACGACGGATTGGTGTGGCGAAATCCAGATGGAACCCTGGGTGGCCCCATCGCAGAGAATATTGCAGACGCCATTCAGCAGGGTTATACGGATAAGGCCAAGCCGTACCATGGATATTTCTTCAAAATCCTGAAGGGCCAAGG
>Ga0187772_10000253_pt1 | contig 23199 bp, 25 predicted proteins | sample 0116_SJ02_MP15_2_FD_133137 | JGI IMG/M metagenome (GOLD analysis project Ga0187772, IMG submission 133137) | Tropical peat soil microbial communities from peatlands in Department of Meta, Colombia - 0116_SJ02_MP15_20_MG | ecosystem: Environmental > Terrestrial > Soil > Wetlands > Peat | place... | reverse complement strand
CGCGCCGGCGATCAGGGCTATCGCGGCGTGATGGACGGACCGGTGCACGAGCGGTCCGTACCGCTCGGAAGCCGCAACGTCGACCGGGGGTGGCTCGTTCTCGGCCACGGCACGACGCCCGGAATTAATCCTGACGAGCGTCCCGCTCGTAGGACGCGTCGCTGGCTCGCTTCAGGCGGGCCCCGTCACGGTCGCACATCGGACGGGCGCTCGGGGGGACGTCGATGACGTATCCCCCACCGCACTTGGGACACTCGTAGTACGGCATCTCGGCTCCGAGAGGCCGAAGAGGGCGCGCCTATAAAGGAGTCGACCCCGTGACGAATCGACGGAAAGGCTATCGGCCCGGGTTCCCCGGCGTTGGCCGTGCCGAATTCTCCCGGGCGGGTAGGGCCGGCCCGGCGCGAGCCACGGGACGAGTCCGCGTTCGAGCGATTCCGAGGCGCCGATGCCTACCGAGCCCGGAGGGAGTGGCTGCGGTACGAGGGCACTGGCCAGCGGGATCTCTTCCGGGAACTCCGTGAGCGGTTCCTGGCGCGACACGCCATGGCGGAGGGTTGGGTGCTCGACGTCGGTTCCGGACCCGGCCGTTTCCTGGCATGGGTCGGAGGTCCGCGCGCCCGCCGAGTGGCCCTGGATGTTTCCCGAGAGATGCTGGGCCTCCTGCCAGAAACGTGGCACGAAGGTGGCGGCCGAGGGCCGATACCGGAACGAATCCTGGGAAATGCGGTACGCCCGCCGCTCGCGCGGAGCGCTTGGGCCGAGGTCGCGGTGTTGGGCAACACCCTCGGATTCGCGGGTCGCTTCGCCGGTCTTTTGCTGGAGGAGTCCCAGCAGCTCGTCATGCCGGGCGGCGTCCTGCTGATTGAGCTGGCCCCCTCCTTCGGCGAGCGCTCCCAGTACTTCGCCAGGCTCCCCAAGACAGCGATCGTCCGGCTGCTGCACGCTCCGCTCGCCGCGGTCCTTAGCCGGCTCGACCGTGAGCCGTTCCGGTCGGAGCCTTCCCGTCACGAGACCCCCCGTGCTTTTCGCCGCTTCATGGTGGGGGAGCTCGAAGAACGGCTGACGGCGCGGGGCTGGGAGGTTCGCGAGACGATGGCGGTGGCGCCCGCCCTAGGGCCGGACGCCGAGCGCATTGCGGCGGTCCGCAAGGACCCAAAGTCGTGGGCGCGGCTGCTGGACCTGGAGGAAGAGGTCGGACATCGCCCGGATCGGTGGCCCAGGGCGGCTGCCGTGCTCGTCGCGGCCCGCCGCCCTTCCTCGATGCGCATGATTAAGTAACGGGCCTCCCCCATCTCATAGCGTTCAGATTATGCCGAAAGATGCGGGGGCCAAGGCGCCCGCCCCGGCGACTCGGGCCGTCACCGTTCCGGGCCCGGAGGACCTCGAGCTCGCGAAGGAGGACGCCCTCCTCCAACTCCGGATCGGGCGGTCGGCCCACCTCTACACGATCCTGGCGTCCGCCCTACTTGCCCTCGACGGGGTCCTCCTGCTCCTGTTCTACCCGACATTACCGACCCTCGCGTCCGGGACTGTCGGGCTGCCTGCGGTCGTTGACTCGTTCTACCTGCTCATCCCGCTCGTCGCGGGCCTGGCGCTCTCAGCCGTGGGCCTCGTAGCGAAATGGGAGGCGTACCAGCTCTGGCCCTGGGAGAAGCACTTCTCGGCTACCGTGGGCGCGCTCGCGCTCAACGCCCTGCTCGCCGTGGTCTACGGTCTCCGGATGGCGGGTGCGGGGGGGCCGTTTGCCCACCTCACCCTGTGGCCCTGGTTCTACCCGGCGGAGCTCGCCGCGATCAGCGTCGCGCTGGTCGGTCTGGTCCTCACCTGGACCGCGTGGAGCGGTCGTCAATGGATCAGTGCGATTTCGGCCGTCCTTCCGGTCGCTTCGGCCCTTCTCGTTTACTTCCGCCCATCGACGTCGGGAGGTACTTCGGACGCGCTCGCGGTGAGCCTGTTCCTGTCCGCGATCTTCTACCAAACCTCGGGCTCACTCCTCCACCTCATCTCGTCCGGGACCCGGGTGCACGAGCGGGAGCTCATCACCTCGGGTCAGAGCCGGATGTTCCGCTTCGCCGACGAGCTTGGCAAGAAGGAGGAGGCGCTCCACTTCCGGGAAGCCGCCTTGGTGAAGCGCGAGGCGGGCGTCGAGAATTCGGACCTTTCGGTCCGGCGGCAGTACGATTCGCTGAAGGAGGCCCGGGGCCAGTTGGACGGCCTCGAGGAGGATTACCGCAAGCGGTCGGATGCCCTGGTCGAGCAGGAGCGGGCCTGGGCGGGTCGCATCGCCGAGATGGACGGCCGGGAGCGACAGGTCGAGGACAAGACGAAGGCCCTCGAGCTCCGCGAGCAGGAGATCGCCCGTCTCGTCCCCCAGATTTCGACGCGGGAGGCCCGGCTGATCGAGCAGGAAGGCGCTCTCACCCGCCGGGACGTGGAACTCACGCAACTACAGCAGTCCGTGGGCCGACGGGAGCAGGACCTCAAGGATTCCGAGACGCGCCTCGCGTCCCGCAAGACGGATCTTGACCAGAAGACCGCCGAGCTCCTTCGACGCGAGGGCGAAGTCGCCGCTCGCGAGGCGGGCTCGAAAGGGCCGAGCGGAGCTCCCTCGGCAGCGACCCAGGACCTCGTTGCGCGGGAGGTTCGTCTCCAGCAGTTCAAGGCGACGCTCGACGAGGCGAACGTGGCTCTCGGGCGCAAATCCCGGGAAGTGAGCGAGCGGGTTCGGGCCGCGGAGGAGTCGCTCTCGCGCGCCGCCCGCAAGGAGGCGGACATCGCATCGCGCGAGGCCGCCCTGAAGCAACGGGAGGCCGAACTCGCCGACCTTCTCAAGGCCGCCGACGGGCGCCGGACCCAGTATGACGCCGCGGTCAAGGACTATGAGACTCGGCTCGCGTCGTTCGGCCGCGACCAGGTGTCGCTCGCCCAAAGAGGCTCGGACCTCGAGCGCGGGCTAAAGTCGCTCACAGACCGAGAAACCACGATCACCGAACGCGAGACCCGATTGAAGGCGCTCGCCGCCCAGCTCGAACAGCGGGAGCAATCCCTCCACGAAAGGACCCGGTCGCTCGAAGCGATGGAGGCCGAAGTAAGTCTCCGGCGTCAGGCGATGGAGCGGGGCCGTGACCTTCCCATTGCCGGACTCGCCGCCGTGGCCGCCGCCGGTCAGATGGACCAGCCGGTGGGGCCCACCTCGCGCCGGGCCGCCCGAACGGGACGCGCGGAGGGAATTCGCGACATGGCGGCGACCCCGGCCCAGGAGCCCGACACGCTGTCGGTCCGCGCGGGTCGCCGGTTCGCAGACCGGCTTCCGAGCGGCATTGGCCGGCTCGATGACCTTCTGCTGGGAGGGATCCCCCCGCACTCCCACGTGGTGGTGCTGGGCGATGCGTTCGTCGGAAAGGAGGTCGTGCTCTATTCGTTCGTCGCGGAGGGACTCAAGCGGGGCGAGCCCGCGCTCATCGTCACGGCCGCACGATCGCCCGAGGAGATCGCGGAAGCGATCGGCGTCGTGCTGCCGCAGTTCCGCGAGTACGAGCAGATGGGCATGGTCCGCTGGGTCGACGCCGCCGGCGGCGGCAAGTCTTCGTCCAAGTACCGTACCGCGGTGAAGGGAGCGAACGACCAAGCCGGCATCCTCACCTCCGTCGGTTCGATTTCGCGCGAGTTCGAGTCGTCGCATACGGCGGCCTTCCGGGTCGCGTTTCTCGGTCTTTCGGCCGTGCTGGCCCACGGCGACGAGCGAGCGGGTTTCTCGTTCCTCCAGAACGTGGTCGGGATCCTCAAGCCCCGGTCCGCGCTCGCGATGTACGCCCTCGAAGCCGGGGCGCTCTCCGAAGCGGCGGTCGAGAGCCTGCTCGGTCGGATGGACGGCGCGATCGTGTTCCGTCAGGAACGCGACAAGACGTTCCTTGCGGTGAAGGGGATCGGCGAGGTGGAGACGCGGGACTGGGTCGAGTGTCGCGCGACCAATCGGGCGTTGATCATCGGCTCGTTCGCGCTCGAACGGATCCGTTAGCGCTCCCTCCCGCGGCGGAGGAGGTCGACCTCACCGGTCGGTCTTCGGTTCCTCGTACTCCGAGCGGTCGATGATGTAGAGCGGGGGCTCGCCGGAAAAGAACCGGCGCAGGTTCACGACCGCGCGACGAAGCACGTGCTCCTCGACCCCGGGCCCGAAGCCGGCACAGTGGGGGGTCCCGACGACGTTCGGCAGCGAGCCGAACGGGAACCGGTGGCCGATGCGGCCCCCCGAGAAGTCCTCGTCCCACCAGACGTCGAGCGCAGCGCGGAACCCCGTGTGGTCGAGGAGGTGTCGGTAGAGAGCCCCCTCATCGACGGTCCCCGCGCGGCCGACATTGATGAACACGGCCTCTGATTTCATCGAACCAAGCACGGCCGCATCGATCGTCGCCCGAGTGCGACGAGTCAACGGTCGGGTGTCGAAGACGAAATCCCCCATTCGCACCGCATCGGACAAATGGTCCGCGGCAAACATCGCGGCACATCCTGGAGCCATCGACCCCGTGCGGTTGAGGCCGATCACCCGAACCTCGAATCCGGCGAGGCGATCGGCGATGGCCCGTCCGATTTCGCCGTAGCCGAGGATAACCGCCGTGCGACCCCACAGCAGTCGTTGGTCGGGAGGAGGGCGGAGGGTGCCCGCTCGCACCAGGGCATCGGCGCGCGGGAGCTCCCGCGCGGCGTCCAGGGCCAGAGCGACAGCATGCTCCGAGACGAACGGAGCGTAGGCCCCGACGTTCCCCGCGAGGCGCACGTCCGGGGGGAACCGGTCGAGGGGGACCCCGTCCATCCCCGTGTAGACCCGTTGGACGAACGTCAGCCGGGGAAGCTGGCGAAGGTCGAGGTCCCCGAGTTCCCGCTCGACCGACCCGAGGAGGAGGGCCTCGGCCCGCTCCATGCCCGGCCGCGGTTCCCGCCCGGCATACTGCCATGGGACCCCCGGGAGCTCCTCCTTCAGGACTCGGTCGATCTCTTCGCGCCCGCGCAGCGCGACGAGCAGGCGTGGGTCGCTCATGGAAGGGCCTTCCCGAATCGAGGCGAGCTTTTGACGTTCCGGGGGAACCGGACCGCGACCCACGAAACCTCCGGGCGGGCCAAGTCCGTTCGGGTCCGGTCCTTCGCTTATAGGCACGAGGCGCTAGAGTTCAGGGCGATGGCGGCGGTCACCCTCGACCTCTGGCACACGTTGATCTACCTGCCGCCCGAGGACGAAGAGCGCTACATGGCGCATCAACTCGCGCTCGGGACGACGGTCCTTCGGTCGTCCCGCGTGCTTCCGGGCGCACCCAACCTTTCGGACGAGGAGATCGGCAAAGCCTTCGAGCGGGCGTACCTCGACGCGGTCACCCAATCCGCGGAAGGGAGGACGGTGACGCCCGCGGAACAGCTTATGAGCGCCGCGAAAGAAGTCGGGCGGGACGCCGACGCCCGCGACTACCTCCGAGGCCTCCATGACGAGATTCGCCATACGCGGTTTCTGCGGGCGCCCGGAGCGCTCGAGCTCCTCCGGGGCCTGCGGGCCCAAGGCTACCGAGTCGGCGTGATCTCGAACACGGTCGGTGAGCCGGGCGCCTTCCTTCGACCCATCCTCGCGTCGATGGAGTTCGACCGGTACGTCGAGACGTTCGTGTTCAGCGACGAGCTTCCATGGACGAAGCCGGCGCCCGAGATCTTCCGGATAGCGCTCTCCCAGCTCTCCGAGGAGCCGTCGTCGGCGGTGCACGTGGGCGACGGCTGGTCCGACCTCGAGGGCGCCCGTCGCGCGGGGTACCGTGGAGCGATTCTGTTCACCGGTCTCCATGAGTACGGGGAGAGTTACCGTCGGCTCTTCTTGCCCGGTGTTCCCGGCGTTCCGGAGGCGGACTATCGCACCGACCGCCTTTCGGAGGTAGCACCCCTCGTGGGGAAGCTACTTCCCCCGGACTGACCGGTCGCCGGGACGACCGCTATTCCTCACCCATGTGCCGGGGCTTCGGCACTACCTTGGGCTGGTCGGCGTCGGTCGGCATGCCGGTTTTGCCGGGGACGATGTCACAGTCGCGCCAGTTGATGCCGATCGTGACCTTCGGGAACGCGACCTTCAACGTGTAGTTCGCGATCTTGCCGACGACCAGCCCCTGGGAACCCGCGACGAGATTCGGATTCATCGTCGAAAGGTCCCGGTTGAGCACGACCCGCGTTTGGCCGAACACGACCCGGTCGAGCTCGGTGCGGTCCTCCATAGCGCCGGCCCACGACCCTTCGTCGGACTTAATGATGTCCGGGGGTTCGATGGCGACACCGGCCGGTCGCTGGGCCCTCGGCCGCCGGCGACCGGGACGGCGAGTCCTCATCAAAAACGGCTTTTATCTACTTGGACAGCGTCGACCGCCCAACATGCCAGCAGCCACGGAAAGCATGCAAACAGAGGCCGGAGCCGGGGCAGCACCTTCCCCGCCTCCGTCGGGGGAAAAGTCCGAGTGGTGGTCGAACCCGGCCGTCGTGGGCCTGATGGGATTCGGCACGACGACCATGATCGCGGGTCTGTCGAACCTCCCCGCACCCTACGTGAACGGGTTCAACAACAACTGGGTCGTCTTCGGCATGGCGATGGCGTTCGGCGGTGCCGCGCAACTGATCGCGGGGCTCATCGCCCTCCGCAAGGGCAATCTGTTCGCCGGGTCGGCGTTCGTCGGCTACGGGGCGTTCTGGATCGCTTTCACCCTGATGCTCACGAGCTTTGCCGGATACGCCGGAACAATCCCCGGTACGGCCCCGGCCGTGGCCGCTCCGATCTACTACGGAGTCGCCGGGTTCGCGTTCATCTGGATGATGTTCACCTTTACGTTCTTCATCAATTCGTTCAAGCACGGATGGGGAATCACGATGGTCTTCCTGTTCCTGCTGATCGCGTTCATCCTGCTCGTCGTCAAGTTCTGGAGCCTCGCGGCGAACCCGACGACCTCTCCGTTTCTCGGCTCCGGGGTCGATAATTGGGCGGTCGGTGGGATCATCATCTTCACCGGGTTCATCGCCTGGTACGTCGCCACGGCGATCCTGACGAACTGGAACTACGGGCGCAAGGTGCTGCCCGAATAGTCCGTCGGGCCGAGACCCTCCCTGACCAACCCTTTCCTCCGCTCTTTTCCCGTGTCGACGCGGAGTTCTCGGACGGGCGCCCGCGTGCCGACCCGCCCCAGGAGCCACCGGGTTATCGGCATCGACCTCGCCGGTTCGACGCATCGCGACAGCGGGGTCTGCCTTCTCGAGGGCCCCCGGCGAGTGCGGGCGCAAGTCCTCCACTCCGATGCGGAGCTCCGAGAGTTCGTTCGTTCGGCCCAGCCGGACCTGGTCGTGATCGATGCTCCTCTCTCGCTCCCCCGCGGTCGGCGAACGATCGAAAACCGGTCCGGTCCTCACTTGCGGGAGTGCGACCGGACCCTTCTACGGCTCCGGCTACCGTTCTTTCCGCTCACCCTCGGACCGATGCGGATGCTCACGGTGCGTGGGATGCGCCTCGCCCGGTATCTCACGCGGGACGGCACCACCGTGGTGGAAGGGTACCCCGGCGGGTCGCAGGACCTATGGGGGATTCCCCGGAAGAAGGCCGGTGTGACCGGGCTCCAACGCCGACTGCGGGCGCTGGGCCTGGGCGGCGACCTTGCTCGACGTCCGTTGACCCACGACGAGCTCGATGCCGTGACGATCGCGTGGGTCGGATGGAACCACCTCAAGGGCGAGGGCGTGCTGATTGGCGACCCCTCCGAAGGCGTCATGCTGTTACCTCGAACGCACGAGTTCGAACTACGGTCGGCCGCACGGGAATAGCCCCCTCTCCTTCCACGTGGCGCTCGGCCTGCCGGGGGCCCCGGGGTGTCAGGCCGGAGGGGAGGAGGAAGGAAGAGTCGGTCCCACTACAATACCCACACCGCCGCGGACGGCCAGCACGCCAAGGAACACGAAGAGCAGGAGGATCAGGTCCCCACCCGGCCAGACCACTCCGGCGGCTTCGCCGCCCCAGAACAACGCGAACGAGAATACCACCGCGGTCGCGCCGACCTTCAGCCATGGCACCTTGATCCGGCGGATCCGGTCGTGTACGACCAGGGCCACGATGACGAGGAGAGCCCCCCCCAGGACCGCGCCCACCAGAGCGGAAAGCCCGTATCCGGCCGCCGCGAGGGCGAGCAGGACGATCACCGTCTCGGTCGACTCCACGGCGCCGACGGAGAACCCTCCGGCGAACTGAGCCACGGTCTGGCCAGAGGTCGGCGCTCCCGGGCTGGCGGACGGGTCGCGCCGCCGTTGATAGGTCCGGAGGGTGCTCCGAAACAGGAACACTCCGAAGCCGGCCAGGACGACCGCGGAGCCCCAGAGCAGGTACGCCCGAGGGAAGGCGATGATCACGGCGCCAAACCCGAGTGCGATCGCAGCGACCACGGCTGTCCCTCCGACCGCCCCGAGCGCACCGTGACGAACGGTCGAGTGGTCGGCGGCGAGAGCGAACACGAGCGCGACCACCTCGGTCATCTCGAGAACGGTGATCAGGAACGCCGCCAGGAGCGCCGGCAGGTAGAGCGCGAGCATGCCCTCTCCTCGGTAGCGTACGAACTACATCAAGCTCGGCTGCGCGTTCGGAGCGAGCGAAGACGTCACTCGGATGTCGCCGAGAGGGGCCGCGTGCGTGTTCGACGCAGACGTACGATCGTGAGCTCGTCCCGAAGGCCGCGCTCGATGCCGAGCAGATCTTTCGGGGCTACGGTGCCGAACAGTTCGAGGGTGATCGCGTGACCGCGCTCTCGGTGGACTTGGCGGATCGTGACGTCCGCACGCAGGTCCCCGCCGGTGGAGAGTCGGGCGGAGAAGGCGCGGGCGTGGGCCACCCGTCGCCAGGCGTCGCTCCGGAGCGCGTTCAGGAGGTGGCCCACCGGTTCGGCGAGGCGTTCGTGGGCGGGCTCGGGGAGCGGCAACCAGCCGCCGGGCCGGACCTCCCAGTGGTCGACGCGCGAAAACCCTCGCCGCTGGAGCGCTCTGAAGGTCGCGGCCGTCAGCCGCAGAAGCCCCTCGACCTCGACGACCTCGCGCTCGCGGAAAATCGCTTCGAGGGAGCGCAGCAGCGGTACTCCTCGCCGTTGGAACATCTCGTGGACGAGGTCGATGTCGAGTCGGACGTACCTCGAGGGTGGGCTCGCGGCCACGGCCGCAGGGCCGCGTCGATGCCGAATCACGCGACGTTTCGGCCGGTGAGGATGCGGTCGGTGACGGGAACGCCGAGTCCGGGCCGCCGTGTGAATCCCCAACGTCGCCCCACCAAGGACCGGCACTTAGCCTTGCGCACGACCCCGAGCGCGCTCGTGACGCCCGGACCCTCGGAGCCGGCAGGACCCCGGTGGTTCGCCGGAGCGACTGCGTTCGGCCCTCAGGCGTAGACGGGGTAGTCCGGAACCCAACGCGCTTGGCGAATGCGTTCGCGAAGCTCGTCCTTCGACGTCTTCGGCGCGAGGCCCTTGCGCTGTCCTTCCATCGCCACCGCGAGAGCGATCTCGATAGCGACCTCACGGAGGTCCCGAAGCGACGGCAGCAACGGGGCGTGGGGGTTCTGCCGCGCCGGAGAACGGTCGGCGAGCGCCCGGGCGGCCGCCAACAGCATCGAATCGGTCACCATGCGGCATCGCCCCGCGACCAGGCCGAGGCCGAGCGCCGGGAAGATGTACGCGTTGTTGCACTGGGCGATCGGATAGATCGTGTCCTGGTATCTCACCGGCGTGAACGGCGAGCCCGTCGCGATGATGGCGTGTCCGTTCGTCCAGGCGAGAAGGTCCGCGGGGATTGCCTCCGATTTGGCGGTCGGGTTCGACAGGGGCAGGATGACCGGCCGAGCGACCCACCGGGCCATGGTCCGGATCATCGACTCGGTGAAGGCGCCCTTGAGGGTCGAGAGCCCGATGAGGACGGTGGGACGGGCCTCGCGGACGACGTCCTCGAGGCCGATTTTCCCGTCCCCGGTCGACGCCCAGCTCTTCACGTCGTCCCACGGATGGGCGTAGACGCGCTGCTCGTCCTTGAGGTCGGTGCGGCCCGAGTGGATGAGCCCGCCCCGGTTGACGATCCAGGTCCGCCGTCGCGCTTCCGGCGCGGGTATTCCCGCCTCCACGAGCGCCGCGGTCAGCAGGTCGGCCACGCCGACCCCCGCCGAGCCCGCGCCGAGGATCGCGAACCGCTGGTCGCGCGGCGGTAGCCCGGTGAGCTCGGAGGCCGCGAGGATCACCGCGAGGGAAATCGACCCCGTTCCTTGGATATCGTCGTTGAAGGTCAGGAGCTGTTCCCGATACTTCTCGAGGATTGGACGGGCATGGGCGACCCCGAAATCCTCCCACTGGAGGAGGGTCCCGGGGAGTTCTTGCTTCACGGCGCGGACGAACTGCTCGATGAAGGCATAGTACTCGTCGCCCGTGATGCGTTCGTGTCGCCAACCGAGATATTCGGGGTCCTTCAGGCGGTCCTGGTTGTTGGTCCCGACGTCGAGTACGATCGGGAGCGTCCGCTCGGGGGCGATCCCGCCGAAGACGGTGTACAGGGAGAGCTTACCGATCGGGATGCCAAGGCCCCCCGCGCCTTGGTCACCGATTCCGAGGATGCGTTCTCCGTCGGTCGCGACGATTACGTCCACCTCAGGATTCGGCCGGTGGCGGAGTAGCTCCACGATCGAGTCGCGCATCGGGTAGGAGATGAACAGGCCACGGGGCCTGCGGTAGATGTGGCTGAACTGTTGGCAGGCCTCACCGACCACCGGGGTGTAGACGATCGGGGTCATCTCCTCGAGATGGTCGACCAACAGCCGGTAGAACAACACCTCGTTTCGGTCCTGGAGCGCCCGGAGGTAGATGTGGCGCTCGAGGTCCTCCGTCTTACGCTGGTACGCTTCGTACGCGCGGACCACCTGTTGCTCGAGCGTCTCCACCTGAGGGGGAAGGAGCGCGTGGAGATGGAACAGCGTCCGCTCCTCGAAGGAGAACGCGGTCCCTTTGTTGAGCAGCGGAGTATCGAGGAGGTCCATGCCTTTCAACCGGGGGGCCTTGGAGACCCTGGCTCCCCCGTGACCGGGCTGCACAACAGGCTGGCTCGCGGCTTCCATGGGCCGGTGAACTCCGGGGGCGGTCTTCTAGGCGGGGTCAATAGGGCTTTACCCCGGCCGCCGAGGAAACGGAACCCTCGACAGGTTCCGCACCCCGACTACCGCGGGTCGGAAGACCGGTCATTCCCTGAGGAGCGGAACCGTTACCTGCTCGACTCGCGATAGTGGAAAGGGCACCCTTGACATCGATTCTCGGATCCTCGCTCGCCACCGAGGTCGTCTTGGACGCTGCCACGTTCATCCTGTTCGTCGCGTTCGTAGCGTTCCTGTTTTTCGGTTATCTGGGCTTTTACCACCCAATCCCGTTCTCCGCTCTGGCGGCCGTCGCGCTCTTCGGTTCGCTGGCGGTGCTGTTCATCGCAAACTGGAGGGCCGACCGTCGGCGGTTGGAAGCCGCCGTTGCGTCCGGCCCTTGACCTCATTCCCTCGGAGTCTCAGCTCCGGCCCTAACGAGCCTGCGCAACACCAATCCTGTGTCGACGGCCGGTCCACCGACCGAGGACCGAGCGCGTACGGGGAATGCCGTTCAGGAAGGAACCGGCGCGAGCGACTCAACCCACGTGTGGGGGGCGGATGAGCTAAGGGTCCCGGGGCGGACCTCGACATCGTGAAGTTCGCGAACCGCGGAGGCGATGACCCCGCTCGCCCACATCCGGGCGCGTTCCACCTCGCCTTCCCGCAGCGGACCGTCCCGTCGAATGACGAAGAAGCTCTCGCCCGGGACGAGATTCCGACCTCCCCGACCCTCGACGGCCCTCTGAATGTGGCGAGCGCTCGAACCGGTCACGATGGGGGAGTCGTGGAAACGCGTGTCGAACGCTGCGAAGAGGGACTGGGCGATCATCCGGTCGGGCATGTGCTCGACAAAGGCCCGGAGCGACTCGCCCATCTCACGGCGATGAGTCGGTCCACCGAGGAAAACGACCGAGGGTGTGCGGATCTCGACCGGGTCGACCTCGTTCGCCGGTCGTGCGTAATGCTCGTACGACCAATCGACGGCGCGCGCGACCGCTCGCGCCACGGTATCGGTTACACCGCATGGGGACGCCACCACCACGTACACCCACATCGGGACACCGACTGCGCCGGAGTTTCTCCGGGGGTTATTTCAGTCCCGAGTTAACTCGAGTTGACGGCCCGTGGGCTCAGGAGCGCGCGGGGCTCATCCCGCCGGATTCTTGCCAGAGCGGTGGGTTGACCGGGACCGGGGCCTGAGCGGCCCAGGGCACCTCGCCGAGCGAGTAGGTGAACGGGAACGACGGTTCGGTCACCTTCGCCCACCGGCGTGGCACGAGCGCGTGGAATTCGGGGACATCGGCCCCGCGGCCCACCGACAGCACGAGGATGGCGGTCGCCAGGACCAGGAAGAAGAAACCGCCCAGTTCCACCAGCATCGCGACACCGAGCGTGTTCGCGTCGGCGCCAATCGCATACGCGAGGCCCACGAGGCACGCGGCCAACGTGGCGAACCCGGCGCTGTAGATTGCTGGGCCGGCGGCGTACGTGTGCTCCCGGGCGGCGCGGCGCTGTTCGTGCGCCACGCGAGCGTATTCGGAGAGGATCCCACCCAGAGGGCTCGACTGGACGAGGGTCTCCTCCGCCGCGAGGTGAGCCTGCACGGTCCGGGCGAACTCAAGCTCGAAATCCGCGGCCCGAGCGCGGTCGGAGGCAATCATCGAGACGAGAAAGAAAGTGACGATCACGGAGATTACCAAGTTCAGTCCGACCACCCACGGCGCCTCCGCGCTGAGCGCGGAGTACTGCGAGACGAGTACGATCAGGTAGACCACGCCGAAGAAGATCGCCCCGATGAGCGCGAGTCCCCCTCTCGAGCCCGGTGGGGGTAGGATTGGCCCGCGAGGTCGAGTCAAAGCGTTCGGTCGCTGGTTGGTCGACATCGAGCGAGGAAGGGCCGCTCGGAGCTTTAGAACCTATCGTTCCCCCGTGGGAGCTCGAAGGAGGAGTTTCGAAGGCCTCAAGCGGGGTCCGAGCCGAACTTGCGCCAGTAGTCGAGCGAATCCTCGATGGTCGTCTCGAGCGGAATCGTGGGGCTGTAGCCCAGGGCTCGAAGCCGCGTGATGTCGGAGCGGATTTCCGCCTCGTCCGTGGGACGGATGAGCGCCGGGTCCGGTTCGAGGGCCACCGGGACCCGGGCCAGCCGTACGAGGGTCTCCGCGACCGCGCGAATCGAGTAACTCTGACCCGCCCCGATATTGACCGCTTGCGCGGGGTCGCCCTGTTCGAAGACGGCCCAGATAGCCCGAACGATGTCCCGGACGTCGGAGATATCGCGTCGGACCTCGAGGTTACCCACCCGGAGTTTGCCCGGTCGGCCGGTTCGCTCGATGGCGGCGACCCGTTGCGCGAAGTCGTTGAGCGCATCGCCGGTCTTGCCGGGTCCGGTGGTAATGAACAGTCGTCCCCGTACGATCCGTAGGCCGAAGTTCAACGAATACTGCAACGATAGCATGTCCTGGCAAGCCTTGGAGACTCCGTAGGGGTTGACCGGCCGCAGGAGGGCCTCTTCCGTCGTGGGCTGCCGCTCGACGACCCCGTACGCGGCCGCCGAGGACGCTACGAAGGTGCCGTGCGACGGTGGCCGACGCCGCAGGGCTTCGTAGAGGTAAACCGTTCCGAGCACGTTGGTCTCGAACGTTTCGACGGGCGCCTGCCAAGCGCGTCCGGCGTAGGCCTGGGCGCCGAGGTGGAACACCGCTTCGGGCCGGACCGCGTCCACGACCCGGTCCACGGCGGGGCGGTCGCGTAGGTTGAGCGTTTCCCAGCGGACTCCGGCGGGAACGTCGGGAATCTTGTGGAGCTCCCCCTCGCCGAGGCACGTGCCTACCACTTCGTGTCCTCGCTCGAGCGCGGATCGGAGCAGGAATCGACCGATGAAGCCGGAGCCTCCCGTGACCAAGATTCGCATGGTTCGTTTCGCTCCGGGGTGGGACCCCGTGGCGCTGAAACGCAACGGGTCGGCACCGGACGCCGGTGGTGTGTTATAGTCGTTGCCCCGGCTCGGGGACCGTCGACGGGAGCGTCGCCAGGATGCGACGGAATCGGCGAGCGTGGGCGACTTCCATCAGGAAGAACCGAACGAACCGGCTGTTCTCGGTGACCTTGCTCGACCCGCTCGCACGTGGCTCGAACGGATAACCGACCTCAGCGACGCGCTGTCCGCGGCCCATCACGAGAAGCACGAGGAGAAGCTTGTAGCCCCTCCAGTCGGTAGGAATCGGCCGAAAAATCGCACGACGGAATCCGAACAACCCGGAAACCGGGTCGCTCACTGCGCGCGCCTCGGGGAGGACGACTTTAGCCGTCCACTCCGCGCCCCGAGAGATCGCCGCCCGTATCCATGTTCGGGGTCCGGCGGAGCCACCGGGCGCATAGCGGCTGCCCACGACGAGCGCGGCCCCGTCCTCGAGGGCGCGGACCATCGCGGGCAGCACCTCCGGGGGATGCTGGAGGTCCGCGTCCATGATGATGATGAAACGACCGCGCGAGTCCGAAATGCCCTGGCACTGCGCTCGGAGGGTGGTTTGCTTGCCCTCGTGCCAGATCGGCCGCAGCCGAGCGTCGGAGCGAGCCGCCGATTCAAGGTACTCGCGGGTTCCGTCCGTGCTGCCGTCGTCGACGATGAGCACTTCGCACGGAGGGAGGGATACCGCGCGGATACGGTCGAGCAACCTGGGAAGGTTCTCCCGCTCGTTGAACGTCGCGAGGACGATCGAGAGTTCGGGCGGAGGGAGCTCCGCCGCGCCGGAGGTCATCGTCGCGGCTCCCGCTCACCGGGCCGACATCACGGACCAAGTCTGAAGGCCCTCGGTTTCTAGGGCAAAGTCGGTCACTCGGCCCCCGGCGGTCTGCACCGCCTTCGCGACTTTCGCGCGCCGGGCGACGTCGCAGAACAGTAGGATGTATCCGCCACCCCCGGCCCCGAGCAACTTACCGCCGATCGCCCCCGCCTCCCGGGCCCGGTTGTAGAACGCGTCGATCCGTTCGTTCGAGATGCCCTCGGTGAACCGTTTCTTTTGCTGCCACCCTTCGTCGAGGAGTCGGCCCATCTCGTCGAGATTCCCTCGCAGCAGCTCGTTCTTCATGTCGATCGCAAGTTGCTTCGTGGCGTCGAGCGCGGCGACGGTGTCGCCCCGTTTTTCGGAGTAGCTCCGCTGCTGGCGTTCGATGATGTCGTTCGAGTAGTGCCCCGAGCCGGTATAGCAGAGCAACAACCGGTAGGCGAGCTCGTTCACCACCTCCGGGTCGATCCGGAGCGGATTCACGATCGTCCGCGTGCCGCTGAACTCCATGAAGTTGAACCCGCCAAACGCGGCCGCGTACTGGTCTTGGCGGCCCCCCTTGAGTCCCAGCTCCTCCCGCTCGATCCGGTAGGCGAGCTCCGCTACGTCGTACGACGTCCAGGGCTCGCGCCGGTAATGTTGGAAGGCCCCCACGAGCGCCACGCACATGGTGGACGATGTGCCGAGGCCGGTGCCGGGGGGTGCGTCGGAATGCAGGAAAAGGTGGAACGAGTCCTTGGTCCTCCCGTCGCCGACGTCCGGCCGCAGCACCTTGACGGCGGCTTTGACGACGTCGAGGTCGCCGTTGTACACCATGTCCGAGGGCCGGGCGAAGTTGAGGGTGAGACCGTAATCCAAGGACTCGACGGAGATTGACCCGGCCCCATCCGGCGAGCCCTCGAGGGTCACGTAGGCAAACTTGTCGATCGTGAGTTCAGTACGGCGCCCCCTTTCTCCTCGGGATACGGGGAAACGTCGGTCCCTCCGCCCGCGAAACTGATCCGCAGGGGCGCCTTGCTGCGGAGGATGCGCATCGGACCCGAGACCGGAGCTCCCACCCTTAACGCTTATCCGTGCCCTGCCCGGGGACAATTCCGGACATCGTAACCCTCGGTCCGGGGAATCGGCTTCTGTCGGTCGACCCCTAATACGGGATGGTATTGCCGCCGGCGTGTCTCCCCGGTACGCCAACCCCGCTCTCACGGTCGACGCGGTGTGGATCCGAGGCGGCAAGGTGCTTCTCGTCCGACGGGCCCGCCCGCCGTTTCGGGGGATGTGGGCGCTCCCGGGCGGTTTCGTAGAACAGCGGGAGACCGTCGAAGCTGCCGTCGTTCGTGAGCTTCGAGAAGAAACTGGACTCTCCGCCCGCCCGGTAAGGCTCGTCGGAGTTTACTCAGGACCCGACCGGGACCCGCGGAAGCCCACCACCAGCGTGGCCTTCTTGATGGCCGGTCGGGGCGGAGTTCCCAGGGGCGCGGATGATGCTTCCTCAGCGACCTGGGTGGCCCTCCGGAAGGCTCGGCCGCTGGCGTTCGACCACGCGAGGATCCTCGCGGACGGGTTTCGCGTGTGGCGGCGGCACCGTCGAAAGTGACGTTCCCACAAACCGCCACCCGCTATCGGTAGTCTCTTATCGGGCGCGCTGAGTGACCCTTCCCTCCCATGCATTCCGCCGGCGAGCAACATCCGCATCCGACGTTGCTCTCGGACTTCATCCTCGGGAGCCAGGACGGTCTCGTCAACGTCCTGGGTATTCTCCTCGGTCTCGTTGCGGCCAGCTTGACGCCGGGCTCGCACGTCACCTCCGAAATCGTGATCATCGCGGGCCTCTCCGCTCTCGGGGCCGAATCCCTCTCGATGGGGGCCGTCGCCTACACCTCCACCTACTCTCGGATGCAGCTCTATCGGTCGGAGCGGGAGCGGGAGATCCGCGAGATGCGGGAGGTCCCCGAGCTCGAACGGGAGGAGGTCCGGACGATCCTCCGGGACTGGGGGTACGCGGGCGACGAACTCGAGGAGATGCTCCGGCGGATCGAGGCGAAGCCGAAGGCCTGGCTCGACCTCATGATGGCGTTCGAGTTGAATCTCTCCTACGTACCGCCCGAGGCGCCGCGGCGGAGCGCCGTGTTGGTGGGTTTCGCCACGGTGCTCGGCCACTTCGTCCCGCTCGTACCGTTCTTTTTCTCCGAACTCTCGCTCGTTCAGTCGGCAATCGTGGCGACCGTGCTGAGCGCCATCATGCTGTTCGGGATTGGCCTGTACGAGGCCCGGGTCACCGCCGGCTCCATCTGGCGGAGCGGGCTGCGGATCACGGTGATCGGTCTCGCGTCGGGGCTGGCGGGATTGCTGATCGGCCACTTCGCAGCGTTACTCTGAACTCGGTCGAGGGCTCACCGCTGGGAAGGGCCCGGCGAGGCTATGCCGAACGGCCGACCAAAGTCGCCGGGCCCGGTGGCGACCGATTCGAGCGGCCCAAAAACCACCGGCGAGGGCTGCGGGTCTCATGGCGCTGGCAGACGAAGCACCAGACGACGATTTCGGCCGGGCCCGCGAGCTCGGGTGTGACCACGTGCTCGGAATCAGGATGGCGGCACCCCCGCCGGAGGCACGGGTGCGTTCGGCGATCGGCCGTCATCGGAAAATATATGCGCATCGATGCGTATTAAAAGCTGCGATTTTCCGTCGAAGAGAGCTCACGCGCGACGCCGTCGGTATTCGACTTAATTTAATTTGTTAAGGAAATAGTGTATAAATCAAGGGGACGTTCCGCCCTTCATGGCAGACCCGCCCGAGACCCATCCCTTTCCCGCTCCCTCCACTTCCCGCTCCGCGGCTCTCACGCTCCTCAAGCGGACCCCGAACGCGTCGCTCGACCAAGTCGCCGAGGGTCTCGGGATCTCGAAGGTCGCCGCGCTCGGTCACATGCAACGCCTCGAAACCGACGGACTCGTCGAGCGTTCCTATCAGGCGGGACATGTGGGACGACCCCGCGTTTTGTTCCGTTTGACCGAAAAGGGCGTCACCCTCTTTCCCCAGGCGTACACGGAGATGTCGATCTGCGCCCTCAATTTCATCGAACGGCGTCTCGGTCGGGCGGCGGTCGGGGAGCTCCTCACCCAACGGGCGGGCGAAGTCTCCGACCGGAATTGGTCTCGCGTTCGCTCGGGTCCGCTCCCCTCCCGGGTGGCGGAGCTAGCTCGGGTCCGGACCGAGGGAGGGTACATGGCCGAGGTCACCGGCCGGCGGCGAGGCTCGGTCGAGCTGCGCGAGCACAATTGCCCGATCCTCGCGCTCGCCCGCCAGTACCCGGAGGCTTGCGAAACCGAGCGTCGGATGTTCGAGTCGCTCCTCAAGGCCCGAGTCGCGGTCTCGCATCGAGTGGTGGCCGGAGACTCAGTTTGTCGGTTCCTGATCCGCGAGCGGAGGGAGGGCCGATGAGCGGCCGTGACTCACCCTCGGCCCGCGTTGCGCTCGTCACCGGGGCGAGCCGTGGTCTGGGGGCGGCCCTCGCTCAATTCCTCGCCCGTCAGGGCCACTTTGTGATCGTGAACGCGCGCGACCCCGCGGCCCTCTCGAAGGCGGTTGCCGCTATCGCGAACTCTGGGGCAACGGTCCTCGCGGTGCCGGGAGACGTGACCGATGGCGCCACCCAGTCTGCCCTTGAGCAGGCTGCCTCCCGGTTCGGCCGGCTCGACCTTCTCGTGAACAATGCGAGCGAGCTCGGTCCGTCACCTCTGCCCCGCCTTTCGGAGCTCCGGGCCGACGACTTCGAGCGAATCCTCCGCGTCAACGTGCTCGCACCGCTCGTGTTGACGCAACGGCTGCTACCGCTGTTGACGTTGGCACAAGGCTGTGTCGTCAACATCTCGAGCGACGCGGCGGTAGGAGGGTATCCGGGCTGGGGCGGCTACGGCGCCAGCAAGGCCGCCCTCGACCTCGTCTCGCTCACCCTGGCGCACGAATTGAAAGGTTCCGGAGTGTCGGTCGTCAGTGTCGACCCCGGCGACATGCGGACTTCGATGCACCAGGCGGCCTATCCCGGCGAGGACATCTCCGATCGTCCTCTGCCCGAGGTCACCCTGCCGTTCTGGGCGTGGCTGCTGAATCAAGACCACGAACAGGTTTCCGGTCACCGCTTTCGAGCTCAGTCGGACCGGTGGGAGATCCCGGAGCCATGACGGACGTCTCCCGCCGTCCCGAGATCCCCGTGGGTACCGGGGCCGACCGACCCCCGGAAGCGAGGGGGGTGGCCCGCGACGAGGTACGGCTCCTCGTGAGCGAGGCCGATGAGGAGCGCGGGCACCTATTCTCCGACCTTCCGTCGCTGCTCCGGTCCGGAGACCTCCTGGTCGTCAACGAGAGCGCCACCGTACCAGCGAGCTTGCCCGCCCACGCGTCGTTGGGTGATTTTCGACTGAATCTCTCTACGCCGTACGGGGGCGACCTTTGGGTCGGTGAGCCCCGATGGGGATTCGGTCAACCCGGCCCGCTCCCGCTCGACGGGGGTTCTCTCGTGGAGGTGGGGGGTGTGCCGTGCACCCTCGTTGCCGAGTTCCCGGGGATTCCCCGGCTCGTGTTCCTGCGGGCCAGGGGAGACCTCCGAGCCGCAATGGGCCAGGTCGGGGTGCCGATCCGCTACGGTTACGCAGCCTCCGAATTCCCTCTCGAGGAATACCAGACCGTGTTCGCGCGAGTCCCGGGAAGCGCCGAGATGCCGAGCGCCGCCCGGCCATTTTCTCACCGGCTCGTGAATCGTCTCCGGGAGCGAGGCGTCGGAATCGCTCCGATCCTGCTGCACGCCGGAGTCTCGAGTTTGGAAACCACGGACTTCCCACCGGGCGCCGTCCCCGTCTACCCCGAGCCGTTCGAGGTTCCCGCCGCCACCGTCGAGGCGATTCTCCGTACACGTTCGCGCGGAGGCCGGGTCGTTGCGGTGGGTACCACGGTCGTACGGGCGCTCGAGTCGGCGACCGACTCGTGCGGTCTCCGGCCCACCCGCGGGTTCACGCGTCTCTATCTCCGCCCCCAGAGCCCCATCCGCTCGATCGACGGGCTGATCACCGGATTCCACGAAGCACGGTCGACCCACCTCGCGCTTTTGGAGGCGTTCGTGGGAGAGGCTCGGCTCCGGCAGGCGTACCAGGTCGCCGCCCGGAACGGATACCTTTGGCACGAGTTCGGTGATAGCCACTTGGTGCTACCGGACCGGGAACTCTAGCCGGTGCCGGTCCGCTTCGAGGGCGCCTTCCGGCGGTTTACTTCGATAGGCCCGCCCGGGCCCGAAGCGCGTGGTAGAACCCGCCGAAGCTGGTCGCCGTCGGGGTCCGAAGACCCTGCAACCGCATCTGTTCCCGTACTTCCTTCGCGCTCTGCCGGAGGTCGAGCGTCTTCGAAGAGTCGTACTTGTACTGGAACGTCCCCGAGGGACCGCGAGGGAATGCGTCCCAGTCACGGGGAGTGGTAGGGGTGAGTTCGTGCGTCCGCTTTCCCTCGGTCGGCTGGAACGCGGGCATGGAGAGGTGCTCCTCGGTGAGCCAGATCAGCGTGGCGTCGCGGATGGCTTGCTGGGTGGTGTCGTCGAGGGCGCCCGGCGCGACCTGCGCTTGAACCCAGTCGACCAGCGCGTCGAAGGTCTTCTCGGCATTGTCCTCCAGCATCTGGAGGACGGCGAGTCGGATCGCGCTGCGACGCAGCTGCTGGGTCCCCGTCTCGCTGAGGCGGTACTCCACTGTCAGCCCGAGCAGGCTCTCGGAGTTATCAGCGAGGTCCTTCAGGGGCAGGACGAACAGGGGCGCGGCGGGTTCGTTCGCCGGCACGTACCACAGGGAGAACTCCCGTCCGTTGGTGAGGACGACCAGCGGGACCTTGGCGCCTTTCGCCGCTTCGACGATCGACCCGGGTTCCGTGACGTTCGCCGTCCTCTCGCGGACATCGAGGAACAGCCCGGGTTTGCCCTCGGTGTTCAGGAGGGCGTAGTCGATGTGACCGTCCGTGCCCGCCGACGGGTAGTCGAAATAGACCTGCTTTTTGTCGTGCGGGTCCCATCCGAGGGCGACCAGGAACGGGTTCACGATCCAGTGCCGAATTTGTTGCTCGGTGACGTCCTGGACGTCCCGCAGTACTTCTCCGGCGACTTGAGCGAAATCGGCGAGCCTCCGGCTGAGGTCGACAGCTTCCATTGCCTCACCGATGGCTACTGTCGGGCTTAAAATTACCCTCGGCTGGAATGCTGGGTTCCGCGGAGACGTGCGGCCTCCTCAGCGAGGAACGGTTCCACCGGTCTCAGTGGGGAGGGAAGACCCGGATACGGAGGCAGACCGAGCATGTCCGACAACAGCCACTCCACTTCGTACACATAGAGTAGGGTTGAGCCCATCATCTCGAGGAGCCGGGCCAGGCGGACGGCACTCCGGGGCGAGAGCGAGAAATACCTGGGTCGGAGGCGGAGCGCGCCGAACATCGCGTCCGTAAGGTCCCGGTAACGCCATCGCTTCGGGCCGCCGATCATCACGTTCCGGCGGTCGGAGCGCGCGGCCTCGACCCGGACGACCCGTGCGAAATCGGATGCGGCGAGGGGACTGATGTGGTAGTCACCGCTTCCGAACATCGGGAATCGATGGTACCGGTGCATCGTCCGAAGCATCACCGTGACGAGCTTGTCGCGCGGAGCGAACAGCATCGTCGGCCGCACGATAGCGTACGATAGGCCGCTCGCCTCGATCGCTCGGTCGATGCGTCGCTTCTCAAACATGTACGGAAGGCCGGTCTCGAGCGACGCCGGGGAGTCCGGAACGCTTACGTGAACGAACCGGGGGGTGTGCCGACGGTCCGCCTCGGCCACGAGACGCAGGATCCCTTCCGCCAGGGGACGGAACCGACGCAGTTGCCCGGCCCGGTACCACGCCACGTTTACTACGAGGTCCACGCCGTCGAGGAGCGAAGTCCAATCCGTCACCTGCGCGATGTCCGCCGGGTGGAACTTCGCGCCGGCCGCTCGCTCGGCGGGCGACGGGTGCCGATGAACCGAGAGGATGTCCCAATCCGTAGAAAATTCCGCGAGCAGATGACGGCCCACGAGACCGGACCCTCCGCCCACCAGGAGGAGGCGGGGCCGGCGGTCGGAACCGCTCATGCCGGGCCAGGTGACGGGGAGACCATCTCGGGGGAAGGTATCGGGGACTCAACCGGAGCGGCGAACAGCTCTCGCCACGCCGCGACGGTGTGAGGGACGACCTCCGACACTCGAACCGGCCGACCCAGCTCGCGCGCAAGCGAGGTCATGACCGAGCCGGAAAATCCGCAAGGGTGGAACCGCTCGAACGCGGCCAACTCCGGGTCGACGTTCAGGGCGAACCCGTGCAACGTGACCCAGTGGTCGACGGCGATCCCCACCGACCCAATCTTACGCTCGCCATCCACCCACACTCCGCGACGGCCGTGCACATGGCCCGAGGTAACTCCGAACGGTGTCAACGAGCGGACCATCAACTCCTCGACCTCGTGAACGAACCGGCGGACATCCCGGCCCCGCGCCGAAAGGTCGACGATGGGATAGCCGACCAGCTGTCCCGGGCCGTGAAAGGTCGCCCGTCCGCCGCGCTCCACCGAGATGACTGGAAGGCCGGACGCCGCGGCCGAGCCATCGTCCCCTTCAACGCCCACCGTCACCACCGGAGGGTGTTCGACGAGGATCAGAGTGTCTTCGACCTCGCCGTCACGGCGAGCCCGCACGAGAGCTCGCATCGCGGCGAGCGAGTCGGCATATTCGCGTAGTCCCCACTCAACGACCGCCGGCATCCGTCCTCCGTCGGGCCACGTGCATCGGTTCCCCAAGCCAAACGAACGCGGCTTCCTGCAGGGTCTCGGAGAAGGTCGGGTGAGGATGGATGGTCAGTGCGAGGTCGCGGACCGTTGCTCCCATCTCGATCGCATGGGCGGCTTCCGCGACGAACTCACCGACGCTCTCGCCCGCGGCATGGACACCCAGGAGGCGTCCGGTTCGGTCGTCCCCGACCAGTTTCACCCACCCCTGGACCGCATGGTTGGCGTGCGCTCGCCCGAGGGCGATGTACGGGAATCGTGCCTCGCGCACGACATACCCCTTGGCCTCGGCCTCGGGTTTCGTCAGGCCAACGGTGGCGAGCTCGGGCGTGGTGAAGACGACCGACGGCATCGCTTGGAATTGGAATCGCGTCGCTTGACCGGCCGCCGCCTCGGCCGCCACCACGCCTTCCCGGTAGGCTTTGTGCGCGAGCATCGGGG
>Ga0187772_10000252_pt1 | contig 23294 bp, 20 predicted proteins | sample 0116_SJ02_MP15_2_FD_133137 | JGI IMG/M metagenome (GOLD analysis project Ga0187772, IMG submission 133137) | Tropical peat soil microbial communities from peatlands in Department of Meta, Colombia - 0116_SJ02_MP15_20_MG | ecosystem: Environmental > Terrestrial > Soil > Wetlands > Peat | place... | reverse complement strand
TACGCCAGCGTCTCCGGCACGCCATCCAGAATTTTCGGCGGCGTCCGCTCCAGTTCCACTACTCGATTGTGAATCTCGGCCAGAATCTCCCGCTGCGCCATTTGGTCCGCCAGCTTCAAGTACGTCTCTTCCAGAGATCGGCCGAAGCTGCGCACCCCATAGCCATATTGGCGAATATTTTTGCGCTCGGTTTCGTTCAAGATGTGGCGGATATACGCCCGGCTGTACCCACACGGTTCCGCCAGGCTGATAAAATCCTCGATCAGCTTCTCAAAGAAAACATTGTTCTCCCAGAGCGTATCGTCCGCATCAATCAGTAGCGTATTGCGTCTCATAGTCCCAAGAATTCGGTTCTTCCACGCCCAACCCTGATGCCCAGCAGGGCGGTGAGAAGTTGGCCAGCAACAGTGTAGCAGCCTCAGCGCATCTTCGCCGGTTGCCCAGGCTGTTCGCAGGCCGACCGTATCACAGACACAATCTTCCTTGAACGTTATCTTGTTCGCGCGGAGGCGTGGTGGTTTCTATCTTGGCGAACAGTCAAATCAAACAATCAAAGCGAAACGGCTTTGCGCTGTCCGGTGGAGAGCTTCTCCAAAATAGTCTGCGCGATCTTCTGGATTTCTCCGAAGCGCGTCAGATACTCTTGGAATTCGTGATTCAGCAGTTGCGCGTCCTGAGGGCCCAGTTGGTTCCTCAGGATCATGTCCCGCAGCTTCACCGGGTGCGGCAGCAGCGCGTCTTCCTTCAGTTCTTCCAGCGCTTGGTTCGGATCGTAGTGATACATGGCAGCCTCCCCCCAAATCGCGCGCCGTCAAATGTCACGCGACTCTAACCACCATTCTACGCAAAAGCGCCTGCGTACACGTCGACTTTCCAGTGCGGGAGAGTTTACGGCTTGAGAAAGTCAGGCGGCGCGAACAGGCACGAACTCGTATCTTTCGATCTTCGCAGCTATGCCCGTTTTCCCGTTCTCGGTAGGCTCAATGCGGACCACTTTGCCGTGACAGCGAATATTTACGTCGCCGGCAGAGATCATTTGCTGGGGAAGAGTCAGAATAAAGTCGATCTCGGTGCCGTCCTCGAACCGCGCATCCGTCAGGAAATAAAGCCCTCGATAACTCACATCACGTGTGTTGGCGCGGAGTTCCGGACTATTCGCGTCGTGCGCAAGTACGCGCACGGGCAAAGTCATCACAAACCGCCTGGCCTCACGCCGATCGGATAAATCGCCCATTCGGGACCTCGATTTTGTCTGGACCCGGCTGAAAGTAACATCGTTCCGGTCCTGACTGCAATGTGAAATGCAATGTTTTTAGCTCTAGTACTCGCCAAATGGCGTTGTGTACGGACTAGAACTCATACTTCTCTCTTTCCTTCGTGTCGCGCCGATTCTTTGCTGTGCTTTGGTCTCCTCAATTTCTTCCCGGCGCAAAGTCGTGAGAGACTTTTCATGTTGCACTTTATCGAATCGCTTGCGTTCTTGCGACTCTCACGTGCTTCTCATGCAGGTTCATCACGATTCTCGCAATTTTTTTCTTCGAGGGCCAGTCGGCAGGCTGGAAGCCATCCTCTGGACACCTTCACGGACCGCTGCTCCCGCGCTCGCGGCCGTGCTGTGTCATCCTCATCCCCTGTTTGGTGGCACGCTGCACAATAAGGTGATCTATCAGGCCGCAAAATCTCTGGATTCCCTCGGCATTCCCGTTCTGCGATTTAATTTTCGCGGAGCAGGACTGAGCGCGGGAGACCATGACCGCGGCTTGGGAGAGCGTGGAGACGTGCAGGCTGCCATCGATTTTCTTGCCGGAGAGTTCCCCGGCGTTCCCTTACTCGTCGGAGGGTTCAGTTTCGGCAGCTGGGTGGGATTGCGCGTAGGCTGTGCGGACGCTCGCGTTCAGGAGTTAATCGCTCTGGGAATACCGGTAAACGACTCGGACTTCACTTATCTCGAAAGTTGCGACAAGCCCAAACTGATCGTGCAGGGCACGAACGACGAACACGGAGCCTGGGAGAAGGTCGAGCAGGTGGTCTCGCTCATGAAGGGAGACACACGTCTCACCTTTGTCCAGAATGCCGATCACTTTTTTGTTGGTTTACTCGATCAGGTCGACAAAGCCATCACCGACTGGCTCACCGAACGCCACCCCACGTTAAAAAAGCTCTAACCGAGTCCTTCCTTCTGAACGGAGTTCGCTGAGTGAGGAATCTCTACGCCCCTTCTCCCCGCGAAAACAGCTTGCTGAATTCTTCGAGCCCCGCCGGAGGCACTTCCACTAATCGCGTATTTGCCTCCACATGCGCTGTCCGCGACATCCCCACCAGAGCAGCCGTAATCCCCGGAGCCGACCGCGCGAATTGCAAGGCGCGCTCCGCGTCATTGTCCAGGCCCAATGCTTCGGCCACAAACAACGGAAGGTTCTGCGCCACTTGTCCCTGGAGCAGGGAAGCACTAGCAATCAGCTTGATTCCCAATTCGTCCGCAGCTTCCATGACTGTTTTCACTTTGGAATCCAACACCTGGTTACCCAACGTCAGGGCTTCGGTCATTCCCAGATTGAACGGCAATTGCACGAACCGGAAGTGATGCTTCTCGCCGGCGATTTCTTTGGCGACCGCCGCACACTTCGGCAATTGCATCGCGTCGCGCACCGTCTTTTCCTGGCAAAAACCATTCCAGGTAGCTATTCCGTAATATTGAATCTGGCCGCGAGCTACCGCCGATTCTAGAAACTGGAAAGCCTCACGGAGACGCTCCAGGAATTCTGGTTCGGAGATTTCCCCGAGTTGTGTTTCCGGATTGTGCAGGTAGTAGACGTCGATGCAATCCACCTGCAGATTCTTTAGGCTCCGGCCCAACTGGTTTTCGAGAAAGCGCGGCGTCATGCAGTGGCAGCCTGCCACGATGTCTTTCGCCGAAAAAATGCCTTTCTGCAGGTATTCCTCGAAGAAATAGCGGTTGGGGTCTTTGGGCATGGTCCCGTCCGGGGTCAAATATCCACCCTTTGTGCAGACCACAATCTCGTCGCGGGTATAGCCTTTCTTTGCAAGCACTCTTAGCGCGGTGCCAATGCTCCGTTCGCTTCGCTGCAGTCGGTAATTGATTGCCGCGTCGATCAAATTGATGCCGGATTCGACGGCGGCCACAATCGCTGCCGTATAGCTCGCGTCGGCCGCTTCGTTCGGCTGGCCCAGGTACGTTCCGATTCCAAGCGAGGAAACAACCAGTGTTTCGGCCTCCCGGAAGTGTCCGTCCGCAGCCACTCCCCGGAATTTCTCCGCGTATCGCGTCGTCCCTTGGTGTGTCGCTCCCACGCTCATTTGCTTTCCTCGCTTTGCTTTTTTCCTTCAGGGGCGCCGGCTGGATTCTCCTGCTCTTTTTTCGGATTCAGCAAGCGCGAACATGCCCGCAGAATCCTCCGGTACGGCCAATCCTTCTCCCGAAAGAATATCTCTCCTTCGCGCGGGTTGCTGAAAAACCAGCGCGCCAGGAGCCCAAGATGCTCTCCCAATTCTCCAGCACTCTGTCGCACATTCGCGCTGCTATTCGGTGGCGCGCTTGTTGCGCCTTCGAGATAATCCCGGGCGGTCTCCTCTGCGGAAACCGGCTTGCCCGTCTCGCCAAATCGCAGGAAGAAAGGTTCCGCCAATCTCCCGCCATGCACCCCGAAGAAGGCTATCGTCTGCTGGTCGGCGGCGCGCTGCAGAACCACGGCATCCAGGTCCTGGATGCGCCGCGAAATCTCCGGCTTGGCCCGCAGCACATCATCGAGTTTTTCCAGCTTTTTGTGGATCGCCGCCGCCTTCTCGAAATCGAGTTGATCACTGGCCGCTTCGCGGTCATGCGTCAAACCGTCATGCAAAGAGAGGCTGTTTGTATCCAGAAACTGCACCAACCGGCTCACCTCGGCGTCGTACTCTTCCTTCGTGCAACCCGCAAAACACGGAGCCAGGCACATTTTCATTTCCGAATACAGGCATCCAGGAAACGTAGGGTCGCGGCGAATCTTTATTTGGCAGCGTCGCACCTTGAAAAAGTCCAGCATTTTTTCCGCAAAAGCTTCCGCAGAGCGCCGCGAGGCAAATGGTCCGTAATAGACGCCGGCTGCGGGCTCGCCGAGCTCGTTGACCACGATGCGCCGAGTGACAAAACACCGCGGATAGGCATTCCGCAGGTTCACCTTCAGCACGGGTGCAGGGCGAAGCCGCATCAGCTCCCTGTAGCGCTTAGGGAAGAGTTCCTTGGCATTGTGGTAGTAAGCCAGAGATTGCTCGAAAGCAGAGCCTGTTTGGCGATACCGAACCAGGTGCGCAAATTCGCGGAGGTTCAAACGCCTACTGGTAGGGTCAGGCGGGCCCAGGAGTCTTTGCAACCTTCGCCGCAGGTCGGCGGTTCGGATCAAGTAAGGTTCCGCCGCTTCTTCCTGTGACGAGATCTGGCAGACCGCAGCCTTGGCAGGCAGCAGCGAAAAGAATTCCTGGTCTCGTTCGGGGATAAATTCCAGGCCAGAGTCGAGTTCCAGCACCACGCCAGGATACTACGGACCATTTTTCGTTGCTGACAGTCTCAAGCCTTTTGAACGGCCGTCGTTCCGCGGACCTGCAAACCTTCCAGTTCACCTTGCATTGCACGCCGCTGCAGCAACCTACAGATCATAGACGTTGGCCACAGTCCGCGCCAGGTCATCAGACAGGCCCCTTTCCAGGTGAGCTCGTACCACTGGCCGTCTTCAGAGAGCCGCATATATCCGATCCGCCGATGGCGCGGGCCGTAGTTTTCAATTACGCTCACGTATCGGTCCAATTCGTGACTGGAAGTGGCCTCGAGCGGCCACAATCTGGGGGCGTACTTCTGCAAAAGACGGCGATGAAGCCGATAGAGCGCTTCCGCATTCCCGATCTTGGGGAAGCGCCAAACGCGATGTGAGGGGCTCTCGGGCGTCAGTGGCACTGTGGCGTTTGTGTTCGTTTCCAGATTAAGGCCGTTTGCGAAACTGGTCGAAAATTCCAGGTAGCTCATGGTCTTCTTGGGCGTGACGAGCGCGCACACGCTTGCGAAATCATTCGTGTTGCGGTTCGCAAAATAGGCGAGATAACTGCGAGTCTCCGGCGTCAAACTGCCGCAGTCGTAATTTCCGAGATGTTCAAAGCCGAGATTTTTCAACTCTGGCATTCGTTGACGAAATACCTCGGCCACTTTTAGGGGAAGATCTTCGAGGAAAACCTTGTTGGGGCGGCAGCTCGCGGAAAACCGCAAAGTGAAGCGCACCACAATCGGGCCTATTACATGAAGCGCGCCAAGGCATGCAGCCGCGTCGAGCCAAATCATTCCGGTCATGACCTAATCGCGCGGGGCGGCGCGATTCCTCCGTGGAATATGAAATGCTTGCTGCAGCCATTATTCACGAGGAATCAAACCGGCAGGAATTCTTCCGTGCTCTTGGTTCTCAATAAGTGAAGGAGTTGCTCGATTGGCTAAGTTACGCGGAGGGCGCGCATGTGGCACGCTTGCCGATCTCTATTATCCGATTGCCTTCTTCTACCCCTTCAGCACCCACGCCGCAATCACCAGCCTCTGAATCTCGCTGGTTCCCTCGTAAATCTCCGTGATTCGCGCATCACGATAAGCTCGCTCCACGGGATATTCGCTGCTGTATCCGTACCCGCCGTGAATCTGAATGGCCTTGTGCGCGACGCGCGTAGCCATCTCGCTCGCGAACAGCTTTGCCGCCGCCGCTTCCTGGCTGAACCGGCCGCCACTGTCCTGCTTCCACGCTGCCTTGCGCACCAGCAGACGCGCCGCATCAATTTCCGTGGCCATATCCGCCAGCATGAATTGGATCGCCTGAAACTGCGCGATGGGGTGGCCAAATGCCATCCGTTCCTGTGCGTACTTCAGCGCCGCCTCAAACGCGCCTTGTGCAATACCCGTGGCTTGCGCGGCGATTCCGATCCGGCCGCCATCCAGAGTCGAAAGCGCCACTTTGTATCCTTCGCCTTCGTTGCCGATGCGATTCGTTTCCGGCACTTCGCAGTCCGTAAACACAAGCTCGCAGCAGGCCGTGGCATGGATGCCCAGCTTCTTTTCTTCCTTTCCGACTTTGAATCCCGACGTCCCTTTCTCCACCAAAAGTGCTGTAATTCCTTTTTCGCCCTTCGGGGGATCTGTGTTCACGTATACGATAGCCGCGTCGGCAACCCCGCCATTGGTAATCCAGGCCTTCGTTCCGTTGATGACGTACTTATCGCCTTTCTTCACGGCCTTAGTCTGCAGCGCCGCCGCGTTGGACCCGGCTTGAGGTTCGGTCAGCGCGTAGCAACCGATCTTTTCTCCTCGGGTAAAAGGCAGCAGGAACCTCCTCTTCTGTTCGTCTGTCCCGAAGCGATGGATCGGATCGCAGTACAGCGAATTCTGCACACTGAGGATCACTCCGGTGGAAGCGCAGCAACGCGAAATCTCCTCAATCACGATCGTGTACGCAATATGATCAAACCCCGCGCCGCCCTCGGCCTCAGGAAACGCTACGCCCGTCAAACCCAGCTCCGCCGCCTTCTTGAACAGCCCTCGCGGGAAATGCCCCGTTTCGTCTAGCTCCTTCGCGAGCGGCCGGACTTCCGTCCCGGCAAACTCCCGTACGCTCTTTTGCAGTAATTTCTGCTCTTCGCTCAATTCCAGATTCACGGTCAGTCTCCCGCGCGGGTATTCAAACACCGGTTTAAACGTCTGATTTTAGCCCCTGCCAGCGTTGTTGTCATACGAGAAGCGACCTCTGCCGATGTTGGATGGGGTCAGAGCTTCAGCCCCTGAGGATTCTTATTGAGGCTCAGTTTTGAGGAAGCAGCGCTTTCTTGAGCCTCTCGTAGGTTGTCTTCAACTCTTCCGGGTGCACCCGCGTCTCTCCCGTAACCGTCATGAAGTTCGAATCGCCAATCCAACGCGGCAGCGCGTGCAGATGCAGATGTCCCGTCACTCCCGCTCCCGCTGCGCGCCCCAAATTCATTCCGAGGTTCATGCCGTCCGGCTTGTATTCTCTGAGGAAGGCTCCCTCCACTCTCTGCGCCAATTCCATCAGCTCCGGCAATGCACCCGGCTCACAAAGATGCAACTCTGCCACGTGCGCATACGGCACGACCATCACATGACCGGAAGTGTAAGGGAAGCGATTTAGGATGATGAATACCTTCTTTCCCCGATAAACGATCAGCGTTTCCTCATCTTTATTGCGTTTCAGGGCGTCGCAGAAGATGCACTCCGGCTGCTTTCCAGAGCCGACTTCGGCCATGTACTGGTAACGCCATGGTGTCCAGAGATAGTCCATTGTGGATGGTCCTTGAGTGTTGCTGTTCGGTTCAGGATAACCTAAACAGAGATGACAAATATCAGGTAACAGATATCTGAAACCTGGCTTTGTCAGGAACTTGCTTTTTTTGTCTCCCGATTCCGATGGACGTTTGTTTTATCGGATATCCACTGACTGATATCTTCTTTTCCTTCTGATATCTGATATCTTTCTTCAAAAAAACAAACGCCCCGATTCGCTCGGGGCGTCATCGAACTCATCAATTCGTATCCGCACTCACGCCGGTGGCGCTTCACTCTGTGCTGCGGCAGACGCGGCCGCCTCCGGGCTGTTCACGAAGTCCTTCAGTTCCTTGCTGGGTTTGAAGAACGGAATCTTCTTCGCCGGCACTTCCACTTTTTCGCCGGTCTTCGGATTGCGTCCCACGCGCCCGCGCCGCTGCCTCGTCCGGAAACTCCCGAAGCCGCGAATTTCAATCTTGTCGCCCTTCTGCAGAGCGTCAATGATGCTTTCAAAGATTGTTTCGACGATGGTCTCTGACTCTTTCCGGGGAAGCTCCGTAATCCGCAGCACTTCCTCGATCAAGTCAGCTTTTGTCAAAGTCGGTTGCTTTGTCATCTTCGCCTTGCCTCTTCACTCGTCAATTGAGCCGCACTCACAAACTCCTGGAGCGAGGCGACTTAGAGGGGCATCGCCTGCCTGGATGACCCTCTTCCTATCATTAAAATGACCCGCAGGTAAACGACTTTTCCTGGCGGATACCCCTGGAGGTCGAAAAGCCCTTTTCCGGGACTACTACCGGGACGACAATTTCTGCTTCAGCGCGTCGCCTATTGTAGCGGTTGCCGAGGATTTCGTCGTCCTGTACTGTTCGATTTCCTTGCGTTCCTGCTGCCGGATGGCCGCCCGATAGCTCAATCCAATCCTTCGAGTGTCGTGGCTGATCTTGATGATCTTGAAATCGTACTCCTTGCCAGGTTCGAGCGGTCCGGCACTCTTCAGCGGCCCGGTCGCCGGACGGAAGCTCGAAGGCCCCTCGTCGCGCCGCTTGCGGTCTTCGATTTCCGTGTTGTGGCACAGGCCCTCGATGTTATCGCCCAGCTCCACGAAAGCGCCGAACGTTGCGATGCGGGAGACCTTGCCCTTCACAATGTCGCCGACCTTGTGCGATTTGAACCAGTCGCCCCAAATGTCGTTGACCTGTTTCATGCCTAGCGAAACTCGGCGGTTCTCCGGATCAATGCGCAGCACCTTGGCGGTCACCGGCTCGCCCTTCTTGAACACCTCGTGCGGATTCTTCACCCGGCCGGTCCAGCTCACGTCGCTGACGTGCACCAGGCCGTCGAAACCATCTTCGATCTCGATGAACGCGCCGAACTCCGCGATGTTGCGGACTTTCCCGGTCACAACTGTCCCTACCGGATACTTCTCGGCCACCAGCAGCCACGGATCGGGTTGTGCCTGCTTGATGCCCAGCGAAACGCGGCGGTCGCTCGGTTTGATGTCCAGTACCACAACATCTACTTCTTCGCCGGCCTTCACGATCTTCGAAGGATGCGTCGGCTTCTTCGCCCAGCTCATTTCCGTCACGTGGACAAGACCTTCGATGCCCGGCTCCAGCTCGACGAAGGCGCCGTAGTCCACCACGCCCACGACCTTGCCCTTGTACTTCCCGCCCGCCGGATAGCGCTCAGCCGCATCAATCCACGGGTCCTTGGTCATCTGCTTCAGGCCGAGAGAGACGCGCTGCTTCTCCTTATCAAACTTCAGCACGACCACGTCCAGATCTTGTTCGGGCTTCACTACATCGCTTGGGTGACGCACGCGGCCCCAGCTCAGGTCTGTCAGGTGCAGCAGGCCGTCGAGCCCGCCGATGTCCACGAAAGCGCCGTACTCGGTCACGTTCTTTACCGTGCCGTGAACCACTTGCCCTTCCTGCAACTGTTCCATCAATTCGGCGCGCTTGGCGTGGAGTGTCTCTTCCAAAAGTGCCCTGCGGCTGACAACCACATTGCCGCGCCGGCGGTTCAGTTTCGTGATGCGCACGTCCACATTCGTGCCGATCAGTCCATCCAGGTTCGCCGTGGGCCGCAGATCATACTGCGAACCCGGCAGGAACGCGCGGACGCCGATATCGACCACCAGGCCGCCCTTGATGCGGTCCACCACCTTCGCGCTGATCGTTTCCTTGGCTTTGAACTGAGCGTCGATCCTCTCCCAGGTGCGTCGCCGCAGCACTTTCTGGTAAGAGACGATCACAAAGCCGTCTTTGTGCTCGCCCGTGCGCTGCACTTCGATCGTGGAGTTGGGATCGGGCCGCGGAATGTCCGATTCCTGGAACTCCGCCGCGGGAATCAGTCCTTCCGTCTTCCCGCCCAGGTCCACGACCACGCCGTTTTCGGTATAGGCGACCACTTTGACTTCGATAATCTCGTTCTGCGCCGCAGCCTCTTGCGGTTCGCTGTACTGCTCGATGAGCTTGCTCATCTCTTCTGCACCGGCAGCCTCTTCGGCCGCAGCAGCGGCTTCCGCGTCCGCCGCAACCGTTTGCGCGTGCGCTTCCGCGGCCTCGTGCGCTTCGTCCGCTTTCACGGCCTTCGCGGGCTCGGCAGAAGCAGGCTCGGGAGACGCAGCGGCATCATGGCCGCCCGCCTGGGCTGCCACGGTTTCCGTTTCTTCCGGTTTGTTCGGGTTCTCTACTTCTTGTGCGGGTGCGGCAGCAGCAGACGATACGGGGTGCTCGTTTTCGAATGAAGTCATGGTTACGTCGCCTCCGGGATTCTTATCCCTGTTTTGGTTAGGTCAATCCTTGCGAAATCCCTACCGGGGTTGTGCAAGGAGGGTTACAACGGGGCAGACAGCTTTATGGACTGCGTCGCAGTAACTCCGTTTCTTTCAATTGGATGCCGTTCAGATGCGGGGAACGCTTCGTCCGGTACACCCATATCCCATGCAAGCATACCCGCCGCGTAAACCGAATGTCAATCAGGTCAAAAGTACTCGCAGTACCGGTTTCGGCTAGTCCGCTGGAACTAGGCCCCGGCCCGACCGGCTTGGCGAACATGACGGCGGAAATCAGGAGCGTAGACTTCAACCGTTCGACATATTTCGAACAAACGCGAACGCATTCGTTCTCCGATTCTCTCTGAGAGCGTGTCATCGCGTATTTCTCGGGTTGACTGCCCGCTCGGGAACTTGGATGGCTGCCCGCGAGGAGTCGGGTTATCGACAAAGTTTGTCGTAATTATCGTGCACCGTGGTTGTGTCAAATCTCGTGATGCCTCAACGTAGCGATGGTTAAGGATGTAGCCCACAGTGTCTCGGACCCAATCCGACGGCTTGATGCAGCCGAGGTCGTCAATGACCAAGACCTCTGTTTCAAGGATCGGCTTAAGAATTCCGATCTCGCTAGTCTCGCTATCTGGCCTATAGCTATTTTGTATTTCGCGTAACAATTTTCCATACTCACAGAAGTAGCCTGCGTGCCCCTTCTGGATGAGCTCTTTCAATGCTGCAACAGCAAGGTGAGTCTTTCCTATCCCAGAATTCCCCATCAGTAACAAACCGGACTGGTCAGAGCCTGGGTACTCACCCACGAACTTTTGCACCGTCATTTTTAAGAGCTTCAGGGAATCGGCTTGCTGCGAAGTGTAGTTCTTCCCGTCTGCAAGTTCCGTAACGTAGCTTTCAAAATCGCAGTGCTCGTAGCGCTTCGGAATTCGTGCACGCTCCATTACTTTTTCCGCGCGCTCCTCCATCCCGCATTCGCACGCCACTGCCATGTTGCCGGGCACGCCACCCTTGCGCGCTACCAACTTCCATCCCGTCCCTCTGCACAGTAGGCAATCTTCGCGAGCCATTTGGTTTTCCTTGGAGTGCGGGGAGCATGGCTCCCGCCTTGCGTTGTCCGTTCCGTCGCGGTTCAAAAGCGGCAGCCCGGCAGCCGCACTTCACCTGCCGAGCGCGGCAACCTCGTGATCATACGTGGCCGCCGGTCCCGCTACAATCCGCCACTCCTGCGGAAATCTGTGCACAAATGCAAAAAGCTCCAGTTGCCTGGAGCTCATGCTCGTCTCAAAAAGATGTAAGTCTTCCGTGGTCCCGTTGGAATGCTTTCCCTCGAAGCTCAGCATGACAATACAACAGATTGCTTCCTACTTCACCATTCTTGGTACCGCTCGCACAATCGCCGTCTTCGGAGTTTTGATTTCCGTCCGAGAAGCCAAGCGCGACAGCTCCTGCTGCACCACGTGCGCGAACTCGCCCATCTCGCGCTCCATCTCGATCATCTTTTCGCGCATGTTCAAGATAATCTCGATCCCGGCCAGGTTCACACCCATGTCTCGTGCTAGTGTGAGAATCACTTCGAGCCTTTCCAAATCCGAATCGGTATATAAGCGGGTGTTGCCCTGGGACCGCGACGGTTTCAGCAATCCTACGCGCTCATACAGTCGCAGCGTCTGCGGATGCAGTTTATAGATCTCCGCCACCGCGCTGATCATGTAGCCGGCCTTTGCCCGTTTTTTAGACTTTATCGGCATTCCGCACTCTAGAGTTACAAGCCTTCGGTTCTAAGTAATAAGTAAGCCCTCATCGAATCTTTACTCAGAACTTAGAACTAATTACTTAAGACTTTCTTCCTTACACTCCCGCTTTCGCGAACAAGTCCTTCCGTGGATCGGCGGGCGCAATTTCTTCCAGTTCCTTCATTATCGTCCGCACGCGCTCGTCGGTCGGTTCCGGCACGATGATTTGGATTTCCACGTACTGATCGCCCCGCGCACCGCTCTTTCCGTGGGGCACACCCTTTTCTTTCAAACGTAAAGTACGTCCGCTATTGGTTCCCGGCGGAATCCGCACGAGCGATCGGCCATCAATCGTCGGGACTTCAATCTTCGCCCCCAGCGAAGCTTCTGCCACGGTCACCGGCACGCGCGTATACAGATCATTGCCGCGCCGCTCGAAAAACTCATGCGGATGCACAACCACGCGCAAGTACAAGTCGCCCGCGGGGGCCCCCATCGTCCCGGCATTGCCTTTGCCAGGCACGCGAACGCGGCCGCCGTTGGCTACCCCCGGCGGAATGCGCACGTCTATGGTTTCTGTCTTTCGAACGCGGCCCTCGCCGCCGCACGTGCGGCAAGGCGTGTACAACTTTCCTGTACCGCCGCAGCGGTTGCACGGGACCTTGAACCGCATCTTCCCGGCCGTCTGTTGAATCGAGCCCGTGCCATTGCACGTCGAGCAAGTCTGTGGAGAACCCACCGCTCCGGTTCCGTGGCAGGTCTCGCACGTATCCAGCCGGGTGATTTGCAGCTTCTTCACCGACCCGCGCACGGAATCCCAGAAATCAATCTCGATCTGGTATTCCAGATCGCCGCCCGGCTCCTGCTCGGGCTCCGCGGCCGCCCCGCCCCGTCCGCCAAAAAACTGGCCGAATAGATCTCGGAAGCTTGAGCCTCCGCCGGTCTGCCCGCCAAAGTCAAAGCCGCCAAAATCGAAATTGACGTTTTCCCCGCCGGCGTTCGGCCCTGGCCCATAGTCGCCTGTTGGGACATTGTCGCTGTAGAAGCCGTACTGGTCATACATCTGCCGCTTCTTCGTGTCCGAAAGAACGTCGTACGCTTCCTGCAGTTGCTTGAATTTTTCTTCTGCGGCTTTGTCGCCCGGATTCAGGTCCGGGTGGTATTTTCGCGCCAGCTTACGAAACGCTGTTCGAATATCTTTCGCGCTCGCTTTTCGCGGCACTCCTAAAAGCTCGTAGTAATCCTGTTTTGTGCTCGTCGCCATTCCACGTGTCCACAATTCGAGAGGGGTGCGCCGGCCGTCGACTGCCGGCTGACGGCAGCTGACTCACCGGGTCACACCCCATCTCAATCTTGCTTTGCTTAGAACTTACAACTAAGAACTTAGAGCTCCGTCAGTTCGGCTTCTTGCTGTCATCCACGTCCACGTATTCGGCGTCGATCACATCGCCGGGCTTGTTCCCGCCGCCCTGCGCGCTGCCTCCCGGGGACCCGTGAGCCGCGCCTGCACCCGCCGCGCCCGCTTGCTGAGCGCCTGCGGCTTGCTGGCTCTTGTACAGCTCTTCGGCCATTTTGTGCAGCGACTTCTCGACGTTCTCCGCCGCGCTCCGCAGTCGTGCTACGCCGCCTTCGTTGATCGCCTTCTTCGCGTCTTCGAGAGCGGACTCGGCCTGCTTCACGTCGGCTTCGGCGAGCTTGTCGCGGTTTTCGCGGATGGTCTTTTCGGCCTGATAGATGATGCCGTCGAGCCGGTTCCGCGCCTCGACCTCTTCCATCCGCTTGCGATCGTCTTCGGCGTGCGACTCCGCCTCGGCGCGCATCTTCTCCGCTTCATCCTTTGTCAAGCCGGTGGAAGCGGTGATGGTGATCTTTTGTTCCTTGTTCGTGGCCTTGTCCTTCGCGCTTACGTTCAGAATGCCGTTCGCGTCGATGTCGAAGGTCACCTCAATTTGAGGAACGCCTCGCGGCGCGGGCGGAATGCCGTCCAGCTTGAAGGTCCCGAGCGAGCGGTTGTCCTTCGCGAACTTTCGTTCCCCCTGCAACACGTGGATCTCCACGCCCGGCTGATTGTCCGATGCGGTCGAGTACGTTTCGACCTTTCGGGTCGGAATCGTCGTGTTGCGCGGGATCTGCACGGTCATCACGCCGCCGAGTGTTTCGACGCCCAGCGAGAGCGGGGTTACGTCGAGCAGCAGGATGTCCTTGACCTCGCCGCCAAGTACCGCGCCCTGGATGGCCGCGCCAACCGCGACGACTTCATCCGGGTTCACTCCCTTGTGCAGTTCCTTGCCGCCAAAGAAGTTGCTGACCAACGCCTGCACCTTCGGAATACGCGTGGAGCCGCCGACCAGCACCACTTCCTGGATGTCGTTCGGCGAAAGCTTCGCGTCTTCGAGCGCCTGCTTTACCGGCTTCATCGAGCGATCGAGCAGGTCGTTCATCAACTGCTCCAGCCGCACGCGTGTCAGCTTCTGCTGCAAGTGGATTGGGCCGCTTGCGCCCGCGGTGATGAAGGGCAGATTGATCTCTGTCTCCATCATCTGCGAAAGTTCGATTTTGGCCTTTTCCGCTGCTTCCTTCAGGCGCTGCAAAGCCATCTTGTCCTTGCCCAGGTCGATGCCGTGCTCCTTCTTGAACTCGTCAATCAACCAGTCCACGATCCTCTGGTCGACGTCGTCGCCGCCGAGGTGCGTGTCACCGTTGGTCGACTTTACTTCCACCACGCCACTGCCCACCTCCAGCACGGAGATGTCGAACGTACCGCCGCCCAGGTCATAAACGGCGATGGTTTCGTCGCTCTTCTTCTCCAAGCCGTAGGCCAGTGCGGCCGCCGTTGGTTCGTTGATGATACGGAGCACTTCGAGCCCCGCAATTTCGCCGGCCTGCTTCGTGGCTTGGCGCTGCGCGTCGTTAAAGTACGCGGGCACCGTGATGACCGCCTTGGTCACCTTCTCGCCCAAGAAATCCTCCGCGGCGTTCTTCAGTTTGGTCAGGATCATCGCAGAGATTTCGGGTGGGCTGTAGACCTTGCCCGCAACCTCCACGCGCGCGTCATCGTGGTTCCCCTTGACTACCTTGTAGGGAACGCGCTTCATCTCTTCGGCGATTTCGTCGTATCGCCGGCCCATAAACCGCTTGATCGAATAAACCGTATTTTCCGGGTTGGTCACGGCCTGGCGCTTTGCCACCTGCCCAACCAACCGCTCCCCGGTCTTTGTGATCGCCACCACCGAGGGCGTGGTTCGCGTCCCCTCCTGGTTCGGGATCACCACCGGCTCGCCGCCTTGCATAACGGCGACCACCGAGTTCGTTGTACCGAGGTCAATTCCTATAATCTTGCTCATAGCTACCGTCCTTCTTAAATTAAGTTCTTCCGAAATCGACGCCGGGCCGTCCAACCAACCTGAGATGTGTTCGGGTGGCCGACAGATTCATGTTGCAGCGGCCCTCAAAAGTGCCATCCCGCCCGTCAAAACGAGGCCACTATACAACTTGAGTGCCATGTTGTCAAGTTATTTGATAATCCAAGTAAGTGCCAACGATCCAATGCCTTACAGCAACCCCCCACCCCTCCGATATCCCCTGTGGACAACCCTCCTGTCCTCCCGCTCAACTAACCTCCTGGAGGCCACAGGACTTACCCGCCTCTCCGGACGGAGCATGTATAGGCAGGAAACCTTCCATTTTGGCCAGCGGCCTGGGCTTTCAACCTGTGGTACTCTGGCCAGGAATCAACTTACTTCGGAATTTCTGCATCGGAGGAATCTGTGAACCGCCGCTTTATTCTTGCCTCGTCGGCCACCATGGTTTTTGCTGCCTTGGGCGCCTTTTTGCTGCTGGCCGCGCCTGCCACTCAAAAGTCGTCGGGGAAGTCCGCTGTGAAGTCGGCCAATGCCGCGGGTTCTTCCGCGGCCGCGCAGACCATCATCACCGTCGACGGGGTAAAGGACATCGACCCGGACAAGGCCCTCGGCAGCAAGAACGCCGGAGTGGTCATGGAGACCTTCACGGATTTTCAATGTCCGGCTTGCAAGCAGCTTTATACCACCACGCTGCAGCGCGTCACGGACAACTACGTGGACAACAACAAGATCTACCTGGTCCACCGCGATTTCCCCCTACCCATGCACGCCTATTCCCGGGTCGCCGCAAGCTATGCTCGGGCTGCGTGCCACATCGGTAAGTGCGAGGTCGTTGAGCAGGCGCTGTTCTCAAATCAAGAGAAGTGGGAAATGAACGGTGACGTGAAAGGCACAGTGGCGGCGGCCATATCCCCCGCTGATATGAAAAAAGTGCAGGCCCTTGTGGATAGCGGTTCGCTCGAACCCCTGATCGACCGGGACAAGCAGATTGGCCAGTCCGTCCCCATCAATCAGACTCCAACAACCATCATTCACACGCGCGATGGGCAAACGTATCCCGTTGTGGGTTTCGTCAGCTACGATGTGCTGAAGACTTTGCTCGACCAGCTCGTCAAGTAGTCCTCGCTCCCTGAGGAATTTATGATGCAATCCGCCCCCCTCAATTACCGCCGCCTTGTGATTTGGATCGGGCGTTTGTTGCTCGGGGCTATCTTCATTTACGCCGGGTGTTCCAAGATCTTCTATCCCAATCAACTCTTTCAATCCTGGCTCTTGGCCAAGTTTTCCATCCGTGCCAATTTCTCCAACTTCGCCAACCAGGTGGATTCCTATAAGCTGTTGCCAGATTGGGGCGTATATTTCGTTTCCCGTTTTCTGCCTCCCGCAGAGATTCTTCTAGGGCTTTTGCTTTTGATCGGCTGGCGACTTCGCATTTGGGCCTCGATCATCACGGGCATTCTTTTCGGCTTTATCACCGTGGTTACCCGTGCCTATTTACTTGGCCTTAAGATCGACTGCGGGTGCTTCGGGAAGCCGGAACCCCTAACCGGCTGGACCGTTCTCCGAGATAGTGGGCTTCTGCTGTTGGCCTTGGCGATGACCGTCTTGGCCTTTCAGGAAGCCCGCAAGCCACATCCCTGGTCGGCCACACCAGCCCAGGAGCAGCCTTCCTGATCGACTTTTGATTGCTTCCCACTCCGACCCTGCTCGCGCGCGCGCGCATCTTTGCACCCGAAGGACCTCAACTGCCGCGCTTTTTGCGTTTCCTTCTGATTGCCGGTCGCTGATCGCCGCCAGGCTCCGATTCCTGTTATCCGACGACTGCTCTCCGCCATCTAATTGCTGTTATTCTCTTCAAAGGCACGGGTCAACTCTCGCTGCTATGAAATCCCTGTCTGAATATATCGCTCTTGCCACCATCGCCCATGGCCACCTCTGCGCCGGACAGGTTCTTGGCGTCCGCCTGGCCATGTACGGTCTCAAGGAGCTCGGTATCGAGGACCCCATCGCTGATCGCAAGCGTCTGGTCACCTACGTCGAAATCGACCGCTGCGTCACCGATGCTGTCGCGCTCGTGGCCAACTGCCGGCTCGGCAAGCGCGCGCTCAAGTTTCGCGACTGGGGCAAAGTCGCCGCCACCTTCTGCGATCTGCAGACCGGCCGTGCTGTGCGCGTCGCCGCAAAAGAGTCCTCCAAGCAAGCCGCGAAGGAACTTTTCCCCCAACTTCCAACGGAAGAAGGCCAACAAAAGGCCTATGCCCAGCTGAGCGATGATGTTCTGTTCTCAAAAGAATGGGTGAAAGTCGAAATCCGGCCGGAAGACCTTCCCGGCTTCAAGGGGCCGCGTATCGTGTGTGCCCAATGCGGCGAAGGCATAAACTTCAATCGAGAAGTGGTTCAAGACGGCCGCAAGCTCTGCCGCTCATGCGCCGGTGAAAAATACTACTGGCCACTCTGATTTCATGATGGAAACTCAGCAATTCCGTACCCGCGTGCCCTCGGCAAATCTGCGCTAAAATTTTTCTTCGATGCTGAGCTTGCCCCCGATTACTCTGCGCCTTCGCGGCTGGAAATTGATTGACCGCGTCGCCCTCGCATTCCTTCTTGTTTGCTCCATCGCCCTTGGTGCCGCCGCCGGTTTGCTCTTTGTTTACGAAAGCGACCTCCCGGAAATTCGCGCTCTTGAAACTTACCGTCCCAACGTGGTCACGGAAATCTACGCCGACGACGGCCAGCTCGTTGGCAGCTTTGCCCTGCAGCGCCGCATCTTGATGACCTGGGAGCAAACTCCCAAAGTTCTCTACAACGCGGTTACCTCCATCGAAGACCAGCACTTCGAAGATCACTGGGGCATCGATTTTCCGCGCATCGCCGGCGCTGCGTACCGCAACATTCTCAAGCGCCGCAAAGCCGAAGGCGCCAGCACCATCACCATGCAGCTTGCTGGCAACCTGTTCCTCGACCGTAGCGAGCGCAGCTTCCGCCGCAAAGTACAGGAAATGCTCCTCGCCCTCCAGATCGAGCGCCGGTACACCAAACCGCAAATCTTCACCATGTACGCTAATCAGGTATATCTGGCGCATGGCAACTACGGTTTCGCCGCCGCCGCGCAATTTTATTTTGGCAAGCCGGTGACCGACCTAAACTTGCAGCAAGCCGCCCTGCTGGCAGGGATGATTCGCGGCCCTATCTATTCGCCCTTAGCCGATCCCGCCCGAGCTCTCGCGCGACGGAATCTCGTCCTGCATCGCATGATGGAAGAGGGCAAGATCACACCAGCGGAAGAAGCGGCCGCACGCAAAACACCGCTCGGTCTGCACCTGCAATATCCTCGCAACGACCTCGCGCCTTACTTTTTCGAAGACATTCGTAAATACCTCGAATCCACCTACGGCACCGAAGCGGTACACGAGCGCGGCCTACGCGTTTACACCACCCTGAACATCCAGATGCAGAAGGCCGCCAACCAAGCCATTCGTGACGGCCTTCACACCTATGATCGCCGCCACGGTTGGCGCGGCAAGCTCCCGAACGTTCTTAAGGACAACCTCGGCACGCTCGATACGTACGAAGACGACGATTGGCGCCACGCCATCGAAAAGGGAAGTTACGTCACCGGCCTGGTGCTCGCCGTCGACGACAAAAGCGCCACCGTCAAGATCGGCACGTATCGGGCCATTCTTTCTCCTGCGGACATGGCCTGGACCGGCCACAAAAAGCCCAGCGAGATTCTTGCGGTCGGCGATCTCATTCAGGTTTCTATTCAAGAACCTCACGAAACCACCGCACGCGTCCAGCTCGAGCAGCAGCCCGCTCCCCAGGGCGCATTGATCGCCATCGAAAATGCCACCGGCGAAATCAAGGCCATGGTCGGTGGTTACAGTTTCGAAGATTCCAAGTTTAATCGCGCCACCCAGGCAGTGCGCCAGGTTGGCAGTTCCTTCAAGCCCTACGTGTATTCCACTGCCATCGAGAAAGGCTCTTCGCCGTTTGACACCATCGTTGACGCGCCGTTCAGTGTCATGAGCGGTGGCCAGGTCTATTCCCCGCACAACTATGACGAAAAGTTCGAAGGCACGATCACGCTGCGGCGCGCCTTAGCCGGCTCGCGAAACGTGCCTGCGGTGAAGCTGACGGAAAAAGTCGGCATCAACTCTGTCGTGGAAATGGCTCGGCGCTTTGGAATCACCACGCCACTTCCCCCGTATCTTCCGCTCGCTCTAGGCGCGGCGGACATGAAGCTCATTGAGCATGCCTCCGCATTTACGGTGTTCCCGAATGAAGGGATTCGCATCGACCCGCACATGATTCGCCGCGTCACGAGCTATGACGGCGCCTTGCTCGAGGAAGCCCATCCGGAAGTGCACGACGTCCTTGCCCCTGACGTCGCCCACACCATGACGGCTATGCTCGAAGAGGTCGTCCAGTTCGGTACAGCCATCAAGGCGAAGAACATCGGCCGCCCGGCCGGTGGCAAAACCGGCACCACCCAGGATTTCACGGACGCGTGGTTCCTCGGTTTCACTCCGCAGATTACGGCGGGCGTGTGGGTCGGCTTCGACGACAAGCAGATTTCTTTGGGAAAGCGCGAAACCGGCGCTCAGGCCGCCCTGCCCATCTGGATGGAATTTATTCAGCAAGGTATGGCTGGCATGCCGCCTTCGGAATTTGCCAACGTGGTCACTCTTGAAGAGCAGGCTGAAGAGCATCACGTTCACACCGACGTTCCAGACACTGCTCCCGAAGACGAAGCCCCGGCGCTCCCCAAAGCAAAGCCGGAACAGACGCCGCCGACTCCGTCACCCACTCCCAGCGCACCTCCGCCCGCTCCGCCACCCTCTCCGCAATAGAATTCCCGGACCGTTGTCATCCTGGGGAGCGCCTGTCCGCCCCAGCGCAAAGGGCCTAGGCGGACGCGACGAAGGATCTCAACGGCTAAACCGGTCACGCACTCTGTGTTCTGGCGACTCTGCCATTTCCTTTCAAGACCAAACGGCCGAGAGCTTACGCTGCCTGAAAGGGATCCCACCCGCCGGAACGCAGCGTTTCCGTTTTTCCTGTATCTGTCCTGACCACGATTTTCCGTTCTCGAGTGACTTCCCCAATCCTCGTCAATCGTAGTCCATGAAAGTTATCTGGCACGCGCGCCACATTCCTTGGTTTCACCGTAAACAGCAACTCGTAATCATCGCCGCCGTCGAGCGCCAGTGTTCGCGCATCTTTGCTCCCTCTAAGCTTTTTCACGGGAAGAGAATCAACCTCAATCCGCGCGCCGACCCCGCTTGTTCTGCAGAGCCGTGGCAAATCCGAGGAAAGTCCATCGGAAAGATCCATCATTGCCGTCACCAACTTTCTTTTCGCAAGCCACTGCCCCAACGCCAACCGCGGCTCAGGATACAGATGCTTCCGTAATGCTGCGTTCATCGGCCTACCCATGCCACGCATCTGCCTCAACTGCTGCAGTCCCAGATCCGCTTCGCCGAGCGTTCCACTTACAAAAATCGTATCGCCGGGTCCCGCACCCGAACGAAGAATTGCGCCGCCTCGTCTTACTTCACCGATCACGGTCACACTGATCAGCACTTCGTCTCGCCGTGTGGTGTCGCCCCCTGCAAGTTCGCAGCGAAGTGCTTTAGACGCACGCCGCAGCCCGCGCAAGAATCCGTCTAACCACTTTCCTGTCAATTTTTTGGGCAAAGCCAGGCTCAACAAAAAGCAGCGGGGCTCGCCTCCCATCGCCGCGATATCGCTAACGGCTCTCGCCAGGCATTTCCATCCGACTGCATCGGCAGGATGCTTATCCCGCAAGAAATGAGTTCCCTCGAGAAACCAGTCACAGGTCAGAACCATTTCCCGTCGAGGCCTTGCAATCCAGAGCGCTCCGTCGTCTCCCAATGCCAGCCGAAGCGCTTTTTCCCGCGCGGCTCCAAACGCCCGTTCGATTCGTGCCACTAAATGGTTTTCTTTGTTCTTTTCGGTCATGGATTTGCGGCTATCCTAGCGCAAACTGGCCCAAAGGACAGGGGACAGTTTTCCAATGGCTGGCCAAAAATTCTTTAAGTACAGGGTTGACGGCAAGCGCATACAGATTTTAGTATTCTGTATATAACGAACCAAGGCTCACGGTTCAGACCGAAACGGTCGTTTGGTAGTTCTTTTGTGCGGGAACAGGGAATCTAGCCAACCGCACCCCAGCAAGATTCGGGAAAATCATTTAAGGCCTGAGGGGCCCACGTGATCAGCAGCAAGAATTACACATTCTATATTGCGTCGACACCCGGACAACTCCGGAAGTTGGTCGTTCCCGCTTACGTTCTTCATGGTTTAGCGGCACTGGCGATTATTGGTAGCATCACGGTTGTAGCGGCTGTGGGCTCGTACAGCCGAATGCTATGGAAGGTCGGAAACTACAACGCACTTCGCCACGACCAGGAAACTCTCAAGAAACAGTACCGCGATTTGCAGTCCACCGTGAAAGACACCAACGAGCGCCTCGATTCATTGCAGTCTCTTGCCACAGAAGTGGCCATGACCTATGGCGTGCTTCGCTACCATCCTGCGGCCTTTGACCAGGCAGACAACCCTGCCACTCCAGAGGATGCCTTCGACCGTTCTCTCGAGCAGTATTCGTTCCTCAAGCGTAACGCAACGGTGATTGCCACTTCGGCCGCAGGCTTGAGGCTTTTCCCTGCCATGGCTTTCGCCGATTCCAATTACACGCCGTCTATCTGGCCGGTCATGGGCCACATCACGGACAGCTTCGGCGAGCGCTTGGATCCGTTTTCGGGTGAAGGTGCCTTCCACACGGGTGTGGACGTCAGCGCGGATTACGGCGCACCGGTTCACGTCACTGCCGATGGAGTGGTTACCGTGGCGGAGAATCACGCAGGCTACGGGCGCCTGGTCACCGTGGATCACGGATTTGGAATTTCGACTTTTTACGCGCATCTTTCTTCCTTTTCTGTTGTTGCGGGCACGCACGTCCGCCGCGGCGAAGTGATTGGTTACGCTGGCATCAGCGGCCGGTCTACCGGCCCCCACGTGCACTACGAAGTGCGCGTCAACAATGCGCCCGTCAACCCGTGGCGCTACATGAAGAACGTTCCCGCGGGCGATTAATTCCCAATTCAACCAGAGCTAAGGAATCCTTTTTCAATGCTGCGCGCCCTCGTGTCTCGTCGCCGCCGGGTCCGCCCCTTGCGTCGAACTCCCCGCCGCTTCCAATAATTTCGGTGTTACATCGAAAACCACGCGCACAGACTTGCTCTTGCCGCGGTCCGTTTGCTGAATGTCGGCCGATTGCAATAGTTCCGCATATCCTTCCCGCACCGCCGGATCGAGCTGTTTGCGCGTCTTCGGATCATTCAGCCCCATCTGCGCCAGGACGACCAATCCGCTGAGCAAATCCTTCAACTGATGCTGTATATTCTCCTCCATGCATTCTCCTTCAACAGAGACGCGCAGAAGATTTTCCTCCGGCTTTGCGCCAATCGAGATCCACTGCAGTTGCGCGAGTAGCGTGGCCAGCTGCGGTGAGTGTAAGCCTCCGGGAGCCTGCGCCAAGGCCGCGGCAGCCCCGGAATCTTGCCGGAGCACCGCGAACAACGGCGTGCCCGCGAGCCGCGAAAAATGTTCGCGCCATTCCGCCGAGGAGCCTTCCCTCGGTTGCTGAAAGAAATAGGAGGAGTCATTGGCCCAGGCAATCCGGTCATCCAACAAAAACGTAAAGTAGGCTTTGCGATTTGACCCGTTCAACGGCACCGCGAAAAGCGTCCGGCCGCTCGCCGTTTTGAGCGATCCATAGCCGGATGCAAAGGCCTCAATTTTTTTCCGGTCGAATCTTCCGTCGGCGACGGCGAAGGCCGTTGAGCTTTGCGATTGCCGATGGATAGCCACTGCCAGCCGGTCCAAGTCGGTTTCATAATGGAAGCCGGTCGCTTGAAGGAATTTCGCGTAGTCGTTGTCGAGTGGAGGCTTTGGCGCAGAACGGAGCAGTTGCATCAGAAATGGAGACGAGCGCATTTGGGCCAGGTCGATGTAAACCACCGCGCTTGCATCTTCCGGCATTAGCGAGAGCATGCCCTCACGCTCTGCAAGGAAATCACGCG
>Ga0187772_10000250_pt1 | contig 23326 bp, 17 predicted proteins | sample 0116_SJ02_MP15_2_FD_133137 | JGI IMG/M metagenome (GOLD analysis project Ga0187772, IMG submission 133137) | Tropical peat soil microbial communities from peatlands in Department of Meta, Colombia - 0116_SJ02_MP15_20_MG | ecosystem: Environmental > Terrestrial > Soil > Wetlands > Peat | place... | reverse complement strand
GATGCCGGCGGAAGTTTGTCGATAGCAAGCGGCCGGGCGAGCCTCACCATATTCCCGTACGAGCCGATATGGACAGACGAATCGCACGACCCCGCTGCGGCCCGAGTTCGATAGCCAGGCAGGCCGCGCAACTCGTGACTGGCATCCATGTTGGTGCGTCTAGCAGTGGATCGGGTATATCTTCGAGGCATTTTGTCAAGCCCGGTGCCAGCTCTCATTTCTCGAAGCACAAGAGTGAAGTCCGGCATGAACATGGTGTAAGGTTGCTTCCGATCTATGGACCAATCGACCACCGGCTCGGGGAGGTATCGCGAACGCAACGGCGACTTTCGCGCGCTTGCCATATAGGTGGCAAGGGACTGAATCAACCCGACGAACCCCGACAGGACAACACTCGATTAGGGGCTGAACGCGTCCCGGGTCCGGGAGCCGAGTAGACTCTCGAACTGCTTCTCTGGGTTAGTCTCCCAGACGGGTTGATCTGACGGTGGAGATGTATGGGTTCCGAGCCGATTTTGCAAAACCCACTCCCACCATTCACCGCGGTCCGACCCCCCATTCCAATAGACCTCTGGGATTCACGAGTGATGGTCATTCACGCACAGGGAACCTACCACGCGGACGAATCGCCCCTTGGGACGAGGTCAGATGGTATCCAAACCGTCATCGGGCGGAGTTCAGGGTAGTGTACCCACCGATAGCGCGACTATCGCCCCCGGCCTCTGTATGATTGGTCCCTGATGCGCGCTCCGAGGAACCGTGGAACCCCGTGTGGTTCCCGAACACATGCCTCGGTCGTCGGATCTCGGTAGAGCACCATCGTTGCGGGTCCACGCCGACGTGAGCCATGTACGGGGGGCGAAGAAATCTCATCGCCGGGACCAGTGGTCAGCTAAAGCGACCAGAGTTTGCTAGCGTCCAGCCGTGGGGTCGGTACCGAATTGCCGACGCCGTGCACCTCGAAGAAAGCGAAGAATTCAGCGTCGGGACCGAGGCGCCGCAGGACCGTTCGGCAGTTTGCTTGTGCAACTGGGTCCCTCTGTCTCCGCGAGTAACGGAACGCTTTGATGGCACCATATACCCCATACGTGTGACACCCGCCGACAAGAATCAGCCGCTTGTCCAAGTTGTGGGGATTGCGGCGGCTGACAAAGAACCCATAGTCGATTATCTCCTCGGGATCCGTTCCCCGCTTCCTTGGAGTAAAGGTCGTTCCCTGACGTTTGAGGCGGATGGTGATGTTGTTATCTTCTTCGGCCGGAAAGTACTTCACCGGGGAGTACCGCTCGAACGTCCGTACAAGTCGGTTGTAGTCCGGCCCGCCAACTAGCACTAGGTTTCCGGTGAATTGATCCTCGTTTCGATTCTCCGAAATTTCGGTGCCAGTTCTGTGCTCTACGTGTACATTCGGGTACAACTCGTGAATCGTACTCTGGGCCTCGAATAACGCGTCCAAGTCACCGTACTTCGAGAGGTAAATGAACTCCCAAGGTTCGGGATGTTGCCGCTCTTCCGGCTCGTCAAGCTGCGAACAGACGACAGTGACGTCATCGAATTCACCAAATCCCCAAACGCCCTTGAACAACCGATCGGACTCCTGACTGCGGCTGAGGTAGTCAATCAGTGAGCGGGAAAGCTCGAGATTGAGTCTCCTGCCACAAAGCTCGGCTGAACTTCGATAAGGCACATAGACATATCCCACGAGATCAGACGGACGCTTGAACTGCTCGTCAGATTCTCGACTCTTCAACATTATGATTCGCTTCGACGAACCGAGTGCGAGACCGGCCTCTAGCACAACATTCGGATTGTTCTCCGATATGTCAAACAGTGCAACGTCGCACCTTCCAATCGCATCCCGAATGGCATCCCAAAGGTTTTCGCCGGCAGGGAATCTCCCAAAGGTCACGGTAGCCCTAACGTTGCGGTCGGAGAGCGTACGCACCAGCAATCGGGCGCACTTCCGAATGTCACTTTCTGAGTGAAACTGGGAAACCAGTTGGTATCCGAAGAAGATCCGGATGGACTGCCTATTGCCGTTCCGACTAGGCATCCGAGAACCACCGAGATTTTGCCAGCCTGGATGACGATGTAGAGTAGGCCACCGAACGGTCCTTTCCCATCACGATCTGCCGCTCTTGGACGTCCTTGGTGACTATAGCACCCGCACACACGTAAGACCGCCTGCCTACATGGACCCCACCAATAATCACCGCGCCAAAGCCAACAAAGACGTGGTCGCCCAGCACTGGCGAATCCTCGTCCTGATCGTCCCACGCGACCGCTGGATCCTCTTGACGGTGAACGAGGTAGCCAAACACGCGACTGTCAGCACCAACCTCAGATCTCTCTCCCACAAAGCCACCGATGATTGCCCGTTTCCCGATTCTTGCGCCGTTGCAAACTATCGCATGATAGATTAGTCGGCAGTCGTCACCGATTTCCACATTCTGCTCCACTGCACACCCCGCGTCGATCGAGACGCGATTGCCGACACTCGTCCCGTGCAGAATACTGACCTGACTGCCAATCTCGCAGTCCCTTCCAATCACAGTGATTGGTTTCGAAGGTAACAGCCTACCAGAAACTCTACGGTACCGGGCACCTACGACAGTGAAGGGACCAATCTGTGAATCCCGCCCAACGCGCACTCTCCCAATTCGGACTGCTCGCGGACTGTGACCAAGAGGTTCGTGTTCCGCCATCGGATGCTACTTGACGTAATCTCATGAATGGCCGGCCACGAAGCGAACGGCCTCCCGAATCAACTCGGCCTTCAACCGTTGAGACTCTGGACCCGTTCCTGTTTCATCCTCGAAGTGAGGAAACCCGTGATCCGCGCCAGCAAGAGTGTGAAGCCGAACGCTTGGAATCGAGTTGGCGGCGGCCAACGAGGTTTGGTACGGCACGACTGAGTCTTTGTCACCGTGTATGATAAGAGTCGGAATTCTAGATTCGGCCAGCACGTCCATTGGCCGAAGGAAGCGGAACTCTTCGAAAAGGCGGGGGCTCAACGAGAAGTTCTCGAGCGTAAGCTGACCTGACCTCCACAGTTCTCGAAATGCCTTTTGCGAGAACCAAGTCTTCCCCCAGTCCGTCTCGGGTTCGAGAAATGTTCTCCGATAATCCAGAACAGGAGCGATAAGAACGAGGCAGTTCACACCGCGATGCCAGGTGCTGCCGGACATTATCGCGGGACCCGCCCCAAAGCTGGTACCGATGAATGCCAGCTCCTCGTTTGGATTGAGTGGGATTTGCTGAAGTGTTGATTCGATGTCCAAGACATCGCCAATCACCGAAATGTCCTTGGAACTCCCCGAGCTTTCACCGTGCCCACGGAAATCGAATCGTAGGGTTCCGAACCCTTCCCTTCGCAGTTCGTTAGCAAGGTCCACGTAGAATCCGCCGTACTCATCCTTGCTCTCGGTTATGCCATGCATCAGAACCACCCAGCCACGTCTGCGGGCGGGAGATCCTCGTAACCCAACTATCGTGAATCCGTCCAATGTCTGATAGGACAGGCGCTCCTCAATCATCGAGTCGAGTCTACTCGTTTAGGGACCATTTGTCGATAAGGTCACCGTCACCCGTCAAATCACCCAAACTGCTCTTGGAGCGCCACCCATCGAGGTATGGCTGAGAAGTAACTGTCATAGAATGTAACGAAAGTGCGTGGATCTAAGCGACGTGACCGGTCCAACACACTTGTCAGCAGCGGGGTGTAGATGGAGTTTCCCCATTCCTGATCTCGGGCGATAAGATCAAGGAGGGACTTCCATCTGAACTCGAGAACGTCGACCCAGAACTTGCTGTCGCGTAACGCCATTCGATTTCCACTGATGGCGACCCGAATACAGCCTTCGCAGTGCACTTCGCCTTCTTCCTCTGACAAGGCTCTGCCGATACTCAGTCCGCTCGGTCCGTGCTGTAACTGACGCACCGTGCCATAACGAGCAATGGTTCCATCCCCGGCTCCGAGCAGCAAGAAAAGCAGATCTTCGTTGTACTCGTTAGGAAAGAAACTCGGCTGCAACCGGCATCTGACTCCGAGATACTGCCCTGTCACGAAGTCGTATTGAACCACCCCAAGCCGGCGAGCAACGTGGCCTACCACCGAGTCATCCGGCAATCCAATCGTATGCGCACCAGCATAGTGGAAGTCGGTTAACAGACTGAGGGTCCGGGCCAAGAGGTCTTGACTAGGGAGAACAATGTCGTCGTCCATCAGAACCACTCTATCGAAGCCCATGGCCCTCGCCAAGAGTAGTGTGTAGTTCCTGCAGAATCCCAGAGTCCAACCTGGAGTGCCTAGCGGCGCAACTAGGCCCCCCAAGTCCTTGATTCTCGCGCTCGCGAGCGTTGACTTCTGCTGTGTGCGACCATGATACTGTATGTCCCAACGACTGGCGATGGCAGCGACTCGACGTCGTGACGCCGAAGTCGTAGAGTCGTCAATGAGAATGACTGGGCACGGCATCACTGCGATCTTCGGCAGTGTCGTGCGAAGTCTTTCGACGCGGTCCTTGGTGACGATGATGATAGCAGTCTTGGGACCGATCACCGGTGTCGCGACCGCCGGGTCCGAATCGGGAGGTATCTCTGTGATGAGGTGCAGCGGATTGGGGTATTGGATTACGTCCATTTGTCTGAGGGCGGCAAGTCCGCGCACGACCCTTTGGTCATATCAGGATACTGTGGTCCGATGGCTTGTGATCCTTAGACAATATGAGCCCATCGATTGTCGTGTGTGAGTTGCGTGCGTCAATGCCCGGAGACAGACTCGCCTAATGATCGACAATCACACCCACGAGTTTGGGCGCATGAGAATCTTGGATTGGAAGAGCATCCACCAGGACGAGGGCCGCACTGAAGGTTCTTGACGCGAAATCGGGAAATCTTGTGCCCACTCGGTTTCGCAAGAGTCTGTGCCAGGATGGGAAGAGCTCAATCCTGCTGAATGCATCCCGGAGCCCGAGATGCCCAGACGGCGCAAGACAATCTACAACCCTCACACAGGGGTAACGTATACCCTACGTCAACGTTCGACCTCAGCGGGCAGGGCTGGGACAATCAAAGGCAAGAGAACGAGACGCCGGAAGAAGGGCTTCTGGGAATCACTTTTCGGATGAGGCTCCTGAAGGGCTATCTTGACTCCAACGTACTTATCAACTACATCTGGTGGTCGAAGTCCGCGAACAAGCCCCCTGGCAGAGATGCTGCAGGAATGGCGAGGGCCATTGAGACCGGAGCGTTTGAGCCGGTCATCTCCAGGTTCTGCCTGATGGAGGTGGCAGGTCACTTTCGGGATTACGAGATCCTGAAGCTTCTGATCCGAGACGGGTTTGGTTATCGCTACTTCTCACAGCGCAGGAAGGACTACGTCTTGCCACTCACTTCCGAGCGACGACTCCGGCGCCTAGTCCGGGTGCTGGAAGATGATCGGCTGTTCTCAGTCGTGACGATCACGAGCTGGAAGGAGAAAGCATACGCCCAAATTGAGAGCTATGTCGCTGGATACGTCGATCTCCCCGACGCTTTCCATCTTCAAGCTGCCTCCACTGCAAAGTGTGACTATTTCATTACAGGGGACGACGAACTTCGACAACGAGTCAAGGCCATGGTCGCGCGAGCGACAACAGACCCTCAAGTCCAGATGGTCTCGCCAAACGAGTTCCTTCGCATAGATGAAGTCAAGGCGCGGCTCAATGGAGCAGGAACCTCGGGATGACGTCAAGGGCCGTTTAGCGACCCCCCTTCCTTCGGAAAGTGATTCCCGGGGGTCGTGCTGTCTGATCGAGGAGGAGTAAGCTGACTCCAGGCGACCGACCACCAAGGAAGCGGCGGCTCGCGTCCAGTCAGTTGCGGCTACGAAGGGCGCAGACCCAGAGTTCGCGGTCCGGGGGCAGGCTGCGGCTGACCGGTGTGTGGCCAAAGCGAAGAAGAGCAAGTGGTTCTACAGTCTATCTTCGGACCGTCTCTAAGTCGCATCATTTCCTGAGCGCAAAACCTGAAGCAAGCAGCATTTCGGAAAGCAAGTACAAAGCACGCCCTCGGGCCGGGGGCGAAACCGGCCTAACTCTTTCCACCGTAGCGACAAAGCAAGTGCGACCGCCGCGCCAACCCGTGAGATTATTGAGGGGCAAGTGGTGTGTCTGGAGAGAGACCAAGCGTGGCGCGGACTGAACCCGACCTGGATATCGCCTTAGCGGAAATCCGGCGAACTCTCGACAACCAGTTCTCCACGCTGATAGCTCTACGCGAGAGGGCCGGCGTAACCCTTGGTCTAGTCGTCGCGACATTCACCTTGCTCTTCACGCTCGGGAGTAAGTACGTGCAATCGCAACCTATCGTCTCTGTTGTCGTTGCGATCCTAATGATGACCTCAGCTGGGCTCTTAGCAGCGTCGTTCCTGTCTATACAGGTGGGTGATGTCCCAAGTACAAGCTGGCTCTTTGATCGACTCAATGAGTCAGGCCTATCCACTACGGCGTTCAAGGAGCAACTCATCGAGCAGTACGCGTTCGAGCACGGCAGGAACGAGAAGGCTACCAGTCGCAGACCGTACGTGGTCGATACGGGCTTCCTTATCTTTATCATCGCTGTCGGTTTGTTTGCTACCCTCGTATACTGGCACCCATGAGCCAGTTCGCACCCCTTACGGGGAAGGCGGCCGGTGGATAGATGGCCAGAGACCCCGATTCGGAGGATCGCGGCCCTGGGGGTCAGTCCGAATCACCCGGGTCTCCAGCCCCCGGGCCAAAGCCCATGGGGCCCAGAGACCATGGTGGTGGCAAGAAGCGCACCATCGGCATGCCCTCGGCTATCAAGGTCCGGGACCTAACGCCGAACTCGAAGCGGGTGACCGTGCTCGCCAAAGTCTTGAGTGTTGGAGAGCCGAAGCGGGTCCTTGGGAGGTTCGGAGAACCGATGAAAGTCTGTGAGGCCGTCGTCGGAGATGACACCGCAACTATCATTCTCTCTCTCTGGAATGAGGAAATCGGTAAGGTAGAGAAGGACGAGGTCGTGCGAGTAGACAAGGGCTACGTCTCGCTCGTACAGGGTCATATGCGCCTTCGTGTGGGACGCTACGGGGATGTCACGAAGTCGTCCGAGGCGTTTGGGAGAATCAACCGATCCTTCGACATGAGCCGACAGGATTTCGAGAGCGAGCGCAGAACGGGCAGGGGTGCAGAGCGGCGCTAGAACCGACGGCGCGCCCCCGGCTAGTCGCGGTCGTTCTAATCCATTCTCGACCTGGGGGATGCTCGCAGTCTTGGCAAGCTTCCCAGTGGGACACTTAGCGAATCCTGTTTTCTTGACAACCCAGTCCGACGCGGCTTAGCAATCCCACGCTAGGGTGAAGGTATCGAAGGGCGACTCGGGTTCCGGGGTCCTAACAGCCCAGCCACCAGGGATTCACCGCCTCTTGAGCCCGCGAAGGGCAGGGGTACTCCTTGGGTTCGGTGAGGGGGATGCCCCCCTATGAGATAGGTTCGGACAGATTCGAACCAAAGCCGAGTGTTCCGGAGAGGGAACACCCAAGGTAGACAGGCACTGGGTCTTGACGTAGGTCTCCATTCTGCGATACGTCTGCAGGGTGGAGTGAGATGAGGACCCCGCGAGAGTTGCCAGGACGCGAACCGTCTGTTACGACGACAATTAGGCGCTGCGATTATGTTGCAGTCACGAGAATCGATCCTGGCCGAGGGGTGCACTCCCGGTCTTATGGGTGAACGCTTTCTTGAGGAGGCTAACAAGATAGATGCTCTTCCGCGCAAGAGCACGGAAACCTGCTCGCACGAGTTCTGGCACCTCGCCAGCTCGGGAGAGGCTCTCGAACCTTGACGCAAAACCTGCATAGTCGAGTATCAGTTGCATTTCGTCCTCGGTAAGGCCGAGTTGCTTGGCGCAGTTTTCTTTCTCGTTCTCCAAGTGAACCGTCAAGTAGATTGCAGCGTCATTTCGGTTCGCGGGAGGCAGGTGATCGAGCAGCAAGAGGGAAGCCCGGACCACCTCATCTAGAAACGAGCCCATGTGAGAAACGGCGGGTTCGATGCTTGGCGATTCTCCTGCCTTTTCCCTCCCGGTCAAGAGATGGAGTATCCGGGCCGTCTCTTCCGAGCGTAATATCATCCGCCTAAGGTCCTCTGAAGCGGTGGATGGGACGGAAGCGTACCGGTTCGAGATAGCTTCCGACGCAAACTGTCGGAGTAGATCGAAAGTGCGATTCTCCTCCGGCACAGTCGCGAGCAGATTCACAAGCCCCTCCCGAAGGTCGTTCGTTTCTCCCGCGGACATCTTGTAGGATCCGAGCACGTCGCGCAAGGCTCGTGCTACAACTGCATGACCAAGGACCTCCTTAGAGCCGTCATCAAAGTGGACATACCTGAGCAGAGGAAAACGCTCTGCGTATCGTCGGGCTTCAGTTTCCAGCCCACGACTCTCGAGTGACCGCAGGACCTGAAGTTGGATTTCTTCAGTTCCAACCTCGTCCCTGAGATTGGCCCCCGTCTCGGAAACAACGGACAAGGCGTCAGGCACCGTGACCCCGACCTCGAGGAGTGATTTCACAATCTCCCCGGGATCGAACCTTGTCTTCTCTCCATCGGGCTTGCGGACGAACCTAACGCCCGAACCAACCTTAGTCAGAAGCTGGCCGAGATCCTGGTGCTTTGAGATCCGGGGTAGCCGCCTCCCTCTTAGAGTGGTTTGAACCTGGGCAACTATGGATGGACGAGGTTGAACCGAGAGAGTTTGTCTCTGAATGCGCTGGCGATTCACCACCATTTCGCGACCGCGTCCTTTCTCGCCTCCCCATGTGTAGGTGTCGGACCACAGAGCGCGCCCGATCGCGATGCCAGAATCTCCCTTCAACTCCACGATGCTAGGGAAAGGCAGGTAAGAGATTCTGAGCTTCGCATCGCCCTCATAGCTCACAGATTCACCAACCGCTTCCAGCAGCGCTCGAAATCTCTGAACGCGGGTGGGACCAGCTTGGTCATCCCCACACACGCGCCACAACTGCTCGAGCGTCGGTCTTCCTGAGCAGAAGCGTTCCACGACATCCTGCGAAACTGCAACTGTGGTTTGATCCCGTGGAAGTCCTTCCTCGACTCGCCTGGGAGGAAGAATCGAGCTAACGGAGTCACTGGCCTTTACCTCGAACTCTTCCGCCTTAGGTGCCTTGAGTAGTGCCAGGTACCAGGGACCCGGCCGCACACCGTCAAATCGCGGTCCCAAGAGAACGTCAAAGAGGGTGGGTCGGAGAACTTGGTCCTCGAAATTCCCTTTGAACTCCATGATAAGCCCCTTATCGAGTTCTGAGACGTGCTCGACTCGCGCAATAATTGAAAGAGCATGGGCAGCTCCTCGCCCGGCAAGAATGAACGCCTCTCCGTCACGCTGAACGAACTTGAGACCGGTCTTTCGGGTTAGTTCGCTCGCAATGTCATCGGGAACGTACTTCGGCAACCGCAGTTCAGGGTCGATTGCACCAGTGTTCCGGGCGCGTTTCCAAGCCTCTAGCCTCTGCGGAGGTAAGAAGTCCGGGACGAGACTCTCACGGAAGTGAGTCCGAGGGTCCTCTTGACCATGGGCGAAAATTCCGTCTAAGAACTCCGATAGACTCCAGCTGTCCCTATCACGCGACTCGGGAGATCCTTCCAGAGCGCGCCAAGCACCGGCCATGATTAGTAGAACGTCCGCCGGACGTCGATCAAGGCCGGGGATGGTGGACCAACCGCGGATGGTCCGGAAGCTTGCCGTAGCTCCTTGTCCAGCGCTCTCGATTCTTGCAGCGCGGAATCTCATCTAGCGATCTCCTCGTCGGACGACACCTGATGGTCCCCCGCTCCCTGCCTTGGCCCCCAGAGATTCGGGGGCCCCGGTAGGAAAGTAGCCTAGAATCCTATCCGACTTAAACTGCCGGCTCGGGACATAGGGACTATCAAGCGCTTTCAGCGCGAGGAGAGAAGTCGGAAGACAGGTGAATGAGCGAAACCAGCGAAGGACGAAACGAGACGGTTCCCAACGGCAACGAACCGGGACCGTACGACGAGTACGAGTGGCGCGACGAAGTTCCTGCAGGTCGGGCGTTACCACTGGTACGGTGGGCCTTGAGCGGATACGGAGATCCTGAACCAGTAGAGCCCAGGAAACTGGTCCTCCCTCCGTTCTCACTTCCTGAGCCACGGCGGATGGACGGGGCGGTGCTCGCGGAGCTCAAGTCCGAGATGAATCCTGAGGGACGCGCCGTACTGAGCATTCATTTCAAGGATGCACGCCAAGCAGGGCCGTTCCGCGCAGCCTATCGTACGGGACGAGGCGCTGGCGAAATGCGGGTGGCCCAAGAAGTGCCGCCAGGGGCACTAGTCCGCATTGCCGAGCGCCTCCTCGACGAATACCCCACCGACGGCACAATCGAGGGTGGGGGGTTCCCACCTGCTCGCCCGCTTCTGCCTCCTCCAACGGAGGGCCAAGTGCTCTTGGAGGTCCGTTCGGACATCGACCCGGAAGGTCGGCGGACTCTCCACATCCACATCGAGGAACTTCGGGGCAGGTCCCAGCGTCGCTCGCCCCCTCCGCCGCGGTGAGCTGGCCCCACCGAACCCTTTCGGGGCGGGTCCGAGAGATGCAACAAGGCACCATCGACTGGACCCGCCCACCGCTCTACATCGCAGCGCTCGTAGCTTCTAGCCTCCCTTTCTACCTTGTCTTCGGAGATCTAGCGAGTGCTGGCTCTGTTCTCATCTCGAACCCCCTTGCGAATTGTCTCGCGATCGCTGCTCTTACGATAATCCTCGCTGACCTCGAGGGTCTCGAAGTTGCTGTTGCGAGCGTTCGGTTGCTTGGTTCGGACTCTCGACTCCCTGAGATTGACGGGCGGACCGAAACGACGGTATACTTCCTCCTAGGGGGCAGCGGATCACGCCGAATCCCGTCTTTCCTAGCCGGCCGCCAGTTGCTGCTCATTACCGTCGTCGTTCTTGTAGCGGGGCTCCTGACCCCGGCGAATGCGTCCCGGTTTCCGGTTTTGAATGCGGTGGTACCCTCCCTGGTCTCCTGGCTCTTGCTCGTTGGAGTACCCCAAGCGCTCATCATTGGCTGGCTCTGCCAAATCCTACCCAAGATTGTCGCGGAAGCCCATCCTTTCGCTTGGCTACGAGCACCACTCCAGTCGGGACTGGTGCGGATTTGCGTTGCCATCGGCGCCTCCCCTCTCGCCGTGTTGCCCACGTGGTTGAAGGCCATGGTCGTCTCGCCCGAACGACGGTCGAATCGAGCCGGCTACGGATGGTCAATCTGTTCTGGCAGTCCGTGGTCTCGGACCTGCTCAGATCGGAGCAAACCGGTTATGGAGAACGGTGAGGCTTGGGCAAGCACGGACTAAGTCTGCGAAACATGTGCAGAGGAGGTTCCGGCCCAGGGAATCTCCGACGACGCTGACGGCGAAGGCCTGAACCGTTCTGTGTTCTTCTCTACTATTTCGCCGAGAGCTTGCCAGATTCCATCCGTTGGAGAAGATACGAACTTTTCTGCGATGCACTCTCCCCGCACCCCCCGACCTTCGGTCCACGACGAGGTCGCCAGGGGCGTCGCGTGGCTCCGGCCGGGGATGCGCTCGGCGGAACGGGCCGGTTAGCCCGAGGGACGATCAGGTCCGGCCCCGGCGCCGCGGGGCGACATCGGATCCGCTCCCGTCGTCCGGTCCGGCCGGCAGCTCCGCTGGAGCGTGTCGAACTCCACCGCGAGGTCCGGACGGGCCTGTGGGAGGTTCCGCGACTCGAGCTCGGACAGGTGGTAGTAGGCCCCGTCGAGGTCCCCGCGCACCGAGCACAGCTGGGCCTGCCGGAGGATCACCTCGATCTCCTCCAGGGCGTGGTCGGTCCCCTCGAGCAGCCGGCGGGCCTCGAGGAGGTCGGCCGCGGCGCCGTCCAGGTCCCCCCGGTCCATCGCGAGCTGGCCCCGGACCTTGATGGTGACGCTCAGTCCCACCCGGTCGCCCACGCGCTCCATGATGTGGCAGGCGAGCCGCACCTTCTGGTCCGCCTCGTCGCCCCGGCCGGCCTCCCGGAGGAGCTCGCTCGTCTTGTACAGGGCCCAGCCGACCCGGCGGGGGTCCTTCGCCTGTTCGGCGTACTGTATCGTCCGGGCGTACTCCTGGAGCGCATCGTGCCGGTCGGAGGGGGGCGACCGGGCGTCCGCGAGGATGTCCCCCAGGAACAGGTGCGCCTGCGCGGACTCCCGCACCGAGCCGAACCGGTCGCGGGCCTCGGTGACCTCCCGCGCTTCCGCGATCGCCTGCGCGGTCTGGCCGAGCATGGCCAGGTTCGCGACGCGCCAGATCTGGGCACGCGCGAGGACCATGGGATTGCCGAGCTTCCGGGCCACGGCGATCTCCTCGGTGTGGTGGGCGAGCGCCTCGTCGTACCGGCCCTCGTAGTAGAGCGTCATACCGAGCTGGTGGTGGGCCCCGATGCGGACCGCGAGCTGGTCGCTGAGGTCCGGGGTCCCGAGCACCTTCCGCGCGAGCTCCGACGCCTCCGGGTTGTTCCCTTCCGAGGTCAGCACCCGGCAGAGCAGGATCTCGAGCGCCGCGCGCCGTTGGGCCGTGAGCCGCGGATCGTCCTTCCTTCGGTCGAGGTGCTCGCGCAGGACGGCCTCCGCGTCCCGGAGAAGGCCGAGCTCCTCCAGGACCCGGGCGAGCTCGAGGACGATCTCCTCCTCGATCTCGGGGTCCCCGGGGTCGGTCTCCCGCTGGCTCTCGAGCGCGTGGACCAGGTACTCCCACGCGGTCTCCGGCGCGAGCGCCCGGTCGGCGAGCCGCGCGGCGATGCGGTTGTACCGGACCGACCGCGCCGGCTCGTGCGCGGCGTGGAAATGCCGGGCGAGCGCGAACACCCCGGACGGGTCGTCGCTCCCCCCCGCCTCCAACGCCTCGGCCGCCCGGAGATGCAGATCGCGTAATCGGGCGTCGGGGATCGCCTGGTACGCCTCCTCCCGTTCTCGTTCCCGAGGGAACTTGAGGATCTCGCCGGGACGCTCGAACAGGAGCCCCCGGTCGACCAGCGCGTTGACCGTCTCGGCGAGGTGCTCCTCGTCCTCCTGGCTCGCCTTCAGCAGCAGCGCGAACGGGAACTCCGAGCCGAGCACGGCCGCGAGCTCGAGCGTTCGCCGGTCCGCCTCGTCGGAAGGGCGTCCGCCCCCGACCGAGGGAGCGGGGCGCTCCTCCTCCTCGGGCTCCCGATGGCCGAGCTGCCGCAGCAGGTAGAGGTTCCCACCGGTCTCGCTGTACCTCCGCGCGATCTCCTCGGCCGAGAGCGGGGCGGTGGGGTCGGACGCCCGCAGGAACTCGGCGGTCTCCTCCGAGGTCATCGGGCGAAGGGCGATCCGTTCCGCCCCCGTCGTTCGCTCGAACTCCTCCATCCGGGCCCGACCCCCGAAGGCGAGGGAACCGGTCGGGACCACGGTCGCGAGGATCCACAGCGGACGACCGGCGAGCTCCTTCGCCAGCAGCTGCACCGCCGCGATCGACGGGCGGTCGCCCCGGTGGAGATCCTCGAGGATCAGCACCGTCGGCCCGTGGCGGGTGAGCTCGAGGAGCCGGTCGACGACCCCCGAGAGCAGCTGGTCGCGCTTCGTCGATCTCCGGGGTTCGGAACTTCCGAGGACCTCGAGCAGCCGCTGTTCCAGACCGGTCGGGGCCGGGTACTCGGCCTCCCGCAGGGCCGGAACGAACCCGATCAGCGCCGGGTCGCCCCCGATCCGCGGTTCGGCGTCCGCGCGGAAGAGCGGGTCGTCGCGCGCGCTCTCGATGGCCGACCGCAGGAGCGAGAACGGCGGTGGGTCCTCGATCCCGGAGGCCCGTCCGATCAGGAGGTGCGTCGGCCGCTCGCGGATCTCGCGAACGAGCATCGAGACCAGGGTCGATTTCCCGACCCCGGCCTCGCCCACGATCAGGCTGACCCGGCCGACCCCGCCCCGCACCTCCTCGAGGCGGCGGAGCAGTGCCTCGACGACCTCGACCCGGCCCACGAACGGGTGGCCTACCCCCTCTTCGTCCGGCATCGGACCGGCCGGGGCAGGGGGGCTGGTCCGCTATCTACCTGCCGGCCGACCGGCGGCAATGGCTGGGGACACCGGCCCGCCGCTCACGCGTGGGGGGAGGGCGGGACCGTCCCGTCGGGAACCAGCGGCAGCGCGCGGAGCCGGGTCCCCGTCGCGTCGAAGATGGCGTTGGCGATCGCCGGCGCGACGGCGATCATCGGCGTTTCCCCGGCTCCGGAGGACGGGAGATCGGGCCGGTCCACCAGCTCGACGTCGATCGTCGGCAGGTCGGAGAAGCGGGGCACCCGGTACTCGGCGAAGCGGGGGTTCCGGATCCCCTTCGGGTCGAATCGGATCGCCTCGAAGAGCGCGCCGCCGAGCGCCATCACGGTCGCGCCCTCGACCTGGCTGCGCAGGTTCTCCGGGTGCACGATCGCCCCGGCGTCCACGGCGGTGACCAGACGTCGGACGCGCAGGTGGCGGTCCTCGTCCACCGTCACCTCCGCCACCGTGGCGACCCGGCACGCCTTCTCGAGCCCGATGGCGATGCCGAACCCGCGGCCGGGTCCTCGCACCCGGGCCGACCAGCCGGACCGCTCCACGGCGCGCCCGAGCACCGCCCGCAACCGCTCGTCGGCGACGTGGGCCTCCCGGAACCCGGCCGGGTCGACGCCCGCGGCCTGGGCGAGCTCGTCGATCGCGCACTCGCGGGCGAAGTTATTCGCGTTCGCCGCGAGGGCCCGGTACGACCCTTGGGCGAGCGGGGACTCGGACAGCACGTTGTCGGCCCTCACGTGGGGGATCCGGTACGGCGGAGCGAGGGCGGCCGCGCCGGCGTTGACGTTGTGGAAGACCCAGGCGGACAGCCGGCCCTCCGGGTCCAGCCCCGCCCGGACGTCGATGATCGCCATCGGCCGGAGGTACGCGTGGCGGAACTCCTCCTCCCGCGAGAACGCGAGCCGCACGGGTCGGCCGGCGGCACGGGCCAGCCGGGCCGCGGCGATCGCGATCTCGCTCCCGTGCTTTCCCCCGAACCCGCCCCCGGTCGGCGGGACGATCACCCGGACGGCTTCCGGGTCGAGGTGGAGGCCCTCCGCGATCGTGTCCCGCAAGCGGAACGGGGTCTGCGTGCCGACCCAGACCGTGAGGCGCGGCCCCTCCCACTCGGCGACCGCGCTGTGGGTCTCCAGCGGGACGTGCGCGAGATACGCCGTCCGGTACGTTCCCTCCACCCTCCGGTCGGCCCGGGAGAACGCGGCCTCGGCATCGCCCTCGACGATCTCGTCCCGGTCCCACCCGTCCCCCTGTTCCGGATGCGATCGAAGGTACGCTTCGATCTCCCGCTCGTGGGGGAGCGGGACCTCGTTCCAGGTCGGGTGGAGCGAGGCCAGGGCCGCCCTCGCTTCGGTCGGGCTTCGCGCCGCGACGCCCAGGAACTCCCCGTCCTGCACGACCACGACGCCCGGGCGCGCCCGCGCGGCCTCGACCTCCGCGTGACGGATCGTCGACCCCCGGGTCGGAGGGTGCAACCATGCCCCGTAGAGCATGCCGGGCCGCCGCAGGTCGGAAACGAAGGCCCGGCGGCCGGTGACCACGTCGATCGCTGAGATCTCCCGGGCCGGATGCCCTGCCCGGGCCCATCGGGCCGCCGGCCGGAGCGGCTGATCGCGCGCGATGGTCTCGACGCGGTTCCGGTCGCGGACGAGGTCCGCATACGGTGTCCCCTCGGCCGTCCCGCGACGGCGCACGGTGCCATCGACCGCCTCGAGGTCCCCGCGGGAGAGCCCGGTGCGATCGGCCGCGAGCTGGATCAGGGTCTCCCGGGCCCCCGCGGCGGCTCGCCCGAGGGATGGCAGGGCGTCGGGCATCGACCGGCTGCCGAACGTGCCCATATCCCAGGGGCAGAGGTCGGTGTCCGCCATCACGAGTTCGACGTGGTCGAGCGGGACCTGGAGCTCCTCGGCGACGATCATCGAGAGGGCCGTTCGGGTCCCCTGACCGACCTCGGCCTTGCCCGTGAACGCGCGGATCCGCCCGTCCGCTCCGACGTGCACCCAAGCCCCGCCGGTCGGCGGCTGCCAGCCGTCGGCGTTGCCGTCGCCCGGCCGACGGGGCGGGACGACCGCCACGAGGCCCGGTCCGAGCACGGCGAAGTACTCCCGTTCCCCAACCGGGGTCCGGTCCCAGGGGCGACGCGGTCGGCGCTCCGGAAGCGATCGGTCCGGGGCGGGTGCACGGGCAGGGGACGGCTCGATCTCAGCGGCCCGGCGCACGGCGCGCAGGATACGCGGGTACCCCCCGCAACGGCAAAGGTTCCCCTCGAGCGCGGCGCGCACCTGCGCGTCCGTGGGCGTAGGGTGCTCGTCCAGGAGCGCCGCCGCCCGGACGATCATGCCCGGCGTGCAGTAGCCGCACTGGAACGCGTTGAGCTCCGCGAAGGCGGCCTGGAGGCGGTGGAGCCGCCCGTCGCGCGCGAGGCCCTCGACCGTGGTGACCTCCCGGTCGCCGACCTCGACGAGCGGCACTTGGCAGGCCCGGGCCGGCGCACCGCCCAGGAGGACCGTGCACGAGCCGCATTCCCCCTCGCCGCACCCGTACTTCGTGCCCGGGAGGCCGAGATCGTGCCGGAGCACGACCAGGAGCGGACGGTCGGGTTCGCTCCGTACGCTCCGCGCCTCGCCGTTGACCACCAGTCGGGTCTCGCGGTCGGCCATCGATGCCTCGGCCCCGGAGGACGCCGGGACACCGTCCGGAAACGCGACCGGCTCTTAGCGTGGCACTGGACCCCGGGCCCGGCCGGGCGGCTCACTTGAGGGCTTCCTTCTTTCCGCGGAAGAGGTCGCGCGCGGGGCTCAGGAGCTCCAGCACTTCGGCCTCCATGGCCGGCCGGCCGTGGATCACGAGCGAGGCGAGGTTCCGCCCGACGCCCGGCCCGAGCATGAACCCCTGGCCGCACATCCCGATCCCGAGGAACAACCCCTTCACGCCCGGCGCGGCACCGACGATCGGGCTCCCGTCCGGGGTCATCGGATACAGCCCGCGCCAGACCCGACGGATCGTGAGGTTCTTCAGCCGGGGGATGAGGTTCACCAGCCGGGCCGCCACGATCGGCATGAACTCGAACGTCGAGGTCCGGTTCTCCCCGGCAATCGGCACCTTCGGCGTGTAGCAGAAGATGATCTGGCCGTCCGCGTCCTGGCCGAAGTAGAAGTTGATCGTCTTTCCCTCCGGCCCGGGACGCAGGTCGACCACGAGGGGGTCGAGGAACGGCTGCACCGGGGCGGAGATCCCCGCCTCGTGGCTCTCGGGAAGGATCGGCAGGTCGAGGCCGACCATGCGGCAGATCGGGCTCGCATGGGCGCCGGCCGCGTTGATCACGCGCGGGGCGCGGTACTCCCCGTGGTCGGTCCGGACCCCCACGACGGTGCGGTCCTCGAGCACGAGGCCGGTGACCGTCTCCCGGTAGCGGAAGACGGCGTGGTGGCGGACGGCCTCGTTCGTGAACGACTCGGCGGCACGGAGCGGGCTGACCTGTCCATCGTCGGGCGAGTAGGTCCCTCCGCGGAGCCCTTCGGGGTTGATCCCGGGGACGACCCGGCGAATCCCGTCGGCGTCCATCCAATCGATGTTGAGGTGGTGAGCGTGCTGGATCGGGAGTAGCTTCCGAAGGGTCGCCTCGACCGTCTCGTCGCACGCCGGGAAGCAGTACCCTCCCTTCTTCCAGCCGATGTCGGTCCCGGTCTCCTCCTTCCACCGCGCGAAAATCTCGAGGCTCTGGAGCCCGAGGCGGATCTTGGCCGGGTCGGAATGGGTCGCGCGCACGCCACCGATCGCGGCCTTGTTCTGCCCCTGGCCGGACGACGACAGCTCGTCCAGGACGAGGACCCTCAGCCCCTCCTTGGCCAGGAAGTAGGCGGTCGGGTTCCCGACCGACCCCGCCCCGATGACGATCGCATCAAACTCGGGGTGCGTCATCGGCCTGGTCCAGGAACGCAGTGATCGGGACCTCTTGGGTGAACGGCCGGTGGACCGCGGGCGTCACGCTGCGCGCCTCGATGCCGAGCTCGCGGAAGACCCGCCCGACCAGCTCGCCGCAGGTCTTCCCGCCGCACGGGCCCATCCCGCTGCGGAGGGCCGCCTTCACGGCGTTGATATCCCGCGTCCCCGTCGCCCGGATGTAGTCGACCACCTGCTGTTTCGTCACCCGCTCGCACCGGCAGAGGATCGCCTCGCCCTCGGAGAGCGGGGGCAGCGGACCGGCCGGGACGAGCGGCTCGGGGTCGCGGAGCCGGACCCCGGCGACCCGGTCGGCCTCGGCCATCGGGACCTCCAGGACCATCATCCGGCGCTTGTTGAGCGCCTTCCCCGAGAGGATCCGCAGCACCTTGCCGGTGCCGACGGGCTCGCCCTCCGTGCCGGTCGTGCGGACGGGGTCGCCGGCCGAGACGAGGCCCTCGGGCATCTCCCAGGAGACGGTCACCTTGGCCCGTTGCTGGCTCGGGTCGTAGCGGCGGTCGACCATCGTGATCGCGAGCCCGGGGCAGATGGCGACGCACTTGAGGCAGCCCACGCAGTCGTCGACCAGCTTCGGCCGACCGAGGATGTTCCCCTCCGGGATCCGGATGCTGTCCTTCGGGCAGACCTCGGTGCAGGGGTTGCACGGGATCTCCTGATCGCACCGGATGATCGGGTAGACCGGCATGCCGACGGGCACGGGGTACGACTCGCGGACCGGCCCCGGGTGGGACGAGAGCTGGGCCGCCATCGGACCCCACTCGGGCGGAGTCTCCACCGCGACGCCGAGGTCCCGCAGCATCGTCCGGCCGACGATCTTGCCGGAGAAGATCGCCGCGGAGGCCTCCGCGATCTCCCGGGCGTCCCCGGCCGCGTAGACCTTGAGGCCCAGGCGGCGGGCCTCTTCGAACAGCTCGTTGACGGGCGAGAGGCCGACGGCCACGAGCACCGTGTCGACGTCGAAGGCGACCTCGGTCCCGGCGACCGGACGGAACTTCTCGTCCACGCGGGCGGCGATCACGCGCTCCACCCGCTCGTGCCCCTCCGCCCGCAGCACGGTGTGGGAGGTGTAGACCGGGATCCCGAGCCGCAGGATCTTGTCCCGGTGGACCTTGTACCCCCCGACCTCGGGGAGCATCTCGACCACGGCCACGACCTCGATCCCGGCCTGCAGGGCCTGGTAGGCGACGATCAGCCCGACGTTCCCGGCGCCCACGATGAACAGCCGCTTCGCCGGGGCGATCAGGTCCCGGTTGACGATCGTCTGGAACGCGCCCGCCCCATAGACCCCGGGGAGGTCCGCGCCGGGGAACGCCAGCGCCTTCTCCCGGGCCCCGGCCGCGACGAGGAGCGCCTTCGGGCGTACGATCGTGAAGTGGCCGTGCTTCACCACCCCGACCCGACCCCCATCGAAGATGCCCACCACGGGCGACTCGGTCCAGACGTCGATGCGGGGCTGGGCGCGGACCTCCTCCTCCAGGTGCCGGCCGATCTCGTGGCCCCGTTGGCCCGCGTAGCAGTCGCGGATCGACCCGAAGAAGTTGTGCGTCTGGAGCGTGAGCTTGCCGCCCAAGGTCTGCTTGTCGTCGCACAGTGTGACGCCCACGCCGTGCGTCGCCAGCTCGAGGGCGGCCATCAGACCGGCCGGCCCGCCCCCGACGATCAGCACGTCGGTCGTGACCTCCCGGGTCGCCGGGGTCGCCCGGAGCGGTGCATCGTCCGGCTCGAGCGCCGGGTGGCCGACCACCGACCGGACCCGCATGCCCGGCCGGACCGGGGTGACACAGGCCTTCACCGCGCGGCCGTCCGCGACGACGAGGCACTGCGCGCACTGGCCGTTCGCGCAGAAGATCCCCTGCGGCGACCCGTCCCCGGCGTGGCGGCCGAAGACGTGGATCCCGTTCGCGAACAGGGCGGAGGAGATCACCTCCGATTCCCGGGCCCGGAGCCGCTGGCCATCGAAGGTGAACTCGACCATCGTGGGATGGTCCGGCACCTCCAGGACCGGATGCTGGGCCAGGCGGTCGTTCGGCATCGGGACCCCTATGCGGGATTGAGGGAGGCGAGCCGTCTTTAAACCGGCATCAACGGAAATTCACGAAACCGTTAGTACCGCTCCGACCGTGGACGCGGGCATGAGCTGGAACGTGGAACGTCCGGTCAACGACGTCACCAGCATCCGATCCTACCTGCCGAACTCCGCCGAGCGAAAGAAGCTCGAGGAGGAGCTGGCGGCCCTGCGTCGGACCCCGCTCGAGATCCCGCTGATCATCGGCGGCCGGGAGGTCCGCACGGGGAAGGTCGTCGACATCCCCTGCCCGGACGACACGAAGGTCGTCCTCGCCCGCGCGCACCTCGCCGGCCCCGAGGAGCTGCGCCAGGCGGTCGACACCGCGCTCGCGGCCCAGGCGACGTGGGCCCGGATGGACTGGTACCACCGGGTCGCGGTCTTCCAGCGGGCCGCCGCCCTCCTCGCCGGCCCCCGTCGTCCCCACCAGATCGCGACGCTGATGCTGAACCACTCGAAGAACCCCTACGAGGCCGAGATCGACCTCGCCGAGCTGGTCGACTTCTGGAACTACAACGCCTACTTCACCCGCCAGATCTACGAGATCCAGCCGAACCAGTACCCGGGGGAGACGAACCGGTTCGACTGGCGGCCGCTGGAGGGGTTCGTGCTCGCCATCCCGCCGTTCAACTTCTACTCGATCGCCGGGAACCTCCCGACGGCCCCGGCGATGGTCGGGAACGTGGCCCTGTGGAAGCCGGCCCGAGCCGTGATCTTCTCGAACTACGAGATCTTCCGCGTCCTGGTCGAGGCGGGGCTTCCGCCGGGCGTGATCAACTTCGTGCCGTTCTCGAGCAAGGACGCGAACGTCCTGCTCGACCACCCCGCGCTCGCCGGCATCCACTTCACGGGGAGCTACGAGTCGCTCGTCAGCATCTGGAAGCGCGTCGGGCAGAACCTCGAGAAGTACCGCAACTTCCCCCGGATCGTCGGGGAGACCGGCGGCAAGGACTTCATCGTGATGCACCCGTCCGCCGACGTCCATGCCACCGGGATCAACCTGCTCCGCGGCGCGTTCGAGTACCAGGGGCAGAAGTGCTCCGCCTGCTCCCGGGCGTACATCCCCGAGAGCCGATGGCCCGAGGTCGAGCGGTTCCTCCGGGAGGAGGTGCCGAAGATCCCGGTCGGCCCGGTGCGGGACCTCAAGAACCTGATGGGGGCCGTGATCGACGAGGCGTCGTTCCAGAACATCCAGGGGTACCTCGACTACGCCCGCGCCCACCCCGGCGAGTACTCGTTCGTCGTCGGCGGCGACACGGACCGCTCCACCGGCTGGATCGTCCGGCCGACCGTGATCCGCACGACCGATCCCCGGGGGAAGCTGATGTCCGAGGAGATCTTCGGCCCGGTCCTCACGCTCTACGTCTATCCCGACGCGAAGTACGAGGAGACGCTCGAGCTGTGCGACACGACCTCGCCGTTCGGCCTCACCGGTGCGGTGTTCGCCCGCGACCTCGCGGCGGTCACGAAGGCCGAGGCGGCGCTGCGGTGGAGCGCCGGCAACTTCTACATCAACGACAAGCCGACCGGAGCGATCGTCGCGCGCCAGCCGTTCGGCGGGGCGCGGCGGTCGGGGACCAACGACAAGGCCGGCTCGATCCTGAACGTGCTCCGGTGGGTCACGCCCCGCAACATCAAGGAGACCGCGGTGCAGCCGGACGACTGGCGGCGCCCGTTCATGGGCTGAGCCGGACCGCGCGCGTCAAGGGCCACCGGCCCGCACCGAACGGGAAGGACCGGCGGCCCGTGCTGCTTAAGAGGCAGGGGAGGTCGGACCGGGCGATGGCGCCCCGCCGCGCGACCCGACCGCGACGTTCGCCGGCTCGGAGGACCGAGAGCGCGCCCCCCCGGGTCCCGCCGGAGGTGGGAGCCGGCCCCCGGTCGCGGGTCTCCCTGAACGAGGACCCGCATGCCCACATCGTCTGCCGGGTCTGCGGCCGCATCCAGCCGGTCCCGCTCTCGGAGCTCGACCTCCACCTCCTGACCCGGCTGGCCGAGGAGCACACGGAGGGCTGGTCGGTCGACGGGATCGCCTATTCGCTCACCGGCGCGTGCCGACGGTGCCGCGAAGGCCCCCCCGTCTGAGGGTCCGGGGGACCGAGGGCTCGCGCGCATGACCGGGTTCTTCACCGGTCCCCCGATCGCGTGGGGGACGGGCGCGATCGAGCAGCTCAGCAGCCTTGCGGTCCGGCAGGCGGCCGTCGTGCTCGACCCGGCGCTCGGGGCGCACCCCCTGGCGCGTCGGGTGGTCGAGGAGCTCGCGAAGGCCGACGCGACGGTCGAGGTCGTCCCGGTCGAGGACCCGCCCGATTCCGTGCCGCACGTGGAGGCGCTCGCCGAACGCCTCCGGGCGACGGGCCCGAACTGGGTCGTGGTGGTCGGCGGCGGCCGGACGATCGATGCGGCGAAGGCGGCCCGCGTCCGGCTCGCGCGCCCGGAGCTCTCGCTCGCGAACCTGACGCCGATGGTCGAGCTGCCCGATCCGTTCCCCGTCCGGCTGGCCGCGGTCCCGACGACGAGCGGGAGCGGCAGCGAGGTGACCGGGACGTCGGACCTCTGGACCGCGGACGGGGCCCCGCTCGAGGTCTCGCACCGGGCGCTCACGCCCGACTGGGCGCTCGTCGACCCCGCGTTCGCGGCGGCCCTTCCGCCGGCCCTGATCCTCGACGGCGCGCTGGAAACGGCCGCGCTGGCGACCGAGGCGTACCTGTCGGCGTGGTCGAGCCCGTTCTCGGACGCGCTCGCGCTCGACGCGGTCGGGACCGTGACCCGCCGTCTCGCGCACGCTGTGAAGTGGAGCGACGACCCCGACGCCCGGGCCGCGCTCCACTACGCCGCCACCGCCGCGGGGCTGGCGGCGGCGAACGCCCAGCGGGGCGTCGCCCACGCCCTCGCGCGGGCGCTCCTCCGGCCGACGGGGCTCGCGTACGGCCGGCTCCTCGGCCTCCTGCTGCCCGCCGTGCTGGAGTACGACCGGCCCGCCGCTCGCGACCGGATCGAGACCCTCGCCCGGGTCACGACGCCGCCCGAGGAGCACACGCCGACCCCGCTCGACGTCCGGCTCCGCCGGCTCTATCCGACCGTCGGGTTCCCCGCCGACCTCGCGGGCGCCGGGGTCACGGCCGACCGGGTCGGGAAGGACCGGGCGACGATCGTGGCCCACACGCTCCGCTCGCCCGCCGTGCTCGCCAATCCGCG
>Ga0187772_10000248_pt1 | contig 23408 bp, 21 predicted proteins | sample 0116_SJ02_MP15_2_FD_133137 | JGI IMG/M metagenome (GOLD analysis project Ga0187772, IMG submission 133137) | Tropical peat soil microbial communities from peatlands in Department of Meta, Colombia - 0116_SJ02_MP15_20_MG | ecosystem: Environmental > Terrestrial > Soil > Wetlands > Peat | place... | reverse complement strand
CCGCTGTGCCTCGGGATGCACGGCCTGCGTTGCGGCCTGTGGCCAAGAAAACGGCCTGGACTCCGCGATCGACTTGCGCCAGCGTCCACAATGGATCCGCAAGGTCGAGCTCAAGCAAATTGCCACGGGGCGCAGCGTCGCGGCCCCGGTCATGTGCCAGCACTGTGCGCAGCCACCGTGCGTGGACGTGTGCCCGACAGGGGCCTCGTTTCAACGCGCCGACGGCATCGTGCTTGTCGACCGCCATACCTGCATCGGCTGCCGCTATTGCATGATGGCCTGCCCCTACAAGGCGCGCTCCTTTGTGCACGAGCCGCTCGCGCAACAAAAACCGGACGTGCCCCGCGGCAAGGGTTGCGTGGAGGGTTGCACGCTGTGCGTCCACCGGATCGACCGCGGTCAAAGCCCGGCTTGCGTGCAAGCCTGCGCCGAATCGGAAAACGGCGCGATGGTCTTTGGGGACCTCAACGACCCAGAAAGCGAGATCGTTCGGCGACTGCGCGCGCAGTCGAGCGCGCCTCTGCGCGCCGATCTGGCCCTGGATCCCGGCGTTCGCTACCAGGGAGTGTAAGGATGACACCCCAATCGGCTCGCGGCGAACGGCACCTGTTCTGGGTGCTGATCGCCGTTTCGGGGCTGGTGGTTGCCGGCGCCCTAGCGGCTGCGCACGCGATGGAAGAGCACGGCCACGCGATTACCGGGATGTCCAACCAGATCGTTTGGGGCATGCCGCATATCTTTGCAATCTTCCTGATTGTCGCGGCCTCGGGCGTGCTCAACGTCGCGTCGATCGGTTCGGTCTTTGGAAAACCCGTCTACAAGGCACGCGCACCACTCTCCGGGCTGCTGTCGCTGGCGATGCTCGCCGGCGGACTAGCGGTTTTAATGCTCGATCTGGGACGCCCCGAGCGCGTGATTGTCGCGGCGACCCATTTTAATTTCCGCTCGGTGTTTGCCTTAAACGTGTTCCTGTACTCGGGCATGTTTACCATCGTCGCGCTCTACTTGTGGACGATGATGGAAGCCCGGATGAATCCGTACGCCAAGCCCCTCGGTCTGGCTGCGCTGGGATGGCGCTTCGTGCTAACGACCGGAACCGGATCGATTTTCGGATTTTTGGTGGCGCGCCAGGCCTACCAGTCGGCGCTGCTCGCGCCGATGTTCATCGTGCTGTCGTTCGGGTGGGGCCTGGCCGTCTTCCTCATCGTGCAGTCGGCCATCTACGCGTGGAACGGACTGCAGCTGCCAGCGGCCGTGCAGACGCGCCTGGTGCGCCTGCTAGGCGTGTTCGTCGCAAGTGGCCTGTACTTCGTGGCGATCTACCACATGACGAACCTGTATTGGGCACGGCAAGGCGCCTTCGAGCGCTTCTTGCTGCTCGACGGCCCGGTGTTCCCGTGGCTGTTTTGGAGCGGCTACGTTGTCCTGGGGGCGGTCGTGCCCATGGCCATTTTGTTCAGCCCGCTGCCGCGCGGACCGCTTGCCGCGGTGGCCGGCTCGGCCTTCGTCCTGGTCGGGGCCTTTGCCCAGCTGTACGTATTCATCATTGGCGGTCAGGCATTTCCCTTGGACATTTTTCCGGGTTACGTTGCCACAAGCACCTTTTGGGATGGCACGATCGATTCGTACGCACCCAGTTTGCCTGAGGTGATGCTTGGGATCGGCGGCTTGGCAATTGCCTTCTTGATCACGGCCGTCGGGGTGCGGATGCTGCGATTCGTGCCACAAGATGATCTGGGCGCTCATGCATTGGCGTCGGGCGCTAAGGACTAATCGAATGAAGGCATGGCGGAGTCAAATGCGCGAGCGGCCAAGCAATGGTTCCGCGGCGAGGCAGCCTGGTGGCCTGCTCTTGTCTGCGGCGCACCGCTCGTCGGGCAAGACAACGATCGCGCTGGGCCTGGCCTGCGCGCTGTCGCAACGCGGGTGGGCCGTGCAGACTTTCAAAAAGGGACCGGACTATATCGACGCGATGTGGCTGGCCGGCGCCAGCGGGCGCGCCTGCTTCAACCTCGATCCCCACATTGCGTCGTTCGATGAGGTGCGCGCGTCCTACTTGCGCCGCACGAAAGGCTGCGATTTGGGTCTGATCGAGGGCAACCAGGGCCTGCACGACGGGCTCGCGCTCGATGGCAGCAACAGCAACGCGGCGCTCTCCGTCGCACTCAAACTACCGGTCGTGCTCGTATTGGACACGCGTGGAATGACGCGCGGAATCGCGCCGCTTATTCTGGGATATCAGGCCTTCGACAGACGCGTGCGCATCGCCGGGGTCATCTTGAACCGCGTCGGTGGCGAGCGCCACGAGTCCAAGCTTAGGGCCGTGATCGAGCACTACACCGATGTGCCCGTGCTTGGGGCCGTCGCCGAACGACTGGATGTGGCAATCGACGAACGCCATCTCGGGCTCATCCCCAGCAACGAGGCCACGCACGCCAATGCGCTGATCGCGCGCATCGGTTCAGCCATCGCAGCGCAGGTCGATCTGGATCGCGTGCTCGCGCTCGCCGGAGTTGCTGCAACGCCGGCGCGGTGCACGGTGGCGCCCAAACCGACGCGCACGTCGGAGCGCGATGTGCGCATCGGCGTCGCGCGCGATCGCGCATTTGGCTTTTATTACAGCGACGATCTGGAGGCGCTGTGCGCCGCGGGCGCCGAGCTGGTGTCCTTCGATACGCTGCGCGACACGGTCCTGCCGCCGGTCGACGCGCTGTTCATCGGGGGCGGTTTTCCCGAGATGGTCGCGCCGCAACTCGAGGCCAACGGCGCGCTGCGAGCGCAGATCCGCGATGCCGTCGAGGCGGGCCTCCCCGTTTACGCCGAATGCGGCGGTTTGATGTACCTGGCACGGAGCCTAAATGTTGCGGGTCGGCGCCACGAGATGGTCGGCGCGATCGGTGCCGACGTCGTAATGCACGCCCGCGCCGTCGGGCGAGGCTATGTCGAACTCGAACCCACGGGCGCCGCCGTCTGGAATCCGGCTGCAGCGCGCGCCGAGAGCATCCGCGCCCATGAGTTCCATCACTCGGCCTTGGAAAACATCGATCCCCAACTGCAATTTGCCTATCGCGTGGTGCGCGGGCACGGCATCGACGGACGCCATGACGGGGTCATGCGCAAAAACCTCCTTGCCTCCTACAGCCATTTGCGCGCAGTCGGCAATTGCGACTGGGCCCGGCGTTTCGTTGCCTTCATCCGGTCGACAAAAGTCGCGGGCGCGCACGACGCCGCAACGCGGCCGTCCGAACACGAGAGCCTGGTCGCATGAGCCAAGAGACGTTCGGCCACCGGGCCGCCACGAAACCAATGTGCATCGCGCAGGCGCGCGGGAGGCGATCATGGACATGACGGCAGCGCTTGCGCTCGCAGCCTCGCAACGCGGCAGCGGTGGGCGAGTCGTACTCGTCGGCACCGGGCCGGGAGACCCCGAACTGCTCACTTTGCGCGCATTCCGCTTGATCAAACAAGCCGAAATTGCACTATTTGACAATCTTGTGGCCCCGCAGATCCTCGAACTGCTGCCCCCGGACGCCGAGCGGATTTACGTCGGCAAGCGGCGCAACAATCACTCGATGCCGCAGGAGCAGATTTGCGCCTTGATGGTGGAGCGCGCGCGTCTGGGCCAGTGCGTCTTGCGCCTGAAGGGGGGTGACCCCTTCGTGTTCGGCCGCGGCGGGGAGGAGATTGCGAGCCTGGCCGCGGCGCATGTGCCCTTTGAAGTGGTGCCGGGCATCACGGCGGCGATCGGTGCGTGCGCATACTCGTCGATTCCGCTCACGCATCGTGATATCGCGCAGGCATGCACCTTCGTCACGGGCCAGCTGCAGGACGGCTCGATCGATCTGGACTGGCCTGCGCTGGCGCGCGCGCGCCAGACCGTTGTGGTCTACATGGGTCTGCTGGGACTGCCGCTGCTGTGCGCAAAGTTGATTGAACACGGCCGCTCGCCGCACACGCCGGCAGCAATCATTCAGGAGGCGACTCGCCCGGGCCAGCGCGTCGTGGTCGGCACACTTGCATCGCTGCCGAACGACGCCCTACGAGCGGGTTTGCGCGCGCCGACGGTGATTGTCGTGGGCGAAGTCGTGGCCGTGCGTCGACAGCTGGATCAGTACGTGGCGCAAATCGCAGGAGGTTAGGAAGCGAGAAGTCTGCGGCGCGGCACAAAGGAATCGTGCGGGTGCACAAAGCGCAGGCTCGCACGCGCCCCCTGCCGACGACGCGAGCGCATCAACGTGAGCGCGCAAAGCATCGCACTTGATGCGTATCAAAGAAGCAATGAGATGCACGTGGGAAAGTTTCGTGCTGCAAATTTGTCTGGCGGATCTCCGCCACGGCACGCAAGATCGGAAATGAGAGATTGCAGGTAACCACAGCGAACCGGGAGACATGAGATGCCGACGTTTGTACACACAGAAAAATGCGATGGATGCAAGGGAGGCAGTGTCACCGCCTGCATGTACATCTGCCCGAACGATCTGATGAAACTCGACACGGTGCGGATGAAAGCCTACAACCAGGAACCCGATCAGTGCTGGGAGTGCCAGTGCTGCGTCAAGGCCTGTCCGCAGCAGGCCATCGAAGTGCGCTCCTTCGCCGACTGGGTTCCTATGGGCGGCGCGGTCATTCCGATGCGCACCGACACCGCCATCATGTGGACGATCAAGTTCCGCGACGGCGAGATCAAGCGCTTTAAGTTTCCCGTACGAACCACGGCCGTGGGATCGATCAATCCGTACGCCAACAAGCCCGAAGCCGGTGACCTGCGCGATCAGCGCCTGTTCACTGAGGTGGGCAAGCAATTGCCGAAGCTGGCCTCCTAGTTGGCCGGCGCACAACTCCTATTCGATTGCACAAAATACACAGGGATCGGAACAATGAGCGAACCAAGCTTTGGGAATCCGCAAATCATCGAACACGAAACGGACATCCTGATTGTCGGCGGCGGCATGGCCGCATGCGGAGCGGCATTCGAGGCCCGGCGCTGGGCTGGCAACGACGTCAAAATCACCCTCGTGGACAAGGCGGCGATGGACCGCTCCGGCGCAGTTGCCATGGGGCTCTCGGCCATCAACACCTATCTGGGTGAGAACACACCCGAGGACTACTGCCGCTACGTGTCGGCAGACCTGATGGGCATCACCCGCGACGATCTGGTCTTCGACGTCGGCCGCCATGTTGACGACTCAGTACATCTGTTTGAGGAGTGGGGCCTGCCCATCTGGAAGGACAAGAGCACCGAGGGCGTTGCCCTAAAAGACGGCGGCAAGCCCGTGCGCTCGGGGCGCTGGCAGATCATGATCAACGGCGAAGGGTACAAGACGATCGTTGCCGAGGCCGCGAAAAAGGCGCTGGGCATCGAGAACATCTTCGAGCGCGTCTTCATCGTGAAGCTTCTGCTCGATGCCAAGGAGCCCAACCAGATCGCGGGAGCGGTTGGTTTTTCGGTGCGCGAGCACAAGCTCTACGTGTTCAAGGCCAAGGCGATCCTCGATGTGGCCGGCGGCGCCGTCAACGTATTTCGTCCGCGCACCACGGGCGAAGGGATGGGACGCGTCTGGTACCCGGTGTGGAACGCGGGCTCCACGTACGCAATGGCCGCCGAGGTCGGCGCCGAACTCACGATGATGGAAAACCGCTTCGTGCCCGCGCGCTTCAAGGACGGCTACGGGCCGGTCGGAGCGTGGTTCCTGCTCTTTAAGTCCAAGGCGGTCAACGGCTTTGGCGAGGATTACGTGGCCAAGCACGCGGACTTGCTCACGCAGTTTGCCCCGTACGACAAGGCCTTTGTCGTGCCAAGCTGCCTGCGCAATCACGCCATGCTCAAGGAGATGAAAGACGGCCGCGGGCCGATTCTCATGGACACGCCGGCCGCCATGGCCAAGCTTTCGGCGACCATGACGCCCAAGGAAGTCAAGCACCTCGAAGCGGAGGCCTGGGAGGACTTCCTCGACATGTGCATCGGCCAGGCCGGCGTGTGGGCGGGTCTGAACATCCGGCCGGAGCAGACCGCCTCGGAGCTCATGCCGACCGAACCGTATTTGCTGGGCAGCCATTCGGGGTGCTGCGGAATCTGGGTCTCGGGCCCCGAAGACATGGCGCCGCCCGAGTGGCAATGGGGCTACAACCGCATGACGACTGTCAAAGGCCTGTTCACCGCCGGCGACGGCGTCGGGGCCTCGGGGCACAAGTTTTCCTCCGGGTCGCACGCCGAAGGCAGGGTCGTCGGCAAAACGATGGTGCGCTTTTGCCGCGACCACAAGAGTTTCAAGCCGAGCTTGAAGGCCGACATCAAGACCATCACCGAGGAGATCTACCGGCCGGTGCGCAACTACATCGAGCACAAGGACAAGACCACGGCCGAGGACGTTAACCCGTTCTACATCACGCCGCGGATGTTCCAGATGCGCCTGCAAAAGATCATGGACGAGTACGTTGCGGGCGTCTCGACGTACTACCAGACCAATGGCAAGTTGCTCGAGATGGCAACGAAGTATCTGGGAATGCTCAAGGAGGACAGCGTGCACATGCGCGCCAAGGACCTGCATGAACTGATGCGGGCCTGGGAGAACTACCACCGCCTGTGGACGGGGGAGGCACACATGCGGCACATCATGTTCCGCACCGAGACCCGTTACCCGGGATTTTATTACCGCGCGGACTACCCCAACCTGGACGACGGCAACTGGAAGTGTTTCGTGAACTCGCGCTTCGATCCCGACAGCAAGCAGTGGACACTGAAGAAGGTCCCGCACAAGGATCTGGTGCCCAAGACCTACGGGGCCGCGAAGCACTGAGCGGGTGGCAATGGACGTGCGCAGCGAGCAGGCCGCCGCAAGCGGCGACGAGGACAGTAGCGTCGAGGATCGCGACGCGTTTGCCGACGAACTGGAACGTCGCCGCGCCGAAGCCGACATGGAGGTGCCGATTGTCGCCGCGCTGCGCGCGGGTGCGGCCAATCCGGTGCAACCGACCCGCTATCGGGCTGGGGACACGCTGCGCTTTGCCTGCCACCCCGGGGTGTCGTGCTGGAACCAGTGCTGCCACGACACGCAAATCGTGCTCACTCCCTACGATCTGATCCGGCTGGGTCGTCATCTGGGTATGCGCACCGCCGAGGTTGCGGCGCGCTTTGCCGCCCCCATGGAGCACGAGGCCTCGGGCATGCCGGTGCTGCGATTGGGTCTGCGCGACGTCCCCGGCGAGCGCAAGCCATGCGTGTTCCTTGATCCCGAGCGCGGCTGCAACGTCTACAACGATCGGCCGGCCGCCTGCCGCTACTACCCGCTGGGCCTGGCGAGCGTGAAGATGAAAGGGCACGATGCACCCGAGGACTTCTACTTTCTGGTGAAGGAGTCCCACTGCAAAGGCCACGAGCAGGCGCGCGAGCAAACCGTCGCGCAGTTTCGTGAAGAACAGCAGGTGGCCGACTACGACGAGCAAAACCGCGGATGGATGCAGATACTCATGAAACTCGCGTCCTGGAAGTCGCTTGGCGGCCCGTGGGGCAAGCAGCCCGACGAACGCGTGCGGCAGATGTTTCTCATGGTGTCGGCCGACCCGGACGCGTTTCGGCGCTTTGTCTTTGGGTCGAGCTTTTTGGAGAAGTACGCGGTCGACCCGGCCGTGCGCGAGCAGCTCGAGCACGATGACGAGACGCTGATGCATCTCGGCTTTGACTGGCTGCGGGCAGTGCTGTTTAACGAGCCCACGCTGCATCTGCGCGAACATGTCCTGCAAGCGGCAATCGCCAAGGCGCGCTGCGAGACCGGCGCGGTCTGAGGAAACCACAGCCACGACGAGCGGTTGGACCGATCACAAAAAAAGAAGGAAGGAGACCGGATATGTCGAAGCTCATTGCACCACATGGCGGCGGCCACTTGCGCCCGCTGCTTGTGCCGCCGGAGCAGCGCGCGGAGGCGATCGCTCGCGCGGCAACGCTGAAGAAGCTGCGGCTGAGCACGCGCGAAGTCTCGGATCTGTTCATGCTCGGGATGGGCGCATACACGCCCCTGGATGGCTTCATGGGCTCCGAAAACTGGCGAGGTACTGTCGTTGAGATGCGGCTCGCCAACGGCGTTTTTTGGCCGATTCCAATTACCTTGTCGGTCTCCAAAGAGGTTGCCTCGGGACTGGGAATCGGCGAGGAGGTGGCTCTCCTCGATGGCGAGAGCGGTGAGACGCTGGGGCTGATGATGGTGCGCGAGAAGTACGGCATCGACCGCGCGCTCGAGTGCAAGGAGGTCTTCCGCACCAACGATCCGAAACACCCCGGCGTCGAGAAGGTGATGAGCCAAGGCGAGATCAATGTCGCCGGCCCTGTGATCGCGCTATCCGAGGGTCCCTACCCGGCGAAGTACCCGGGTCTGTACTTGCGGCCGGAGGAAGCACGCGCCGAGTTCGAGCGCCGCGGTTGGCAGAAAGTGGCCGCCTTTCAGACACGCAATCCTATGCATCGCAGTCACGAGCATCTGGCCAAGATCGCGGCCGAAGTCACGGATGGCGTTTTCATTCACCAGGTCCTGGGCAAGCTCAAGGCCGGCGACATTCCGGCTGAGGTCCGCACCAAGGCCATACAGGCCATGATTGACAACTACTTCAAGCCCAACATCGCGATTCAGGCCGGCTACCCCATTGAGATGCGCTACGCCGGTCCGCGCGAGGCGTTGATTCATGCGCTCATCCGCCAGAACTTCGGCTGCTCGCACCTGGTCGTGGGCCGTGATCATGCGGGCGTGGGTGATTACTACGGCCCGTTTGATGCACAGACCATTTTCGATGAGCTGTGGCCTGGCGCCCTACTGTGCCAACCCCTGAAGATCGACGTCACCTTTTATTGCAAACGCTGTGATGGCATGGCGACAGGCAAAACCTGTCCGCACGATCCCAAGCACCACCTGTCGATCTCCGGCACCCGCCAGCGCGAAATGCTGTCCAAGGGCGAGCCCATCCCACCCCAGTTCTCACGACCGGAAGTGGTGGCCATATTGCAGCAGTACTACCAACGTCAAGCGCTGCCTGCCTAAGGGCTCTGGGCGGCGCGGTACGTCGTTTGAGGAGAAAGGCCGATGGCCAACCAGGGGCAAAGCAGCGGGCCGGCGAGCCAAACGCTCATCGTTGTCGGCGGAGGCATCGCCGGTATCACCGCTGCCGTGGAGGCCGCCGAAGCGGGGCAAGAGGTCATTTTGCTTGAGAAGGGCCCGAGCCTGGGCGGCCGCGTCGCTGCGCTGCACCGATATTTCCCCAAACTGTGCAGCCCCGCCTGCGGACTGGAGATCAACTACCAGCGCATCCGCGCAAACCGGCGGATTCGCGTAATGACGATGTGCGAAGTCACGCATGTCGCCGACAACCGAGGGGCATTTTCGGTTTCGGTGCGGCGTCATCCGCGTTACGTCAACGACAAGTGCACCGCATGTGGCGACTGCGCCCGCGCGTGCGAAACGACGGTCGCAAATCCGTTCAATTACGGCCTGGACCGCGTCAAGGCGGCGCGCCTGGCGCAGGAACACGCCTTCCCGGTGCGCTACCTCATCTCCCCGGAGGCCATTGCTGCGGGCGAGGGGCCGAAGTTGCAGAGTGCCTGCCGCTACGGCGCAATCGACCCGGAAGAGCGTGAACAATTGTTTGAATTGGGCGCGGGTGCGGTCGTTTGGGCGACCGGTTGGCAGCCCTATGACGCGCGCCGAATCGACGCCTACCGCTACGGCCACAGTGCCGACATCATCACGAACGTGCAGATGGAACGGATGGCCGCGGCCGACGGCCCGACGCAAGGTCGCATTGTGCGGCCGTCCAACGGCACCCCCGCAACGAAGGTGGCGATGGTGCAGTGCGCTGGCTCGCGCGACGTCAATCACCTTCCCTACTGCTCGCGAATCTGCTGCCTGGCTTCGCTCAAGCACGCGGCCTATGTGCGTGAGCAGCATGCCGAGGCACAGGTCGATATCTACTACATCGACCTGCGGGCCCATGACAAGCTCGAGGCGTTCTACCAGAAGCTGCGCGCCGATCCGCAGGTGCGCTTCATCAAATCCAAGCCCGCGCACATCCGCTTCGCCGAGGACGGTCGTCCGGTGCTCCACGGCGAGCGGACGGTCGAGCGCGAAATCTATTCCGAACCCTACGACCTGGTCGTTCTGGCGACAGGGATGCAACCCGTCGCGCCGGCGGGCTGGCAGCCGCGCTGGGGCGTCGAGCAGGACGAATATGGGTTTTTGGTGGCGACGGCCGAATCCGATGGTCTTTGTCCGGCCGGTGTGGCCGCGGGACCGCTGGACGTGTCGATGTCGGTGCAATCTGCGACCGCGGCGGCGCTCAAGGCCGTGCGGGCCGCGCGCGGATCCTGACAAGGGGCTGGGGCGATGACAGCGACACAAGCGAGCAGTGGTCTGTACCTGTGCGAAGGATGCGCGATTGGCGAGGCCATCGACGTCGCTGCGCTGGAGCAAGTCGCGCGTTCTGAGTTCAAGGTGTCGCATTGCGTGCGCCACAGTGCACTGTGCTCCGAGGAGGCGGTCGCTTCGATCCGGCGCGATCTTGACGAGGGGCGGATCGATCGGGTCGCGGTCGCTGCCTGCTCTCCGCGCATGATGACGGATCGCTTCCGGTTCGATGGCATCCCCATGGTGCGTGCCAATTTGCGCGAGCACGTGGCGTGGTCGCAGTCCGCGCGCGCCGAGGATACCCAGATGCTGGCCAGTGACCAGGTGCGCATGGCGCTGGCGCAACTCACGAAAATGGCCTTGGCGCAGCCTGCCGTCCTGCCCGAGGTTGCGCGTGCCGTGCTGGTTGTGGGCGCAGGCGTGAGCGGCCTGACGGCAGCTCTCGAGGCCGCCAAATCGGGGCACCCGGTGGTGCTCGTCGAGCGCGGCGAGCAGTTGGGTGGCTGGGCCGCGAGCTGGTCGCAGCGCATGCCCCATTTGCCGCCATACCGCGAGCCGCGGCCCAACGACGTGGGCAGGCTCATTGATGCGGTGCGCGCCGAAGGCCGGATCAAGGTCCTGACGCAGGCACGAGTGGTGCGTACCAGCGGCGCACCGGGCCGATTCGATGTGGTGATCGCGCTCGGCACGGGCGAGGTGAGCGAACGTGTGGGCGCCATAGTCGTTGCCACGGGCTGGCGCCCATATGATGCCTCCCGCCTCACGGACCTGGGATACGGCGGCGCAGATGTCGTGACCGGCGTCGAGTTCGAGGCCATGTTGCGCGAGGGCGCGCCCAAACGGCGCTCCAACGGCGAGCCAATACGGACGGTTGCGTTCTTGCAATGTGCGGGCAGCCGTAGCGCCGAGCACCTGCCCTATTGCTCGTCGGTCTGCTGCGGGGTCTCTATCAAGCAGGCCCTGCAGGTCGTCGCGGCGAACCCGGAGGCGAACGCCTACGTTTTGTATGAGGAGCTCCGCACCCCGGGAACGGCCGAGGAGTTCTACCGCCAGGCGCAGCGCGCCGGCGTGGTCTTCATGAAGGGGCGCGTGCAGCGCGTCGAGGCAGCGACCATGACGGTGACGTTTGCCGACGATCTACTCGGCGACGAAGTTGCGCTGGCCGGCCTGGACCTGATCGTCCTTGCTACGGGCATGGTCCCCAATTCGACGGACATCGATGCGCCGATCGTGGAGCAGGAGAAAAGCGCGGAGCAACTCAAAGACGACATCAATCCGCTTTCAACCATTCGCGTGGCCGGCTATGCGGGGTCAGCGCAGCCCCAGGTCGTGCAATGGCGCAAGAGCGAGCAGAGCGCTGGCGGGCCCATCCTGAACCTCCAATACCGGCAGGGGCCGCATATTCCGATGCTCGCCGATGGCTTCGCGGATAGCCACTACCTGTGCTTTCCCTATGAGACGCGGCGCACGGGGATCTATGCCTGCGGGCCGGTGCGACGGCCTATGAACATGGCGGAGAGCGCCGAGGACGCAACGGGAGCCGTACTCAAGGCGATCCAGGCGATCGAAGGTGCGGGCGCGGGCGCGGCGGTTCATCCTCGCGTGGGGGACCTCTCCTACCCGAAGATCGGCTACGACATCTGCACCAAGTGCCGGCGCTGTACCGTGGAGTGCCCTTTTGGCGCGATCGACGAGGAAGCCGACGGCCGCCCGATCGTCAATGCTTCGCGTTGCCGACGCTGCGGGACTTGCATGGGTGCCTGCCCGGTGCGAACGATCACGTTCGACAACTACAACCCGCAGATGGTCGCGGCGATGATCAGCGCCAATGAGATACCCGACGAGTTCGCGGAAAAACCGCGGATCCTGGTACTGGCCTGCGAAAACGATGCCTATCCGGCAATCGACATGGCGGCCTTTCATCGCTCCCAATGGAGCCCGTTCGTCCGGATTATCCCGGTACGGTGTTTGGGCTCCGTAACAATGCTGTGGATTTCTACGGCGCTGGAGAAAGGCTACGACGGCGTCATGCTGATGGGTTGCAAATCGGGCGACGAGTATCAATGCCACTTCGTCAAGGGTTCGGGTCTGGCTCGGGAGCGGATGGCCAAGGTCGGCGAAACGCTAAAGAGCATGATGCTCGAACCCGAGCGCGTGACTCTCGAGGAGGTATCGATCGCCGACAGCCGTAGGGTGCCGCAAGTGATCAACACTTTCTCCGAACTCATTGGCGCCCTCGATCCCAACCCCATGAAGGGTTTCTGACATGAACTTGATCGCTCTTCACGAGCCAAACAGGTACGGACGGACACTGCCATGAAGGCCCTACCGACGGCTTCGGCGGCCTACGACCTGGGGTTTGCGCGCTGGGTGCGTGACAACATCCAGGGTGGAGAGCTCATGTCGCTGTGCATGCAGTGCGGCGTGTGCTCGGGCTCGTGCCCGATCGGCGTGCAGATGGACTACGGCCCGCGCAAGCTCTTCATGATGATCCGCGCCGGCCGCAAGGAAGAGGTGCTGCGCTCCAACACCTTGTGGAACTGTACGAGTTGTTACCGCTGCGTCGTGCGCTGTCCGCGCGGCGTGCCCGTGACGTACATTTTGCAGGACCTTGCCGCCAAATCGGCGCAACTCGGCTACGCACCCAAGAGCACCGAGAACGTGCGCTTTGCACGCGCCTTCTGGTGGTCCGCGCGCTTCTATGGCAGAACCGACGAACGTCTGGTCACCGCCCGCTATTACTTCACTTTCGGCCTCAAAGAAGGAATCCAGCGCGCCCTGTCCAATCTGGCGATCGCGGCGGGGATGGTGCGCACCGGACGCATGCACATCGGCTGGCCGCGTCGGATCAAAGATCGCAAGGGACTCAAAGCCATTTTGGCCAAGGCACGCGAACTCGAATCGCTCGACTGAGCGAGGAGCAGCACAATGGGCGAAACCAAGGAGTTCAAATTCACCTACTACCCGGGCTGTTCTTCGCAGGGCAGCGCGCGCCACCTCGACGAGTCGCTGCGCGCAATACTGCCCAAGGTCGGGGTGGAACTCGACGAGATCGACGACTGGAACTGCTGCGGTGCGTCGGTCGGGCACATCGGTGGCTGCCAGAAACCCAATCTTGCGCTCACCGGACGTACGTTGGCCAAGGCGCAGCAAAAAGGCACGCACGACGTAGTCACCGGCTGCGCCGCGTGTTATCTCAACACGCACGGGGGTGCGGAAAAGATCAAGGCCGATGTGACGACCCGTGCGCAGCTCAACCTCGCGCTGCGCGAAGCCAGTCTTTCCTACGATGCCGACCTGCGCGTTCGCCACGTCTGCGAGGTGCTGGTTAATGAGGTTGGCGTCGACCGGATCGCGGAGCAGGTCACCAATCCGCTCAAAGGTTTGAAGGTCGCGGGCTACGTCGGCTGCCAGACCGTTCGTCCATTTGCCGCGACGGAGGGAGGCGGCCGGTTCGATGCCACCGACGAGCCCACATTTCTCGATGACTTTAGCCGCGCCTGCGGCGCGGTGGCGCTGCCCTTTTCCAACAAGACCTCCTGCTGCGGTGCCTCGGTCGCGGTGATGAGTCCCGATCGCACTCTGCCGCTCATCCGCACGATCCTGGAAGAAGCGCAGCGAGCCGGCGCCGATGTCATCTCGACGCCCTGCCCTCTGTGTCAAACCAACGTGGAGATGTACCAGTCGGCGATCAACCGCAGATTCGGCACGACTTTTCAGATCCCCGTTGTTTTTTACAGCCAGCTGATGGCGGTGGCCTTCGGCATGGCCGCAAAGAAGGACGCGGCGCTGCACCGAAACACCATCGCGCCCACGGCGCTGATGGCGCTGGCACAAGTTCGCCCCGGCGGTGGCGCTTCATGATCGCAGACAGCTTCTAAATAAAACGCATTTCGATTCGAACAGGAGTACGAGTCCATGAGTTCCCCCAAGCTCAGCATTTTGGTGGTCAGCGGAGACCTCGAGCGGCTACAGATGGCGGCCATGGTCGCCTCCGTCGGCGCGGTCAGTGGAAGCGAAGTTCAGATGTTGCTGTCGATGAACTCGCTGCAGTATTTCGTACGCGGCAACACGAAGGAGCCTGCCCCTGAGGGTAGCTTCGGGCGTACGATGGCGGGCAAAAAGATACCCCCGTTCAAACAACTGTTGCAGCACGCGGTCGAGTTGGGCGACGCCAAAATCCACCCGTGCTCGATGGCGATGGACGTAACCGGCTTCAAAACCGAAGATCTGGAGTCGTTTTTGGCGCGTCCGCTGGGACTGACAAAGTTCTTGACCGACGCCGCAAACGGGCAGTTGCTCACGTTCTGAAGGAGGAGGAACTTCGATGACAAACAAGCAGGTGATCGACGCCCGCGACACGTATTGTCCGGGGCCTTTGATGGAGCTCATTGCGGCGATAAAACTCGCCTCAATCGGCGACGAGATCGAGGTGCTATCGACCGACGCGGGTTCGGCCACGGACATCCCTGAGTGGATACACAAGGTTGGTCACGACCTGGTATCGACAGCGAGCGACTCCGGTGTCTGGCACGTGGTGGTGCGCAAAGCAAAATAGCAGTCCCAATACGCGAGGAGACAGGACATGAAAATTCTTATCGTCGGCGGTGGAATGGGCGGGACGATTCTGGCCAACAATCTGGCCCGGCGTCTTTGCGGCGAACTCAAGTCAAAGAAAGTCCGGCTGACGATGCTTTCGGCGTCGGACAAGCACATGTACCAACCCGGCTTGCTGTATGTTGCGCTCGGACGCGCGGCCACCGACGAGCTGTATCGCGACCAGGCAAGCCTGCTTGAGCCGGGAATCGAGTTTCACGTGGACCCGGTCGAGGAATTTCATCTCGACAAAAACCAGGTCAAGACCAAGAGCGGGCGCACCTTCGGCTACGACCTGATCGCCATCGCGACCGGCTCGCGGCCCGTGCCCGAAGAAATTCCAGGCCTCGCGGATAACTCGATTAACGTCTACACCGAAGAGGCGGCGCTCAAGTTCTGGAAAACGATCAATGCATTCCGGGGTGGACGCGTCGTCGTAGCCGTGGGTGTGCCGCACAAGTGCCCCATGATCCCGCCGGAGGTGACTTTTTGCCTCTACGACTTCTTCCGTGACCGGGGACTGGGTGACAAAGTCTCGTTTCACTACACCTACCCCATCGGCCGATTGCACAGCCTGGAGCCCGTGGGCAAGTGGATGCAAGGAGAGTTCGATCAGCGCGGCATCACATACGAGACGCTCTTTAACATCAAGGAGGTCGATGCGGGCAAGAAGGTGATCCGCAGCGAGGAGGGAGGGGAAACGAACTACGATTTGCTGGTCTCCGTTCCCGCTCACCGGGGCATGGAAGTGATCGAGAAAAACAACTTAGGCAAGGGCGGATGGATTCCGGTCAACCGCAATCGCCTGACGATCGACGGCCGGGAGAACGCGTTTGCGCTCGGGGACACGACCAACATCCCGATCAGCAAGGCCGGATCGACCGCGCACTTCGAGGCCGAGGCGCTCGCCGAAAACCTCGCCTCGATCGTCAAGATCGGCTCGCCGGTGCGCGATTACGACGGCAAGGTGTTTTGCTTCATCGAAGCGGGCAAAGACAAGGCGACGTACGCGATGTTCAACTACGCCAATCCGCCCGACCCCAAACCGCCGACCAAGTCGATTCATTGGTTCAAGATGGCGTACAACCAGCTGTACTGGGCCAGCGCACGCGGCTTGCTCTAAAGGGGACGACCATGAGCGAGGAAAAAGCAAACGGCGGCGGCATAGCCGGGTCGGTGGCTTTGGGCGAGATCGAGCGCGTCATCGCTGGCGCGCGCGACGCGCTCACCGATGACACCGTGACGCGGCTGGCGGCGACCGTAGGCGCCAGCATGGATTTGCTGGACCGGGCCAATCGCAGCGGCGTGGGCGATGCCCTGCCGACCATCGCCGCCATGGTGCGCAACGGCGACTTGCAGCGCGTCGCGGACTTCGCGCGACTTGCCGGAGCGGCCGAAGACTCCCTGTCCGACGACATCGTGGCGCGTGTGACGGCCGCGGCCTCGGGTGGCATGGACTTGCTCGACCGCGTCAATCGCAGCGGAATCCTGCGGGCCCTGCCTACCATCACACGCATGGCCGAGAGCGGGGATCTGGAGCGGCTGGCCGGGCTCGCGCGCCTCGTGGCCGCCATGGAGGATTCGCTCTCCGACGACATCGTCAACCGCGTCTCCACAGTTGCCACCGAACTTGCAGCCCTGGTCGACAAACTGGCGCGCAACCCGGGGTTCTTGCGCCTCATCGAGGTGCTCGGGCGCGATGAGGTTCAGTGCGGCCTCATCGACCTGGCAGAGTCGGCCTGTGCGGCCAAGGCGGAGCTGGCGAAACAGCCGGCTCCGTCGGGCGGCGTCTTTGCGCTGCTGCGCATCGCCAGCGACCCCGGTACGCAAAGTGCTTTGCGCTTTGTCTCTTTGGTTTCGGCGCAGATGCGCAAGACGCAAAGCGGCTCGGGTTAAGTCGGCCCCCCGACGATGGCTTGTCCGTTTTGCACTCTTAGCGAATCCCGTGTCCGATTCGAATCTGCGCTGGCGGTAGGCGTCGACGACGCCTACCCCGTTTCGCCCGGCCATACCTTGATTGTGCCGAGGCGCCACGTCGGTTCCTACTTCGAGCTCGGTCACCTCGAGCGTCAGGCCATGAACGAGCTACTCGATCAGGCGCAAAAGGATCTCGCCAATCGGCTCCAGCCCGACGCCTACACGATCGGGATCAACGACGGCCCCGCCGCGGGGCAGTCGATCCCGCACGTCCATATCCACCTGATTCCGCGATTTCGTGGCGACCGGGACAACCCGCGAGGAGGCGTTCGCTGGGTTTTGCCGCAGAAGGCCGATTACTGGAGCGGGCGCTGAGGCCCGCTCGACATGCCCGACTTGCTGAGCCTGGCCCGCGCCGCACGTCTGGTTGGCGTGACACGCGGTGTTCTGCAGCGCAAGATTGCCGAGGGCCAGCTGTCCTCCTTCGATGGCCTCGTGAGCATCGAGGAGCTGCATCGCAACTTTCCGGATGCGCAGCTCTTCGACACCGGAGCGCTGGAGAAAACCACGCGCATTCGCGAGCAGGCCTTCGCGCGGCGCGTGCTCGAGTTCGCGCTTCCCTCGCAGGAGGTGCTCGCCCAGCGCCTGTTTGCCAAGAGCATCGAACTGGCCGAGGTGCGCCGCCACTTGCAGGCCTACCACGAACTGCTCGTGGCCACTCGCGCGCGCGCGGCCGCGGGACCGGCCGACGAGCAAAGCCGACGCACGCTGTTGGAGTTCATCGACAGCGGGTTGCGACGCATACTGGCGAGCGAGCCGGAAGAATTTGAAGCGGGTGTGAGTATGCTCGAGGTGGTCACGGCGCATGTTACGGTTCGTCCCAGCGGTCACCAGTATCTGGTTGAGGGCAACGACTCGTTGCTGCAGGCTGCGCTCAAGTCGGGAGTCCAGTTGGCTTACGGCTGCGGCAACGGTGCCTGCGGACTGTGCAAGGCCCGGCTGATTTCCGGCGAGTTGCGAGCCCTCGCCAGGGGCGACTACCACTTGACGGAGCACGAGCGCGAACAAGGCTACGTGCTGCTTTGCACGCACACGGCGGTGAGCGACGCAATCATCGAGATTCTCGAGGCGAGCGGTCCGCAGGACATTCCGCACCAGCAGATCGTCACACGCGTGCGCGCGATCACCCCCTTGGCCGCCGACACACTGCTCCTGCATCTGCAGACGCCCCGCTCGCATCGCCTGCGCTTTTTGGCCGGCCAGTCGGTGACGCTGGGCGCAAGCAGCAGCGCCGGCGATGTCCAGGAGTCAGTGCCCTTGGCAAGCTGTCCCTGCGACGAGCGCAACCTGCATTTTCACTTTGCGCGCGAAACCGCCGGAGCGGTGGGCGCCTGCTTGTTCGGGGACCACATCCGGGTGGGTGATGTGATTGACTTGCGCGGACCCGTCGGGGACTTCGTGCTCGCGGCCGACAGCCCGCGGCAACCCGTGTTCATCGCTTGCGATACGGGATTTGGACCCATCAAGAGCCTTGTTGAACATGCGATCGCAATCGACGAGTTCGAATCGATTGCGCTGTACTGGCATGCGACGCGCCCCGACGGACACTACTTAGCCAACCAATGCCGCGCCTGGTCCGCGAGCCTGGAACACTTCGGGTATTGGCCAAGCGCCGGCGCGGATGCCGTCGCCGGCGCCCAGTCGGTGGCCGGTGCCCTCCTCGCCCGTTGCGCGACCCCGGTGCGTTGCACCGTGTACGTCGCGGGACCCTCGCTCTTCGTCGACACTGCGGTGCGTTCGCTTGCGGCCGCGGGACTGCCCGCCGGCCAGATACGCGCCCTTGCGTTGTGAATCGGCCGCGCCGTTTTGCCGTCTCAGGCGGGACAAAGCGCGAGCGTATGCGCCGCAACGGCCTCGCGGCCGCCCGTCTCCCAGTGCCCAAGCAGCTCGCGTCCAACCGAGCTCCACTGCTTGAGCCCGCACGTGATGGCAACCTGGAGAGCCTCGCGGTCGATCGTGCCGTCATTGCTCGCGCGGGCATCGAGGAACTGTGGCGCCAGTGCGCGGTGCATGCCATCGAAATTGGAATACCAAAATTGCAGCGACGCCCAGGCGCGCCGCTCCAGCAGTTCGGGCAAGGTCACCATGCAGTCGGCCAGCAGATCACGCACCGCGCGCACGACGAGTTCCGCCCTGCGGTCGCTCAGGTGCTCCAGCATGCACTCCCAGTCGGGGCCCAGCATCCGACCGGCGCGCAGCTCACCCAGTTCGTGCAAGAGCAGTGTTTCGAGTTCGCCGCGGGCCATGCGCTCGATCGTATCGTCCAGATGGCCAGTTTTTTCGTAGGCGCGCAGGCACATGACGAAGGCGTCGCCGGGCTGCCGCGCCAAGGCCACCTCCGCGCGTGTCCACAGCCAACGTCGCAGTGCATCGGAGCGCAGCACGATCGTCGAACCTCGACTCAGCGCGGGAGGGGCCGCAAATCCCCGCGCGTGCTCCTCGCCCGCAACCAGGATCCGAATGCCGTCGCGCAGCGCCTGAGATTCGCACTGCGCAAGAAAAAACACGGGAACGCCAAAACGGCCGATGCCGGCGCCATAGACGAGACCGTTTTGCGCGATGACCTGGTTTGCCGCCTCCTCCTCGTAGGGGTCCAGACCCCCTAACACCGGCAGCGGCACCAATCGGTCCGTACCGCCTTCGAGCAAGGCTTCCCAGCCTCGCTCCTTTTGCGTGATCCATGTGCCCACGGAGCCGGGCTCAGCCTTGCCGCCCAGCGTCAGGCGGGAGACCCAGCGGAAATATTCACGCATCCCCAGTAGGTAAGTGCACAGTCCGCTGTCGCGGGCGTGCTGGGCATCGACCACGTCACAGTTGTGCTGAACCGCCCGCGCAAGCTCGGCGAGCAACTCTGCCGCGGCCACCGTCGCCGGTGGATTGTCCCCGGCCAATGCCACGCCGCGCCCCGAGCAAGGTCGCGCGGGCGCATCCGGTATAGCCCTGCTCGCTCCAACTGCTTTGTGCGCGCTTGCCATTGACGCTGTGCCCAGGTCAGGTGCCATTCTGTGGGGGCGGACTGGCCCGCTAAATCACCCATCGGAGTAATGCACACTACGCCCTGCCGGGACTAGGCGCACTTCTCGATCGGTCGGCCAAATAGCAAAGGAATAGAGAAAGATTACGATCCTCACGACGCCCGAGAGCGAAAAGGGGGCTTTGTGTCACGCCCGCAACCCGGCGCCGGAGTTATCGAGCACCCGCGTGGCGCACGCGTGACGGAAAAAGCCCTGGAATACCTGGTCGATGGAAAACCTCTGATTGCCGATGACGAAGGCCACCTTCTGGAGGCCGATGTTTCCCAATCGGTATGTGTGGCAATCGCGGCAGTCGAGGGTCAAAGCCTGAGCGAAGATCTTTGGAGAGTCATCGACTATCTGCCGCGATCGGTTTCGCGAGCATGGCCATACGCCCAATGTCCGCACAGTGCTAAAGGACCTTGGGCGAGCCCAAACCCGGCTGCGACAACAAGCGCCCGTATGACCCTTTTCCAATGGGCCCGGCCAAACAGGGCGCATGCATCGCCGGCTTGCCTAAACCCTTCCGAAAAGGAGGCCATTAAGAACATGCGGCGTGCACGCCGCGCTACTTAATTTTGCGAGCGCGCCGCCGCGCGATCCCCGTGCTCGACCGCGAAGACCGCCGCCTCGACGCGCGATGTGAGGTTGAGCTTGGCCAGGATGTGGCGCACGTGGAGCTTGACCGTGTCGTGGCTGATGTTCAGGACCTTGGCGATCGCCTTGTTGCTCTTACCACAAGCCACGTGGTGCAAGATCTCCCGCTCGCGCTCAGTCAATTTGACGGTTCCGTCCTTGGCTTCTTCTGCGCGACCCTGCAGCAGATACGCCAGTTTGCCCGCCATGGCCGGCGCGACCACGATCTCGCCCTTGGCCGCACGACGGATGGACTCGACGATGTCGCTCGGATCCATGTCCTTGAGCAGATAGCCTCGAACACCGGCGCGCAATGCATTGGCCAGGTCCTCTTGCGAATCGCTCATGGTCAAGATGACTGCCGGGACCTCGCAACCGTCGGCACGCAGCTGTCGCAGCAAGCTCACACCGTCCATTAGAGGCATGCGCAAATCCAGGACCGCCAAATCGGGCATGTGCGTCTTGATCAACAGCTCCGCTTGCTCCGGATTGCCCGCCGTACCGACCACCGTGAAGCCGCCGCTATGCTCGAGGAGCTCCGCGAGCCCCTTTTGGCACAAGCGGTGATCGTCGACCAGCACCAGACGCACCACATCGTTCATTGCAGGGCCTCGCCGGAATCGGTGTGCGCGGGCAGCCTCAGGCGCACGCGCGTGCCCCCATGCTCACGCCGCTGCACCTCGAAAATGGCGCCAATGCGCTGTGCGCGTTCGCGCATGATATGTAGCCCAAAATGGCCGTGCTCGGCCGCTCGAGTATCGTCAAAACCCACACCGTCATCCTCGACCAGCAGTTCATAAGCACCCGGCTGCTCGTCGAGGGCGAGCCGCACGCAACCTGCCTGCGAGTGCTTGAGCGCGTTGGTGAGCGCCTCGCGTGCAATATAAAAGAGCTGCATTTCCTCGTAGGGGGAAAGTCGGGGCTCTCCCACCTGGCAGACGAGCTCGATCGGTACCCCGCTTGCACCGTGCAACTGCTCGACCGCATACTGCAGCGCCGGCAGCAAGCGTGGTGCGTCCATCGGTGCGCGAAAATCCGTGATGATCTGGCGCACCCTCGATTGCGCCACGGCCAGCGACTCGTCAATCTCTTTGAGATACTGCGCAGCGCGCTCCTGCTCCTGCGCGGCCACCGCGCCCCGCAGCAGCGAAGTGCGCATCCGGATCGAGGTCAAGTGCTGCGCCAAGGAGTCGTGCACCTCGTTGGCGAGCAAATTGCGCTCCCGCATCACGCTCGTGTACAGATCGCCGCCCGCCCCCACGCCATTTTCCATTGCGGCCCCGACCATCTCGGCGAGAGGCGGCAACAGTTCCAAAAACCCGGCGGGGAGCTGTCCGGCTGCGTCGGCGTCCTCGAAAAACAGGCTCAGTACCCCGCAGGGCCGATCCTTGTGCTTGAGGGCGACCGCAACGACCTGTCGGGTTGCACACGAATCGGCATCAAGTTCGCGCACGCAACCGCAGGCGGTGTCGTCGGACTGCATTGTCCCGGTGCGCAAAGCGCTTGCGCAGACGCCACAATCAGGCTGCGCGCGTGCAATCCGCGCGCATGCCTGCGTGTTCACCCCCGAAACCGCCACCAAATCCATGGGACTGCCCGCTTGGGCAATGGAACGCAAGGTAACGGCCCGCGCGGAACTCATTTGCGCAAGCGCCCGCAGCAGCCTAGCAACGGACGCCTGCAGATCCGTGTCCATGGTGCGAAAGCTACCCTCCTTTGCAGATTCTTCCAGCGGCAATATCGGGCCGCAGCGTTGCAACATCGCTAGCCGGTTCCTTGGTTCGCGCCGCCTGCGGGCCAAAAGGCGGCATTGCTCGCGCGCCTCCCGCGCACGGCCCTTTTTTTTCGTTGGTTTGGTGTCAAATTGTGCTCGTTCGCGGTGCAAGGCGCAAGAAAGCCACCGCCCCCAGTTATTTAGCTTGCATCAAGCTTTTGCGCGAAAATCCCCCGCGCACAATTATGCTGCAGTGCAATATCACGCTCCCCATCTGGGTACCGCGGTCCTCCCCGACGCGGTAATAGACAAGCGCCGCCTTCGTTTCGCCTAATAGCGTCTCCGACACAAACGAGCAATTGAGGCGCATGTGCGACTGCGGCGCGTGCGCCTGTTTTTGCATGCACGATGCCGCCGCTTCACGACCCGACCGCTTTGCCGCTGCCCGAGGCCAAGACCGAGGTGCGCACGACGACCTGCTACATGTGCGCCTGCCGTTGCGGCATCCGCGTGCATTTGCGCGACGGCGAGGTGCGCTACATCGACGGCAATCCGGATCACCCTCTTAATAAGGGCGTGATCTGCGCCAAGGGTTCCTCGGGAATCATGAAGCAGTACTCGCCGGCGCGGTTGCTGCAGCCGCTCAGGCGCCGCGCAGACGCGCCGCGTGGCGCCGGAATCTTCGAGCCCATCAGCTGGGAAGAGGCGCTCGACACGCTCGTGGAACGTCTGGGTTCGATCCGCGCAACGGATCCGAAGAAATTTGCGCTCTTTACAGGTCGCGATCAGATGCAGGCCCTCACGGGTCTGTTTGCGCGTCAGTTTGGAACACCGAATTACGCAGCCCACGGCGGTCTGTGCTCGGTGAACATGGCCGCCGGCTTGATCTACACGATCGGCGGGTCATTTTGGGAGTTCGGCGGTCCGGACCTGGAGCGCGCGAAGCTCTTTTTCATGATCGGAACCGCGGAGGATCACCACTCCAACCCGCTGAAGATCGCAATTTCGCAGTTCAAGAGGGCCGGCGGACGGTTTGTTTCGATCAACCCCGTGCGCACCGGGTACTCGGCAATTGCCGACGAGTGG
>Ga0187772_10000247_pt1 | contig 23430 bp, 23 predicted proteins | sample 0116_SJ02_MP15_2_FD_133137 | JGI IMG/M metagenome (GOLD analysis project Ga0187772, IMG submission 133137) | Tropical peat soil microbial communities from peatlands in Department of Meta, Colombia - 0116_SJ02_MP15_20_MG | ecosystem: Environmental > Terrestrial > Soil > Wetlands > Peat | place... | reverse complement strand
TGATATTGCGGCGAAAACGGACATGGGGAATATTCATGAAAAATCAATTAGAGAAATATGGCACGGAGAGGGGTTTGAGTACTACAGGCGGATGCACCTTGAACGAAGGGGACATGAAATAGAGCTCTGCGCAAATTGCCCGGACTGGAAATATCGCTCGTGGAAGCATAACTACTGGAAGATTGTTGAGAATGCAGAAAAGAAGAAAGCAAAAAAGTTCAGTGAATTAAATGTCCAGGATACAGAGGGGTGTGTGAGCGATAACTAATTAACATAGGAAACATCTAACCTCACTCATCGTTTGAATTTCAGAGGGAAGGGTTTGTGATCATAGGGATCCTTCAGCCCGGCTATTTACCCTGGCTTGGTTTTTTTGAGCAAATGTATAAAAGTGATGTCTTTGTGATCTATGATGATGTCCAATATGATAAAGAAGGGTGGCGGAATAGAAATAGGATTAAGACGGCCAATGGCATGCAATGGCTTACAATCCCCGTGAATATTAAATTTGAACAACATCCGCTGATCTATGAGGTGAAGATTGACAATACAACAAACTGGAGGAAGAAACATCTGTATTCAATCAGCCAGAGTTATTCCAAGGCGCGATTTTTCAGAGAGTATTTCTCCATCTTTGAAGAGGCGTATTCTAAAGAATGGGAATATCTCATAGATATAAACATGAATTTTACACTTAAATTAGCTGAGCGTTTGGGAATGGAAACTAAGAAAGTAGTCCGTTCCTCAACCTTGAATATTGAGGGAGATAGAATCGGGAGACTTGTTGAGATCTGTAAATTGTTTAATGCAGATATCTTCTACGAAGGGATATCTGGCAAGAATTACCTTGACGAAAAATATTTTGTTGAGCAAGGGATCAGAATTGAATACCAGGATTATAAGCATCCAGTCTACCATCAATTATACGGAGATTTTATTCCTTATCTTTCAGTGGTCGACTTATTATTCAACTGTGGAGATGAGAGTCTCTCTATTTTGGCGAATAGGAAATCTTGAGAGGTGAATCATTTATGAAGAAAACCATACTTGTCACCGGCGGGGCGGGATTTATAGGAAGCAATTTTGTCAGGTACTTATATCAGAAGTACCCTGAGTATAAAATTATTATTATTGACGCGTTAACCTATGCGGGCGATGTAGAAAACTTTCCTATAGATATCAATAAGAATAATGAAGAGAGAATCTCGTTTTGGTACGGAAATGTCAGAAACGGAGAACTTGTGGATACACTGGTGTCGCAATCCGATATCGTGGTTCACTTTGCTGCCGAAACCCATGTGACGCGTTCTATCTATGACAATTTTCTTTTTTTTGAAACCGATGTCATGGGAACGCAAACGGTCGCTAATGCAATTTTGAAACGTAGGGAAAACATAGAGAGATTTATCCATATATCCACTTCAGAAGTCTATGGTACGGCATGTAAAGAGGCGATGGATGAAGAGCATCCTCTCATTCCAATGAGTCCTTACGCTGCGGCGAAAGCAGGAGCGGACAGATTGGTGTATTCTTATTGGGCGACTTATGAAGTGCCAGCTGTCATCGTACGTCCGTTTAATAACTACGGGCCGTATCAGCATCTGGAGAAGGCGGTTCCCAGGTTTATTACAAGTTGTATTCTAGATGAGCCCTTAAGAATCCACGGAGATGGCACCGCAGCTAGGGATTACATATTTGTTGAGGATGTGTGTAAAGGAATTGACACCCTTATGCATGCAGATATACATAAGGTGAGAGGTGAGATTTTTAATATTGCCTCTGGAGTTCATCGGTCTATTCTTTCTATAGCTCAAGATATCGTTAGCATGATGGGCAAAAGTGAATCAGTGATCACATTCGTAGGCGAACGTCCCGGTCAAGTGTTTAGACATACCGGCGATATAACAAAAATAAGAAACACGTTCGGATGGGATCCGCAAGTGACATGGCAGAAAGGATTGGAGACGACCATTCGGTGGTATAAGGAGAATAAAAAATGGTGGGAGAGACAATTATGGATGAGGGCCGTGCCAATTATTACTAAGAGCGGGAAGAAGGAATTGCACTAAAGCAATACATGAAATTAACTTCCAAGTTTGACCGAAGCGTTTCCCTACTATGCTGGGCATACAATGAAGAAGATTCTATTCAAGAATTTCTTGAGAGGGCCACACAATTGATGGAATCAGCCGTTGAAGATTATGAGATTGTGCTGATCGACGACGGAAGCGTAGATAAAACTTACGAAATAGCAGAGGCATTTCGGGAGAAAAATCCAAGGTTAAAGGTATTTAGGAACGAAAGAAATCTTAATGTTGGCATTTCGAGCCGGAGAGCAATAAAGAAGGCGTCAAAGGAATTCCTCTTCTGGCAAACAATTGACTGGTGTTATGATATCTCAAATCTGCGAGCATTCTTGGAATATTTAAAAACGTACGATGTGGTTCAGGGGGTAAGAAGAAGCCCCGTTCAAGTGAAAATGAAGTTACTAAAGCCCTTTGCAGCGCTGCTCAAGCTGTTCGGGATGAAGCATTTAACCCGACGTTCCGATACTATCCAAAAAGCCATCGTCTCGTTGTTGAATTATGTTTTGATAAGAATTCTGTTCAGGGTTCCCTTGTCCGATTTTCAGAATGTTACATTTTATCGTACAAGCTGGATCCAGTCACTAAACTTTGAATCCGATAGTTCATTTAGTAACCCCGAGATGATATTGAAATCCTACTGGAATGGAATGTCAATAAAAGAAGTGCCGATCAGTTTTATCCCGCGTGAGAAAGGGGAAGCCAAGGGAGCAAAACTGAAAGCAATCTTCCGTTCTGTTGAAGATATAATGAAATTATCGTTTAAGTGGGTAATATTGGGAAGAAGGGGAGTTATCAAAAAAGGAAAAATATTTAGACTCAATCCGGTTGAATGGGAATAGGATGAAGGTATTATTATTGATCCCCCCCACCGATTTATTCAAATCTTATGGGGGACTACAAAGTTTTTCAAACCCTCAACCCTCCTTGGGGATTGCCTATATCGCTGCGGTTTTGAGGGAAAACGGGTACGAAGTGCGAGTCGTCGATGCTTATGTGAATGGCTATAACCTATCAGAGCTTATGGATATAATAGGGCAATTTGGCCCCGATTTAACAGGAATGAGCGTTTTGACTCCTTCCTCCGAGGTCGTCTATGAGATTTCGAAGAGCATACGAGCGACATTTCCTTACATGAAAATAGTGATGGGGAATCTCCATGCTACGCTGTTTTGCGAAGACATATTATCAGAGAATTATGCGGATTTTGTTGTTCATGGCGAAGGCGAACTGACTATGCTCGAACTTCTAAAAGCCTTAGGGTGTCAGGGAGACCTCGAAAATATTCAGGGGATATCTTTCAAGAAAAATGGGACAATCATAAATAACCGGCTGAGACCTCATATTGAAGATCTTGATTCTCTTCCCTTTCCCGCATGGGACCTTTTCCCAATGGAAAAATATTCAACAGATCCGAGGACACAAGTTAAAAAGAATGCTGTGGAGACATTGGTTCTTGCCACGAGGGGATGCCCAAATCAATGCACTTTTTGCTCATCAAGAACAGAGCGAAGTCTTGGCAGTAGATACAGAATGAGGAACCCCCGATCGGTCGTGGATGAAATGGTTTATATGAACAGAAGATATGGAAGTGAAGTATTTTCATTTATGGACTTGGCCTTTCCGTTGGTTAAGAGCCATGCAGTAGATTTCTGTAAGGAAATAGTCATGAGGGGTTTGGAAAAGAAGTTTAAATGGGTAACTGAATGCCGTGTTAAGCCTCTTGATGGAGAAACCCTCTCGTTTATGAAACAAGCAGGTTGTAAGAGGATATGCTTTGGTATCGAATCTGGAAGCAATGAAACCCTGAAAATGTTGAGAAAGAATTTTACCATTGATGACGTAAGAAGAGCGGTCAAATTGGCAAAAAAGGCCAATTTAGAAGTGGACGGAATGTTTATGATTGGCTTGCCGGGGGAAACCGAAGCCTTGGTCAATGAAACGATTAATTTTGCCTTAGGATTAGACCTTCGATACGCTATTTTTAACATTTTCGTGCCATATCCAGGCTGTGAATTATACGACATCCTCAAGGCCGGAGAGAAGATTCGTTTCGGAAGATGGAGTGATTTCACATCCTATCCAACCTATGCAGGAGGCAAGCCTGTTTATGTACCAGACAATCTTACACATGAGCAATTGATGAAATTGCAAAAACAAGCCATGCGAAAATTTTATCTTAGACCTAAATTTATTTATCAAGAGTTCAAACGAATTAAATTTTCTAAGATCAAAGAGTATTATCAGGGTCTGAGGGCCATCCTGTCTTAGCTTAACTACCCGTGTGTTTCTATTCGGACATAAACTATAACCAGTAGAGAAATTGGTTGCATGAAGGTGAGAAAAGGCGAAGTCTAAAAATGCAGACCAACGGGCTGATGAAAATTCTCCATCGAACCTTGGAAAACCCCCACATTTTTAATGCGGTTGTAAGCCTGTTTGGCGTTGGTGGCCGGGGAAAAGCCCTTCATGGATTCCTTGGCAGAATAATCGCCCAAGAAGCAACAGAGACTATTCTGGAGATCGGATGCGGGACAGGGCAATTTCAGAAACACTTTTTGAATACTGCCAATTTCTACGTAGCCATTGATATCAACCTTGAATATCTGAACCATTGCCTGAGAATTGATCATCGGCCTCATTTTGCACTTTCCACCAGTGTTTGTCTACCCTTTAAGTCGCAAATGTTTAATACGGTCTTTGCACTTTTCATGTTACACCACCTCTCGGATGACGAAATGTTACGCACTCTTCGTGAAATCAAGCGTTGCCTCAAGCCGAATGGAAAGTTGATCCTTGTAGAGCCCTTTCGAGATCAGAGGAAATGGGATTGGTTTGGTAAATTTTTAGTACGGTTTGACCGCGGGCGTTGGATCCGTCATCGAAACAAGTTTGAACACATGCTGAGACAAGCTGGTTTTCCTGAGTTTGTAGAGGGTAAATTGCCGAGAAGTTGGCCGTACGATATTTCTGTCTATAAAGTTCGGTGAGCACCCCCTTTTGAATTATGGAGAAAACAAAAGTAAGAAAGACCTTGATCACATGTTTAAAAATAGGGATCGCCTTTTTTGTCGTTTTCTACCTATTCAGAAATGACTGGTTAACGAAAGAAAGCTTTATTAAGTTATTTAAGGTAGATAACCTCCTCCTGATTGGGGTGTCCAGTTGTTTCTTTGTGTCAGCTCAATTGCTCTATGCCTTCCGTTTTTTTCTTCTGTTAAAGGCGATCAATTTCCCGCTTCATTTCCTGAACACTTTTAGACTAATTATGATTGGGAATTTTTTTAATATGGTTATTCCGGGCATGATTGGAGGAGACTTGGTTAAGGGGTTTTATCTTTTTAAACACGAGGATAGAAGCAAGGGGCAAAGCGCAGGAATCATCATCATGGACCGGATTTTTGGATTGATGGCGCTTCTCTCTATTGCTGCTGCCTCCCTTATTTATGTCCTATGGCAGAAAGATGCCCTCTTATCTGCCTACCGCTATGAATCCCGTATTATCTTGGGTGTTGTTGGCATCATTTTAGTTTTTTTCGGAATGCTGTTTCTCTTAGGAAGGAACCCATGGGTACAAACAAAAATAAACACAATCCTAAAGTATTTTTTTTTCAAGGACCTGTTCTATCGTCTCCTAAATAGCTTTGGAGCGATCATCCAAAACCGTCGGATTCTTATTTGGTCTTTTCTCATAAGTCTTTTGATCCAGTTATCCTCCCTCACAAGTTTGCTCATCCTGGGTCAAATCGTATTTGAGATTCACCCCAATGTCATCACATTGGCAGCTGTATCTTCAATCGTTATCCTTATCGGTATTATTCCAGTGACGCCCGGAAATATAGGTTGGACTGAACTGATTGCTGCCTTAGGATGGTCTGCGATGGGCTCGAAGGCTGGCGCCGAGACATTCTTATATTGGCGTATTCTTAGTGTTTTTTGGTCGATTCCCGGAGGCCTATTTTATCTTACATTTGACAGAAAATGGATATCAGTCCAAAAGGATTAAGAGTTTTCATGAGACCATCGGGATTTTTTGATTGGAGACGCCTGACTTTGGCGAATTGGATTACGGTGATACGCCGGGATGGTCTGGGATTTATTGGAGTCATACTCGCTGTGTTTACAGTGGTTTTTCTTATGTGGGCGTCCAATAAGGGGTTTGATATCACCGATGAAGGCTTCTACCTCCTGAGTTCTCAATTTCCTTCGGAGGTAAACATATTCGTAAATACGGCCCACATCTACACATCTATGTTGTATCGCATGACAGGCGGAAACGTCGTCGCGTTGAGGCTTGCAGGATTATGTTTAACCTTGCTTTCAGCTGGTGTGTTTCTTCTGGGTTTTCAACGTCTGGCAGACCGGTTTAAGCTGGCATGGGGGGAGACCATTCTGTTTAAGTTTGAATTGATCTCTTTAATATGTTTGGGGGCGATGCTGTATTACGAATGGTTTTTGGCTACACCTTCGTACAACTCTCATAACGCCTTTGCACTAACCACGTGCAGCGGTTTGATCTTCTTCGCCCTGGCGGGACTGGAAACATTGAACAGGAAATGTTTCACCGTTAGGCTCGCGTTGTTTGCCGCAGGTCTCTGCATTGGAATTTCATTCTTCGTCAAGTTTTCTACCGGCATATCGCTTTTCACTTTGTTTGGTTTGGTCCTAGCTGTGTGGCCCAGACAGGCGCTGAAAATACGGATGCGTGCTCTCGGGTTCGTGATTCTCGGCGTAAGCGTTTGGTTATTGTTCCATTTCGTCGTTATTCAGTCACCTGCAACCTGGTGGAAAGGGTTTCGTAACGGGTTAGAGGTAAATGCTACCTATGGCTACAATGCGTCCGCCTTGGGCCGCTATCTTCGCGAATGCCGGCGTCTGGCTAAGATTGCAATTCGAGATTTTTGGATGCTCCACGTCGCACTGGTGTTGGGCTTTACGATTTTAACTCTATTTCGAAAAGCATGGCGGGATAGGACTTGGTTGCCTTCGATCTTAATATTGTCAATATTTGCAATCGCCGTTTGGCAATCTTATCGGCGAGGCTTTTATTTGGGGGGTATGGGCCATTATTTTTTGATCACCCGTTTCTACCTGAGCTGGTTGCTGCTGCTGATTACCGCCGTCGTTGCCGTCTTGATTTATTGCCAACGGTTGATGTATTGGCTCAGACATCACGATTTGTTACCAGTCCTCTCGTTTGGTGGAATTTTGTTTCTCCTGCCGTTGGTCGGTGCAGTCGGAACGGGCAATTACATCTTTGTCAGCACCTTGTGGTATATGGCGTCATGGTTTGGCCTCTTGCTGATACTTTTGACCGCGCTAGCATTGTTGCTCAGGAATCGGTTGGCCCTCGGCGTGGGAGCGCTCATCATCGGCAGTTTTGCCTGCGTCCAGATTGTATCTGGCTGTTTGTACGGCCCCTACCGGCTGAACACAGGTCTTTTGGGTCAAACTCAAGCGACGGGGATTGGATATCCAACAACCATTCTGAAGCTTGATCCAGAAACGGGCGAATTTTTCAACCGGCTGCGACACATGGCGGAAGAAAACGGGTTCAAGCCGGGCGATGATGTGCTGGGTTTCTTCGATTTGCCTGGGGTTGTTTTCGCGCTGGGGGCTACATCGCCAGCAAATCCTTGGTACAATTGTGGGTATAAAGGGTCGCGTAATTTCGCGGAAAAGGCGTTATCTTCGGTGCCGCCGGAGCGCTTAAGAAGGGCATTTATCCTGGAAACCTCGGGCAGCGCAGAGTGTATGCCTGATCTGGCCAAGTTTGGAATTAAGTTTCCAGGGGATTATATTCTGTGTGGTGAGTTGGCGATTCCGTATCCTTGGACGAAGGAAACGGTCCGGTTTTGGAAGCCGCGATTTTCGTGATGATCGAGCGCGATGAAAGCTCGGCGGATACTTCATAGGCAATTTCCGAGCATGCCTGGGGTATGAAGTAAGATGGGTGATTCTGCTCGATTGTAAATAAGATTGTTCAAGAGTGTTAATAATGAAAATTGTGATACTTACACGTTGGTTCTCAGAAAAGACCGGCTACATCGAGAATATCCTTCCTAGAGAGTATGCCAAAGAGGGCCATGAAGTCCATTTGGTCACATCAAACGTTAAAACTTATTTTAATGCCCCGGAATATAAAGATCTGTATGAGAAATTTATTGGGCCTCCCGTTGTTGAGTGTGGCGTTTCAAAACTGGATGGATATACAGTCCATCGCTTGCCCCACGGTAGCTTTTTCGGATTCTTGTATGTCAAAGGGCTGTTGAGAAAGCTTATTGAGCTACAGCCTGATATTGTGCAGGAATTCGAAGTCATTTCATCGAATGTCCTGACAGCTTGTTTGGCGACCCTTTTCTGCAAATTCAAGCTGTTCATCGGTAATCATACTTGTTTGTCCGTTTCACCTTGGACCATAGAGCAATCATGGCAGGGCAGATTAAAGCGGCTGTTTGCCTATTCGATTTTCTTTCCGATTGGCAGAATTGTCAGCATGATTGCAAATAAATGCCATGCGGCGACACCGGATTGCCTCGATCTTGCCGTGAAGTTTTATGGCGTCCCGCGCAATAAGTGTATTCTTTCTCCTCTCGGGTCGGATACAGATCTTTTTTCGCCTTCGAAAACGGATCGTGACCGGGCAGAACGAGACAGTCTAAGGAAAGAGCTTGGGTTTTCGGAAAATGACATCGTATGCATTTACACCGGTAGATTCACTGAAGCAAAAAATCCTGCGTTATTGGCCAGAGCAATAAACGAGCTGATGAACGAAGGGCAGCCATACCGAGGTCTTTTTGTTGGCGCAGGATCAGAACGAGAAACGAAGCTCATTGAAGCGTTTCAAGGTTGCGTGGTAACGTCATTTGTTCGTTTTGACCAATTGCCAAGATATTATCGGGCTGCGGATATAGGAGTTTGGCCTCGGGAAGAGTCTACGAGTATGCTCGATGCTGCCGCATGCGGATTACCTATTATCGTCAGTGATCATTTAGAAGATCGAGAGCGCTTCGAAGGCAATGGACTGCAGTATAAGGAGAATGATTTGAGCGACCTGAAGCGAACGTTGCTCGATTTAAAGGAGCGCAAAGTGCGCGAGGGGCTCGGTGCCTATGGCTCTGGTAAAATTGCGGAAACCAGAAGTTGGAGGGCTTTGGCATTGGCAAGGCTTAAGGATTATGCTCTCTTATAGATCGGGTAGTCAGACGCCTTTATTGAGATGCAAGTCACGATCTTGTTAAAACACTTGATACCATGTTTATGGAAACGGCCTCTGGGACATGCCTTCGCCCGTTATGAGACCTGTCATGCCTGGTGAGAATAGGATACCGACTTTTGCGATGAAGGTAGTGCACAATTCCCTGTGGAACATAGGGGGATGGATTGTGACATTCTTGATCGGTTTCATCACGACTCCCATTCTCATTTACTTTCTTGGCAAAGACCAATATGGACTCATGACACTCTTGATTAGTATCGTAACGCCACTTGGCCTCCTGGATTTTGGCATCGGTGAGGCAACCATAAAATATATAGCAGAGAACATAGGCAGGGATGATTACGGCCAGACGGGAAGGTATCTTCGAAGCACGTTCTTGTTCAACCTGTGTGTAGGCTTTTTGGGTGGAGTCGTTATCGTGTTGCTGTCAGGGTTCTTCGTAACTTCTGTGTTTAACGTACCTTCCGATAATCAAGACTTGGCTCGGAATTGTCTTTACTGGATTGGAGTCAGCTGGGTGGTGATGCAAATTCGCCAGACTTTTACCGGCGTTGTCATGGCCCTGCAACATTATGGGTTATTGAACATAGGGAATATTATTACAAACCTCATAACGATTGCGGCTGGTTTGGGAGTTCTATTTTGGGGAGGGAATCTCTTGGATTTTGTCCGCATTCAAGCCATTGTGGCGACGCTAACGGCATTGGGGTGGTTCATCGTTGCCCAAAGGTTGCTTCCGAACATCAGCTTTTTTCCGCATCTGGATTTATCATCATTCCAGAAGACTTTGGGGTTCGGCCTCTGGCAAATGCTCAACCGCTTGGGTGGAATCCTTGCGCATCAGTCAGAACGGTGGCTCTTAGGAGTTTTACTTCCACTCTCCACGGTAGGTTTTTATAGTGTTGGTATACAGGTGGTCGGAGTTATCTATTTAGCTGCCTATAAGACGGGGGAGGTTCTCTTTCCTGCTGTAAGCCGGATGCAAGGCGAATTGCGGGATGAGGAGGCAGCCCGCTTAGTTGTTCAAGCCAACTGGGTGATTACTGCGCTCGCGATTTCGTGTTTTGTCCCTTTGATCGTATTTGCTCACGATCTACTCCTTCTTTGGGTCGGACCAGATTTTGCCATGAACACCTCGGGTCTTCTCAGAGTGTTAGCCTTTGGATCTGCGGCTTCTTGCCTCTTTGCAATACCGAGCTTTTATTTACTCGGAATCGGTAAGTCGAAATGGCTGGCAGGGATGTCCTTTGTCCAGGGGATCATCACTCTTGGCGTCGCTGCTTTGCTCATTCCCCGTGTCGGCTTGGCAGGCGCCGGCTGGGGAGCTACCTCGAGCACAACCGTCCATGTAACGGTCCTTATCCTTATGTGGAAACGTATTTTTAGAAGTTGGATTCCTGCCCGTGTCTATTTTTCGGCCACCTTCGGTCAGTATGGGGTGGGAGCTGCCATCGCAATCGGACTCATGTTCTTAAGAGACGCGTTCACCTGGTCGCCGAATTGGATTTCACTAGGAGGGGCCGGACTTCTCTGCGCGTTGATCTCAGCTACAATCATCGCGTTCATCGACAACTTTCTGCCTGGCGGCATGGAGCGCAGACGACTTCTTCTGCAATTGGGGACTGCCAAAGTGCACATGTTGTCAGGACGTTTCATGAGAACTTATGCGAAACCCAGGTAGGTCGATCAAGAGGGACATTTGAGGTCTTTAATCGTCGAGACCGATTATGATTACTTTCTGAATTTTTGTTGCACTTATTAGATCACTGGATGCAGGAGCTACCGGGAATTGTCACAAGGTACCTGCAGCGCGTGTCAGAGACGGTTTGAATGAACAGACTTGCAGAATCACTTGCACGGAGGATTTTAGAGCTAGATTCACGAGCACGACGGGGAGCTTTTGAATTGATACAATGGTATGCCTTAAAGAATTATTTGAGATCCAACCGCAGACCTTGGCGATTCGGTTATTATGCATATCGTAATAGATATCTTGCCGAGTCCATTTCCAACCCTTCCATCTTGGAGATCTTTCTCAAATCCAAGCCCCTGCCCCCGGATTATGGGTTTCGATTAGATGCTCGAGTGGTTGAAATTCCCTGGGTTCTTGCCCGCGTGGCGCTTCGCACAGGGCGACTCCTGGACGCCGGTTCCTCGTTGAATTACGATTTCGTCTTGACAGCGCCCCTGCTTTCAAATAAAAAAATAACTATCGTTACTTTGTCGCCTGAAGTGACTTGCCTATGGAAAGCGGGCGTATCGTATGTGTTTGGTGACTTAAGGAGTTTAGATTTTCGAGACGAGTGCTTTGATACCATCGTCTGCATTTCGACGATTGAACACGTTGGGATGGATAACTTTCTGTATACGGGGCAAAAGGGGGATGGCCAGAGTGACCCTCAAGACTTCTTATTAGCCCTCGGGGAACTAAAACGTGTGCTCAAAAAGGGAGGGGTACTCTACATCACCTTTCCCTTCGGTCGATTTGAAGACCACGGCTGGTTTCAACAACTCGATGCAAGCCTGACGGATCAGTTGATAAAGGAATTTGCTCCCGAGACATTGAATGAAACGGTTTTCGGTTACGAACCGAGCGGATGGCAATTGAGTAACCGTACTTCTTGCGCTCAGTCTCAGTTCTTCGACGTTCATAAGAGTAAATATTTTGATCCAGATAGCTCGATAGAATATCCTTCCGATTTTCCGGCTGGCGAGCGAGCGGTCATGTGCTTGGAATTGTGTAAATAGAGGGTGTGCGGAATGTTTGAATCTATCCCGCCAAGTCTAAGGAGGAAGCTGCTTAAGATATGCCGGTATCCAGCCTCCTTTGTAGAGCGCATTCTGTGGGGAGGAGAATGGAGGGAGTCCATTTTGGTCTGGATGCTTGGTCAACATTATCAAAGCCGTTTCCGCCGTGAGTGGTTGTACCGGAAGGCCCCGCCGCACTTCTTTTATCATCGGATGGGCATTTTCAAGTTTGCTTTCGATAGAGGCGACCCAGTCGGACCTTATTCGTATTACCGAGGATTCTTTTGTTCTGAAGTGATTCAGGAGGGAGACAGACTGCTCGACATCGGGTGTGGAGACGGTTTTTTTACCAAACGGTTTTATAGCACGAAATGCTCGCAGATTGATGCCATCGATATCGAACAAGAGGCGATCAAAACAGCACGCAGGTGCAACAATGCTAGAAATACTCACTACTATCAGCTCGATGCTGTGCAGTCACCCTTTCCTGGGAAGGTCTACGATATTGTCGTTTGGGACGGCGCCATTGGCCATTTCTCGCCCGCAGATTGTGAGAAGGTATTAGAAAAGATCTGTGATGTGATTAGTCCTGATGGTATATTTATGGGATCGGAATCGCTGGGCAAGGAGGAAGGAGGTCACGATCACTTGCAGTTTTTTTCACTCGACAATCTTTACTCACTCCTTAAGGCTCATTTCCGTCATATTCAAATAAGGAGCGTGGATTACAGAATTGGATGGGGCTGCCGTCTTGGCAGAAAAGAGGCATACTGGCGCTGTTCGAACAGCCCGACGAGGCTCTCAGCGGTGGGATGGCATTCTTATTTGTGAAAATCGAAGCGTTACCACTATTTTTTAAAACTAATGCTTTCTTCTCTGAGACTCATTCGGGGACCGGGGGGAATCATGTCTGTCGAATCGGTTGAATACAATGGCATTCGATATGCGGAGATCATCTGGGCTGATATGAAAGTGGAGCACACTACTTTCTTTTCTTCACCGGAATCGTCTTTTCAATTTGGCTTACTCGCCCATAAGGCCGGGTTTGTTGAACCTGCTCATTATCATCAACCGGTTACCCGGAGGATCAAGGACTTACAACAGATGTTTGTCGTACAGCGTGGAGTCGTGGCTGTGCAATTGTTCAGCGACGAAGGGAATTTGTTGCGTGAGATTGTGATGCGCCGCGGCGACGCCATTGTTTTGATTCACGGCGCGCATGCAATTCGAGTCATTGAGGACATGCAATGCATCAGCGTTAAGCAAGGCCCCTTTTTAGGCACAGAGCATGACAAGGTTTTTGTGGAGGTTAAGCCGTGATTCCGGTTTTTGAACCCATCATCGGCGAAGAAGAAATCGAAGCAGTGGTTGGGGCATTGCGACGGGGGGAGATCTCGGGAACTTTCGGCAAATCCATTACTGATTTTGAACAAGGATATGCCGACTATTGCGGCTGTAAGTTTGGGATCGCGGCAACGAATGGCACCGCAGCGCTGCAACTTGCCGTTGCTGCGGCGGATATAGGACCGGGGGACGAGGTGCTCGTCAGTTCGTGCACCAATATTGCGACAGCTTTGGCGATTTTTCATAACGGTGCCATTCCTGTGCCTGTCGATTCTGAAGACGTAAGCTGGAACCTCAACCTGGATTTGGTTGAGGCGTTGATAACCCCAAAAACAAAGGCGATCCTTCCAGTGCACCTCTACGGTCATCCTGTAGATATGGATGCGCTAATGAAGATCGCAAGGCGTCACCACCTAACTGTTATTGAAGACTGCGCCGAGTCTCATGGGGCCAAATGCAGAGGTAGGATGACCGGCAGTTTCGGTGATATGGGATGTTTTAGTTTTTACGCGAATAAGGTCATCACCACCGGCGAAGGAGGCATGGTTGTTACGAATAATGAAAACCTGGCGAAACGGTTACACTTGTTACGGAACCTAGGTTTTACGACACCTCGTTTCTGGCACGAAGTAGCGGGTTATAACTTCCGAATGACAGGTTATCAGGCTGCAATGGGGCTGGTTCAATTGGGCAAAATTGATCAAATTATTGCAGAAAAGAGGCGCGTTGCACAAACGTACAGCCGCAACTTACAAAGCATTCCGGGGATACAGTTGCCCGTTGAATTGGAGTGGGCTTTTAACGTGTATTGGATGTATGCTGTCGTGGTCAAACCCGAATTCGGCCTGACGAGAGATGAATTGGCAAAAGCTTTATGGGTCGATGGTATCGAGACGCGCACGTTCTTCTGCCCGATGAATCAGCAACCGTTCCTGAAGTCGCAACCGGGATTTCGTGCGGTTCCATGCCCAGTCGCCGATCGTCTTTGGGAGACAGGGTTATATCTCCCTTCCACATGGAATCTATCGGACGCTGTCATTGGAAGGATTGCCGAAAGCCTTCGAAAGGCTCAACAAAGAACTGAGGACCATGGAGGGTGAAGTAGCTCAGATGACTTCTTATATCGGACGGCATGCGGAATTGTATGACATTTTTTATGGGGATAAACCCTATGCCGATGAAGCAGCATTTGTGCACGGGTGCCTCCAACAACATAGTGTAGGAAAAACGCAGCGCTTGCTCGAGTTGGCCTGTGGAACGGGGTCCCATGCGTTCGCCCTGGAGAAGGTTGGCTACGAAATTATCGCGACAGATTATTCCGAAGATATGTTGAGTTGTGCCCGTGTTAAGGCGAAAGGCCTCTCCTCTCGGGTAACCTTCATGCAGCAAGATATGCGGATGTTGGATATTCCCGGTAAGTTATTCGATGCGGGAATCTGTTTGTTTGATTCCATCGGGTACGTGGAGACCAACGAAGAACTCACAAAAGTGTTGCAGGGGGTGCATCGCCATCTGCGTTCGGACGGGTTGTTTATCTTCGAATTCTGGCACGCCGCAGCGATGTTACGAAGCTATGACCCGGTGCGTGTACGCCGATGGAGGACACCCGACGGAGAGCTGTTGCGCATTTCGGAAACGGAACTCGAATATCCTGAGCAACTGGCTAGGGTCACGTACACAATCTATGAGCTACGGCATGATGGAACCTATGCCAGTCTGCAGGAGAAGCAAACAAACCGTTACTTCCTTGTGCAAGAGATGGCCGGTTGGTTATCAACGTGCGGTTTTACGCCGATTAAGTGGTTTGCAGGGTTCAGCCCGGACGGAAACATTACCGAACAAACTTGGCACATCGTCGCCGTTGCTCGGAAAAGTGGGAAAGGATGCGAGGTTGAATAGAATGAAAGTCGGTGTATTCATCGGACGTGTCCCGCCGGCCGCCGGGGGTGGGTTTACATTTGCGGATGATATCGTTCAGGCTCTGTCCAGGGTTGAGAGTAAACACAGCATCATCCTATTTGGCGACTTGACGGAGGATCAGCGTAAAAAACTAACTGCGAAAGAAATTCAAGTTGTTTCTCCTTGGAGGTATATTCGGAAAATCATCCTATCCAGATTCATGCGGAACAAATCCAATTTTGCCGCGAACCTGCCGATTCTGCGGGACGGGCTTAAAGTTGTCGATTGGTTTCAACGCAGTGTGTGCGATCTCGGAATTGAATTAATGTGGTTTGTCACTCCTTTTTTTATTGAAGTTGAGGTTCCATTCATCTTAACCATTTGGGACATGCAACACCGGCTCCAACCTTGGTTTCCGGAGGTCAGCCGAGGGGGGGAATGGCACAGGCGTGAAAAATTTTATTCAACGGCGATTCGACGGGCTTCCGCAGTGGTTGTGGGGACGGAAGCGGGCAAAGCGGAAATTGTGAATTTCTACGGCATCCCCCCCGAACGTCTTAGATTGATTCCACATCCTACACCTGGGTTCGCTCTTTGCGCGCCGAGAGAGAATACGGAGGAAGTGTTGACCCGGTACCGCATTCCCCCAGGCTACTTGTTTTACCCGGCCCAATTCTGGCCGCACAAAAACCACGTTGGGTTATTATTAGCTCTTGGCTTATTGCGAGAAAAGCAAGGTCTCAAGTTGCCCATTGTGTTTGTCGGCTCCGACACGGGAAACATGAAGTATGTTCGTCAAACAGCTGAGAATCTTGGATTGTCATCCCAAGTTCACTTTTTAGGTTTTGTCCCCCGTGAGGATATGATTGGTTTGTATCGTAATGCACTCGCACTTACCTATGTGACGTTCTTCGGTCCCGAGAATTTGCCACCGCTAGAAGCATTTGCCCTGGGCTGTCCAGTCATTGCTTCCAATGTGCCAGGTGCTCAAGAACAACTAGGGGATGCCGCTTTGTTGGTGGATCCAAAGAATGAGGGAGATATTGCTAAAGGCATCAAGCGGCTTTATGAGGATTCGGCATTACGCCAAAACCTTATTGATCGCGGGCTGAAACGGGCAGCCAAATGGAACGGAGAAGACTGGCTAAAAAGTGTTTTCACCGTCCTCGACGAGTTCCAAGCGATCCGAAGATGTTGGAGCACCTAAGCCATGGGGCCTGTCATTCAATATGGGCTTTTAGGGTCTATCGGTAAGGGGAAAATGGATGCTCACTCTATTTGCTTGCCCTAAACCTTTTCTGGGGCCTTTTCATACCATACAAAGGAATGCCATTCAAAGTTGGCGAAGGCTTGGGCCAGAAGTGGAAGTTATTCTTATGGGCGACGATGAAGGTACGTCAGAGGTTGCAAAGGAATTCGGCATTCACCACATTCCTGATGTGGCGCGCAATCAATTCGGCACGCCCCTGATTCGGTCGCTCTTTGATAGGGCTCAGGAGAAAGCAAGGTACGACAGGATGTGTTATGTGAACGCGGATATCCTGTTGATGAGTGATTTCACACGGGCGGTACAAAGGGTGATCATTGAGATGCCAAAATCCTTGATGGTGGGCCGGAGATGGAACTTAGATTTAAAGGAGCCTATAGATTTCAATGCAAATTGGGAAGATTGGTTGCTCACGGAAGTCGCACATCGAGGGAAACTTTATTACCATTTTGGAATTGATTACTTCGTATATCCTAAAGGAATATGGGGTGAAATTCCACCCTTTGCCGTAGGCCGTCCTGGATGGGATATCTGGATGTTGTACCGAGCCCATGTCTTAAATATACCAATGGTTGACTTAACTAAAATGGTTTCTGTTGTTCACCAAAATCACGATTACTCTCACCATCCGGAGGGATGGTTGGGTGCAAGCAAAGGAAAAGAGGCAAAGCAGAATATTAAACTTGCGGGTGAAATGGCATATAGCCTTCTGGACGCCCAATATTGTTTAACAGAGAAAGGAATAAAACGGAGAGTTACTCCCTACTATTCTCCCTTCTACCTGTATCAACGGTTTGTGAGATTCTCAGAATCCCGTAGATTTTTGAAGCCATTCGTTAGGTTTATAAAAATGGTAGGAGATCGCCTTCTGTCTCATGAATGAAGGTAGTGCTCGATCTGCTCAACAGAGTATGGATATTTGGTTGACAGTAGCCAAAGGCTGGAGCCTCGGATATGCGTCAGAGATGTATTTGCAGGAAGCGCATGCAAAAAAGGTGAGCGTTTAATATGGTCTATAACAGGATGTTAGGCAAAAAAGAGATCTGTGAAGCGATGTTAGGGCATACCGCTGTACAATTCGGTTTGTCGAGTTTATTGAGAAATATGGGGAAAAAATACGGACCCATTTATATTAAATTGTTTGGTTATCCCTTCAGCACAGGAAATCGAATTCTGGCAAGAAAAACTCTGAAAATCCTTAAGGGGGATAAGAAGGGATTGTTATTGGATGTGGGTTGTTCCCACGGGGCCTTTGATTTCGAATTGGCCAGACGGGGATATAAGGTAGTGGGTGTCGATATTAATAAAGAAAGCATTGGTGTGGGAGATAAGATCAGGGATTCGTTGAGGGTTAAGAACCTAACATTCCATAATATGGATATATTATCCAATGATTTTCCGGAAAAGAAAATTGATGTGATTATCATGTTTGAGGCCTTAGAACATATCAAAGAGGATGATCGCGTTATCCGGGAATTCCGGAGAATCCTTAAGGATGACGGAACCGTTATCCTTTCTGTGCCTTACGCAGAGACGGTGGATGAATACGATGAACCCTTGGGAGCTTGCATGACGAAGGAGGGAGGCTGCGTCTGCGTAGGGGAGGGGGGGAGCCATTATCGGAATGGATATAATCTGGATCGGATGAAGACGTTATTGGAAAGGAATGGATTCACAATCGTGAAGTGGGAATACCTGTGCTTCCCCCGGTGGCTGGAGTCCTCGTTACTATCCTTCCCTTTTAAATTTCCGTTATCACTTTTATTCACTCATTTCAGCCAAAACCGCTTAAAATTAGCAGTGATCGCCAAAAAGGTCGCCTCTCATCGTGCTTCTGTTGATAAAGAAAGTGGTCATTTCTGATAAAGGTGGCGTGTCGAATAAAAAGAGATATTTCGATGGAATTAAAGAAAAGGATCCTGGTTATTATCCCTGCCTACAATGAAGTGCGCTCTGTGGGGAAAGTGGTCGAGGGGGTTAAAATCCAGCTCCCACAAATAGAGGTGCTGGTGGTGAATGACGGGTCCACTGATCTCACTTCGGAAATAGCCAAGTCTAAGGGAGCTCTTGCTCTGGATCTTCCTTTTAATCTGGGGATCGGTGGGGCCATGCAGGCTGGATACCAATATGCTTATAAGAAAGGGTACGATATTGCGATACAGGTCGATGGCGATGGTCAACATGACCCGAAAGAGATTGGCAAACTCCTTAGGGCTTTGGAAGAGAAGAAGATGGATATGGTCATCGGTTCGCGTTTTATCGGAGATCCAGGATATAAGTCGTCAATGATGAGAAGGATAGGGATTTCCATCTTCTCGCAAGTGATTTCAATGATTGTGGGGCAGAAGATTACTGACCCCACTTCTGGTTTCAGGGCAGCGAATCGAAAGACGATTCAATTATTTGCTTCGAATTATCCACAGGATTATCCAGAGCCGGAAGCAGTGATCTTGCTCCATCAATGTCGTTTAGAGATGGGAGAAATTCCGGTCGGGATGAGTGAGAGATGCTCCGGGGAGTCTTCGATCACGAAAATCAGGTCTATCTACTATATGGTCAAGGTTCTATTAGCGATTTTTGTAGATTGTTTTAAAAAGCCACCCTTTTTGGAACTGGAGGGATAGCCATGTTATTCAAGACTCAAATCATTGTTGGTGTGCTCAGTGTTAGTTTACTCTTGATCACCCTTGAACTGATCAGGAAGAAAAGGCTTCGGGAAGAATATGCAATCCTCTGGCTTTTCACCGGAGGAGTGGTCTTGTTGTTTAGCCTATGGCCTGAGTTTCTGCTCTCGCAGTTTTTTGTTAGAATTACGGGTATATTCTATTTGTCCACGGTAGTTTTAATCGCCTTTTTCTTTCTCCTCCTTATTGTTTTTCATTTCTCCGTAGTGATTTCTAAGTTAACAGGTCAAAATAAAGACCTGGCCCAACGATACGCCCTTTTAGAACTGGAGTTGAACGAAGTGAAGAGGCGTTACCTCCCCCCCGACGGCGCCTCCTCGTAATTCTTCGAGACCGTTTAACCCGTGGAAATTGGCGTGAGGGATCATGCTGTTTAACTCTATGCAATTTTTATTTTTTTTCGCAGTCGTGGTGGCGGTGTATTTTACGATCCCTTACCATCTTCGATGGGTATTACTTCTTGGCGCAAGTTACTATTTCTATATTTCTTGGAAGCCAGCATATATCATTTTAATTATCATCACAACCTTAATCACCTATTATGCCGGTATCCGGATGGGCAAAATTGGAACAAAATCCAGAAGAAAAGAAATTCTAATCCTCAGTCTGTTTTTCAATCTCGGGTTTTTGTTTGTATTTAAGTATTACAATTTTTTTAACGACTCCTTGAGAGTCATCTTTCAACATTACAATCTGTTTTATGGAAGCCCCGCGCTAAATGTTGTTTTACCTATTGGTATTTCATTCTACACATTTAAAAATCTGAGTTATACCATTGATGTCTACCGGGGGAACCAATCACCCGAAAAGCATTTGGGGTATTTGGCACTCTATGTGGCGTTCTTCCCACAATTGTTGGCCGGGCCCATTGAAAGGGCAACAAGGTTCTTGCCCCAGCTATACGAGAGGTTCGGTTTCGATTATCAGAGGGTGACGAAAGGTTTGAAATTGATGCTCTGGGGACTTTTTCAAAAAATGGTGATCGCGGACAATTTAGCCCCCTTGGTGGATTCTGTTTATAACGACCCAACTCATCATTCCGGGGCCGGCCTCGTCCTGGCCACCTTATTCTTTGCCTTCCAGATTTATTGTGATTTTGCAGGTTATTCCGATATGGCGATTGGAGCGGCCCAGGTTATGGGATTCACCACTATGGACAATTTTAATCGCCCCTATTTTTCGAAATCCATCCCCGAATTCTGGAGAAGATGGCACATTTCCCTCTCCACATGGTTCCGAGATTATCTCTACATTCCAATGGGAGGGAACCGAGTCTCCATTCCAAGGTGGTATTTTAATTTATTTGTAGTCCTGTTGATTTGTGGATTATGGCACGGAGCCAATTGGACATTTATTGTCTGGGGTGGATTGCACGGAATTTACCTGGTGTTTTCAGTTTTCACACGAAATATAAGAGAAAAGATTCATAAGGCAATGGGTCTGGATAGAGTTCCGAGACTTCATAATTATTTCAAGGTAATGGTAACGTTCTTCTTGGTATGTTTTGCCTGGATATTTTTTAGGGCAAATAGCATTTCGGATGCAATCTATATCATCTCGCATTTATTCACGGGGTGGGAAGGCCTCGCTATTCCCGCACTTAAGGCTACTCCGTGTTTTGGCCTACTGAAATTTCATTTGGTGGTGGGGGTTGTTTCAGTTGGAATATTGTTGTTGATCCATCTCTTGCAAGGAAACAATCATTTCGACCAGTGGTTATCTCAGAAGCGAATAAGTCTGAGGTGGGCCGTCTATTATTCAATGGTTTTGGCCATTTTATTGTTTGGCCATTTTGGAACCAAAGAGTTTATCTATTTCCAATTTTAGGAAGGGATTATGAAAAAATTTATTTTGAAAGTTCTCCTTTTCTCGTGTCCCTTCCTTTTTATGATCGGGATTGAACTATTCGTCTTGCCTATTGATTTTTTCGCCTTTCGGGTTTGGGAGGCTTTGCTCATCATAAAAATTCGCTCAATTTTCCCTGGGCATTTTTACCCCTGTATGGAAGTGACAAAATTGGAAATCAGTGGGGATTTAGCGCGTCATACATCTTTTGCCATCCCCAAGAGAGTAAAGTGGATAACGGATCGTTATGGCTTTCGGAAAAAGGATGCGGAGGGGATGAAGCCACAGGTAGTCATCATCGGCGATTCGAATATTGTTGGTATTGGGCTGACACAGGAAGAGATGCTCTCCGAGGTCTTAGAAGGGCAATTGAAAGTTCCTGTATACCCTTACGCCCCGGTGGGATCGATCAATACTTTCCTAAAGGATTTTCGATTTAAGGAAGATTCTCCGAAGATAGTCATTGTTTCATTCATTGAGAGAGATATTCTTAATATGCCGCCTCCAAAAGCATCGCGAAAAGGGGAGACCCTTCTCGCTTTTTATAAATGGAGAGACAAAATAGAACAAACCAGATGGGTTCAATCCGTAGGGGTGATGCTCGACCGTCTTTTCAAAATGAATATGCTGAACTATGTGAGGGCAAAAGTGGGAAACGGGACTCTGATAAATTTTTGTCATTTTCCTTCAAAATTTGGCCCCATGCTCTTTGTTCAGGGGGAGGCAGCCAATAAAGAGGTACCCTATGAGCGTATCCATAAAGCAGCTGAAACCATCGAAGCCTATGACCAGATTCTAAGAAAAAGGAATATTCGCTTTATCTTTCTTCCGATCCCCAACAAAGAGAATATTTATCACGATTTCCTACCAGACCCCCGAAGACCCGTATTTTTAGAACAGCTGATTCAGGAGTTGAAAAAAAGAAAGATTGAAACCGTTGATACCCAAAAAGCATTTGAAGATGAATACCGAAAAAAATCAGCCCTGCTCTTTTTTCTTGATGATAGCCATTGGAATCCGAGGGGTGTCCGATTAGCAGCGGACCGAACGGTCAAATTAATCGAGAGAAGGGGTAACGAATAATAATTATCTCAGTAAGATGTCTTCGTATCTTTTCTACGTCAATGCGCTGCATATCATAGGGATATTATTTCTTGATAAATTAAGATCATTTTGTTAAAGAGAAGCAACGGGGGGATCGACATGTCAAGAGTAATAGTGACGGGAGGAGCGGGATTTATCGGGTCAAACCTGACGGAGGCCCTGCTCCAGAGAGGGCATTCTGTTCGAGTTCTTGACGATTTTTCAACTGGCAAAAGGGAGAACCTGATTTTTGGTAAAGCCTATCCTTCTCTGGAGATTATCGAAGGGGACATTCGTGACCTCAGCACCTGCCAAAAGGCGGTCCAGGAGATGGAATATGTATTTCATCAGGGTGCCCTGCCGTCGGTTCAGCGCTCTATAGAAGATCCGGAAACCTCCAATGCGGTCAACGTAGAAGGGACTTTGAATATTCTTCTGGCTGCCAGGGAGAAAGGGGTGCAAAAAGTCATATATGCCGCCTCTTCATCCATCTATGGCGATACTCCTACTTTGCCCAAGCATGAGGAAATGCCCCCCAATCCTCTCTCGCCCTATGCCTTACAGAAATATATCGGTGAGCAATATTGCCGACTTTTTTACCAACTCTATGGTCTCGAAACCATTTCCCTGAGGTATTTCAATATTTTTGGGCCAAAACAGGACCCGAACTCCCTTTACTCCGCCGTCATCCCGAAGTTTATCGATGCTCTGCTCCAGGGGCGTCCCCCGACCATCTTTGGAGATGGAGAGCAGTCTCGAGATTTTACTTATATCGAGAATGTGGTCCAGGCCAATCTTCTCGCCATGTCGGCAGAACACCTCCATGGAGAAGCCATTAATATTGCCTGTGGGAAAAGAATTTCGTTAAACCAATTATTGAACATCCTGAAAGAGATCCTTGGGTCGAAACAGTCCCCTATTTATCAAGAGCCCAGGAAAGGGGACGTGAAGCATTCTTTAGCGGATATCCGCAAGGGAAAGGAAATCATCAATTATGAGCCAAAAGTTGGGATTGAGGCCGGATTGAAAAAAACGGCCGATTTTTTCAGAGATCACAAGAGATCTTAAAGGAACGGATAAAATGATCAGGATGAGACAGCGGAAGAAGCTGGAGTCCATTTTGAAAAGTTTTCCGAGGGTCAAACTTTTAGTCGTGGGTGATATTATGATGGATCGGTCCATCTTTGGGAGAGTCTCCCGGATATCCCCGGAGGCCCCCGTTCCTGTCATCATTGCGGAAGCAGAGGACTTTAACCT
>Ga0187772_10000245_pt1 | contig 23532 bp, 18 predicted proteins | sample 0116_SJ02_MP15_2_FD_133137 | JGI IMG/M metagenome (GOLD analysis project Ga0187772, IMG submission 133137) | Tropical peat soil microbial communities from peatlands in Department of Meta, Colombia - 0116_SJ02_MP15_20_MG | ecosystem: Environmental > Terrestrial > Soil > Wetlands > Peat | place... | reverse complement strand
CTTTGGAACGCCCCCGCGCCAATGGTAGTTCGCGGGCCTTCCGGCGGCGGAGTCCACGGCGGCCCGTTTCACTCTCTGAATCCCGAAATGTATTTCTTCCACACTCCCGGCTTCAAAATCGTCTATCCCTCCACGCCTTACGATGCCAAAGGCCTTCTCAAAGCCAGTATTCGAGACAACAATCCTGTGCTTTTCTTCGAGCACAAATTCCTCTACCGCCGCATCAAGGAAGAAATTCCCGCCAGCGACTACACCGTCCCCCTCGGCAAGGCCATCGTCCGCCGCGAAGGGAAGCACCTTACCATTCTTTCCTACGCCGCCATGATGCATGTCTCTCTCGAGGCCGCCGCCGCCCTCGCCAAAGAAGGCATCGAAGCCGAAGTCATCGATCTCCGCACGCTCATGCCCCTTGACGAAGAGACCATCCTTAAATCCGTGAAGAAAACCAACAAATGCCTCGTCGTCCACGAAGACACCAAAACCGGCGGCATCGCTGGCGAAATTTCCGCCATTCTCTTCGAAAAGGCGTTTCACGATCTCGATGGCCCGCTCGTCCGCGTCGCTTCCCTGGACACGCCCGTCCCCTACGCGCCCACTCTCGAGGAAGCCTTTCTCCCCAACGCGCAAAAAGTCTTCAGTGCCGCCAAGGAGCTAGCCAGATTTTAGATTACGCGGCCGCCTTCTGAAGCGGGCGTCTTACTCTTTCCTTTCTGATTCCGATGTCTGCTCCTCGAAAATCGATCCTCATAGACGAACCCCCATCGAGCGAGGCCATCCAAGCTCTCCTCGAGGACCGCCTCCGTCAGAAACTCGCCGTCGGTCTCGTTGTCGGACTCATCGATCCCCAAGGCAACCGCACCGTCGCAGCAGGCACCAGCGGAAATCCCGCGCGCCCCGTAGTCGATGAACAAACCCTCTTCGAAATCGGTTCCATCACCAAGCTCTTCACCGCTGCTGCACTCGCGGACGCCGTCGCCCGCGGCAAAGTCACTCTCGACGACCCGCTTGCAAAGTTTCTCCCGCTCCCTCCCGACGGCATCGGTGATCGCACCTTGAAAGAACTCGCCACGCACACTTCAGGCCTCCGCAGGCTCCCCTCTGACTTCACCTGGTCCCTGAACTTGCTCCGCCACCGCCGCGACCCCTATGCCCACTACACGGAGCATGATCTTCAAGTCCACCTCGTTACCCTCAAGGGAAAATCGTTCCCACGCGGCGCATTCCTCTATTCCAATCTAGGAGCGGGCATTCTCGGCAACATCTTGGCCTCCAACGAAAAAACTGGCTACGCCGGCCTGATCTCCACGCGCGTCACAGGCCCACTCCAGATGTCGCGCACCTATCTCAACCTCCCACAATCCGAACAGGCCTTTCTCGCTCAACCTCACACCAAATCTCTCTACCCCACTCCCGTCTGGACCATGGCGGCTCTTGCCGGAGCCGGCGGTCTGCTCTCCTCCATGCAAGACATGCTGCGTTTCGCTTCTGCAGCACTCGCCGCAACCTCTCCTCTTGCTGTCTCAATGTTCGAACCTCGAGCAAGCAGGGGCCGCCAGGGCCATAGCGTCGGCCTCGGCTGGATGCTCCGAGACTCCGACACCTATCAAGCCGCCTGGCACAATGGTGGCACAGGTGGCTCTCGTTCCTTCCTTGGTCTCGAACTCACCACCCACCGCGCCGTCATCGTCCTAAGCAACACATCTAATTCCGTCGACCAGCTCGGCGCTCAACTCCTCCTCGGTCCCACCCTCGCTCAAAACTTCTTCTGATTCCTCATTGATACTTTGACCTCATCCCCAGGGATGTGCTTCGAAAACGCCAATTATATTTAGGTAGCACCGGAAAACATTCTCGAGGGTCGGCTTTCGGCGCCGCGCCACAATCGAAAAATACGTGCTCGAGCGGCCTCCGCGGCGCACGGAGTCCTTGCTTGCTCATGATGGCGTCACGTTTCTGGGCCCGTACCCTTCGAATCCTTCGCTACGCACAGGGAGGAATCATCCATGTCTGTCAAGCAGGGCTTTATCGCCTTAGTGGTCTTTTCTATTTCGCTCCCGGCCTACTCCGCTCCTGGGGGAAGCACCGTCAGCGGCAAAGTTTCTCTCTCCGGGAATCCTCCGAGACCCCGGCCGCTTGACCTTTCGAAGCAGCCCGAATGCGTCAAAATGCACGCTTCCAATCCGCTCTTTCCAGAAAGTGTGCTCACCGGCCCCGGCAACTCCCTCCGCAACGTGGTCGTTTATATCTCAGATGGCGCTACAGACAATTCCCCCGCTCCTTCCACTCCCGCGATTTTCGACCAAAGGGGATGCCACTACGCCACCCACGTCCTCGCCCTGCGCGTTGGGCAGGAAGTGCAAATCTCCAACAACGATCCCTTCGCTCACAACATCCACCCCCTCGCCAAGATCAATCGGGAATGGAACAAGATGCAACCGGCCGGGACTCCCGCGTTCTCCTACGCCTTCGATCACGAGGAAATCATTCCCATTAAGTGCAACATTCATCCCTGGATGCAGGGCTATTTCGTCATTCTCAAGACCAACCATTACGCTGTCACGGGAGACGACGGCCGCTTCTCTCTTCCCGATCTTCCTCCCGGCCATTACACCGTGACCGCCTGGCATGAATTCTACGGCTCACAGAGCAAAGAAATCATCGTCACCGGCTCGGAACCGCTCTCGCTCGATTTCACCTTCACCGCCAAGCCTTGACGCAAAGAGCGTTTTTACAATCTTGTGACATCAGCAATTTCCTCGTTTGTTAAACTGAAGTACCAGATTGGTGGGCCCCGGAATCCGAAGACAAGCCGCTCCAGGAGGAGAACCCGCGTGAAGACTCTCGTGTGCGCCGCCCTGTTTCTGTTTCTTTCCCCCGCAGTTTTTTCCCAAGCAAAAAATGCCGCTCCCGGCAGCAAGCCCGTCACCGTGAATCTCATTAATTCTCAAGGGGAAAGCGTCGGGACCGCCCATCTCTCTCCCGCTCCGAAGGGGGTCAAAATCACTTTAGACATCAAAAACCTTCCCCCAGGCGAGCATTCCATTCATATCCACGAGCATGGCATTTGTGAGCCGCCCGACTTCAAATCGGCCGGCGCCCATTTCGAGGGTGGAGAGCACGCCCATAGCGGTCATCCAGCCGGCGATATCCCGGATTTCTCTCTGATTGTCGGGCCGGACGGAACCGCTCACGTCAGTACGGTCGCGCCGAACGTCACCTTGGGCTCCGATGAGCATTCCGTCTTCAGCAACGGCGGCACCGCCATCATCATTCACGCCGTCGCGGGCGCCGCCGGCAGTGGCGCGCCGCCGCGCATCGCCTGTGGCGTCATCACCAGACCAAACTGATTCCATCGTCAACGCGCTGCAACCACAGTTCTTGATTTGTTGGAACGGCCTCTCGGGAATTGTTGTACCCTGAGCATGTTCGGACGCCCAAAACATGACAAGATTCCGCGCTGCATTTCTTCTCTCGTTTTGTCTTTGTCTAACTTCTCTAGCCTTCGCTCAAGCGCCTCGCTGGACCGAGCAGCGCGCCAACGATTGGTACTCTCGCCAGCCCTGGTTCGTCGGGAGCAACTACATTCCGGCCACGGCCATCAACCAACTCGAGATGTGGCAGGCAGACACCTTCGATCCTCAGCGCATCGACCTCGAACTCGGTTGGGCCCAATCCATCGGCCTGAACACCATGCGCGTCTTCCTTCACGATCTCCTCTGGCAGCAGGATGCCCCCGGTTTCCAGAAACGCATCGACATGTTTCTCGCCATCGCGGATAAACACCACATACGCATCCTCTTTGTGCTCTTCGATTCGTGCTGGGATCCCTATCCGCATCTCGGCAAGCAACGCGAGCCTCGCCCCGGCGTCCACAATTCCGGCTGGATGCAGAGCCCCGGCGCCAACGCGCTCAAGGACCCAGCGCAGCTGCCTCGCCTTGAAGCCTATGTGAAGAGTGTCGTCGGCGCTTTTGCCAACGATCCGCGCATTCTCGGTTGGGACGTCTGGAACGAACCCGGCGGCACCAACGAAGGCAGCTACGAAAATCAGGAGCTGCCCAACAAGCGCGATCTCGTCCGCGCCATGCTTCCAAAAGCGTTCGCCTGGGCTCGCGAAGCCGGGGCCTCGCAGCCTCTGACCAGTGGACTCTGGGATGGCGACTGGGCCTCGCCGGAAAAGATGGACCCCATTCAGAAGATCCAGCTCGAACAGTCCGACGTTCTCTCCTTCCACAATTACAGCAAACCAGATGACTTCCTCAAGCACGTCGAAGAACTCCAGAAGTTCCACCGCCCCATTCTCTGCACCGAATATATGGCGCGTCCCGAAGGGAGTACCTTCGAGGGCATCCTGCCCATCGCCAAAAAGTACAAAATTGCCGCTATCAACTGGGGCCTCGTCGCCGGGAAAACGCAAACCTGGCTTTCCTGGGACTCCTGGCAAAAGCCCTATACGGATCGCCAACCCGCGCAGTGGTTCCACGAAATCTTCCGCACCGACGGCACCCCTTACCGCCAGGAAGAAGTCGACTTCATCCGCCAAATCACCCACTCCTCCTGAATTCCTGCGGCGTTGCCCTGGCGTCTGCCCGAGCCCTCCGTGGCCAATCCTCTTTGGAGTGCGGGCGGCTTGCCGCCGCTTTTGAGCCCTCAACCTCACCGCCCAGGTAAACTAGGTCCTCCGCCTCAGCCAGTCGCAGTCTTCCGCCTCCTGGTTCCCTCTCTAGTCTCCGTGCCTCTGTGGCCATCCCCCGGAATGCGGTAATCTAATCCCCTGATGATCATTAACCTTTCCCGCCGTGCGCACGACCACAACTGGGAAATCGATCCCATCACCCGATCTCTGCTCGACACCGATTTCTACAAGCTCCTGATGTTGCAATTCATCTGGAAGTGCTTCCCCCGCACAAAAGCCTCCTTCTCCCTCATCAACCGCTCATCGGAAATCCGTCTCGCCGACCACGTCGACATCGGCCAGCTTCGCGAACAACTGGACCAGACCCGCACGCGCCGCTTCCACAAATCCGAACTCATCTGGCTTGCTGGCAACACCTTCTACGGCCATCAGGGCATTTTCGAACCCGCTTTTCTCGAATGGCTCGAGCGCGATTTCCGCCTCTCGGACTATGAACTCTCCGTCCAGGATGGTCAGTTCTCTCTTTCCTTCCACGGCCTCTGGACGGAAACCACCATGTGGGAGATTTACGCCCTCTCCGCCGTCAACGAGTTGAAAACGCGTTCCAGCCTGAAGAACCTTAGCGAGTTCGAACTCGATATTCTTTATTCCCGCGCCAAGACCAGGCTTTGGGAGAAAATGGCCCGCCTCCGCGGCGTTCCTAGCCTCAGCGTCAGCGACTTCGGCACGCGCCGCCGCCACAGCTTCCTTTGGCAGGAGTACGTCGTGAAGGCCATGAGCGACGTCCTTGGCAGCGCCTTCAAGGGAACCTCAAACACCTACCTGGCCTACAAGCATGACCTCGAAGCCATCGGCACAAACGCCCATGAGTTACCGATGGTTCTGGCGGCCCTCTCCAACTCCGATGAGGAATTGAGAAACTCTCAGTATCGCCTGCTGGAGCTATGGCAGCAGACCTACCATGGCGAGCTCCTCATCCTTCTTCCAGACACTTTCGGCACCACCCAGTTCCTTCGCGACGCCCCGGAATGGGTCTCGTCCTGGACCGGCCAGCGCGCCGACAGCAAGGACCCGTTCGTCGCCGGCGACGAGTATATTGCCTGGCTCGAACAGCAAGGGCGCGATCCTCAGCAGAAGCTCTTCATTGCTTCCGACGGCCTCGATGTCGACGTCATCCTCGGTCTCCACGCCTACTTTGCCGGCACTCTGCCGAACGGCGCTGCGCCCTCGGACTTTCACAGTGCAGCCGATTTCCTCGACGATCGCCGATGGATTCCCAGGCGTCGCATCCGCTTCAGTGCCGGCTGGGGCACGCTGCTCACTAACGATTTTCGCGATTGCAATCCGAGAAGCGATAACTCCTTTGACCCCGTCAGCATGGTCTGCAAACTTAACGAAGCCGATGGCCGTCCCGCCGTCAAGCTCTCGGATAACCTCCAGAAAGCCCTCGGGTCTCCCGCGGATATCGAACGCTACCGCCGCGTCTTCGGCATGGCCGGTGTCGTCGACACCCCCGTCCTGGTCTGATCCCTTCTCTTCCTGCTTCCATGTAGCGCTGGCTTTCCTACCAGCACGCTCTCTATGCGGAAGGAATCAAGAAAACGAAATCACCCATCCAAAAAATGACTCGGCCTGGGGATTGTCCTTTCGCGGCTCGCCCTGTATAGTCTTGCGCATGTCACGGCTCTCTAGCCCGAACTGTCTCTGTAACGCGGGATGTGTGTGTTGTCCCGCCATCCATTCTGGCGCCGGGAGGCTCGTGAACTAGGATTTTCCCTAACTCGAGCTGTAAGCAAGGAACCCGCCGCCGGAACCATCAGGTAGGTGGGATTTTTGTTTAGAGATGATTTTTTGCAGAAGGGGTAAATGATGTTATCGCCTGGCTTTCAATCTGCTTCTCGCTTACCGCTGGACCGCTGGCTGTTTGTCCTGGCGCTGCCACACACGAACCTTCTGAGAAGTTCCGCCAGTTCTTTTCCCGGCCTTTGTTGTTGTTGACCCGCCTCTCGAAGTTCTCCGTCCCGAAGTCTCTATCCATTTCAGGCAACGAACACTGGCGCGAACGATCGCCCTGACTCGAAGTGCAAGGAGAGAAGAAATGAACGCCCTTGGAAAAACTGTCTCAGAGCCCCTGCGGATACTCTTGTACGCTGCTGTGCTAACCTTGGCCTGGCTGCAGACCGCACCACCCGCTGCTGCCCAGTCCGATGCGTCCATCGAAGGGATTGTCCGTGACCCTTCGGGCGCGGGCATTGCCGCCGCGATCATCCATGTGGAGAATCTCGAAACTGGCGCGGAACGCCAGCTTCAAGCGGACCAGTCAGGCCTTTTCCGGGTCCCTTCCTTGGCCGTCGGAAAGTACGAGGTCACGGTCGAGAAGCCCGGCTTCCGCGTTGAGCGCCGGACCGATATTGTTCTCGTCGTCGGCCAACTTGCGCAGCTCGACCTGACCTTGCAGATTGGCGATGTTCGCCAAAGCGTCGAGGTCACCTCTGAGCCAGACCTGCTTTCGGCAACCACGGAAGATACATCGGGACTCGTGGGCGAGCGCCAAGTCAAGGGTCTACCCTTGAACGGCCGCAGTTATGATCAACTCCTCACGCTTAATCCCGGTACGGTGAATTACACTTCAGAACGAGCAGGCAGCACGGGCACTTCAAACTCCGAGCCGGGCAACATGTTCTCCGTTTCCGGCCACCGTCCCCAGGAGAATCTCTTCCTGTTAAACGGCGTGGAGTACACCGGAGCATCGGAAATCAGCAACACGCCCGGCGGCGTAAGCGGTCAGCTGATCGGAGTCGATGCCGTGCGCGAGTTTGCCCTGGTGAAAGACTCCTACGGCGCGGAGTATGGCAAAAGACCCGGCGCGCAGGTCAGCATCGTAACGGCGGGCGGGACCAACGAATTTCACGGCTCGCTCTATGAGTTTGTCCGCAACAGCGCACTCGACGCGCGGAACTTCTTCGATCTGCCGCAAATTCCCGATTTCGAGCGCAACGACTTCGGCGTTTCTCTGGGAGGACCCATTCGTGCCGATAAGACTTTCTTCTTTGTTAACTATGAAGGCTACCGCCAGGACCTCGGCTTGAGCGACGTCACACTCGTGCCGGACAACGCCTCTCGTGCCGCCGCGGCCCCAAGCGTAAAGCCGCTGTTGGCGCTCTGGCCGGTCGCAAATGGGCCCGAAATCCTCACCTCCACCGGGGCGCCGAGCGGCATCGCCACGGCCTACAGTAGTCCTCAGCAAAACATTCGCGAGGATTTTGGCACCGCCCGCATCGACCAGATCTTCTCCAACCAGGACTCTTTCGCCGCGGTGTATACGGCCGACGACAGTCAGGCGCACTCGCCCACCACCAATCCGATCACTTTCGATAACATCTCCCTCCGCTCTCAAGTCGCCAGCCTCAGCGAAACTCACGTTTTCTCTTCTTCCCTCGTGAACAAAGCGCTCTTCGGCTTTTCCCGGGGCGCGTTCTTCTTTGACAGCGCGACAACCATCGATTTGCCCGGATGGGTACATGAGGGCCAGCCCGTTGGCGCTGTCGTTGTCGGAGGGGGCACCACGCTCAACGGCGCCTCGCAGATCACCAACGGTGGTACGAACGCCGGCAGCAACATCCGCGCTGTCCGCAACCTGTTCACGGGTTCTGACCAGCTCTCCTACACGCGCGGGCGTCACGCCTTCACCTTCGGCGGCTGGGTCCAGCGCATTCAGTCCAACGACTCTCTGGTACAGGATCAGTATGGCCAGGCTTCCTTCACTAACTTGCAGACCTTCCTCCAGGGTCAGGTGAGCACTTACACCTACGCTCCCACCTTCACCCCGCTCGGCTGGCGCAGCACGGAAGGAGCGGCCTTTGCCGAGGATACGATCAAGCTCAAATCAAATCTCGAAATTCGTCTTGGTTTTCGCGCGGAGTTCACCAATGGCTGGAATGAAGCACAGGGGCGCGCCTCGAACTATGCATTCAATCCCGACGGGGTCATCATCACGCAGCCAGTCATCGGCGGTTCTGCGCTTGCCGTGAACAACGCAAAATTCCTTCCCGCTCCTCGCATTGGCGTGGCGTGGGCTCCCTTCGGTTCCCAAAAGACCGTCATTCGCGCTGGCTTTGGCACCTACTACGCGTTGCTCGATAACCTCAGCTACCGCCTCGATCAGAATGGCCCGTTCAACACCGTCTTCGCGGCAAAGAGCATTCCTTTTTCCAGCATTTCTCCGGATGCTACCTACGCGACCGCCAAAGTCATTCCGAGCGGCGTGCAACCGAACTTGAAGACTCCCACCGTCGAAAGCTGGACCTTCAAGATCGAACGCCAGCTCTTCTCGAGCACCACGTTGGGCGTGGGCTACGTTGCATCGCACGGCTATCACGAACTGCTTTCGCTCGACGCCAACCTTCCCGCGCCGACCATCTGCCCGGCCTCGCCCTGCCCCGTGGGATATCCCGCAGGAACGCTCTACTATCCTCCCGGCGCGGCGCTCGCGAACAACGCCGTCTGGAACACCACGCATTGGTTCTCCGAGGGCATTAGTTTCTACAACGGCCTCGAAGTGGACTTGAATCATCGCTGGTCGAACGGCCTGCAGCTCCGCGGCGTCTATACATTTTCGAAAGCCCTCGACGATGGGGACAACCTAAACACCAGCGTGGCCACGAATTCGCCCGCATTTTTGTCGAACCCGCGCAATCCGAATGCCGACTACGGCCGCGCTTCCTTCGATGTGCGCAATTCCGGCGTCCTCCAGGGAACCTACGATCTTCCGTTTGGACGTTCGAACACAGCGCTCGGAGAATCCTGGGCGAAATATTTGGTGGCAAACTGGCAAGTGAGCGGCATACTCACGTTGCAATCGGGCCTGCCATTCACGCCGCAACTCTCCTACAACCCTTCGAACGACGGGGACACGCGCAACCCCGTCCGTCCCTCCTGGAATCCGAAGTTCACGGGCAACGTGATCCTCGGCGGGTCGAACGAGTATTTCAATCCGCTCGCGTTCATCCAGCCTTTGCCGGGAACCTACGGAAACGTGGGGCGCAATATTCTGGAGGGTCCTTCCTTGACGCAGTTCGACATGTCTCTAGCCAAGCGCTGGACGCTAACCGAACGCTTCAACCTTCAATTCCGCTCCGAATTCTTCAACCTGTTCAACCATGCGAATCTCAACACCCCGAACCCTGTGGTTTATGCCGCTGCGACGGGAGGTCCTTCGCCGACCGCCGGCGTCATTACATCCACCGCCACCACTTCGCGCCAGATCCAACTCGGACTCAAACTTCTTTGGTAGTGCGGGAGTAGTGCGGGGCAGCCTCCCATTCGTTGAGAGATTACGCCGCCTGTGGTTTCGCCACTTTAGCGATCACCACGCCCGCGAGAAGCCACATGATCGTGAAGTCCGCGACGTTTACGGTGGTATAGGCGCCAGAGAAGCCCCACCAATTCCAGTTGGGGATGTCGGAAATCACTCCAGCGGATAGTCCTACGACCGCAAGAAAGGCTACGCGCTTCGCGTAGCTCAATCCGCGCGTCTGCAGCAGCAGCCAGGTCAACAGGAACGCAGCGGCCAGTAAGCTCAGGAATTGAATGATTATCCCTTGCGCGAACGAGCCGTAGCCGTTCCGGCGAAATGCCGCGAACATGATCGGTCCCTTTTTCATCTTCTCAATCAGCACCGCCCGTGCCGCCTTCTTCTGCTCCGCGTTCATGCCCTCTAGCGCCACGCCGGGCAGGAGATAGGTTCCAGACTGTGTTGTGTGCGAAAGCAGTGTCGACGCCAGTTCCTCGTCATTCTGAAAAGTGAGCAAGGTTTTCTCGTGCCACCCGATCACTTCCCAGGAGACCGAACTCCACAGAAAAGCCACCAGGCCTCCTAGAAGCGTGCCCATTAGAAGCGATTTCATCATCGACCCTCCTTATGGCTGGGTATTGTCCGCGCTTCCAAGCGTCATCTCAATGTGATCCGGTGTGTTGCGATACGCTCAGCACGTTCCCATCCGGGTCCTTGAACCACGCCACTTGGTCTCCCCCAGGCGCACTCCAAATCCCTGACTCCTGGTCCTTCACGAAAGGATATTTTTCAAACGCGACGCCGCGATCCTTCAGCCAGTTTACGGCCGCTCGTATGTCCGGCACTTCCCATCCGAGCACCGTCGCCTGTGCGGGATGAAAATCGGGAATCTTCCCAATGCGAATCATGGTCTCTCCGCTCCGCATCACCAGCGCATAAGTATCGAGACTTACAAACTGCAGCCCCAGCTTCTTCTCGAAGAACTCCCTCGCGCGGTCGTAATCCTTGGTAAACAGAAAGCCGATAATCTTCGCGGACGCCAGCATTCAGACCTCCCGGATGCTTTTTGGGGTCCATAGATACCACTTGCCGCCTCTATTCTCTTTCGCTATTGTGACAACAAATGTCGGAAAGGTGTCACAGCATCCTGCATGACCGCAAAGGTCTCCTGTTGGCTCAGGTGGCCAGCGTTTCTCATGACTTCGAAAGCGGCTACGTGGTGGAGGAGCATTTCCATCCTGAACATCAACTGATCTTCGCATCACAGGGGGTCATGAGCATTCACACCCCAGAGAGCATTTGGGTTGTGCCACCGTCGCGCGCCGTCTGGATTCCCGCGGGGACGCCTCATTCTGTCGTCATGTTCGGTTCGGTCTCCATGCGCACTCTCTACTTCCTTCCGGGCCTGGTTCGAACCCTGCCCGCCAAATGTTTTGTGATGAACGTGTCTCCACTTCTGACCGAATTGATTCTCCATGCCTGCAGGTTTCCGCGCTTGAACAGAAAAATGCCCGCGCAAAAGCGAATCATGGAAATCCTGATCGATCAGCTGCAGGAGGCCCACTCCATTCCGCTGCAGTTACCTCATCCTTCGGACTCGCGCGCTTTGCGCATCGTGCGAACCCTGCTGCACGATCCCTCGGAGAAACGCACCTTGCCCCGCCTCTGCAAAGACTGCGGCGCCAGCAAGCGCACCATCCAGCGCCTGTTCCTCGCGGAAACTAAAATGAGTTTTGGACGGTGGCGCCAGCAATTGCGCCTGCTCCATGCCATGCAACTGCTGGCTTCAGGAGAAAAAGTGACGGTCGCGGCCCTGGACGCCGGCTATAACAGTCCGAGCGCGTTCATCTCCATGTTTCGAAAGCAGCTCGGCACTTCGCCTTCCCGCTACTTTGCCCCAAGAACGGCCACAGCGTCTAGCGCTGGCCGGCTCCGACAGTAAGGCTTGCAGATAGCGGGCTCACCCCTGCCTTCTGGCTGGCCGCTCTCTACTTATTCACACCGCAAGGCCGTCATGGGATCCACGTGCGCGGCGCGCCACACCGGATACGTGCACGCCCCTGCGGAAATCACAAACACCACAAGCGCAACCGCCGCAAAAACGCGCCATTCGAGCGGCTGCACTCCGAACAACAGGCTGCGAATCAATTGCGCGCACACTCCTCCGGCGAATAGCCCCAGCCCCAGTCCCACTGCCGACGGCCGCAATCCGTCCACAAACATGATCCGCATCACTTCCGAACGCTGCGCTCCGAGCGCCATCCGGATGCCGATCTCGTTCGTTCTCTCTGTCACCAGATAGGACAGCAATCCGTACAGTCCCACCGCCGCTAAAATCAATCCCAGCGCCGCAAACACCAGCACCAGCAGTGCGTCAAACTCCGCCGTCGCCGTGGATTTTCCGACCCGTTGCTCCATCGTTAGCACGTCAGACACGGCGAGATTCGGATCCATCGCCGCAATCTCTTTCTCAATCGGTACTGCCAGTGTCGTCACGCCGTGATCGGAACGCACCACCAGAGACCCATAGCTGAATCGCCCCGAATTAATCGGCAAATACATCGTCGGCTCCGCAGGCTGGTTCAGGTTCGACAGCACATCTCCCACAATGCCGACAATCTCGAAGCGTGGTTTGTTTTCCCAGTCGATCACCAGCGTTTTGCCGATCGCGTCCCCATCCGGAAAAAACTTCCTGACCATCGATTCCGTGATCACCATTGCATTTCCGTTTTCCCTCTGATCAGAATCTTCAAAAAACCTTCCCCGCTTCAGTGGGATACTCATGGTCGTGAAGTAGGCCGGATCCGCCCCGCGTAACACGGCGTTCAGGAACTGTCCCGCCGGCAGCGGCGGCGCACCCTCGATCGAAAACGTGTTGTCCATAAAATGTCCTCCGCCCGGCAACACGCTGACAATGCCCGCCCGGCTGACTCCCGGAACGGCGCGCACGCGAACCAGCATTTGTTCCAGAAACGATGCAATTTGTGGGTTTGTTGGATATCTTGCGTCTGGCAGCGAGAAGCCCATGGTCAGCACATTGTCTGTGGTGCATCCCATGTTCATGGATCGCAACTCCGCGAAGCTCTTCAGCATCAGCCCCCCGACGATCAACAGCAGCACCGTCAGCGCTACTTCCGCCGTCAGCAGCACCTTGCGCAGACGCGCACGTCTCTTTCCACAGGACGCCCCGCGAGATTCCTCCTTGAGTGGGCCCAGCAATTCGCTGCGGGTCACCGCGAGCGCCGGCAGTAATCCGGACACCACACCGCAGAAAATCGTGAGGGCAAAGGTGAACGCGAGCGCTAGCCTATCGATGTGTATCGATCCGGCGTGCGGTAAATCTGTACGCAGCGTGAGCAGCCAATGCAGCGTCGCCCATGCGAGCAACGCTCCCAATCCCCCGCCTGCCATGGTCAATAGCAGGCTCTCCGTCACTTGCGCCAGGATGATTCTCCACCGGCTGCCGCCCAACGCCGCTCGTACCGCAATCTCTTTCCTCCTCGCCGTTACTCGTGCCATGAACAGATTTGCCACATTCAGACACGCGATCAGCAACACGCAACCCACTGCTCCCATCAACACATACAGCGGCTGCGCCACACCACGCACCAGGTTTTCCGACAGCAGAACCACCTGCGCGCCTTTTCCCATCAATTCATCTGGGAATTGTTCGTGGTTTCGCTGCTGGATGGCGTCGAGTTCGCTCGATGCCTGCCCGACCGTGACCCCGTCCTTCAATCGCGCGGTCACAAAGAACCGGTGGTTGCCCCGGTTTTGCATGTCCATTTCGGAAACTTCGTGGTGCACCGGAGCCCACAACTGCACTCGCGCATCAGGATAGTCGAACCACGCGGGCAGAATCCCAATCACGGTGTATTTCTGGGCGTCCAACAAGATACTCTTGCCCACAATTGCCGGATCGCCTGCGTACCGGCGCTTCCACAATCCATAAGTCAGAACTACTGTCCCGTTTGCCCCGTGGCGGTCATCCTCTTCAGAGAAGAATCGTCCGAGCGCCGGCTGCACTCCCAGTATCGGAAACAGGGTGTGTGAGCACTGCCGCGTCCCAATCATTTCCGGCAACGCGCCTCCGTCACCCGAAAGGTTGGCGGTATCTTCACCGACCAGCGCCATTTCCTCGAAACTCTTTGCTTGGCTCTCCCAGTCGGCAAAAACTCCGCCCGACACGGGATTGAACGAACCTTCGTCGATGACGTTCCGCTCCCACAAACTCACCAGTCGCTCTGGCTGCGGAAACGGCAGCGGCTTCAGCAGCACTCCATGCACGATCGTAAACAGCGCCGTATTCACTCCTATTCCCAGTGTCAATGTCAGAATTGCAACGAGGGTGAATCCGGGCGATTTTCGCAGCGATCGCAATCCATAGCGGATATCCTGCCCCAGGTTCTCCAAGAAACGCACTCCCCTCACGTCGCGGCATTCCTCTTTGGTCTGTTCCTCGCCGCCAATCTCCAGGCGCGCCTGCCTCTGCGCTTCGTCCAGTGGCACTCCCTCCTCGACGAATTTCCTTACCTGCTCGTCGAAATGAAACCGCAGTTCCTCTTCAAGTTCCTGCTCCACGGCCTCGCGCCGCAACAAGCCACGCAAGCGCATCCACAAATCGTGAATTGTGTTCATTCGAAACCCCTGGCGCCAGCCCCGGAGATAAGCACAAAAAGAACCTATCGTTCAGTAGGGCTCAAGAAGCCTCGAGCACCTGCGCTACCGCTGCGGCCAATTTCTCCCACTCACTTCTCTCCGCCTCCAATTGCTTCTGGCCGTTCTTCGTCAGTTCGTAATATTTCGCCTTCCGGTTGTTTTCCGACGCCCCCCAACGCGCCTTGATCCATCCCCGCCGCTCCAGCCGGTGCAGGGCCGGGTACAACGACCCCTGCCGCACCAGCAGAACCTTGCTTGACACTTGGTGAATGCGCTCGGAAATCGCCCAACCATGCTGTGATCCCAACGCCAGCGTTCGCAGAATCAAAAGGTCCAGCGTGCCTTGCGGCAGATCAATCCCCTGTTCCGGCATCTCTTCCCCTTGGACTTCTACAAGGAGCCTACCACTCCTCCTGTCGATGTACAAGGGGACGGTTCGCCTGTAAAAACAATAGCTTGGGCCGGTTTCAACGCCCGCTAAAGGCGCGTGACGGCCCTCCTTGCATCTTTTTGCTCTTCTCAGTCAGTATCCTTTTGTAATCTCGCTTGGTCCCGGTCTGCGGGAAGAAGGGAAGTTTGTGCCCGGAGGGGCTCCGATGGAGAACCCGGTCGGTCTGGTGATTACCGGCGGTGGCGCAAGAGGTGCTTATCAAGCCGGGGTTCTGCTTCGAGTGGCGCAATTGAAACAGATCGCCGCTCGGGGGAATCCCTTTCCTTTCATCGGAGGCTCTTCAGCCGGCGCAGTGAACGGCGCCGCTTTGGCTTCCGGATCTGACGATTTCCTCTCCGCCGCGAAGGCGCTGGTTCATTTGTGGGGGAACATCAAACCTTCCGATATTTTCCATTGCGATTTCGTCTCGCAAGCCCATAACTCGATTACCTGGATTATGGATCTTTCCTTTGGCGCGATCCTCGGCGGCGGCAATGCCATCTCGCTTTTGGATGCCTCGCCCCTGCGCAAGTTTCTTGGGCAGCATCTCGATTGCGAGCAGATTCAAGCAAACATCAAGCGCGGCAACCTACAAGCCCTCGCCATTTCGGCGACCAACTACAACTCCGGGAAAAGTTATCTGTTTATCCAGGGCACCAAGGGACACCCCGTTTGGCAGCGGCTCCGCCAGGTTACGATTCCCACCAGAATCACCGTGGATCATATATGCGCCTCCGCCGCCATTCCCTTGGTGTTCCAACCCGTGCGGCTGAAGCTCCCGCGCGGAGAGGCCTATTTTGGCGACGGCTGCATTCGCCTGCAACAACCCCTCAGTCCCGTGATTCGCCTCGGTGCGGAGAAGGTCTTCGCCATCGGCGTTCGCTGTGGAGATAAAGAGCGTCTGGAAATAGATCCGGAAGAAAAAAGTCCGTCGCTCGCTCAGGTGATGGGTGTCCTCTTCAACGTGATGTTCCTTGACCATCTCGCCACCGACTTGGAGCATTTGGAACGGATCAATCATCTTCTCGAAAGCGGTCACATCGTGCAGCCGGGCTCGGACTCCTGCGATGAGTGTGAAAAGATTCGTCCGCTTGACACCCTCTTTATCAGTCCTTCTGAGAATCTTGGCGACCTGGCGACGCAGCATCACAAAGATATGCCCGGCCTGATCAAATACTTCGTCACCAGCCTCGGGCGCGATGTCGCTGCCTGTTCGGACCTGATGAGCTACCTGATGTTCACGCCGCAGTACACGAGAGAGTTGATCTCCATCGGTTACCATGATGCCGACAAGCGCATCGACGAAATCGAGGAGTTCCTCTTTTCCGGTAATGGCAATGGCCACAGGCCGGACCGTTCCTGAATGTTCGCCCGCCATGTTGAGTTATTCCTACGTCGCAGTCTCCATCCCCTTCGGCTTTTCGTCACTGCACCTTTGGCGGTAAACTAGTAAGGTTTCGCGGCTTGCGCCAATCCAGCCGCGAACGGACTAGGTTGCACAGTCTTTGGGCCCAGACGCGAAGGAGAGAACTCCCATGGCAGTTGATGTAGTCATGCCCCAGATGGGCGAGAGCATCTTTGAAGGCACCATTACCAAGTGGCTGAAGAAACCCGGCGACAACGTCGAACGCGACGAGCCGCTCTTTGAAATCTCCACCGATAAGGTCGACGCGGAGATTCCATCCCCCTCGGCAGGCGTGCTGAAAGAGATCAAGATTCCCGAAGGCCAGACCGTTCCGATCCAGACCGTCGTCGCCGTCATTGATGGAGCCGCTTCGGGCGCCGCCACCGCGCCCGAGGCCTCTGCGCCTGCCGCCGCACCAAAACCGGCACCCACCCCAGCACCATCTGCGGCTGCTCCCGCTGCGGCGGCCAAACCGGCAACCCCGGCTCCGGTCCCCACCCCAGCCGCTTCTGTAACCTCAGCGCCTGCCTCCGGCGCAGCCGCGGAGCGCATCCACTCCTCCCCCCTTGTCCGCCGTCTGGCCAAGGAGCACGGCATCGATCTCGCATCTCTCGAAGGCACCGGTGCAGGTGGCCGCATCACCAAGGAAGACATCGAATCCGTCATTGCCGCGCAATCGACCGCCGCAGCGGCCCCTTCTGCCGCTCCGTCCGCTCCCGCTGCGCGTCCTGCTACACCGCCGCCTCCGCCGGCCCCGCTTGCTGCGCCCGGCGCGCCTGCTGTTCACGGCAGTCAGTTTGTTCCCGCGCTGCAGGTCGGCGTCCCCCGCGAACGGATCTATTTCGGCAGCTACGAAATCCAGCCGCTCAGCGTCATGCGCCAGAAAATCGCCGAGCACATGGTCGCCTCCAAGCACGTTTCGCCGCATGTCTACTCCGTCGACGAAATCGACATGAGCAAGATCGCTGCGCTGCGCGCCAAGTCCAAGGACGATTTCGAGAAGCGCTACGAGACCAAGCTCACCTTCATGCCCTTCTTCGTGAAAGCCGCCGTGGCCGGCCTGCGTGCCTATCCCACGCTTAACGCTTCGCTCGACGGCACCAACATCGTCCTGCACAAGGAAGTGAACATCGGCATCGCCGTCGCTCTCGACTGGGGTCTCATCGTTCCCATCATCAAGAACGCGGACGAGAAGAATTTCCTCGGCATTCAGCGCAATCTGAACGACCTCGCCGAGCGCGCCCGCACCAAGAAGCTTAAGCCCGAGGAAGTTCAGGAGGGCACTTTCTCCATCACCAATCCCGGTGTCTTCGGCGGCCTGTTCGGCCTGCCCGTGATCAGCCAGCCCAATGTCGGCATTCTCGGCCTCGGCGCCATCGAAAAGCGCCCTGTGGTCATCAACGACTCCATCGCCATCCGCTCCATGTGCTATGTCACCTTGAGCTACGACCACCGCGTCGTCGATGGTGCCATCGCTCACCAGTTCCTCCACAAGGTCAAGGAAACCCTGGAAAACTGGTCCGAGCCTCTGATCTAGGCTTCTTCTCAATTCGAAAGCCCGGGCATTTGTTCCTCGCCCGGGCTTTTTCGTCTCATCGCGAAAATTGGCCGCACCGATTCTTCAGCCTTCTGACAATTACCGCCCCTCCTCTCCTCCTGTTGTACGATATCCCGTTCGCTCCAACTTAGGAGGCCACGCGCCCCATGCTTGCCCGCCGCGAATTTCTACGAACCAGCCTTCTCGCCACCGGCGCCGCTGTCTGTTCCAAGCCTCAAATGCTCGTCGCCGCAAGCGCCTCGGACTCCCGCATCGAAATCCTTCTCGACGAACCGCTCGGAGTCATCTCTCCCAACATCTACGGCCACTTCACCGAACATCTCGGCGGCGTCATCTACGACGGCATCTGGGTCGGCGAAAACTCTTCCGTCCCCAACGTGAACGGCATCCGCAAACGCCTGGTCGATGAGCTGCGCAAAATCAAAGCACCCGTAGTGCGCTATCCCGGTGGCTGCTTTGCGGACAGCTACGATTGGCGCGACGGCGTCGGCCCCGCCGACAAGCGCCCTCGCCGCACCAATTTCTGGGGTGGAACGGAACCAAACCACTTCGGCACTAACGAATTCATGCAATTCTGCAGCCTCGCCGGAGCGCAGCCTTACCTCGCCGCGAATCTTCGCAGTCTTCCCGCGGAGGAGTTTTATCGCTGGGTGGAGTACTGCAATTCTCCTGCGGGCAGCACCACGCTCGCTGACCTCCGCGCCGCCTCCGGTTCGGCCGAGCCCTTCCACGTTCGCTTCTGGGGCGTCGGCAATGAATCCTGGGGCTGCGGCGGCAACTTTACCCCGCAGGAGTACGCCGTCGAATACCGCCGGTTTGTGACCTGGCTGCCCCATTATGGCAAGGGACAGGACCTCTTTCTGGTCGCTTCCGGTCCCTATTCCGAAGACTCCAGCTGGACCCGCGGTTTCTTCGAAGAGCTTCTCCGCAAAGGCCCCGACCAGCTCAATTCCGTCGATGGGCTGTCCGTTCATCACTATGCGTGGAACCTCAGTCGCGGCCGTACCACGGATTGGGATAAGGGCAAGGGCAATTCGCTCGAATTTGAGCCCGTCGATTGGTATGAACTTCTTCGCGAAGGCCAGCGCATGGAGGAGATCATCGGAAACCACTGGCGCGCCTTGGGCGAGTACGACCCGCAGCACCGCATTAAGCTCGTCGTGGACGAGTGGGGTCCATGGTACCGCCCAGGCTCGGAGGCAACGCCAGGCAACCAGCTCGAACAGATCCCCACGCTGCGCGATGCCGTCTTTTCCGCCATGACCATGGACATTTTTAATCGTCACCAGGAAAAAGTGGCAATGGCCAACTGCGCGCAGCTCATCAACTGCCTCAACAGCCTCTATCTTGCCCACGAAGACAAATTCTGCGTTACGCCCGTCGGCCTGGTGTTTGGCATGTACGCGGCGCACCAGGGCGGACAATCCCTCCGCACGGTCATTTCCGCTCCTCCGGCCCGATATGATCGCGATGGAAAAACGGCGGCGTTCTGGGGCTTGCAGGGCTCCGCTTCTTTGCGCGGAAAGGACCTGGTCCTTACCGTCGTGAATCCCCATGTCAGCGAGCCACGCGAAACCGCCATCGATCTTAAAGGTGCGCGGGTGGCTTCTGCCTCGGCTACTACGTTGAGCAGTACCGACATCCATGCCCACAACACGTTTGCGGAACCCGCCGCCCTTGTGCCCCAATCGGAGCCCCTGACGCTGAATGGGCCTGCCTTCACCTACGTTTTTCCGCCCGCCTCCGTCACCCGACTCTCGCTCTCTTTGGCCTAGGCGCTACGGAGACGTGACTCGCGATCCATGTTCTCCGAATCCTTCGTGTTCTCTGGTGCTCCTCTGAGTCTTCTCTTCGCCTCTCGCACCCGCTGCTGTATCCTCCCTCCAGATGGAGAGACCCATGACTTTCCACTTTGACAGCGTCTTCTATTACGTCTCCGACCTCGACCGCAGCATCGGCTTCTACCGTGAGATTTTCGGCTTTCCCTTGCTCTCGCGGGACGCCGTCGCCCGTTTTGATATAGATGGTGTGCTCTTCGAGCTCGCTCCTTTACCCGCCGGAGAGCTGCCGCCCCGCGGCGGAAACGCCCGCCTTTGCCTGTGCGTGGACAATGTCGAAGCCGCTTTGCAGGAATTGAAAGGAAAAGGTGTGGTCACCAGGGAAGCGCAGGAAAAATCCAACGGCGTCCTGGGCGCTCTGGAAGATCCCGACGGCAACGAGCTCTGCCTCTGGCAGTACAAACAGTAATTAGGTATCGGTAATTATCGTAGTAGTTGTCGTCCGAGCAGCGCATCAGGTGCGCCTGCGCCCCCCCGCGCATTCGACTGCCTACAACATGCGGCATTATCTTATAGATCCTTATATGTTATGTAAGATATCGCCGGTGCTCCGGAATCTACTTTCCCCTTCTGGTACTCTCCTATCCTCTTTCTTTACGCACTGTTTTCCGCCCCGGTACTCCGGGCAAATAAAAAAGGCCCCCAAAAGCTATCGGGGGGCCTTTCGAATGGTCTCTTGGCCGATTACCGGCGGCGCTTTTTTCCGCCCTTCTTTGCCGCCTTTTTCGGCTTTGCCTTGGCCTTTTTCGCCGCCTTCTTCGCGGGTTTCTTGGCGGCCTTCTTCTTGGCAGGTTTTTTGGCCGCTTTGGGTGCCGGTTTCTTGGGCGCTGCCTTGGGTGCCGGACGCGCCGGCTCTTCCCCTTCGGCCTCTTCCGCGGGCTCCTCTTCCACGGAAAGAACGTCTTCCTCTTCTTCGATTATGGTTTCGCCGCCCAGTTCCTCGTCTTCCTCCAGGCGCGACAGCTCATCATCATCTTCGAACTGATCCTTCTCGAAATCCATGCTCTCCTCCCCTGCGGGCTCTTGCGAAGCCGTAATCCTTCTCATCGATTCGTTCTTACCTGCCGTAGCCGGAGACGACCGCGCTCCGTCCTTGCGCTTTGTTATCCCACTCCATCGTGCTTGTCAAGCGCTCTGCTCACTACTCGTTGTTGCCCGCCAAAACGGCCTATTTTTCCCTAATTCTTCGTTTCCCCCGTGCTTGGGGCCGGCTTCTTCTTTGGAGTCTGCTTGGAGGTCGTATGATGCACCGTCCGGGTCTCTGGGCCACCCCCCACGGTGTAAATCCGCAATACCATTCCCCGGCTCACGTGGCCGGATTTCAACCCGTTCCACTTCTTCACCTGTTCAGAGGTGACACTGAACTGGTCGGCGATCCCTCCGAGCGTGTCCCCCTTTCGCACCCGGTAGCGCACCAGCCGCGGCTTGCTCTCCGAAAGGGGCTGCGCCGCCGGGATGATCAGCTTCTCCCCGGCCTGCAGTTCCGATCCCCGTTCCAGCCCGTTGGCCTCGGCAATCGCCGTCGGCGTCACGCGGTACACCTTCGCAATCGACGTCAGCGTCTCCCCCGCCTCTACCCTGTGCCGTCTCCAACTGACCCACTTGTCCGGCGGAATATCCGCAATCTCCGCCGAGAACTTTTCAGACGTGCCCACCGGCAGGTGCAGCACGAACTCCGCGTCGTCCGGCGTAATCATGCGTAACAGCGAGGGGTTCAGCGTCCGCAGCGAATCCACGTCCACATCAATCGTCTCCGCCACCAGCCGAAGGTCGATCGCCCGCCCCGGCTTCACGGTGTCGGTCGGCACCGGGTCCTCGGGGTCCGCGGAAATTCCATAGTGCGCCGCGTCCTTGGCAATCAGCGTCAGGGCCAGAATAATCGGCACATAATTCTTGGTCTCCTTGGGCAACACGTTCCTCTTGTAAAGCTCCCAGAAGTCCGCGTAGCCTGTACGCTCGATTCCTTTCTGCACGTTCCCTGGCCCGCAGTTATATGCCGCCATCGCCAGGTACCAATCACCGTACAGCCCGTACAGATCGCGGAGATGCTGAGCTGCCGCCCGCGTGGCCTTCTCAGGATCCAGCCGCTCGTCCACCCACCAGCTCCGCTTTAGCCCGTACTCGTTCCCGCGCCACTGCACGAATTGCCAGATCCCCCGCGCGCCCGCCCGCGAAAGCGCCAGCGGCTGAAACGCGCTTTCTGCCTGCGCCAGATAAATCAGGTCCTGCGGCACGCCCTCTTCCTTCAAAATCCGCGAGATCATCTCCTGATACTTCCCCTTGCGCCGCAGCCCGTTCTCCACGATGGCTTTGCCCCTCGGCGTCTGGAAGAAGTTCAGGTAAGATACCACCACGTCATTCACCGTCAGCGGCAGGTCGTGAGACACGTTCTTCGCCACGTCCTCCGCCCGCTCTTTCAGCTTCGGGTCCACCGGAAAGGTGATCTCCGCCACTTCGTCAATCGGCGCGGGCACTGCCGGCGCTTCCGTGAAGCCGTCCCCGGCGCGGAAAGCCTGCAATTCGTAGGTATAGACTTTGTCCGTCACCTGGTGGAACAGTTCCTGCAGTTGCGGATCACTGTTCGGGTCGTACCCGCTCTCGAGGATCCAGTCCACCGCGTCGTCAAAATCACGCCGCGCCGCAGCCAGATGCCCCGCGTTGTAATTCGCTTCGCCCGACGCGAATTTCGCCTTCACCTGTTCGATCAAGTAAGGAATTCCTCCCCGGACGGGGGGCATAAACGAGGGAAACTCTTCCGCCGACAATTTCTTCAGCGGCAAATCGCCGACTGCTGGACTCTGTGGCGGGTCCTGCGGCTTCACCGCGCCGAGCGCCGGCGCCTTCGCTTGCACGGGCTTTTTGCCGGCGTCCTCGCAGGCGCACAGCCACGCCACCGCCAGAAGGCCGCACCCGGCTCCCGCCACTGCTCTGCGCTTTGTTCTTTGGCGCATCTTCTAATGGTATGAATCCCTTCCCGCCACGGTCAATCTTTTACCGCTTCACGTTCCAAATCCCGCACTCCGGCGTCTTGGTATAAGGGTAGAGAATAGACAAGGATCGGAAAGCAGCGATCCGATGTCAGGAAACCGCTCCTGCTTGAACTCTACCTTACCTCCGTGCCCTCCGTGGTAAGGCCTTCGCTTTCTCTTTTCCCTTTTCTATTTTCGAATTTTGCTTCAAATCCCGTCTTTCTCTTCCTCTCGCTCATCGCCACTGCCTTCTGCCCGTACCCAACTCAACACGCCACCAATCACCTACCTCTCCGCCCCAAGCCCCCTCTGTTATTCTCGCAACAGATTCTTACTTATCTAGGAGAGGAACTCCCTAATGAAACTCTGGTTACACCTGGCCGTGGCGCTCGTTGTCCCGCTGTCCGCCCACGCCCAGGCTCGCAAGCCCTGTGAAGACCTCAAATCCGAAATCGCAAAGAAAATGGACGCGCAAGGCGTAGCGTCCTACACCCTCGACATCGTGGATAAGGGCAAGGATACAGACGGCAAGGTCGTCGGCACTTGCGACGGCAATACCAAGAAAATCGTTTACCGCCGCGGCACCACACCAGCTGCGCCCGCTGACACGGCCAAGCCTTCAGCCTCTCAGTGAAACTGGAGTTCGAGCGCGTAAATCTCCTGAATACTTCGATCGCGGATCATCACCGGCGCATCCTCCGGCGTCAGCCCGATCCATCCGGCCAGAATGTCCACCACCTGCGGG
>Ga0187772_10000243_pt1 | contig 23550 bp, 22 predicted proteins | sample 0116_SJ02_MP15_2_FD_133137 | JGI IMG/M metagenome (GOLD analysis project Ga0187772, IMG submission 133137) | Tropical peat soil microbial communities from peatlands in Department of Meta, Colombia - 0116_SJ02_MP15_20_MG | ecosystem: Environmental > Terrestrial > Soil > Wetlands > Peat | place... | reverse complement strand
CACACGAAAAATCCGTTGCCCTCGGCATGCGAGACACACGCAACGTCGTCCAGCGCGCCAACCTCTGTCTCGAATGTCATCTGGGGACCAAAGAAAAATTCGTGGACCACGAAATGATCGCCGCCGGCCATCCCGATCTTTATTTCGAACTCGATTCGTTTTCCGCGGTCATGCCGCGTCACTGGAAAGTGCCACGCGAATCCGTTCCCGGCAAACCCGTCGAAGATCCTGCCTGGGCTGGGGTTCGCGATTGGGCGACCGGGTCAGCCGCGCAGTTGCGCGCTTCCATGGAGCGCCTCGCCTGGCGAGCCAACAACCAGCGCGCCGACAAAAAAGATGTCTGGCCCGAATACGCCGAGCTTTCCTGCTTCGCCTGCCACCATTCGCTCGGACCGGCAAAAGATAGTTGGCGCCAGGAGCACGGCTACGAGGGCCGCCGCCCCGGCGATCCGCCCTGGAACGCATCGCGCTACGCGGTCTTCCGCCACTTCGCCAAGCAGATCGATTCTGCCTCCGCCCAGGAACTCGATCGCCAGATGCTGATTGTTTCCACGGAGATGAGCAAACTCAATCCCGATCGCACCGTGGTCGCCAACGCCGCCCTCGCCGCCGCGCCTCTCGCCCAGCAGATCGCCGGTCGTCTCGCCACCATGCAGTACGATCAGGCCATCACCCTCCGTATGCTCCAGCGCATCACCGACGACGCCGAAAACATCGCCATCTCCGACGAACGCGCTGCCGAGCAGGCCGCCATGGCCCTCGACTCGCTCTATATCGCCTACGGCAAAGACACAAAGCCTTCGAAGGACGCGGAAATCCGCGCCTCCATCAACGCCCTCTTCCAGCAACTCGAAAATCCTTCGGCCTACAACGCCGACCAGTTCGCTTCCGCCCTCCGCCGCCTCCGTCCCCTCTTCCACTGAGCATTCGCTCCTGAGCCCTTGCAACCGCCTGCGGAAGCAGTTAGTCCGCTCTTGGTTTCTCTCTTCACTCTTCCCTGTAGCGCTGGCCTTTATGCCAGCATCTGCTAGCGCGCGGGCGCGATTGTCTTTCCCCGCATCAACCCTCGCACAATCACAACCACGGCAATCGCGGCTAGCGCAACCGTGACAATCAGCCATTGATGGTACGGCTCATAGAAATACTTCAATAGATTTGCATTCCCGATGGTGAACAGTTCCCAGAACAACCCTATGCTTTCTAAATTCGATAGCTCGCCAGTCCGATATTGGGCAAAAATCGCTGCGAACGGACGAAAACTCCACAAGAAAACCACACTGGACATCAGAAACAACGCCGGCCCATAATTCGCCACGCCGCAGGCGATCCGTCTCCCCATTCCTGACCCTTTCCACCGAAAGGCCGTCCCTACCTCCAGGGCCAACAAGCTGAGCACAACCGTCACGGCAAACAAGATCGACAAAAACGCAGAAAGTTGCACCACCAGCGCCTTGCGCCGAACGGCACTCATGACATCGGAACGCCATCCCATGTAGGAATGCACTCGTCCATCCGAGCTTGCCTCCACCTCCTTCAGTTGGACCTCCGTTTCTGTTGCCTCGTGCGTTCGACCCTCCGCGCGATAGAGCTTCTTGAATCCTTCCAAGCCACGCTTGGTCAATCCAAGTCCAACAATCTGCACAAAAGGCGTAGGGTCAGCGCCTAACATTCGCGTTCCCAACTCCGTGACTTCGCTTAGCATGGCTTTCGCGTCGTCCACCTTGCCCGCCGAGCCCGTTTGCAAGGCTTGCTCGACCCGCAAGTCAGCATACGTCTGAACCTGGAGCGCATCGGGAATACTGCGCACCCATAAGCCGATCGCCACCAGCCCTGGCGACAGACTTGGGTTTCTCTTCCATCCCTCGCGGACCAGTTCTTCATGGCGCCTGTAATAACCGTCGTACTTCGGTGCGCCAAACGCCGTCTCCATCTCCTTCATCCACTCTTTATCGCTTCCCAGCGTTTCGCCGGGCGCTTCGGGCGTCCAGGCGGCCTTGGCAATGGCCTTTCGCAATCGAGGCTCACCTTCCGCGAAAGCGCTCATCAGGTAGACAAACGCATTATCGGGATCGGATTTCTGCACGAGCTTCGACCGTTCCGTGCTCCTTGAGGAGTCCTCTATGTCGCCGCCGTAGTATCGGCTGACATAAATCCATGCCAGGCTTGAATCCAGAGCTACGGCGCGATCTGCGAATTGGATTGCCCGATTGGGATTGGGATAAGTGAGCGCCACAAACGCAAGCCCGCGCGCATCTTTTTCCTTTTCGGCTTTCTCGGCGATCTTTTCCAAATCCCGGCGGTCTCCCGCAGAAGGGTGAAATCCTCTCCAACTCGCAGCCACCGTGTTTCTCGCCTCGCGTCCGACCGGCAGAAGTAACAACGCCACTGCCCCCAGCAGAATCACCCCTGTCGCCAGCCGCGAGTGCTTTGGGAATTGTGGACCTTTGCCGTCGGACGAAATCGGCGCGCGGGAGAAACCTCTCCCGGCCGGCAATCTCATCCAATCGAAAAAATGGGAAAGCAAAGCGCGGAAGAAAAGCACGATTCCTCCCGCCGCCCAGCTCAACGCTGCACCCGGCTCGGAAATCTCTCCCATTTCTGCCAGCAGCGCTTGTCCCCATCGCCGCGAACTCTCCGGCCAATAACGCACGGCAAAATCCACCGAACTCACAGCCATCCGCGTCAGCATGGAATTCTGAGGAGTGCTCATCGTTACACCTTGCTATGTGCCGGCTTCCAGAACTTGCTCTCTCGAGCGGCCCCAAGCTCTTCCCGCGCCCACTCCCGGCCATAGCCGCTCAGTCGATAAAAATGTCGCGGCGGCCGGCCCGAGACGGGCACATCCTCCCAGCGCGTTTCCAACCACCCGGACTTTTCCAGCCGCATCAAGATGGGGTACAACGTCCCCGAGGCCAACCCCGTCTGCTGGCTCAGCGCGTAACCGTGATGCCATTGCGCGGGATGCACCAGAAGCGCTTCCAGCAACGCCAGGGTCTGTCGCGAAATACGTAGCCGAACTCCCATACCATAACTCTACATAGATAGAGATAGATTGTCAATCCCCTTTCTCGGTTACACTTATCTGTTACGACCCATGAACGCCGCCGAAAACTGGATCTGTTCCTCCTCCCTGTGGCGCTGGTTTACCACTCGCCAGTTGCTCCCTTGGGTTCTCTCCGGCATAAGCCTTGGCGACCACCTTCTCGAGATTGGAGCTGGTTACGGCGCCGCTACCGCTCATCTGAACACGCAAGTTCCTCGTGTCACCTCTCTCGAGTACAATCACAACTCGGTTCGCAAATGGAAGTCGTCAAATAACGGAACAGCCCCCGTGGTGTGCGGAGACGCATCGAACCTGCCCTTTGCCGCGAGAACTTTCACTTCCGCTCTGGCCATCCTCGTTCTGCATCACTTGAAATCCATCGAGCTTCAAGATCAGATGTTCGCGGAAGCCTTCCGAGTCCTCCGCCCAGGCGGTGTCTTCATGGCCTTCGAAATCACGGATAGCTGGCTTTATCGCTTAGGCCACATCCGCAGCACATTCACACCCGTAGCGCCCAGCTCCGTCTCTCCCCGCCTTATTGCTGCTGGATTTTCAGGAATTTCCCTGTACGTCCGCCGTGGAGCCTTCCGCATCACCGCCCTCCGCCCTGCCTGAACTTTGGCGTGTGGCGCCTTGCCTGTCCTGAGCCTCGAAGGGCCGCCGCTCAGGCGTTTTCAACTCATCCAAAAAAGTCCGCGCAAGAAGCTCCTCACCGTCCGCTCATCACCGCGCTCAACTCGCTCCGCGTTTGAATCACACGCAGAATCGCGTCGCGTGTCACCATTCCGATTATGTGCGCTGCCCCATCCTCGCCGTGCCGTACCACCGGCATCTGATTCACGTCCGCTCCCATCAGCCGCTCCAGCAGCCTCTGCAGCGGTTCCTCTGGTGACGCCCACAGAATCTTATCCCGCGGCACCATCACCGCCTGGACCGAATTTATCGACCACTCATCGCGCGGCACGCGGTTTAGCGCCGCCACGTTCATCAATCCCACCAGCCGGTCGTCCATAGTTACGATGTGAATCCGCCGGCCCGTGCGCAGAACCTCGCTGCTGTACTCCTCCAGACTAAGGTTCCCGGGAATGGTTGGCACTTCATGGCTCATCACATCCGCGGCGCACAATCCCGTCAGGGTCTCGCGGATCGTCAGCTGGCTCATGCTGGCTTGCGCCGCGCTCAGCAAAAACCATCCGATAAACGCCAGCCAGATCCCTCCCCACCTCCCAATGTATTCAACCACGGCGCCGCCCTGGCCTCCGGCGAACGCAGAGAAGATCCCGAGCCCAATCATCACGTAGGCGATCAATTTGCCGCTCATCGCGGCCATCCGCGTCGACCGCGCAAAATCCTTCGTGATTCCCCAAACAATCGCTCGAAACACGCGCCCGCCGTCCAGCGGAAATCCCGGCAGCAGATTAAATCCCGCCAGCATCCCGTTCGATAGCGCCAACGGTTTCACCACGGCTCCAAGCATTTCGTATCCCGGAAACCCCACCGCAAGCCCGTAGAACACAGCCGCCAAAAACCCGCTCGCCAGGGGCCCGGCAATCGCAATATTAAACTCCTGAATCGCCTTGCTCGGTTCGCGCCCGATCCGCGCCAGACCCCCAAACAGGAATAGGGTGATCGAAAGCACTTTAATCTTGTAGTGCTGCGCCACCACGCTGTGCGCCAGCTCGTGGAACACTACGGACGCAAAGAACAACAGGCTCGTCACAATTCCCACCCCCCAATGCTCGGCCAACGTCCACTGGGAAAACTCCTGTGTGAATTGCAATGCCAGAGAAACCGTGATCAGTCCGAAGATCAGGATCCAACTGAAGTCCAGATAAATAGGAATTCCCAGGATTCGTCCGATTCGAATCCCTTGCGTTTGGGACATGAAAGTCGACCCTCTCCTCTTGTTCCGTTTCTTAGACTACCGCCGAACCCCCCAACCTCAAAGCCCACCCATTCATTCCTGTTCTTAATCCTCGTGCCTTTATAATGGCGGGTCTCTCCTAGCATAGGCTTCGATACATCTTGTCCGCGTGCAAGACCGTCATAGCGAAGTGACGAATCTCTCTTCTGCGAAACTGTGAACCTGTAAACGAACGACCGGGAACTTCTTTGGTCCCCCCTCCAAAACGGAAAGCTGTAAACTGTCAACTGCGAACTGCCTGTGTAGTGGCCGTTTCTCAGACCGGCGCTTTTTCTTGGGTTTTCTAACTCTGGGTTGAGCACCCCCAAACGCGTCCCACCAAACACGCCGTGTCTCTCGTCCCACAAATCTCTGTCACAAGTAAAGCATAACCTATTTAGTTTCAATGCCGTAGAACTGGCCACCCACCTGCCATTCCTCCCCGCGAAGGTCAACAAGGTCAGCAGGGAGAACAAGAATGAACCGGCCAGCCAGCCCCAAGTCAAGCAATACGAAGTTCGCGACAGTACCTCTTCTTTTCGCCGCTCTCACCCTCAGTGCCAATAGCGTCTTCGCCCAGGCTCCCTCCCAGCCTGGCCCTCGCCCTGCGCGCCGCATCGTTGTCAGCATTCCCGACCGCAAGCTCGCCCTCCTGGAAGGCGGTCGAGTGATCAAGACGTACGACGTCTCGGTTGGCGCCCCCGTCAGCCCCAGCCCTTCGGGCGAATACCAGATCGTGCGGCGCCTGGAAAATCCCACCTATTACAAGCCCGGCGTCGTCATCGGCCCCGGAGCCAACAATCCCCTCGGCCCGCGTTGGATCGGCCTGAATATCAAGGGTTTCGGGATCCATGGCACCAATCGCCCGGACTCCATCGGCAAGAACGCTTCCCATGGCTGCATCCGCCTGCGCAACAGCGACGTGGAAGACCTCTTCGCCCGCGTCCAGGTTGGCGACCACGTTTCCCTCGTTGCCGAACGCTCCGACGAGACCGCACGTCTCTTCGGCCCAGCCCCCAGCTTCGCCGAAGCTCACGAGACTCTGCAGGCGCGGAACGAAACTCCTGCTGCGCACGAAGTCGAACAGCAGGGCAATCGCTAGCCCAGTTTCGCAGTCCACTCAAGGAGAACAGGCATGGACACATTCTTCGGATTCGCCGCGGTAGTGATAACCACAATCGTCGCCCTCTTTTCCGCACTCGCTCTGCAAGCTCTTTTGTTGCGCGGAGTCTTTGCCCTGATGCAGCCGGCCACGGCCGATCGCCGGCCCGTTCGTCCGTCACTGGTCGTCGGCACGCAGTTGGCGGCGCGGGCCTTTGGCCACGGGCGGGTGTAGCGGCCGGATTTAGGCCGGCCAGCGCGACCCCTGCGAGTGCCACAAATCTCGCAGGCGGATTTCCCGGTTCTTGTATGCCGCATTGAAGTGGCAGCCCGCCGGGAATGTAGTGGCCGATCTTTAGACCGGCCAAGGAGAGAAAGGAAGTCACCATGCTTGCTTTAAAGCTGTTGCTCATGATCCTCGGCGCCGGGCTGTTCACCGGCGCCGCGGCTGTAGTCGCCTACGATGTCTATGTTGCAGCTCGCCTGCGCTGGCTCTTGGAGCAATCCGCAGCGCCTTCCGGGGAGGGAACCGCGGCCATCCAGCCGCGCCCTTTCGGCCCGGTGCGATGGATTCTCGCGCGCAATCTGGCGCTCGCGGGAATTCTCCCGGTGCTGTTCTCCCTCAGCATCACGGTAGTTCCCGACGGCTTCGCCGGTATCCGCGTCAGCCAGCTCTTCGGCGTCCGCCCCGTTACCTTATATCCCGGCGTCCATCTACAAACTCCGCTGATCGATAACATCGTTCTATACGACACGCGAGAACAGGTCTACTCGACTGCCGCCAACGCCTCTGCAAAACCTGCTGCGGAAGTCCTTACCGTCCAGGCCCGCGAAGGTCTCAACCTGGGCCTTGCCGTCACGGTTCGCTACCGTCTTGACCCTTCGCGCCTCGCGGCTATCCACCAGAATCTCCCGCAGCCCGTGAACGAACAGGTTGTCGGACCCGTTGTTTCTTCCATCTATCGCCAACTCGCACCGAATTATGTCACCCGCGAAATCTTCGCCGTGAAACGCGAGGAATTGCGTAGCCAGGCGGCGGAAGCCATCAAGGCACGCCTTGCCAGCGACGGCATTCTTGTCCGCGAAGTGCTCCTTCGCGACATCCAGCTTCCCGCGGATTACGCCAAGGGCCTCGAAGGCCTGCTCTTGAAAGAGCAGGAGAACGAACGCCTCGGTACCGAGCAGGAAATCAAGGAAAAGGAAGTGAAGATTGCTGAACTCGAGGCCGACGCTCAGAAAGCCCGCGAAGTGAAACAGGCCGAAGCCCAAGCACAAGTCCGCGTCCTGCAAGCCAAGGCCGAGTCGGACGCCATGCAGTACACGCTGCCCCTGAAGCAGAAGCAGATTGAACAGACCAAACTCGAAGCCGAAGCACGCAAGGAAGCCACTCTCCAGAATGCTGAAGCTGCCGCTCAGGCCAAAATTATCGACAGCAAAGCCGAAGTCGAGCGCCAGAAGAATCTCTCGGATGCGGAAGCCAATCGCATCCGCGTCACTGCCGCCGCCGATGCCGAACGCATGAAGTACGAAGCCACCGTCCTCAAGCAGAATCCTCTGCTGATTCAGAAGATCATTGCCGAACGCCTCTCGGACAAGCTCCAGATCATGATGGTTCCGATGGACGGCAAGAATTTCTTTGCTGCGGACGTAATGCGCTCCGCCTTCCAGAACAACAACAGCAACAACTCGAACGGCAATGCCGCGCCGGATGCTTCCGACGATTCCGACGATCCAGCGCCCACACCCACAACCGCCTCCCAGCAAAGGCAGAACCGCAGGCCGTAAGCAGTTTTCCGGGGGAAGCGGCTAGTGCCGTTCCAATCATTCGCACAGGAGGCGCAGATGGCTCACAACTCGAATCACCGCGACTTACCAGTGCAGAAAGCTGGGCAAGCCGTTCGAGCGGCACTACCTCTCCAGTCGACCCTCAGCCACAATATTCTCTGCACTCTTCGGTTTAGCGCTGTCTTCCACTTGTCCCGTAAGGATGGCAGCTCTCAGGACAACACCCGTTCCTGCGGCATCGACAAACCCCTGACACCGTCATTCCAAGCGGAGTCTGCGGAGCGAGGAATCTCTCTTCGTCAAATCAAGGCTACAGCCCCAGAGATCCTGAACGGTGGCGCGGTCCGCGTCGCTGGAGGAGAACTCCTGAGCAAGAAGACCAGCACCGCCGCGCGAGTCTCTTGCCGCGATCTTCTCCCCATCCAGCGCCGCGCTCCGCGCCATCCCCGCGCCTTTATAGGGCCCGCCTTCCGAGGCGGGCCGCTCTTCAAACGCAATTCTCAGGAGGACGCCATGAACACTACTCCGCAATTTCCCGGTCGAAGCTTCAAATCTGTTCTTCACGTCATCTTCCGCATCACCCTGAGCCTGCTCCTATGGACCCTCGGTGCCGCGGCCATGGACATCCATGGCACTCCGATTCCGCCAAAGGAGCATCGTGTCATCTTTAATTTCCCGATCGACCGTGCCAAAGCCGAGAACCTTCAGAGCTGGGTGAACGCCGGACACGATTCCTGGTGCCGCGACCCTCAATTCGTCGCCTCCGAAACTCTCCGCCGCATTTCTCCTGAACTGGGCGATTTCGAACCGGCCTCCCTCCCTCTCGAACTCGAACACAACACCAGAACAAAAGCGGTCTACGCATTTCACTCTCTGGACGGCCGCTCCACCTATCGCATCACCCTGCGCCGTTACCTTTACCTTCTGCCCGCGGCCGGTTCTCTTCACCGCGTCATCTGGATTCCCGAAAGCGCCGAATTCATCACGCGCGATGTCCGCGATTGACCCGGCTGCCACGACTTCCACTAAACAAACAACAAATAGTAACTCTCTCCTGACCAGCCGGGCGGCCCTGACCACGCCGTCCGGCATCTTTTTCCCGCCAGTGTTACCATGCCATTGGTTTGAGAGAATTGCTGCAGCGCTGTGCATTGGTCGTTCCGAACGGAGTCCCCGAAGTGAAGAATCCCTGTTTTCTTATCGTATCCATCACCATGTTTCTGGGCGCAACCGCATCCCCTGCCCACTCGGACACTCCTCCCAGTTGTGCCGACCTCCGCGCCGAGAAATCCCGAACCTACGGCTTCCGCGCCACCCAACTAAACGAAGCCCAACTCGACGCCAAATCGAGGGAACTCGACGCCTTCTGGAAGCAGGTCCAGGCCGCCGGACCCGAAGGTGTCTCGTGCATCCGCACTCTCCTCGCCGAAGAAAAGACCGACCACATCTTCCAGGTAGATGCCGCCACGATGCTCTTTCCCGCGGATCATTCCCCCGAAACGCAAATTCTTATCCGCGACGCCCTCGCCCAGGCCGACTTCCAGGAATCCGATCCCGCCAACTACCTCACTCTAGCTCTCGCCCTCGGTCAGGCTGGAGTCGATATTCGCCCGCTCGCTTCCAAGCTTCTCCCTTATCCCAACGCCGTCATTCACATCTCGGAACACGACCTCGACCTCGATTCGGACACCGCCGCCCTTTTCTTGTACGGCACGATGGAGCCTTCGCAAGCCAGCGCTGCTCTCATCGCCTTGCTCGATGATCCTCAGCCCTTCGTCCGCGGCGCTGCTGCGCATCTCCTTGCCGAACAGATGACCGACGAAAGCTTCCGCGCGCTCAGCAAGTGGGACGGTGTTTCTAAAATCGAGGAGGAGTTTCGACGCAACGACATTCAAGCCATCCTGAAATACCAGCCGCAAAATCCCGCCGATTACGCCAGTCCCAAATTCACACGCGAGCAGGTCCTGCAGACTATCGCCTCGCTGCCCCACACCCAAAAGGAGTTCGACGAAGTCATGGCCACCAAAGGTGCCGCCTTCGATAAGGAAATGCGCGAGAGAAAACTCACCCAGCAGCAGCTCGCCCAGGCCGTCGCGGACAGCCTCCCCATCTACGGTGTCGCCGATCACACCGCGTTCCAAGTCAGCGCCATCGCTGCGCTTCAGCCGTGCGATTTCGCAACCATCTGCGAAGCCCGCCGTAAATCGCTTTACAACGTGTCCGACGAAAGCCTCTCCGAATATCTCGCCTACACACAGATCATGATCGGCATGCTCAATCACCTCGACCTCTTCAAGCAATACCGCCAGCACTGACCCAACACCTCATCCCGGCTTATCATCCCGTGCTATCATCACTCTTAGAACGCCGTGCGATCCTCTGTTGCCCGTCTCCTGTTTCGTGGCCTTGCGCTTCTGCTTTTTCTTTTCTTCATCCTCCCAGTGAATTCTTTTTCTGCCGACACTCCCTCCCTCGATGATGCCGTCCATCAACTCGCCGACCGTGTCTCCACCATTCCCAATCTCCCTGGCCTTCTTCGTCTGCAATTCTTTCAGGACGCCAGTTTCGCCTCAAACACTGGCAAGTCCTGGCAAGATACCTTTCGCAAGGAAATCGAGGCACATCACATCATCCTCACCGACGATCCCGCCGCCGCTCTTCTCCGCATCGGTCTCGCCGAAACCCCCACACAACTCGTTCTATCCGCCAGCATCACCATTTCTGAAAAAGACGAAGTCCGTTTCCTCACACTCCCGCGCACAGCATTTCATGCCGCAAATCTGCCGGTCGCGCCGGTTCGCATTGAACGCCAGCTTGTCTACCAGAGTTTTGACCGCATCCTCGATGCCTCCTCTCTTGGGAATGGCGCCGAAGGTGGCATGGCCCTGCTCACGCTCCACAACGCCGAACTCTCCGTTCTTCGTATCGATTCCTCCGGCCAGCTCACGCAGACCATTCCCCTCGTCTCCGCAAATTCCCCGCCTTCGCGCGATCCGCGCGGCGAACTCACAATTCGTGCCGGCGACGGCACCGTGCTCCTTCCATCCCAAAATTGCGACTTCAGCTGGACGAATCCCGCCGATGCAAAATGTCGCTCCGCCAAGCCAACCTGGCGTGCCGCGACAATGCTGACTCCTTCTTGCGATGCTGGCGGATGGAAACTTTTCTCCGATGGATCCGACTGGGCTACACCCGATGTTCTTCAAGTCGTCCCCGACGGCTCATTACGCGAAGGAAGTGCGGCTCTGCTCAGTGATTTCCCCGGTCCTATTCTGAGCACCAATGGCCAGCAAAATCCCGCCAACGCACTGATCGTCACCAGGAATCTTCGAACAGGGGACTATGAGGTCTACAAAATCACTCTCGCCTGCGGCAATTAGTTCTTCGAATGTTGCGGCGGGTCTTCAGCCAGTCCTGACGCAGGAAGAGTCCCACGCTCTTTCTCCTGTTGTTCCCAACTCCGTCATTCCGAACGGAGTCCGCGGAGTGAGGAATCTCTCTTGGGATTTTCAACGGGGAAAGCTTCTCTGTCTCTGTTTCCTTCTCCTCTTGCCCCGGTTCCTCCTCGCCGCCAAGCATCCCAAATACGGCGGCACCCTTCGCATCGAGCTCCAAACCGCCAAAATCTCCCTCGACCCGCGCGAATGGAAACCCGGCTCCATCTCCACCGCTGAAAACGCCAGGCTCGCCGCCCTCGTCTACGACCGTCTCCTCACCCTCGACGACTACGGCCGCTTCCAACCCGCTCTCGCAACCGAGTGGTCCCACGACGCCCCACTCAAAGCCTGGCAATTCAAACTTCGTCCTAGCGTAAGGTTTTCCGATGGCGCTCTCCTCACTGCCAAAGACGTGGCCGCCGCCCTGCAGCCTCTTCTTCGAGCAGGCTTGCAAATCAGCTCCGCCGAAAACTCTGTCGTCATTCACTCCTCTCATCCTGTTCCCGATCTTCTCGAACAACTCGCCTCCGGCCATTACTTTATCTATCGCTCGCAACCAGACGGCACTCTCGCGGGCACCGGCCCCTTCATCCTTGTCGAAAATGTGCCAGCCTCTCCCGCAGAAGGGAATCCCTCCGTCCTCAAACCCGCTCGCCTGAAATTTCGCTCCAACGACGACGCCTGGGCCGGCCGTCCCTTTGTTGATTCCATTGAAGTCGTCCTCGGCGATCCTGCCCTCCGCCAAATCCTCAATCTTCAGATCGGCCGCGCGGACATCATCGACATCCCTCCCGACCTTGTCCGCAAAGCCCGCCAGGACAATCTCCGCGTCTGGAGTTCGCCTCCCTGCACTCTCCTCGCTCTTCGCTTCGACGATGCCCAGTCCGCCGCTTCCGACGCCCGCCTCCGCCAAGCGGTCGACCTTGCCCTCGACCGGGACACCATGGCCAACGTGTTGCTTCAAAGGCAAGCCCTGCCCGCAACGGCCCTTTTGCCGCAGTGGCTCTCAGGATATGCTTTTCTCCTTGGTACCCCAATGAACCTGGAACGCGCCAAGCAGATTCGCTCCGACCTCCCCGCCAACATCGCAGGCGGCACGGATCCGCTTCGCTTGCGCGTTGATGCCGTCGGCGACCTCATGAAGTTGCTCGGCGAACGTGTTGCCGTGAATGCCCGCCAGGCCAACATTTCCATTCAAGTCGTCCCGCATTCCACCCCTTCAACCGCAGGCGTCAATACTCCTGCGCCCACGGTCGGCCTCCATCTCTTCACCTGGCGCTACGATTCACTCTCCCCGCGCGCCGAACTGCTCGACTTCGCACGCTACCTTCATTCGGAATCTAGCTCCGAGTCGCTTCCGGACACTTCTGATCCGGAAAAACTCTACGCCGAAGAACGCCGCCTCCTCGACGGCCGCCAAGTCCTGCCCTTGCTCCTTTTGCCCGATTATGTCGGCATTGCGCCCGGCGTTCGCAATTGGTCCGTCTCTCCGTCGGGCGAATGGCGGCTCGCCGATGTCTGGCTCGATTCGGGAGAACCTTCGGCGTCCACTGCGGAATCGCCACAAAGCCGGAATGCGGCAGCGGGAGTCTATCCATGAGTTTTCGCAACAAAATCTTTCTTATATTTCTCGCTACCGTTCTGGCCTCGGTCTCCCTCGTCGCCTACGGCGTCACGCACTACACGGAAAGCGCCTTCGAACAGGAAGATGCCCAGCGCACGGAAGCCCTTGTCGCTCAGTTCAAAAAAGAATTTGACCAGCGCGGTGAAATGGTCGTTCAGCAGGTGGAAAACATCACCAATGCCGACGTCACCGTGCGGATGGTCCTTGATCTCGCGCGTCCCAATGCCGACTCCTCTCTCTATCTCCATGACGCCAACGGGGCTGCACAAACCCACAACCTCGATTTCGTCGAATTTGTGAACTCCGATGGCGCGCTGATTTCTTCCGCGCAGTATCCCGCCCGCGTCGGTTACAAGAATGACTGGGTCACCGCGAGCAAAAACTGGGACGGCACGCCTGCCTTCCTGAAACGCGAAGAATTGCCGGATGGCGTCGCCCTTTCCCTTACTGCCGTTCGCACCCAAACGGTTGGCGACAAAGTGGTCTACGTCATCGGTGGCCGCCGCCTCGACCAGAATTTCCTTGCTTCTCTCGTTCTTCCCACCGGGATGCGTGCGCTCCTCTACCGCAATCTCGACCAAGGATTTGTTGCCAGCGCCCTCACCGATGCCAACGGCCCCGTTCTGCAAGCCGACCAATTTCAACCGCTCATCGAACAGGTGCAGAAGCAGTCCACGCCGGAAATGCTCGTCAGAACGATTCAGTGGACCACCGATCCGGCAAGTGCGGAGACGTTTCACGCTCGCCCCCTCACCGGACGCCACAACGAACTTCTCGGCGTCCTTCTTCTCGGCAGCCCGCAGCGTGAACTCGTTCTTCTCCGCCGCCAGATCCTGAAAACCGCCGCTGTCGTTGCCCTCGCTGCTATCTTTATCGGCCTTCTTCTCGCTTGGTGGGTATCGAAGCGGATCACTCGTCCTGTCGAAGAACTCGCCAATGGTGCGCGCGATGTCGCTTCCGGCCGCTGGGACACGCACATCGACGTGCAGGGCAAAGATGAAATCGGCGAACTCGCCGCCGCTTTCAATCACATGACCAACACCCTTGCCGCGCAAAAGGAAAAGCTCGTTCAGACCGAGCGCGTCGCCGCCTGGCGCGAACTTGCCCGCCGCCTAGCCCATGAGCTCCGCAATCCGCTTTTTCCCATGCAGATCACTCTCGAAAATCTGCAGCGGGCCCGTAACCTGGGCCCCTCGCAATTCAATGAAGTGTTTGCCGAAGGTACCGCTACGCTCAAAGCCGAACTCGCCAACCTCAACAGCATCGTTGGCCGCTTCAGCGATTTCTCGAAAATGCCCGCGCCGCAATTCACTCGCGTCAACGTGAATGAAACGCTTCGTAACGCGGTCCGTCTCTTCGAACCACAATTCAACGCCGTCGGTAAACCCGCTATTACGACTGAATATTTCCTCACGGAGTCACTGCCTGAAATCGATGCCGATCCCGATCTTCTCCACCGCGCCTTCCAGAATCTCGTCCTCAACGCCCTGGACGCCATGCCTGCCGGCGGCACCCTCACCCTCCGCACTTCCGACCGCGACGACACGGTCCGCATCGAAGTTAGCGACACCGGCAAGGGATTGACCCCTGAAGAGTGCTCCCGCCTCTTCACGCCGTACTACACCACAAAGCAACTTGGGACCGGTCTCGGTCTCGCCATCGTTCAGTCCGTGATCAGCGATCATCACGGCACCATCTCCGTCTCGAGTGAAGAAGGCCGCGGTGCCACGTTCCGCATCGATCTCCCCCAGCGTCAGCAAAAAGCTCTGGTCAAGCCCAAACCAGAAACTCCCACCGCTGTCCCCGAAACCGACCGCGCCCCCGCAGCCACCGACTAGCATTTGCCTGTGCTCTTCGTTTTTGCTCTTCCCTGTGGCGTCGGCTTTGACTCGCCCCGTAGGGATGCCAGCCTCACAAACCTCTCTCGGCGTAGATTCTGAAGCGTTGTTCTTTTGCTGTCGCTCCCTTCGCGCAAACATTTTGACTCTCCCTCTTGGGTTATCCTTGCTTTGGGCCGATCTTTCCATCGGCCCGAGGACCCCGTGCCGCGCAAAGCCCATCTCCTTCTCATCGACGACGATCCTAACACGCTCGCCTCTCTCTCCCGCGCCTTCCGCCTAGCTGGGCACGACGCCACTGTCTGCGACAACGCCAACCGTGCCATTGAACTCCTCCAATCCCAGCGCTTCGATCTCATCCTTTCCGACGTCGTCATGCCCGGAAAAACCGGCATGCAGCTCCTCGAGGAGCTGAAAAATTCCGGCCTGCAAACGCCCGTCGTCCTCGTCTCCGGCCAGGCCAACATCGAAATGGCCGTCAAAGCCACGCGCCTCGGCGCGCTCGACTTCCTCGAAAAGCCTCTCACCACGGACAAACTCCTCATCACCGTCGAAAACGCCCTCAAGCTCTCCCGTCTCGAGGACGAAAACCGCGAACTTCGCCACCGCCTCGGCAAACACGAGCTCGTGGGCTCTGGCCCGGCCATGACCAAACTCCGCGCACAAATCGAGAGGGTGGCTGCCAGCGAAACCCGCGTCTGTATCCTCGGTGAAACCGGCACAGGCAAAGAGCTCGTCGCCCGCGCCATCCACGAAAAATCTCCGCGACATGAGAACGACTTCATCACTCTCAATTGCGCTGCCGTGCCTGCCGAACTCATTGAATCGGAACTATTCGGTCATGAAAAAGGCTCTTTCACCGGCGCCGCCGCACGCCACACGGGCAAATTCGAACAGGCCGAAGGCGGCACGCTTTTCCTCGACGAAATCGGAGATATGCCGCTCGCCATGCAGGCCAAACTTCTTCGCGTTCTCGAGGAAGGAGAAGTCGAGCGCGTCGGCGGCGACAAGCCCATCAAGGTTAACGTCCGCGTCATCGTCGCCACCCACCGCAATCTCGAAGAACTCGTCAGGAAGAATGAATTTCGCGCCGACCTCTTTCATCGTGTCTACGTTTTTCCTCTTACGCTCCCGCCCCTTCGCGATCGCAACGAAGATTTTCCCGCTCTGGTCTCCCACTTCGCGGCACAGGTTGCCAAACAAAACGGCTGGAAAGAGAAACTCTTCTCCGAAAACGCCATTGCCGAACTGCGTCGTTACTCCTGGCCCGGAAACGTCCGCGAGCTTCGCAACATCGTTGAGCGACTCGTCCTTCTTTCCGCTGAGGACACTGTCACGGACGACGATGTACGCCAAGCGCTTCCCTCTCGCGAACTCTCCGCCAGCTCCCCATCGCCAGCGAATGTGGGAGCAGGGGGGCAGGGAACTCTCGAGCAACGCACCGAAGCCTTCGAACGCGAAGTCCTTCTCGCCGAAATTCGGCACCACAATTTCCACATGACCAACGTGGCCCGTGCCCTCGGCCTCGAGCGCTCCCACCTCTACAAGAAGTGCCAGCAGCTAGGCATCGACCTCCACTCCCTCCGCAAGCCAGAGTAAGAATTCCCCTCCTAACCCCTGACCCCTCAGCCTGATAGGGCCGTATCTACTTGAAATGTAAAAAGTTGTTCATGTGCGTCGATTTTCCTTGACAAATTACATATTGCTATATACAGTTTGCATATCGCAATATTGAGAAAGGGCTCCTCCCATGACTCTCGGCGACAAACTTCGCTCCCTTCGCGCCATCGAGGGCTCGCTCCGGGGACTCGGCCGACCCCTCACGCAATCCGAGGTCGTCACTGCCATGAAAAAGGAACTGGGCCGCGCGCTCAGTCAGGCCTATCTTTCCCAGATCGAAAATGGGGCGCGCCCCCACATGACCAACACTTCGCGCGAACTGCTGGCTCGTTTTTTCCGCGTTTATCCGGGATTCCTGGTCGACGATCCTCCGGGCTATTCCCGCGAACTACAATCGGAGCTCCGCATGACGGATGCGACCATCGATTCCTGGCTGTATGCAGGCGCCGACCAGTTCACGGGTGATGCCGAACTGGCCCGTGCCCTTCGCAACATCGCGCAAGTCACGGATTCACGCGGCGCCATTCTGCTTCTCGGCGAAATTCTTCGCACGCCCGGCTTGGCCGAGCGGCTCAGCGAAGTCTTGCAACCAAGTTCCATTAATAGTAGCGGTCATCCGCCACCGATTCCTCACAACTAACGCTGCTTTGTTTAGGTCCCCGCTTTTTACCGAGCGACGGGGTGTCGCTCCGAGAGGTGCCGTATGTCGTGGTCCGACGTGTATCTCTTCTGCTTCCTGTTTGGCTTTTCCTTGAGCGTTCTTTCGTTTCTTGCCGGGGCGGTTCATCTGCATCTGCCCTTCAAGATGCACCTGCCGTTCCATGTTCACCACCATGGTGGTGGGTTCGCGAGGGGAGGGATGAGAGGTGGTGCGAAAGGCGGCGCCCAACTGTCTTGGTTCAACACTTCCACCGTGCTTGCGTTTCTGGCTTGGTTCGGCGGCACGGGTTACATCCTGACCAAGCACACGCGCCTGGTCGCCATCACGTGCTTGTCTATCGCCATGCTCGTCGGTCTGCTCGGCGGCTGGGTCGTCTTCCGCTTCATGGTTCGCTTGCTGGCGAACGACGCGGCCCAGATGAACGAATGGGACTATCGCCACGAAGGTTCGGTCGGCACCGTAAGCATTTCGATCGCGCCAAACGCCACGGGCGAGATCATCTTCGAACAGCATGGCGTCCGTCGCAGCGCCGGAGCCCGTAGCGACGATGGCTCCGCCATCGAGAAAGGAGCCGAAGTTGTCATCAGCCGCTATGAAAAGGGAATCGCCTACGTAAAACGCTGGGACGAATTCACCAAAGCGTGACCGCAATAGCGGTGGCTTTTGTAGGGCCTGCTTTCTGAAGCGGGCCGTGAACAAGCAAGTTTTCAGGAACTGAAGCACGAAGCCAACAGTTCCAGGTCGGGTAAGAGGGAGGATCGTATGCAAGAGTTCTCGAGTGTTTGGGTCATCGCCGGTCTGGCGGTGCTTGCTGTCTTATTCATCATGGGCCTCATGGCCCGGATGTATCGCAAAGCGGGTCCCCACGAAGCCCTAATTGTCTACGGCTTCCGTGGCACCCGCATTATCAAGGGTGGCGGCACGATCATCTTTCCGATGGTAGAGCAGTGCAGGGAGCTCTCCCTCGAATTGATGTCCTTCGATGTTGCGCCGCAACAGAACCTGTATACCAACCAGGGCGTTGCCGTGAACATCGAAGCCGTCGCGCAACTCAAGGTGAAATCGGATCCCGTCTCGATCCGCACCGCCGCCGAACAGTTCCTCACGAAGCGGCCTGAGCAGCGTGAGGGCCTCATCCGCCTGGTCATGGAAGGCCATCTGCGCGGCATCATCGGCCAGCTCACCGTCGAGCAAATCGTTAAAGAACCCGAAATGGTCGGTGGCCGCATGCGCGCCACCTGTGCCGACGACATGAGCAAGATGGGACTCGAAGTCGTGAGCTTCACCATTAAGGAGGTTCGCGACAAGAACGAGTACATCACCAACATGGGCCGGCCGGACATCGCTCGCATCAAGCGCGACGCCGAAGTCGCCGCCGCCGAAGCCGATCGCGATATCGCCATCAAGCGCGCCGAAGCCAGCCGCGCTTCCGCCATTGCCAAGGCTCAGGCCGACCAAGAACGCGTTGCTGCGGAAACCGCTTCCATGGCCAAACAGGCCGAAGCGCAACGCGACCTCGACGTCAAGAAGGCCCAATTCCTTGAGACCAGCAAGAAGGCCCAGGCGCAGGCCGACAAGGCCTACGAAATCGAAACAAATCGCCAGCAGCAGGCGGTCATGCTCGAGCAGGTTCGTGTTCAGCAAGTCGAACGCGAAGCGCAGGTCAAGGTTCAGGACGCGGAGATCGCGCGCCGCGAACGCGAACTGATTGCCACCGTCCTCAAGCAGGCGGAAGTCGAGCGCCAGCGCATTGAGACGCTTGCCAACGCTGAACGTCAACGCCTCATGTCCGAAGCCGAAGGCCGCGCCGCTTCCATCCGTGCTCAGGGTGAAGCCGAAGCGGAGATCATCTTCAAGAAAGGCGAAGCTGAAGCCAAGGCCATGAACGTGAAGGCCGAGGCCTATCAGGAATACAACCAGGCTGCCGTGTTGGACAAACTCATCACCGGCTTGCCGGATGTTGTCCGCGCGCTCAGCGAGCCGCTCAGCAAGGTCGACAAGGTCACCATCGTTTCCGCCGGCAACGGCGACGCCGCCGGCAGCTACAAACTCACCGGCGACATCACGAGGATCGCCGCGCAAGTCCCCGCTCTCTTCGAAGCGCTCTCCGGCATGCAGATGTCGGAGCTGCTCGGCAAGGTCCGGATGATCGGCGACAAAGCGGCGAAGCCGCAGGCGGAGCCGCCAGCCGCCAAGTCGTAAGCCGCTTCCGCCGGAGCGGGTTTATCCGGCGCTGCGGTGCTGTACCGCCGGCCTTACGCCGGCATCTTGGGTCCGCAGTTGTAGTGCCGGCCTTTAGGCCGGTGATTTTCCAGGGCCAACAGGGTGGTAGGCGATTAGTTCGATCGGAGGGGGACGTCATGAACTTCACACTGCAGCACAAGCGAGCGCTCTTCTGGGGGCTGGGCATTTTGGCGGGATTAGTTCTCGCGAACCTCGCCTGGTCCCAAATCGCCAATGCTATTTGCCGCTGCTTTTCGTTTTAGTTCGTCAGCGAAGGTTCAACTGGCCTGCCATCCGAGGCCGAGTGGATCAATAGATTTTGGAAGGTTCACAGAAAGGAGCATCACCATGGGACTCTTAGAACGTGTCAGCACCTTAATTCGCGCCAATCTTAACGACATGATTGACCGCGCCGAGGACCCTGAAAAAATGATCAAGCAGGTCATCCTCGACATGGAAAATCAATACCTCCAGGTCAAAACGCAAGTCGCTGTTTCCATCGCGGATCAGCACATTCTCGAAAAGAAGCTTCACGAGCAGGAAGACACCGGCAAGGACTGGATGCGCAAGGCCGAAGTCGCCGTCGATAAAAGCCAGGATGACCTCGCCCGTGCTGCCCTCGACCGCTTCCAGACCGCGCAGCGTCTCGCTCAGAGTTTCCAGGAACAGGTCAACGACCAGAAAGCGCAGGTGGAAACCTTGAAGAACGCTCTCGTCAAGCTCGAACAGAAACTAGATGAAGCCAAGTCCAAGCGCGAAGTCTTGCTCGCCCGTCATCGCCGCAGCATCGCTCTGGACAAAGCCGCCAAGGCGCAAGTCGCTCTCGGCGACAACTCCCACAGCGCTTCTTTCGACCGCCTCAAGGAGCGCGTCACCCACACCGAAGCCACAGCCTCCGCTGAGGTCGAGCTGATCAATGACGATGTCGCCGAAAAACTCAATCGTCTCGATCGCGACGCCGAAGTCGAGCGTCTACTCACCGACCTGAAGTCCCGGCGCCTTCCCGAAAAAGTCGGGTAGTTCCGGCGTAGCGACTTTTGCCAGCGCTCTTGGTTGTCTTTGGGTCCTTCAACAAGGGAATGCCAACTGCGTGCAGTCAACTGTGGCAGTGTGGAGGCGAACTGGGGCCTGTAGTGGTGTGTTACCGGCATCACCGCAAACTAGAAGGCAAAAGTAACTGTAGCATAGGCTTCAGCCTGTGCGCGGCACCTGGGAGCTGGCCGCCTTCACCCCACTTTTCGCCTTCCTCTCCCTTGTTCCACTCTCCACCCCACATCGTGGCATCATAACTACGATGAATCCCTGGCTCATTGCCATCCCTTCCTTTGCCGCTGGCTTGGCCGGCCTCACCGTCTATGGTGGTGTGCATCCCCGTTCTCAACTCTTCGGGCACACGGTGGCTCGCACCGACCATGCTCGAAAACTCGCTCTGACTTTTGATGACGGCCCCAATCCCGCCATCACGCCCAAACTCCTTGATCTCCTCGACCGCTACAATGCCAGAGCCACTTTTTTCGTCGTCGGCAAATGGGTTCGTGAATCGCCATCTCTAGTCAAGGAAATCTCTGCGCGCGGTCATCTCCTCGGCAATCACACGGACACTCATCCTAATCTCTTCTTCTGCGGCCCCCGGGAGACTCGCACCGAACTCCTTCGCTGCAGTGAGGCCATCGGCCAGGCCACTTGGGAAGAGCCGCGCTGGTTCCGTCCCCCCTACGGGTTCCGTAGCCCCTGGCTCGGTCCACTCGTCCTGCAGCAGCGTATGCGAATGGTCATGTGGACCCTCATCCCTGGCGATTGGATCGTGAAACCGGCGGACTGGCTGATCGAGCGTATGAAACCCATTGCGGTTCATGCGCAGAACTTGCCGCCGAAGAATCAGCCCTCTTCCGGCGACATCCTTTGCCTGCACGACGGCGATTATTCGCGCCCCAATGGCAATCGCGCGCACACGCTCGCTGCGCTCGATTATTGGCTGCCCCGCTGGCGCGACCTCGGCCTCGAATTTGTTACAATGAACCAAACGAACGGGAAGGTGGTCGAGGCGTAATGGATGAACGGTCTTTCTATACGGAAAAGGAAGAAACCCGCAAAGTAAAGCTGGTTTGCCCCAGTTGTCGCGGCGAATTTGAAGCCCCGGTGCGTTGGAAGGTCAGTCGCAAGAAAAAGGAACTACCCCGTGGCGCCAGTGAAGAAGATCGCAAGAAATTTGCCCGGGCTACATCCTTTATGGTTCGTCTGGATGACCTCGTCGCCTGCTACAAGTGCCGCAAGCGTTTCGAACTCACCGGCCAGTCCACCGTTCTGATTAACGACAACCTCGGCGACCCCAACGAAGACCCCGAAAACTTCGGCAATCGCTAGCCCTGCGGCCTTTTTCGCCAATAATCCGCAATTCGCAATTAGATAACAGATATCAGGAAGCACAATTCCGTCGCGCCTCCCGGTCGCCGTTCGCTTCTCAGCCTTCACTTACAACTGAAAACTTATGAGTAAAAACTCTCAAATCTCCGGATACATCTCAAAAAACGCGTCAATCGACTGGCGGAATGTCTCCTCAATCTCTTCCTTCGATCCCTCGATCAGATGCATGGCCACACGAGCAGTGCGCCCGTTCTTCAACACCACCGTGGCTTCCTTCACTTCTCCCAGATCGTCCACTGGCAACAGTCTCATCCCGTAAATCAACGCCAATTTCGCCATCCTCAACTCTCCCTTCCTAACCCTCAGCCTAACCATCCACTCCCACTCGGTCAATTCACAAGACTGTGCAGTGGCTGAACCTCAGATTAGCGGGCAACATAGGCTTCAGCCTGTGAGCGCCAGCACCTGATTTGGATATTTAGATGTCAACCACAGCTTCTGATCGCCCGTCGCTGACCACTGTTCGCCATTTTCCGCCGACCGATACCGATCACAGGCTACCGTCTCTAACCCTTTCCGCCAGCCCGCTTTGGAGTAAACTCTCTAGAAGCCCGCGGGCATCCGATAACAGACTCCCCCGCATCGGAACAGGCAGAAGGAGACTGACGGTGAAGCTCCCATTTCAGGTGCACATTTTTCTTCCAGCCTTGGCTCTAACGCTGTTACTCGGTTCTACAATTTCCGCGCAAGCTCCAGAAGGACCACAGAGCGACGCGCCTCCCCCAACCGCTACCCCTGCACCTGCCAGGCCTAATCCCACCCCCACCGGCCAAACAATCCTCATTCCTAGTGGTACACACTTCGGCGTGATCCTCGAAAGCGGCATTTCCACCGCCACGGCCAAACCGGGCGACTCCGTCTACTTCCGCACTTCGTTTCCCATCACCATCAACAACAAGGTTGTTGTTCCTGTGGGCTCCTATCTTCGAGGCGAAGTCGCTGAAACCAAGCGTCCTGGCCGCGTCAAGGGCAAGGGTGAACTCCGCATCCATCTCAGCACGCTGGTTTTTCCGAATGGCTACACGGTCGATATGAACGCCGAACCTCATAGCGCCGATGGAGGCCAGGTAAAGACCGACCAGGAAGGCAAAATGACCGGTCCCGGTGGGAAGGGTAAAGATGCCACCACTGTTGCGACGACAACCGCAACCGGCGCAGGTATCGGGGCGATTGCCGATGGCGGGAAGGGTGCGGGGATTGGCGCGGGCATTGGGGCTGCCGCCGGTCTTGCTGCAATTTTGCTAACGCGTGGTCCAGACGCGCAGCTTCCGCGCGGTTCTTCGATGGATTTGGTCTTGGAGCGCGATCTGCAGCTTAACGCTGACCAGATCCACTATTCCACCGTGGGCCAGTCCAACACCGTCGTCATCCAGCAGTCCTCATCCAACTGACTCTTTGGAGTGCGCCGGCTTGCCGCCGCTTTCACGGTGCAGTCCACAACCCTGGACTGTCAATCCTGCGGTGTAGTCAAGGTTGAATAAATTCAACCGCATTGCCAGACTGTCTCGGTCCTTCCTAAGACAAAAACTGAAAAACTTTCTCACGCACTCTGCCGCCGCGTGGCCTCCAAAAACCGCATCGGGCTCAGGCGCTCCCAATCGACAGTGACTTTTTGTTCGTTCACCCAGTCGTGAATCAGCCGCGCGGTCACCGGCGCCAACAGAATCCCACTCCGAAAGTGTCCAGTGGCGATCAACAACCCGTCCAAATCGGTAGGTCCGATAATCGGCAAATGATCGGGGGAATCCGGGCGAAGGCCCGCCCAGGCCTCTTCAATCCGCGCCTTCTCCAGCCCCGGCGCCAGCTTCGTCGCCTCATTCAGAATCTTCTTCAGTCCACCCGCCGTCACGTCGTGATCGAACCCCGTCCGTTCGATGGTTGACCCAGCAAT
>Ga0187772_10000242_pt1 | contig 23608 bp, 18 predicted proteins | sample 0116_SJ02_MP15_2_FD_133137 | JGI IMG/M metagenome (GOLD analysis project Ga0187772, IMG submission 133137) | Tropical peat soil microbial communities from peatlands in Department of Meta, Colombia - 0116_SJ02_MP15_20_MG | ecosystem: Environmental > Terrestrial > Soil > Wetlands > Peat | place... | reverse complement strand
GAGCCCCGAATGATTCTGGCGACAGGGAGCTACCTCGGTGAAGGTTTTGACGACGCCCGCCTTGACACCCTGTTCCTCGCGATGCCGATTTCGTGGAGAGGGACGCTTCAGCAATACGTTGGTCGGCTTCATCGGCTGCACGAGAACAAAAGGGAAGTGTTCGTGTACGACTACGCTGACGTGCTCGTGCCGATGCTGGCCCGAATGTACAAGAAACGATTGGCCGGGTACTCAGCGCTTGGGTATACGGTCGCCAAGGACAAAGCACGCTGAACTCTCTCGGACAACTCGTCTCGACCTTCCGGGTTCGCTCGCACAAAGATGGGTTCCTTTCAAAGTGGGTGGACCATAGTCTCTCGCGGATTTGTCCCAATTTGTCCCAAAAAACAGTCGAAAATGGGGGTTGAATTTTCCCTTCAAATGTGCAAAAAAGAAGCGGTCAAAATTCTGGGCACTTTGCCTGATTGTAAGTTGAACGCGCGAAAAGGTTAGTGAAATTCCAGTTGTTTGGGCAAAATTCAACGGGCTGGAGCCTCGAATCCCGGTATCGCTATCAACCTCCTGGGTTTCAAGAAGTTGGATATGTTGCCTCCAAAGCCTCCCCTGAAGAGTCTGTGATCGGAGCAGAGAGTTTCGGTGCGATACTTAGTTTGCCTAGGTTGAATCGGGGACTGCGTGAGGAATGGCCGCGAAACGGGTAACCGGCCTATAGAGTAAACCAGCCGTAAGTCTGAGCGAATGTAGTGACGACGCTGATCTTGGCTATTGCGGATTGGACTGTCATGGCGCGCAGGACTGGCAGCGATTCGCCTGGTCCTTGCGCCATGGCGCTGCGGTCGACTGCTTCTGAGAAAGGCTGCAAGTTCTTTGCTGACCAAGTCCGTGCAGGTCATGACAGCCTTTACGCTCGGCTGTCTTAATCTTCGAATTAGAGACCCAATTCGCTCAATCCCGGGTGATCGTCAGGTCGGCGCCCGAGCGCCCAATGGTATTTCCTATCGGGTTCTTTGATTGGCAGATCGTTAATACAGGCATATCTTACCTGGGTAAGTCCGTACTGATCGAACTCCCAGTTCTCATTTCCGTAGGATCGAAACCAGTTGTTGGAATCGTCGTGCCACTCGTACGCAAAACGGACTGCGATTCGGTTCTCGCCGAAGGCCCACAACTCTTTGATGAGGCGATAGTCGAGTTCCTTCGACCATTTGCGCTTCAAAAACGCAACGATCTCTTCACTGCCATTCACGAATTCCGCTCGATTTCGCCATCGGGAATCCGGCGAGTATCCGAAGACTACTTTTTCCGGGTCTCGACTGTTCCAGAGGTCTTCCGCGCGCCGCACTTTCAATTCTGCGGACTCACGGGTGAATGGTGGAAGTGGTGGATGCGGTTCCAGCCGAACCTTCGCTGTCGACATCAGTTTCTCCTTTTCAGTTGCCCCCGAGCATGCTGTTTACTCTCTCCCTCTTTGATCACAAGAGGTCGACATGAGTACGACTTCATCTCTGAGCAATTACCAGGCCAGACGCCAGAACACCACGTAGCTTTGAAGCTGAGGCAACGATTACGTGCCACGGCACTCAACGCGTCAGGTACATGCCAGAGTCAGCAAGACTTGGATAGTACGGAGTCGCGGATCTCAGACTGAAAGCAGTAACCTGTGCGAATGACCGCTCGTTTCTCCCGCTCCCCAATGTCAGTCGCTCCTGACTTAAGGCATGACACTGTCCAAAGGTAACTGACAATTGGTTGACAGCTGTTCAGCCCGCCCCCAATTGATTGCGGCTAGCGCAGGGCATTACTAAGATGCCCGTGCTGACGGCGACCGGGTCTGAAGCGTGCCGAAACCTCTCACAAGAAAAACCTCTTCATCGCTGCGCGTGGTTCGCTATACTCCATTCGAACACACTGCATTGGATGTTAGAGAGTCGCTCCAGATTCCCACTCTCACCTGGAGTACGAAGCGAAAAGGTCGTGGCGCTTTCGAGCAGGGCTGAAAGCCTTTTTTCTTGGAGCACCGATGAACACACGGGTATTTCTGCGGTTAAGCATGATCGCTTGCCTATTTGCTTCTGCACCTGCTTTCACCACTGCGGACGACATTCCGAAGGTGGCCTGGAAGAGGCCTCTTGGCGCACCGCTCAACAGTCCTGGAATGCGCAAGAACAACTCCGACATCGATGACGGCTACTGGCAAGGAGCGCCTGTTGGAGGTTTCGGCGCGGGCACTTTTTCGCGGAGCTTCCGGGGCGATTTCTCTCGATGGCACATCAAGGCGGGCGTTCACAAATACGCGCCGGTTTACGCGAATCAATTTGCGATGTTCCAGCAGGCGGAAGGAGACCCAAACGGAATCGCGCGCGTGCTGATGTCGGATCATCCTAGAAACGGCGAACTCTCCAGTTGGCAGTGGGACTACCCCGTGGGAGCAGGTGAATATGGAGCTCTCTATCCAAAGGCTTGGTATGACTACCGCTGGGAGAAATTTCCAGCGCACGTCGTGCTGGAACAGTTTTCGCCCGTATTGCCCGACAACTACAAGGAATCAAGTTATCCCGTAGCCGTTTATCGCTGGCACGCGGAGAATCCCACGAATCGCTCCGTTACCGTTTCTGTCCTTCTCTCGTGGACCAACATGGAGGGATGGTTTCGAACCTACACCCACGACTTCCAGGGGGCGTTGAATCAAGGGAACCAAAACCACTTCCGCAACGAGTCGATCGCGCAGTCTCAACAGATGATGGGCATCGTTTTCGACCGAGCCCAGGCCGGGCAATCCCCCAACGAATGGGATGGCGAATTTTCTATAGCTACGATCGAATCACCCGGCGTTGAAGTGACTTACCAGACCGAATTCTTCGCAGACGGAGATGGCAAAGCCCTCTGGGCGCCTTTCTCGAAAGACGGCAGACTGGCCAACAGCGACACTTCCTGGGTAAGCGCCAGCGAGAAACTGGCGGGAGCCATCGCGATTCGCTTCACCTTAAAGCCTGGCGAAAAGAAAATCGTGCCCATGGTGATCGCGTGGGATTTTCCGGTTGTTGAGTTTGGCCAGGGGCGCCGATGGAGTCGGCGCTACACCGACTTCTACGGAACAAATGGCCACAACTCCTGGACCATAGCCCGCGACGGGCTGAAACATGCCGAGGAGTGGAGCGAGGCAATCGATGCCTGGCAGGCTCCTTACATTGCTGACGAAAGCAAACCCGCGTGGTATCGCGGCATGCTTTTTAACGAACTCTATGCCTTGACCGATGGCGGCACGTTCTGGGGCCACGAGGCAGGTTCCGACAAACAACTACCCGCAAAGTTCGCTCTCTTGGAATGTTTCGACTACGCTTACTATGGAACCTTGGACGTCCGGTTCTATGCTTCCTTACCTCTGTTGAAGTTTTGGCCGGCGATCGATAAGCAAGTGCTGCGCGAATTTGCTGCTACCGTTCCGCGCGAATATCCAGAATTCGGCTTGTGGGTTTGGAAGACGCAACAGACGGGCGTTCCCGTGCTTCATAAGCGCAAGAAAATTGGCGCGGTGCCTCACGATCTGGGAGTGCCGGAAGGCGACCCGTTCGTCTCCGTAAACGAGCCGGGCTGGCAAGACACGAATGACTGGAAAGATCTCAATTCCAAGTTTGTGCTGATGGTGTATCGCGACTACGTATTGACAGGGAAACAGGACAAAGTCTTCCTGCGGGACATGTGGCTGGCGGTTCAAGCGGCCATCGCTTATTTGCAACAGTTCGATCACGGGAGCGGCATTCCGGAAAACTCTGGTTACCCCGATCAAACCTATGATTCCTGGGTGGTCCACGGGGTGAGCGCGTATTGCGGCAGTCTATGGCTGGGTGCGTTACGCGCTTCCGAAGAAATGGCCAAGGTCCTCAACGAAAATGCGGCTGCCGAGCGCTACCACGATCTCTTTTTGAAAGCGCGAAAGTCCTACATCGACAAGCTCTGGAACGGCGAATATTTCCGATATGACACGGAGAGCGAGTATCGCGATGCCATTCAAGCGGACCAATTGGCCGGGCAGTGGTATGCGAACATGACCGGACTAGGGGACTTGGTTCCCAAAGAGATGCAAATATCCGCCCTGAAAAAGATCTATGCCACAAATGTTATGAGATTTGGCAATGGAGAAATGGGCGCGGCAAACGGCATGAACGCGAACGGTAGTATTATGCGTGGCAACGAACAGGGTGGAGAGGTGTGGGTGGGAACAACGTTCGGCTTAGCAGCGCTGATGCTGAGCGAAGGTATGAAGGACGAGGCCTATCACACCGCTTGGGGACTCTATCACGTGATCTACAAGAGCAAGGGGTATTGGTTCCGGACTCCCGAGGCTTGGGACGAAACCGGCAATTTCCGAGCTTCTATGTACATGCGGCCGGCCGCGGCCTGGGCCCTCGAAATGGCTGGCAGTCAATGACGATCGCAAGAGTAGCACGAGCATGCACCACTGCTCAAATCGTGCGCTAACCCCAACGCCTCATAATCTCGCCGAAACACTCCAGGCCACTCGGGATGACCGCGCCATAGCCTGCGCCCGGTGTCGTCCAGGCCCCAGCCAGATACAAGTTGTTGATCGGCGTCACATGCGGTATACGTCGCGGGGCGGCATTGTCCAGTGTCTGGTCCCAGCCGTAAATCGCCCCCTGATAGTTGCTGGTGTAGCGCATGTTCGTCAAAGGCGTGCCGATTTCCTGGATCTCAATCGCCTCTGAAAGCCCTGGCAGTAGACTCTTCTCTGTGTGTTGAATGAGTAGCTTTGCTAACCGGTTCTTCTCAGCCCGATAGGCTTCCTTGTTGCCTTTTCGGTAGTCGGCCTCGTAAGGCTTCCAGTGGTCGTAGCCTTGCAGCACAAGCAGCTTGACGATGTTCTTTCCCGACGGAGAGTAGCCTGGGTACAGGTTATCGTACAGGAGTATACAGATGTGAGGGTTTGACAGATCTGCGGCGCGTGCGGCCTCGTACATGGTCTCCACGTCATAGTCAGGATTGTAGAAGATCTCGGTATCCGTAATTCTCAGTTGGTGGACCAAATCGGCCTTCAGGCCAAAGAAAATCTGGAAACTCGAAAGACTCACACTGAATGTTTCCATCCGTGCCAGATAGTCACGCAACGAATCATTCGGTTCCAGAAAGGTGTGAAACGTGTCGTACGCGTTGGCGTTCGAAACTATCGCCCGGCCTTTATACTCTTGCCCACTCGCTGTTCGCACTCCGTCCGCACTTCCATTCTTAACGAGAATCTTCTCCACTCGCGTGTTGAGCTGGACCTTACCCCCATGTTCCTCAATAAAAGTAACCAGCGCATCGCTGATCTTCTGCGATCGCCCTTTCGGATAGTACCCACCCTGCGTCAGATAGGAATAGTAGGGAATACCATAGTAAATGCTGGCAAGTTTCGACGGAGGCAAACCATAGTACGCCCACTGTGCCGAAATGATTCCCTTAAGTTTTGGATCCTTCAGATGCGCATCAACGATCTGTCCCCAGGTTGACGATGAATATCGCGCGATCGCCGGATAATCCATCGCGAGCCGCTCCTGGTTCAACGGCTCTTTACTCGAAGAAAGCTTATGCACTTCCTCGGACGCGCTCTTCATCTCCTGAAAAAGCGCATCTATCCCAGCAGCCTCGTTTGGGAAGTCCTTCTTCAACAACGCCACGTAAGCGGCGAGGTCCCGGTTGGGAACTCGGAGATCATGCTCCGGGAAAATGGCGCGGTAGAGTGTTGGATGTGGAACAAATTCTACGTCCTTAATCTCGGGAAATCCCGGAATGAGGTTGTGAATGCCATTTCTCTCACCTGCCCCCGTAGAGTGCAGGGAAACGTCAAATTCAAATCCGCCTGGACGCTGGAAAGTCGTTGCGTATCCACCTGCCTTACTGTGTTGCTCCAGCACCAGCGGCTTGAATCCTTGCCGCGCTAAGGCCGCGGCGCAACTCAAGCCCCCAAGACCTGCTCCAATCACCACCGCATCGAAGCTGTCCACGTCAAGCGATGCCGCATTACCTCGCGGAAGGGCGTCCCAATCCAGTGAACTGACGGCCAGACTTGCCAGCACCGTTTTAACGAAATCGCGTCGGTTCAAATCCATGGTTGGCATGGCAAAACCCCCAAAGGCACATTGAAACCAATGTAGCCTCTGTAGGAGTCCACACAATGCTTAGGGTCACAGAGTGGAGTGATGAAACTCGGAACGTGAAGATAAGAATGTCGACAGGACTTGGTCTAGTCGGTGCCGTCAGCCACCATTGGGCTACTTTCGCTAACCCATGGCGGTAGGATCTTGACCAGTACGTACAGAATGGCGAACGGAACGATCAGCAAAATAATCGCCGGCAACATCCCCTCTCTCGTCACAAAACTCATCTTGTAGGTCGTATAGCCCAGGAAGCTTTTTGAGAAGAGCTGGCCCCCGATGACGACATTCCACCGCATCGCAAAGATCCCGATCATGGTCAGGGTCGCTGCTATCGCGTAAATGCGCTTGCGCCCGGATTCAGAGAACTTCAACAGCTGTGTAAGCGCCAGGAGTGCCAGGGGCGTCAACGTTCCCACGAAAATTTGCAGAACAATCTGCGACAAGAAGAGCCGCGAGTGCACCATGAAGTCCAGGCTGCGGAACGATTCATCCGCCTCGTAGATGCGGTGAATCAGGTCCAGCATTTCCAGCGTGAAATCAATCACGAATGTGTAAAACAGGTATTTCGCGATGGTATCCAGGCAATTCATATCGATTGAACTTCGCCGCAGAGCTGAAGTTGCCATGTACATCAGCAGAACCAAAGCTATTCCGCTTACCATCGCCGAGAAAAGGAATACCACTGGCATCAAGGGTGTCGACCACCAGGGATTGGCCTTCACCGATCCGAAAATGAAACCTACATACCCGTGCAGCAGGAACGCCGATGGGATACCGACCAGCGTAATGATCCAGCCCGCACGCTCGTCCACATGCAACGCTCCTGGGCTGACGTTGTAGGACCCCAGTGTCAAAACGCGGTAAAGCAGCCGCTTTAGCCCAGTCGACGATTGCGCCAGCAAAACAATATCGCGGCGATAATCCAGCCAGATTTCCAACAGCAGCACGGCCATCAGGTACCACAAATAGACGAACCCGAACATTGCCATCGCCGAAGCACGATGCGGTGTAAGGTACATCTCCAGAGAGCGTTCTGGATGGCCCAAATGAAGTTGCAAAGGCAGGGGCGCTACGATCAGAAACGCCAGAGCTGTAAGCAGCGCCAGACGATAGGTAGGTTTAACTGCCTCGACACGAAAAACACGTTCGAGTGATGCAAGGATGAAAGCGCCAGCAACTAGCCCTGTCAGAAAGGGGTAAAGCACGATCAGCACGCTCCACTGAAGCTCGACCTCGTTCGGATACATGAATCCTTCCATCCGTGGCTTCTCCTTAGCGTACCGACCCGTCCAACCCGTTGTAGAACATCTTGGATCCCGTCGCGAGATGCGGCTTAAGCACCTGCACTGTATGGGTTTTGAGGAAGGTGTGGATGGGATCCTTAGGATCTTTCAAATCTGCCAACTGCCTAGCCCCTGTCGGACAGGCTTCGCAGCATGCCGTCGTCAGTCCTTTTGTGATGCGGTGATAGCAAAGCGTGCATTTTTCCGCCGTGTGTCTTTGCGGGTGGAAAAAACGGCAGCCGTAGGGGCATGCCTGAATGCAATACCTGCAACCCAGACAATAGTCGAAATCGATTAGCACTACACCATCAGGCGTGTGAAACGTGGCGCCCACGGGGCACACCTGTGTGCATGGAGAATCCACGCAGTGATTGCAAAGCTTCGGGACAAAAAAGTTCTTCCCTCCTGTTTGCGTACTTGGAGGAAATCCTTCTTTTCCGCCGTCCGGAGAATCCACCACCGGATTTTCAATATGCCAATCCTCCACGTGGTAGCGCTCCACCCATGTGCGGAAGTAGCCATCGGGAACATCGTTTTCCATCGAACAAGCACGCACGCAACTTCCGCACCCGATGCACTTGGTGATGTCCAGGAGCATGCCCCACCAATGGTCGGTCATTTGGTAGTTGGGTGCTTCCTCCGGTGTTCCAGCGAGGACAAAGTCCCACGCGACGGCCGCAGCGGGCAAAAGAAGGAGAATCTGGCGACGACTTAAAGTCACTTTTTGGCTCCCGTATCGAATCCAGGGCTGTGCGGCTGGTGGCATGTATTGCAGGGTTGACCATGCGCATGCTCGTTTGCGTCGACCTGGGGGAAGCCGCTCGGTTTCGCGATATTTTGCGAATGGCAGTGGACACAGAGCGTCGCAACATCCGGCAACACGGGTTTTATCGAAGTTGGATCCTCCGCGTGTTTAGCCAGGGGGCCGTGGCACGATTCGCAGTTAACGCGAGCGTGAGCGCCTTTCGCTTTGACCTCCAGAACATCGGAGTGGCAACCCTCACAAATCTCATGCCCCGCGTACGCTAGCGGCCTGCCTGTGATTTCCTTTAATGCGTCTCCGCGATAGGGACCGTAGCGGCCAAAACTCTTGGGAATCACGGCGGCGCGTAAGGCAAAGAAGGCAACCGCTCCCAACAAAAATACGGCTGCTACACGAATCAAGTGTCCGGAATCTTTTAGCCTGCTCATTTCAAGCTTTTGACGGGAGAAGGTGGATTGAGCAAGGCGACATGCACTGCGTACAGTTCAAAAATACTTTCGGCGAGGTCTGATCCCACTTGAGTCCGCATGAGCGAAAGCCTTGACTGGAGCGAGCCCTTAATAACGAACGTACGTTCATTTAACTCTTTAGCTCACATAGACATTAGGACCAAGGTCACTTTGGTATGTGACGCGAATCACACATGGACCGCATGGTCGCTTCTCTTGCTTACAACTGTCGAACCAGTCTTTCGACACCTTGCCTGAAATGCTTGCTTGGCGTAATCAGGCTTAAGACCAGGTAATCCTCGGAGGGGAAGTCGTAGAAATGTCCTGGGTGAACCAGCACGTGAGCTTTTTGCATAAGCTCGATTGCCAGTTTTTCATCAGAACGATCACCGGCAACCCGCAGGACAGCATACCAACCACCTTCTATCTCCAGCAGACTGATCGTGGCCCTTTCGGAAACTCTGGATTTCAAGTACATCCAGTTCTCTTGGATCCGGTCCAGGATCTGAGGTTGCATGGTTCGGCGCTGCGCAAAAAGTCCGGGAAACGCCCATTGGACCGGCGAGCTCAACGAAAGGTACGTGTCCGCGATGATTTCCAAGCGTTCCAGAGCAGGTCGTGTAAGGGACTCCGGCCCTGCCGTTGCTATCCACGCCACCTTCATTTGTGGCAGTGCCGCGATCTTAGACAGTCCGCTCAGGGTGAACGTCAGCGCGTCCCGATTTGCTACGAAGCTTTTTCGTGGTTGGCCGCTAAGCGAGTAATCCAAAAACACCTCATCGACAATCAGCGCCATCTGCCGTTCACGGCACAATTCGTTCAGTCTGCCAATTTCTTCCTCCTTTACGTACGATCCAGTGGGGTTGTTGGGGTGCACCAGAAGCACAGCCTTCGTCCGCTGCGTAATTGCTCGTAGCAAGGAATCGAAATCGATAAACCATCCGTGTGCGTACTCGAGCATATAGGGAGTCAGCGCCACATCCTGCAAGTTTCCCAAGAAATCGAACAGCGGATAACTCGGCTTCAGGACAAGCACCTCATCGTGTGGATTGCAAAGCAGCCGGAACACGAACGAATACCCCTCGCTCGTGCTGGTCGTTAAAACCAGCGCCTCCGGATCAACAACCTCTCCATGCTGCTCGTGGTAGTAGCGCGCGACCTCTTCCCGCGCGGCCAGCAGTCCTTTTGCTTTCGGTTCATAACTGAGGGATTTTTCGTTCTGAAAGGCATGCAGAATCGCTGCAGAATCGTATTTCAGCCCGCACTCCGTGGGATTAGAGACAGTCAAGTCGAGGAGATGTTCCCCGCTGGCGCGCATCTCTTCGAGCGCTTGCGTGTACTTGTTTGGTGTGAGCTTCCAATTCGTCCGCTGAGAGAACATTTCGGAAAGGCGACAATATCACACGCCAACTCCCCTCTCCAGGCGGCCAAATGCCGCTCCGGAAATCGGGGGAATTTGCGCACGCTCGCTGAAAATCACAGGACCAGGTGCGCTGAATCACACAACATCGTCCCGTCCGGGTCGCTCGTAATAAGGTAACTCCATGTTTTTCATGTGACTAGGCGGATCTAGCCCGTGGGGTGAATTGGTTCTTTGGATGCCTTATTACCGGTATGGAACAAAAGGCCAAGGTCTGTCTGGAGGTTCCCCGCAAGGCATTAGACCCTTCGAACCGTTTGGCCCGCGCTCTCGCCGCGACCTTGATTGGCGGTGCACAGGGGCATAAGCTCACTCATACGTGGGCGGGCGAATCCGATAGAGTTTCCGCCGCCCTCGAGAACCAGGTTATTCCCATGGAGTTGCGTTCTGCATTCCGGTGTATTCCCGCCGGTACGATCCCATTTTTGATCCTGACGGAAGGAAACGAATCTGTGTTTCTTCGAAGGAGGAGTCATGCCAGAAACTCTGCCCGCCGCGCCACTGAAGATTGGAGAACCGACCATTGATGCCGAGCATGATCTGCAGATGCAGTTGCTCGATTCGCTTTCGCAATCCGTTGCCAAGGGCGGCGATTTTTCCCCTACACGCCACATCCTGGAGCAGTTCATTGAGTTTTCTGACATGCACTTCCTCTCGGAGCAACTCATCATGCGTCTGCACAACTATCCCGGGTACGAAGGGCATTTGGAAGAACACACCCGCCTCATGAAAAAAATCCGCGATATCCGCGAGAAAATTGTCGGCGGGGAGAAAGTCTGCAGCTTGCAACTCATTCTGGAAATGCGCGATTGGCTGCTCCATCACATCGCAACCGAAGACGCTGCATTTAGTGAATTCCTCCATAAGAAGGAAGGTCACTCCTCATGACAAAAGTAGTCGCAAAGTGTACCTCGGGGGAGGTCCCGCATGTGCTTGGCGATCCCGGGCAAAGTCGCCCACATTGAAGAGAAAGATGGGATTCGCACCGGCCGCATCCAGTTCGGCGGGATCACCCGTCTGGCCTGCTTGGATTTTGTCCCTGAAGCTAAAGAAGGCGACTACGTCATGGTTCATGTGGGCTTTGCCATCAGCGTTGTCGATCATGTAGAAGCCGAACGCACTTACGCCCTTCTCGAAAGCATGGGTGTGCTTGCGGATGAGTTGGAGGCAAACGGAGCTGCCCCGGCAGAATCATGAAATACTTGGACGAATATCGCGACGCTCGTATCGCGCGCGCCTTAGCAGCGGAAATAAGGCGGCGTTCCAACCGTCCCTGGGTGCTCATGGAAATCTGCGGGGGTCAGACGCACACATTGATGCGCTACGGCATCGACGAACTTCTCGGCGATAGCGTCGATCTCGTTCACGGGCCCGGATGTCCTGTTTGTGTCACACCGCTGGAAATCATCGATCGCGCGATCCACCTTGCCCGCCGCCCCGATGTCACCCTGGTCTCCTATGGCGACATGCTCCGCGTGCCCGGTTCAGACGCCGACCTGTTCCACGTTAAAGCCGAAGGCGGAGATGTCCGCATTGTTTATTCTCCAACTGACGCCATCAATTTGGCGCGCACGCTTCCCGACCGCAAAGTGGTTTTCTTCGCTATCGGCTTTGAAACGACTGCTCCTGCCCACGCCATGGCGGTCCTCCAGGCCGAACGCCTCGGCCTGAAGAATTTCAGCTTGCTCGTCTCTCATGTTCTCGTGCCGCCCGCGATCCGCACGCTTCTTGCTTCTCCAAAGAATCGAGTGCAGGGTTTCATTGCTCCGGGTCACGTCTGCACTGTTGTCGGTTGTCGAGACTACGAAGACCTGGTCCACGAATTCCATGTCCCTATAGTCGTCGGCGGGTTTGAGCCCGTCGATCTTCTGGAAGCCATCCGCATGCTGGTGATCCAGCTCGAAGAAGGCCGCGCTGAGTTGGAAAATCAGTATGTTCGATCTGTTCAGTATGAAGGAAATCGTCCAGCGCAGGCAGCCGTCGCTCGTGTCTTCGAATCAGCGGACCGCAAGTGGCGCGGTATCGGCTCGATCCCGGAAAGTGGCCTGTTCCTGAAACCAAGCTACGCCGCATTCGATGCCGAACGCGTATTCGAACTAGACGATATTTGTGCTCAGGAGCCCGCCGAATGCATCAGCGCCGAAGTGCTCCTTGGCCACAAGAAGCCCACAGATTGTACAGCCTTTGGAACGCGTTGTACCCCCGAGAAGCCGCTCGGGGCACCCATGGTCTCTTCGGAAGGTGCGTGTGCCGCCTATTATCAATACAAACGCCACCTCGTCGCCCTCTGAATCCGCAAACGGTGACGGGCCCAAAGACCTGAAGGCCTTCTCCTGTTCCGTTCCGCTTCCCGCCCGCGACCGCATCCTTCTCGGCCACGGCAGCGGTGGAAAACTCAGCGCCGATTTGCTCCAGGAAGTTTTTCTTCCCGCTCTAGGAAACCCGGTTCTGGATCGCCTTGAGGATCAGGCCGTCGTCGCCGTCAATGGAGTCCGCCTCGCTGTTACGACCGACTCTTTCGTTGTGAAGCCTCTCTTCTTCCGTGGCGGAGACATCGGCTCGCTCGCTGTCCACGGCACCATCAACGACCTCGCCATGGGCGGCGCCGCGCCTCTTTGGCTCAGTGCAGCTTTCATTCTGGAAGAAGGTTTGCTCATGGAAACATTGAAGCGAGTTGTTGCCTCTATGCATCAGGCCGCCGCAAAGGCAGGGATCCAAATCATCACCGGCGACACCAAAGTCGTAGAGAAGGGAAGTGCTGACGGCCTGTTCGTCAACACCACCGGCATCGGCAGCGTCCGCGACGGTGTTTCGCTCTCTGCAAGCCAGGCTCAGCCCGGAGACGCGATCATCGTCAGTGGCTACCTCGGCGATCATGGCATCGCCATCCTTGCGGAACGCGAAGGTCTGGAATTCGAAACGCAAGTGAACAGCGACACCGCGGCCCTGCATACTCTCGTTGCCAGCCTTCTGGACGCCACCCACGAGATTCACTGCCTGCGCGACCCCACCCGTGGCGGCCTCTCCAGTACGCTTAATGAAATTGCCGCCAGCTCCCGCGTCGGCATGGAGCTGAAGGAAACCGCGATTCCAGTTCGCGAAGAGGTCCGCGGCGCCTGCGAGATGCTCGGCCTCGACCCGCTCTACGTTGCCAACGAAGGAAAGCTCGTGGCTATCGTATCGTCAACCGCCGCACAGGAAGCATTGCGCGCTCTACAAAGCCATCCTTTGGGCAAGGACGCCGCCATCATCGGCCGCGTGACTGCCGAGCATGCGCCCATGGTCGTGATGCGCACGCCCTTAGGAACATCTCGTATTGTGGATATGCTGGCAGGCGACCAGTTGCCACGCATCTGTTAAGGACTCGCCATGCACGAAATCGGAATCGCTTCTTCGATTCTCGAATGCGTCAAGGCCGAGGCGCAACGTCGCGCCGGCGTACAGGTCATCGCCGTTGGTGTTCGCATCGGTGAACTCTCCAACGTGGATAAGGATGCTCTCGATTTTGCTTTCGAGGTCTTGACGCGTGACACTCCTCTGCAGGCCCTCAAACTCGAAGTAGAGTGGTGTCCGCGCCGCCAGAAGTGTATTAACTGTGCCGAAGAGTTCCTTGTGCAGGACTTCAATCTCGCTTGCCCCAAGTGCGGCGCAAACCATTCTACCTGCATCAGCGGCACGGAACTGGACGTCGCCTACCTGGAATTGGAGGAACCATGCGCGAAATCGTAGAAAAAAAGGTCCTCAGCGAAAACGACCGGCTGGCAGCGGAGCTGCGCATGCGTTACCACGAACAGAATATTCTTTGCGTGAATTTCATCAGCTCTCCGGGTTCAGGCAAAACCGCGCTTCTGGAAAGAACACTTGCCTCCTACACGCCCACACACTCCATCGCCGTTCTCACCGGAGATATTCAGACCGACAACGATGCGCGACGCCTTTCACAGTACGGTTTCCCCGTGCGCCAGATCGTTACCGGCGGCACCTGTCATCTCGATGCCCGCATGGTCGAGCGCCACCTCAACGAGTTGGGCTTTAGCGGTCCCGGCGTATTGCTGATTGAGAATGTCGGCAATCTCGTTTGCCCTTCCAGCTACGATCTCGGCGAAGCCGCAAAAATTGTTCTCCTCAGCGTCACCGAAGGAGAGGACAAGCCCCTCAAGTACCCCGGCATTTTCCATCGCGCCGCGCTGATGATTCTCACCAAAACCGACTTGCTTCCCCACGTCGAATTCGATCCGGACCTCGCCCTTGAAAACGCCCACAAGGTGAACCCGGAGATCGAGTACATTGCCTTGTCCTCCCGCACCGGCGATGGTTTTGATGTTTGGTTGCACTGGCTGAATGCCCTCCAGCACAAGGTCCAGCATTCCGCCGCCGCTATCAATTCCTGAAGACTCTGCGATAATTCCCTCATGGACGAATCGCCTAGAGCGGTTCTTGCGCGAAAAGCGATCGATATCACCGGCATCGTTCAGGGTGTCGGCTTTCGTCCCTTTGTCTATCGGCTCGCTAAAGAATGCAACCTGACTGGCTTTATCGCCAATACGCCCGCGGGCGTAACCATCGAAGTCCAGGGCGAACCTGAAGTCTTGGATCGCTTCCTCGAGCGCCTCCCTTCCGAAGTTCCCCCGCTGGCGAAAATCACTTCACTTCTTCCCCGCGAAGCCGAGCCGCTTGCCGAGACCACTTTTCGCATTCTCTCCAGCCGACTCGATGCTCCTCCCAAAGCCCTGATTTCTCCAGACGTCGCCGTTTGTTCAGATTGCCTGCGCGAAATGATGAACCCGCGCGACCGCCGCTTCCGCTATCCCTTCATCAACTGCACCAATTGCGGCCCGCGCTTCACCATCATTCGCGATATTCCCTACGACCGGGCTCGCACGTCCATGGCTTCCTTCCAGATGTGCGCCGCCTGCCAAGGCGAATATGACGATCCTGCCAACCGCCGCTTCCATGCTCAGCCCAACGCTTGTTGGGACTGCGGCCCGCAACTGCAACTCCTTTCTGCTGATGGCTCTCACCTAAATATCGCCGAACCGCTGCGCGAGGCCGCTCGCCTTCTTGAACACGATCAAATCGTGGCGGTGAAAGGCCTTGGCGGATTCCATCTTGCTTGCAACGCCTGCTCAGAGGCGGCGGTCAACCTGCTTCGAGAGCGCAAACGCCGCGTCGAAAAACCCTTCGCGGTGATGCTCCACCGGATAGAAGACGTGGATCGCTTTTGCCTCGCGGACGAGGCTGCCCGAAAACTCTTACTCTCCATCGAGCGGCCCATCGTGCTGCTCCCTCGCAAACCAGACTGCGGCCTCGCGGACAGCATCGCTCCCCACAACTGCTTCCTCGGCGTCTTTTTGCCTTACACGCCGCTGCACCACCTCCTTTTCTCTAGCGGCAAGTTCGACGCTCTGGTCATGACCAGTGCTAATCTCAGCGAAGAGCCCATCGCCATCGATAACGAAGAAGCGGTCCGTCGCCTCCAAGGAATCGCTGACGCCTATCTTGTCCACAATCGCGACATCCTCCGTCGCTGCGACGATTCTGTCGTGCGCCTTGCCGCAGGCCGAAAACAAATCCTGCGTCGCTCTCGCGGTTTTGTTCCTGTGCCGGTTCCCCTGGAGCGGGAATCACCGCCGATTCTCGCTGCTGGCGGCGAACTGAAAAATACCATCTGCATTGTTCGCGGCAGCGAGGCTTTTCTTAGCCAGCACATCGGCGACCTGGAGAATCTGGAAAGCTACGGCTTCTTTGGTGAAGCGGTCGAGCACCTGCAGCGCATCCTTGAGGTCCGGCCCATGATCATCGCCTACGATTTGCATCCCGATTACTTCGCTACCAAATGGGCGCTCACGCAGCAGGGCGTGCAACTCGTCGGCGTACAGCACCATCACGCTCACATTGCCTCCTGCATGGCGGAAAATCATCTCGATGGGAAGGTAATCGGCATCGCTCTCGATGGCACGGGCTTTGGCACCGATGGCGCGGTATGGGGAGGGGAAGTGTTGTTAGCGGATTACAACGATTTCGAACGCGCTGCCCACTTCGAATACATCCCTTTGCCTGGAGGTGCTGCTGCGATTCATGAGCCTTGGCGCGTCGCCCTCAGCTATTTGGTGAAGCACTACGTGAAGGACCTCAACAGTCTCGATCTGCCCTTTCTCCGCGACATCGACGAACGGCGCCGCCATGTCATTCAGCAGATGATCGATCGGCAGGTTCATTCGCCACGCACCTCCAGTTGCGGACGCCTCTTCGATGCGGTTGCTGCACTCACCGGTATACGCTCTACTGTCAATTACGAAGCACAAGCCGCCATTGAACTGGAAATGGCGGCGCATAATTCGACGGCCGAAGGCGCGTACCCTTTCGACCTGATTCCTGATGGAACCCATTGGCAGATCGGCACGCTCTCCCTCTTCCAGTCCATTCTCCTCGACCTTCGCCGTCAGGAATCTGTCGCCGATATCAGCCGCCGTTTCCATGCCGGCTTGGCCGTGATGTTTGTGGAACTCGCCGAGAAAATTCGAGAGCAAACCAAGCTCAACCGCGTCTGCCTCAGCGGCGGCTGTTTCCATAATGTTTTGTTATTCCGATTGCTTCTGGATGGCCTGCACGCAAAATCCTTCGAAGTCTACTTTCACTCTGAAGTCCCCGCAGGCGACGGCGGCATCAGTCTCGGCCAAGCTCTAATCGCAGCCCACCGCTTATGATCCGCGCTTGGTATTCAGCGCTGTTGGCGCAGCACACTTTTGTCTTTGGAACATCGTTCACCGCGTTCCGTACTTGCGGCTCCCCGTAATCCCTTTTCCCTCGGTAACTGTAATCGTCTGTCCCGCCGCAATATTCGCAAGCCTATCGACTTGCCCGCTCGGCCAGCGAATCTCAACCGCGTCCGCCTTCTCCTGCCGGGCCAGTCCAAACGTCAACACCAGCTCACTTGCCGACAAATAACTCGATCCGCTGCGCAACATCTTCGACTGCGTTTCTCCCGCCGCGGTCAACTTCACCGTCGATCCAATCCCATCGCGATTCGATTTTGTTCCCAGCAGCTTGATCCGCAGGCTTTTTTGCAGCGCCGCCTCGCCAGACGAGACATTCTCGAACAGGTACACCGGCCCCCCATTCGTGGAAAGCAACAAATCCAGCCGTCCGTCGTTGTTGATATCTCCGTACGCGGCGCCACGTCCCACGCGCGGCGAGGCAAACGCCGCTCCCAGGCTGTTCGTCGTTTCCTGAAAATTGCCATTCCCCAGGTTGCGGAACACGTGCGGCGGCATCGCGTACTTCACATTTGGCTGCACCTTCTGAATATCTACGTCGATGTGTCCATTCGCGATGAAAATATCCGGCCACCCGTCCAGATCGTAATCAAAAAAGAAGCAGCCAAAACCGAGCGTCAGCAGAGTGTCCCGCCCGATCTCCGAACGCGGCGCTTCGTCCACAAACAGCCCTTTTCCTTCATTGTGGTAGAGCGAAATCATCTGGTTGGAAAAATTCGTGATCAAAAGGCTCGGCGCTCCGGAACGGTCATAATCCGCCGCATCCACCCCCATTCCCGCTCGTGCCACTCCGTCCTCGCTGAACGCTACGCCGGCAGCCACTGCTTTCTCTGTAAAAGTCCCATTCCCATTATTGCGATACAGTTTGTTCGGCTGCGTATCGTTTGAAAACAATAAATCCGGCCAGCCGTCATTGTCATAATCCAACACGGCGATTCCGAGGGTCTTTGACGTAGGATCGCCCAGCCCTGCTTTCCTCGTTGCGTCCTCAAACGTCCCGTCGCCGCGGTTATGCCACAGTCGCACCGAGATTCCTTTATATGACTCTGGCGTACAGTACGATTTGCTTTTCCCGTCCAGAGTGCAATACAAATCGCTCTCAATCGACCACTGCACATAATTCCCCACGACCAAATCCAGCTTCCCATCCTTGTCGTAGTCCACCCACGCGGCGCTGGTGCTGAACTCTTTCGGGCCCATCAGTCCAGCCTTTTGCGTTACATCCGTAAACGTTCCATTCCCGTTGTTGTGAAACAGGCGGCTCTGCCCCATCGCGGTCACGAACAAATCGTCATAGCCATCATTATCGTAATCGCCCACGGCCACACCCATTCCAAACATCTCAACGTCCAAACCCGCCTTGTGCGTAACATCCGTAAACGTCCCGTCATGGTTGTTGTGATATAGCTTCGGCGTGCTGTGTTTCGAAGGTTGCCCAGGCCAATTCGTTCCGTTCGCAACGAAAATGTCTTGCCAGCCATCGTTGTCGTAATCGATGAACGCCACACCGGGCCCCATTGTTTCAGGCAAGTACTTTTTTCCGAAAGCGCCGTTATTGTGAGCGTAGTGAATCCCTGCCTTTTGGGTGATGTCCCGGAACGTGATCGTGGAACTCGCGTCCGTTTTCTTCGCCGTCTGCGCCAAGACGGCCACCGCGCAAACCAACAACAGCATCACCCCCCAGACCCTCTTCACGCGCTCTCCGCTTTCCCCTCGCGCCCCACTCCCAGCGCATCGGCCACCCGGTTGATGTAGTTAAACCACGAGGCAATCAACGTAATTTGCAGAATCCCACGGTCATCAAATCCAACCGCTCGTAATTTCTTGTGGTCTTCCGGACTGCACTGTGTCGCGTCTCGGGTCAGTTTGACCACATATTCCAGCATTACCTTATCCTGCTCGCAGATCGGCGCCGTTCGAAAATCCTTGCGCAGGGCCGCTACCATTTCGTCATTCAAGCTCACTCGACGCAGAAACTCTGCGTGGGATTCTATTCAATAGAAGCAACGGTTCGTCACTGACACCATGGTCGCAATCATTTCATGTTGCTCGCGCCGCAGCGGAAGTTCTTGCGACATCATTGCTCCAAACGCGCTGAACGTGTGAAACAGCACCTCCGGAAAAAGCGTGTGCGAGCCGACAATGCTGTTTTCAAATCCGTGATCTACATTGGGCACTGGCGTGGCGTACTCTATCGGGTACCGTTTGCGCTCTTCCATCACCGCGTTACGCACGCGCTCGTCATCTTCCATGCGAATCGTCTTGATCCATGTCATGTGCCCATTCCTCTTGTCAGTAGGATAGAGACTCACCGCCCCGACTTTGTCTGCACTTTCACCTGCTTTACCGTCGCCGTCTCGCGTTTCTTCGCCGACACCGTGCCCAACGCCACGCTCACATGTTCATGTACGGCCTGCCGTTCGTTGTTGTCTTCTGGATGCGCTTGCCGGTACGCGCCTGTCAGCGCCTGCGACGCCTCGTCCGCTTTGAAACGGAGATAGCGTCCCTTGAATTCCTCGGCCATCTTGTCGTCGCCCAATCCCGTATAGCAAAGCATGAGGTTGTAATTCGCCTGCAGATCCTCTGGGTCGATCGCCAACGTTTGCCGCAACTCCTTTACCGCGTCCGCATAGCGCTTCTGCAGAAACAGCACGCGTCCCAGTTCGTCGTGCACCACGCGATCGCGCGGATACTGCGCCAATACTTCCTGCAGAACGCACGCCGCCTCGTCGTATTTGCCCTCCTCTCGCAGCACTCGTGCATAGAAGAAATTGGCCCGTGCCAGCCTCGGCTTCAGCGCCAGCGCCTTCTTAAGCACAACCAGAGCTCCTTCTATGTCTCCCTCCTGAACACGCACGCGACCTACATTCACCCAGCCATCGGCATTATCCGGCGCCATCTTGGTAATCTCTCCGAACGCCTGCGCTGCCCCCTTCAAATCGCCTTGCAAAAACAGCCCGATACCATAATCGTTCCAGCGCGTCCAATCCTCTTTCGCCCACTCCACCTTCGGTGCAGGAGGAGCTGCCGAGCGGGGCAAGACGCTGATCGTCTTCGTGTCCTCCGCCAGAGTAATGATCGGCAAAGCCGGTATCTCTTTCTTCTTGCTGGATACATCGGAAAGATCGCCACTGAATGCGAACTTCCGGTCGTCATAATCAGGTGTGACCTGGCCTTGTTCCTGGCCTGAAGCCGAGACGCCGCCAAACGAAAACTGGGTGTTGTACCACTGAAACTTGCGGTAATTCAGTTTAGACCGCAGCGTGATGTGCTCTCCCGCGTTCTCCGGCACGTGCATCCGGAAGTGCACCGTATCCGCTGCCCCTGGCGGAATCAAATGGACATATACCGTCGCTCTTGTGGACCACGCGTTCCGCTTGTTGATCGGGTTGCCGTGCGCGTCAATCTGCAACGATTTGTAGAAGTGCGCTCCCGGCTCTACTGGCCCTTTCCCGTCGTCCTCCACCTTCCCGCTCCAGAAGATCATCTGGCCCTTATCGTCCACAGCCTGCAACTCCAGCCAAACGTCAAACGCATCTACAGTTCCCCCTGGGAAAAAGTGCCCCACCTTGCGTGTCCGCACGACGACATCGACAAGCACGTCATCCCCGCGGCGTACGGTCGCATCCACCCGTCCCAGCGGCGCCGTAATCGGCCGCGCCTCTCCTGCTCGACCTTTTGGCATGGAGACGTCCGCTTCTTCGCCCACGGCAAACGTCGTGGAAAGCTCCTGGTTCGGGTATCCCGAGCCCTTGGCCTCAGCCTCTTTGTTGCCTGCAGGAGAGATCGCAAAAATATCCACACTTACCTGATTGTCCTGCAGGAATTTCTTGCTGGTCTCCATCTGAGCCGGGTCTTCATTCGCAACGGGAACCGCGGTATTCGCGCCTGGGAACCGGTGCGAATGCACATAGCCACCGATGTTTCCGTCGTCATTTGAACGCACCAACGGCATGTGGCAATCGGAGCAAATCATTGGCGACGCCGGATAATAAAACGAGCGCGCTCCCTGCCCGGAAACGCCGCTTCCCTGCCAGTTGTCGTATTCGTTGAATCCGCGAATCCAGCGGTAGCTGTTTACCGGCACATCCAGATGAACCTTGTGGCATTCGGAACAGAACTCCGGCACCTGCTCCCTCATGAACGGCTTCAAAAACACGCGTCGGTGCGGTTCTGGATTCAACCGCACCATAAAATCGTGCAATCCCCGCATCACCGGATTCGGGCTCGCTGCCAAGGCATGCAGCTTCGGATACTCGAGCACATAATCGCCCTGACCCATCGTGCTTTTCACTTTCACGATGCTATGGCACATCATGCAGCTCAAACCCGCGCGTGCTTCCGGACGGTCCACGATCTGCTTGACCGGTGTGTCCATCATTCCGCTGTAAAGCAACGCCGGATCATGGCAGCCTGCGCACCACTTCGATGGCTTCACTCCCGCCACGTCCTGCATATACTCAATGCTTTTGCGATACCACTGGTTGTTGAACGAAGAAAAGTGGTGGGCCGAGCTTTCCCACTGCTTGAAAATATCCGCGTGACACCGCTCGCACGCCTTCGACTGCATGAAATAATCGGCTGGTATGTACTTCCCGTCGGTTGTTTGACCCGAGCTTGGAAAGAACTTCCCGTGTGGCCCGTCGCCTTCGTTATCCATCGTGGCCGGCGAGATCGAAGGATTGTTGATGCGATAGGCGTTACTCCACGCTACGTTTCGCACCCACCACGCGCCATAGCCGATCCCTGCGGCAACAAGCAAAATGACAATCAACGCAAATATCTGTCGTAGGGCCCCAGCACCCAACCATCCCCGTTCTTTGATCCATGTGGTTGCTAGCAGCACCACTCCCAGGCTGCAAATCAGAATGTGCGCGTAAAGCCAAGCCCTCAACCGATGCGGAGTCCCTAGGTAAATTAGGGCCATTCCTAACGCGGCTCCACCGGCCATCAAGACCCACCCCACTCGCGCTAGCCACTGCTCCCTACTAACCCCTTGAAACAGAAATGCTGCTAGCCCCACGGTCAACACCACTCCCAGCCCGGTGTGCAAAAGCACCGCCGCCGCATACACGATGGTTGCTGTGGGAAAGGCGTAAAGGTAAATAGCCGTGAGTGCCAGAACCAGAAGGCTTAGCGAGCGCCAGCGCTTCATTCATTTTCCCCCGTTCCAGCTTTCCTCGCCTGAGCCATCTACCCTAATGAAAAATGCGGCCGGGGTGTCGAGACCCGGCCGCAAAGTTTGTTGGGGTGCTTCCTGAGTCGGTCTAAGGATGCGCGACTTGGAGAAGCGACAGCAATATTGTGCCCTTTATAGATTCCCCTGGCGGCCTTGGCAATACTGCGAAAGTATTATCACTTCGATTCTTCCGTAATTCCTTTTCCTTCAGTTACTTGGAATGCTATTCCTGTCTTCACTCCTTTGTATTCCTCGTTCCTCCCACTAGGCCATTCAATCACCACGCGTTCAATCTGCTCATGTTTGCCGACCCCAAACGTCACGGGCAACTCCGATTGCGACAAGTAACTCGAGCCGCTTCGCACCATGCGCATCTGTTGCTGACCTTCCGCAAACACCCGAACCACGGCCCCAATGGCATCTCGGTTCGATTTTGTGCCCACCAACCGGAAACGAAGGCTGCGATTGCCATTTGCCACGTCGTTCCGGTAGAGAAAAGCCTGGTCGTTGTTGGTCGTCAGCAGCACGTCCAGATCTCCATCCCGGTCATAATCTCCCACAGCCAATCCTCGCCCGACCTTGGGTTTCTCAAATCCGCCGCCAATTTCGTCTGCAACGTCATGAAATTTACCGCCCCCCAGGTTCTGGAACAGTTGGGCCGGCTGTGCGTATCCTACATTCCCGCGAATATTCCTCACCGTTTCGTCGATATGTCCGTTCGCGATTGCGATATCCAGCAAGCCATCCAGATCCGCGTCGAAGAACACGCAGCCAAACCCTAAAGTATTTCGCGACGCAGCTCCCAGCCCCGTCTGCATCGCCACGTCGTCGTAGCCCTTGCCGACAAAGTGATACAGTCCGATCATTTCGTTGTCGAAGTTCGTAATCACTATTCCTGGTTTGCCCGAGTTTTCGAAATCCGCTACGTCCACGCCCATACCGGCGCGCGCCTTGCCGTCTGCGCTGAATGCCAGGCCTGCCTCTACCGCGATGTCCTTGAATTTTCCATTGTGCAGATTGCGATAAAGCTTGTTTGGCTGCGTATCGTTGGCCACCAGCAAATCCGGCCAGCCGTCCTGGTCGTAGTCCAGCATTGCTACGCCCAGCGATTTGGAACTGCTATCAAACACCCCGCTGCTCGCCGTCACATCTTCGAATGTTCCATTCCCTCGGTTATGGTAGAGCCAACAAGTATCCCCGCGATATGCCTCCGGCGTGCAGTAGGACTTGTTCTTCCCGTCCAGACTGCAAAAAACGTCATGCTCCGCAGACCAGCGCACGTAATTGCATACAAACAGGTCCAGGAATCCGTCGCGATCGTAGTCAAACCACACGGCCGAGGTGCTTAGTCCCTGTTTCCCCGAAAGCCCGCTTGATTTCGTTATGTCGACAAAAGTGCCTTTGCCTGTGTTTCGGAAGAGCCTGTTCTGCCCCACGCACGAAATGAATATGTCCGGAAAGCCGTCATTATCGAAATCTCCGACGGCGGCACCCATCCCATAGATCTCCACATCCAAACCCGACGCCTTCGTTACGTCCGTGAAAGTCCCGTTCCGGTTGTTGCGATACAGCTTCAGCGTTGTGCG
>Ga0187772_10000241_pt1 | contig 23618 bp, 18 predicted proteins | sample 0116_SJ02_MP15_2_FD_133137 | JGI IMG/M metagenome (GOLD analysis project Ga0187772, IMG submission 133137) | Tropical peat soil microbial communities from peatlands in Department of Meta, Colombia - 0116_SJ02_MP15_20_MG | ecosystem: Environmental > Terrestrial > Soil > Wetlands > Peat | place... | reverse complement strand
GCGTCCGTCTTCCGTTGTGTGATACACCGGCGCGACTGCCGTCACTTTCAGCAGCCGACCCATCTCCACTTCTTTCTTTAAGAGGGGGTAGTGATTTTTCCGGAAGAGCGTGATGAACTCGTCGGCATGGCCCCATTTCGTCTTGTAGTAGTACTCCACGACAAACGGCTTATCTGCCTGCGGCGCACTCTGCGCCTTTGCGCGGCCAATTACTCCAAACGCAAGAATCGCTGCGGCGATTAAAAGCCCTATCAGAAGCGCGGCTCGTAGCCAGGACGGTTGCTGCACGGGATTCTCCTTCGAACTTTCGTGGATAACGCATTGTAGCCTGTTTCCGCGGCATCGCAGCTTGCAATCTTCGATAACGAACTCGCCGGCACTTTCAATACGCGGCGCGAGTCAGACGGTCGCGAATCGCGGCCCATTCCTTTTGGTCGGGAGGCAATTCCACGGCAATCCAGTCGAGTCCTTCGCGATCGAGTTCGTGCAACTGTCTGTAAAGCTGCGCGGCATAGTTCTGCGGCTGGCCGGGCATGCGGATGCTGCGGCCGGCTTTCGCCTCTTGCTGAATCCAGAGATAAGCGCCGCTTCCGTTCTGTGGCAAACAGCCTTGCGCGACCAGGAGAACCCGTGTACGGGGGCTGTAATGTTTCTTGTGTTGGCCGGGAGACCGATGCGCAGACTCCCCCGGCTCATCCGTGACAATCGCGTCCTCCACGAATGCCATACCCGGCCGCAGCACCTCGAGGCCGTCCTTGGTTACGGCGATCACGGTGGACTCGAGTCCAACCTCGCAAGGACCGCCGTCGAGCAGGAAAGGCGTATCGGCCCCAAACGCTTCGCGCACGTGTTGTGCCGTTGTAGGGGAAAGCTGCGTAAAACGATTCGCGCTCGGCGCCGCAATTGGAACGCCGGCAGCGCGCAAAAGTTCGAACGCCACGGGATGGCGCGGCACGCGCAGTCCCACGGTCGGAAGCCCGGCCGTCACTTCGTCTGGGATCACCGGTTTCTTGGGCACAACCAGAGTCAGTGGCCCGGGCCAGTATTCGTGCGCCAGTTGCTCGGCCCCGTCGGTCCACTCGGCGGCAAGCTCACGCGCTTGTTCCGCGTTCGCGACGTGCACGATCAGTGGGCTGGTTGCGGGCCGACCCTTCAGGACGTAGATCTTCTTCACTGCCGAGGCATCGAGCGCGTTCGCGCCCAGACCGTACACCGTCTCGGTGGGAAATACCACAAGTCCGCCCGCCCGGATAATCTCGGCGGCCTTCTGAATCTCTTCCTGATTCACCATACTTATTTCGATTGTCGCAGATTTGGCCGTCCCCTGCCCCGCGTCGTGTTTCCACCACCGGCCCCAAATAGAGCGTAGTTCGGCCTCAAATTCGTGGTACTAGACCCGAAAAACAGGAAACAATCTCGCAGGTCCCCGCGTATCATTTGCCAGCAGGGGAGGTGTCCCTATGAAGCGTTTCGCTCCCGCGATTGCCCTACTCATGCTTGTGGTTCCCACCCTTTTTGGAACGACCAAATCGGAAGTGGTTCTTGCCGGGAAAGCCCATATGGAGTTTGATTGTCCCTCGAACTTGCCGCTCAGCCTGCACGTGCGCTCCGGCGAAATTCTGATTGTGGGCACCGACGACAACAAGATCACCGTGGACCTGGCTGGGAAAAATGCGGACAAGGTTCAGGACGTGAAGGGGCGCCTCTCTATTGCGAACCATGTCGCGGAGCTCCACCTGACCGGCGGGCCAAAGAATGAGTTGCAGATCATCATCCATGTGCCGAAGAATTCAGACCTGACCGCGCGGGTGTTCGCGGGCGATGTCAGCGTGCAAAACGTCATTGGCAACAAAGATGTTGAGCTTCACGCGGGTGAACTCACGATCGCGCTTGATAAGCCAGAGGATTACGGGCACGTCGATGTGTTCGTGAATGCGGGCGAAGTGGACGCGGAGATCTTTGGCGACTCCAAGGGCGGGCTGTTCCGTTCGATCTCGCGAGATTCCAGTGGCAAATACCGGCTGCACGCCCACGTGGGCACGGGCCAGCTCAGCGTGCGCTGACAGGCTTTGCTTTCAGCGCGACGGTCACTCGAGGCACCAGGTTTTCCAGATAGCGGTCCCCCACAGTTTTGCCCGAAGTCAGCCGCAAGAGAATTGGTCCACTGAACAGTTCGAGAGCCAGTTCCGGTCCAAATGAGAGGGGCATTTCTCCGCGCGCTTGGGCCCGCAGAACGATCTGACGCATTCCCTGCAAACGGCTCGCCCAGTACTCACGGCGAAGTGTGGCAAGCCCGGGGTCTTGTGAGGCCACCACACGTCCGACGGCATTCCCCAACGGTGTATGCAACCGCGCAACGACCTGGTGCAGCAGCGCCAGGATGTCGCCATGAAACGTGCCGGTATCGACAACCGGTGCGCCCTCGGCCGCGCTTCGAATGATGGCGTCGCTCACAAGCTTTGCCTTGGTCTGCCAGCGCCTGTAGATGGAGGTTTCGTGAATACCCGCGCGTTTTGCGACGTCGGCTACAGAGAGTTCTTCGTATCCCCCCTCCGCCAACACTTGCAGGACGGCGGCGTGCACCGCGGTCACCACGCGGGCACTACGTCCACCGGGACGGCGGCGAGGATGATGCGGTCGCTTTATCCGAGGCACGTCCCTAGGCTACCTAAAAGGAATCGTTAACGCAACACTCCTTGCATTAGTTGTCGCCTTGTGTTAGCTTTGTAACTAACGCAAGAGTAGTTGCGTTAGTGAAGTCGGGAGGTTTTCATGAGAATACTGGTTACAGGAGCAACGGGCAGCGTTGGACGCGCGGTTCTCGAGGGGCTCCTGGCGGAGCATGCACCGGTCCGAGCGTCATCCCGCGACCCCCAAAGAATTACCGCTCCACCCCATGTGGAGTTGGCGACCGGAGATTTGAACGAGCCAGAAACGATGGCAAGTGCGCTCGAAGGCGTCAGTGCCGTTTTCCTCTACGCGCAGGGGAAGAAACTGCCAGAGCTAATGACGGAAATGAAGCGAGCGGGCGTCGAGTTCGTGGTTTTTCTTTCGACTATTGACGCGACGAACGAGCACGCTTATGCACAGCATAACCGGCGCCGCCACCTTGCCGTCGAGGAGGCCATTGCCATGGCGGGCTTCCGTTATACTTTCCTGCGCCCCGGCGCTTTCGCCACGAATGCACTGCGCTTCTGGCGCGACTCTATCATCGCCGAAAACGCCGTGCGCATTCCTTTTCCAGAGGCGCAGCAGGCGCCGATCGACGAGCGGGATATAGCAGCCGTGGCGGTGCGCGCACTTTTGGCTCGAAATCAAGATGGCCAGTCCCTCGTTTTGACCGGCCCTGAGTCCCTCACGCAGCGGCTGCAGGTCGAATGCATCGGAAAGGCCGTCGGGCGTCTCATTCGGTTGGAAACGATCCAGGAGGATCAGGCTCGCGCCTGGCTTGGAAATATCATTCCGCCTGCCTATGTGGATTTGCTCGTCGCCCAGTGGCGGGATGAAGTGAGAGTGCCGGCCTGCGTGACAGACAATGTGGAGCGGGTGACGGGACGCCCCGCTACACCCTACCGTGTTTGGGCGGAGCGAAATGCACATACGTTTCGCCGGGTAGCGGCATCCGAATCGTTGTGATTTCGACCCAAGGGGAAGATGGGAGGCGGTCTGCTGCACAGCCACAGATTGCAGCTGCGTCGATTGTTCGGTCACTCCGCGCTTTTCGCGAGGTAGCGCTCCGGAATCGGATTGTCGGGAGTCTCTCCGGTCCAATAGACGTCGACAACCCACCAGCGAGATCCATCGTTGAACAACTGAATGCTATTGATGCCGCGTTCAAAGGGCTTGCCGTCCGCGGTCTCGCGAGACTCGTAGGTGCTGAAGATGTGCGTAATGCTGCCAAAGGTCTCCACCTTGCGCGAGATTTCGTGCTCGAAGAAGCCGTGTTCTTTGAAATATTTGTCGGCTCCGTCGATGTAGCCCTGCACGGTGACCGCCCGGTGAGTGAGGATCCCGTCTTTCTTTTTGAAGGTTGCGATGAGCTGCGCCTGAGGAATGAACAAAGAGCGGAAGCGATCCCAATTGCGATCCCCTGCCGGCCCGCTGATGGAATCGTACAGAGCAGCCACAATGGCATCCCGGCTGGATACATCTGCCGGTTTAGCTGCCGGCAATGTACTCGCCGGCTTTTCAGCTTGTCCAGAAACTAGCGTTGGCAGGCAAAGCAAAAGCGCGAGGATCCATGGTGCTGCTTTCATGAGGTGTGCTCCCTGCACCGCGGTCAGCGGTCCGGCAAAGCATGGTACACCCGAACTTCTTGTGGTTGGGGCGGAATGTTTCAGGAGGTACAGAACCTAGTCGATTCCCTGGATGCGCAGGCTCACCAGTTGATCGATGCTCAGATTCTGCATTCCTCGTGATTTCATCGCGGAAATGTATTCGGGCGTGACCCCGTGAATGCGCATGGCAATGAGCTGATCCGGCTCGGGATGCTTATAGCCGAGCGACTGCACTTTCTGGATGAACTCGGGCGAAACGCCATGAATGCGGAAGGCAATCAACTTGTCCAGCGCAACGTGGTCATAGCCTTCCTTCTCCAGCGCCTGGATGAACTCCGGCGTGGCGCCGTGGATGCGCATGGCGATCAGGTCGTCCTCGCTTGGCTGGTAGCCTGACTTGTGCAGAAAGCGCACCATTCCCGGTGTAACCCCGTGGATGCGGAACGCCACCAGTTTGTCGCAGTCGGTCACGTTGATCCCGGCATCGCGCAGTTCCCGAATAAACGCGGAATCCACGTGGAAAATTCGGAACGCAATCAGTTTGTCCGTATCCAGGCCCTGAGGATGCTCACCTTTCATCTCTCTCGCAAAACTCAGGCTGACGTCCAGCACCGCCATCGTGTACTGTTTTTCCTCGTTGATACCCGTGAAGCCCAGGGAGCTCATTTCCGACGGAAATTTTGGGTCCGGCACAAAATGAAAAAAACCGGTGCCTTCTCGGTTGTTTATATACCCTTCGCAGTCCAGACGGCCGGCATCGCGGGTAATCGTGAACTTCACTTCCTGTTTGCCGGGTTTGGAGACGTCCAGCCCGACGAACACGCTCAACGGCCACGCGGAAGAGTGTGTGGAGGTGTTGCCGTGCTGGTGGCGAATCAAAGAGAATTCCACCTTACCAGGTTCCTCGCTGCGTTCGATGGTCCAGCTTCCACTGAAATTCTCCGCGGCGGGCGAAACCCAGCCCGCCAGAAGCGTGCAGACCACTAAAATGTACGTAAGTATCCCGTCGCGTCGGTTCATGACGTCCCTCCTTGGTTCTTTCCCGGATTACTTTTCGGCGTCGAACACGCCGCTGTGTTTCAGAGCGATCAGTTTTTCCAGTGTCTGGTCCTTGAAGCCGTGGCTGCGTACCTTGGCGATGAATTCCGGAGTGATGCCCTGGATTTTGGCACCGATCGCGTCGTCAATGTCCACTTTGAAGCCAGCGGCCTGAAGTTCCTTGAGATAGGCGGGGGTGACACCCTGCACCTTCATTCCAATCAACTCGTCCGTGGTCGGATGCAGTCCCAGATCGTTGAAGCCTTTTACGTATTCCGGGGTGACGCCTTGGACCTTCATTCCTATCAGATCATCGGAATCCACCTTCAGTCCCAGGCCGCGCATCTCGCGTACATATTCAGGAGTGATGCCTTGAACCTTCATACCAATCAAATTGTCGACATCTGTCTTCAGGCCGAGGTCGTGCATCTGCTTCACGTATTCCGGGGTAACGCCTTGGACCTTCAGCCCGATGAGTTCGTCCGCGTCGAGATTTTGACCCGTGGCGGCAGACATCTCTTTGCAGTATTCGGGGGTGATGCCCTGAACTTTGAGCCCAATGATTGTGTCGACATCCAAGTTCCCCGTTTGTCCATCTTTGGAGCGGATGTAGCCTCTCATGGATTTGATGTAATCGGCCGTGACGCCCTGGACCTTCAGGCCAATCAGGTCGTCAACAGTAAGGTTCGTCAGGCCGGCGTCTTTGAGCGAGTCGATATAGCTCTGTTTTGGCGCTTCGGAGGTCGCTTGCGGGGCGGGCGCGGTATTTGGAGCTGGTTGTGGCGACGAGAAAGAAGCGTAGGCATGAACCAAATTGTTCACGAGGGATTGGGTTACGGCGCGCGTCATGGAAGAAGTCATCGCTTGGACCTGCACGGTCAGGGGAGAGGGCGAAGGAGTAAGTGCTGGAGAGGGAGCCGTAACGGCCGGGGGACGAGGCCGCGCGTTCTGAGGCGGGGCGGGGAGAGGGCTGCGATACGCCGTCGCATCGGATGACGTTGGAACCGACAGAGGAGCCGGAGCGGACGTCCGGGCATGATGAACACTGCCAAGCAAGGCGCTTCCTGCCAGAAGCGCCACAGAAAGACACAGAACGCCCGCAGACAAATTCGCGCCGCGAAAGGACTCAGCCGTGGTGTTTGCTCCAAGCAAGCGCGCGATGCGTTCCACAAGGGGGCTGCGGTTTGCGGCCATCGCCAGTTGCGGCGCTGCTTTGCTTTCGGCCATGCGCGTCAGTGCGTGCGCGTAGGTGACAGCGCTGCCGCATAGCGCGACAGCGTCGTCGTCGCAGCAATGCTCCCGTTCGGCGCGAACACGCTTGCCGAGCCACCAAACGGCCGGGTGGTAAAAGAGCAGTGTCTCCACGCCCACCTGGAACAGATTGACGAAGGCATCGTACCGCCTGATGTGCGCCAATTCGTGCGCAATTACTGCTTCGAGTTGGGGAGAAGTCAAGCCGGTCAATGCGCTCATGGGAAGGAGCACGATCGGACGAATCCAGCCGGCGACCGCTGGGGCCTCCAGGCGAAGACTTTGGCAGTAGCGGACGGCGCGCGTCAATCTCATGCGCTGCTGCAGCGAAATGCAGATCTCGAGCAATTCTTCTCTGACGGGGATGGTTTCTTTGCGACGCAGCCGTTCCACCAGCAGAATTCCGCCGGCCGAACGCAAGCTCAGCAACACAACGCCGGCGAACCACAATTCCACGAGCCACAAGGAATAAGGCGGCGCGGTTTCGTTATGTTGCGAGGTATTCTTTGGAGAATGCTGGAGGGGTTGTGAAGTCGGCGAACCCACCTCGATCCAAGGATCGGAGGAAATTGCCCGCTGGGTGGATTGCTCTTGCGCGCGGAACACCAAAAAAGTCCCAACCGGCGCCGCGATCATCAGCGTGAGAGTAGCCACGCCAACCGCATAACGCGCCATTGCGCTTCGACACAACGCCGTCACGACATAAGCCAATGCTGCCAGGGCCGCCCCTTGCCAGAGAAAATGCAGCAGCGAAAGTGCCAGCAGGCGCAGGGTTCCCGGAGAAAGCCAGGAAATGAGGGGCGTCATCGGGTTTTCCTTTCGTGCTCGTTGAGCAAACGGCGCATTTCGTCGATCTCTTCCTTTGTAGCTTTGCGCCCGGACAAAGCGTGCATCATCAGTTCGCTGGCTGAGCCGTCAAAGACGCGCTGCAGGACATCCAGCGCCAGCTCACGCTTGGTTTTCTCCGCGGGTTGGACGGCCTCATAAACGTGGGCGCGCTGCTCCTCATTGCGGCGCACCGTCCCCTTGCCGGTCATGATCTGCATGAGCTTTAAGACGCTGGTGTAGCCAATTGGTCTTTTCTCGCTGAGAGTCTGGTGCACCTCGCGGACGGTCGAGGGGCCGTGCTCCCAGAGAACATGGAGGATTTCCAGCTCAGAAGAAGTGGGGTTGCGGTGTGAAGTAGTAGCCATGGGCAGAGGCTACTACGAAAGCATTCGTAGTGTCAACGAAAATCTTCGTAGTTTGGGGGGAGGATTGGAGGTCCTAAATGGCTCGACGCAGGCTAAAGCCTACGTTACATGGCGGCGACTTATTGTGTGATCAGGTCCTTGGCTTTGGGCTTAACGTGGACCGCGTCAAGGCTGGCGGCATCCCATCCGCCTCCCAGGGCTTTCACGAGGAGAACCGAGGTGACCAGGCGCTGCCCCTGAATGATGGCAGCTTCCTGCTGATTGCTTAACAGGTTCTGCTGGGCACTGACCACGTCCAGGTAGTTCACGAGCCCGCCCACGTAGCGCGAGGTGGCGATATCGAGCTGGCGTTGTGCCGCGTTCACGGCATCGGCTTGCGATTGACGCGCGGAGCCGAGCACTTCCAATCCGGTAATGTTGTCCTGTACTTCACGAAAGGCGTTCAAGACCGTATCGCGGTAACTCGCCACGGTGGCACTGTAGCCTGCCTCTGAAAACTGCACTTGGGCGTGGAGAGCCCCGCCCGAGAAAATGTCCTGAGCAACGTTAGCTCCCACTGCCCAAAAGCCACTGGCGGCATTCAACAATTGCGAAATGTTCTGTGAGTTCCACCCGCCCTGGCCGAAGAGGACCAGCGAAGGGTAGTAGGCGGACTTGGCGATACCGATCTGCGCATTGGCGATGGCCATCTGGCGTTCGGACTCCGCGATGTCCGGACGCCGCTCCAGCAGGTCCGAGGGGATGGTCGAATCGATCTTGGGAGGTTCGGCGGAAAGTTCACGCGGGGGCAGATGGAAATCCGGTGCGGGCTTTCCGACGAGAACGGCAATGGCATCCTCGAATTGTTTGCGTTGCTGCAGCAGCAGAGTGGCCTCTGTGCGTGTGGTGTTGAGCAGGGTCTCTTCCTGCGCCACGTCGAGCCCCGAAGCGATGCCGCCGCTGTGGCGCGACTGGACCAGCTCCAAGCCTTTCTGCAGCGCATCCACGGTACGGTTCAGAATCCCAATTTCCGAGTCGAGTTCGCGCAGCGTGAAGTAATCTGCGGCAAGCTCCGCCGTCAGCACCAGGCGCACATTTTCCAGGTCTGCCGCGTTGGCCTGATACGAAGCCTGCGCCGCTTCAATGGTGCGCCGCCGCTGGCCGAATAAATCCACCTCATAACTGACCGTGAACGGGAGAATGTAGTTGCCCTGGGTTACGGGGCCGGTCAACGGTACGGAAGAGCCCGTTGGCCTTGTCCCGGAATAGCGCTGGCGTGCGGCCGAAGGATCGGTGGTCACGGTAGGGAAAAGAGTTGCGTTTTGTACCGCAGCGGAAGCGCGCGCCTGATCGTAATGCGCGAGCGCCACTTTCAGCGTTTGATTCGCCGCCAGAAGCTCGGTTTCCAGGCCGTTCAATTCATCGTTGTGAAAAAGTGTCCACCACTCTGTTTTGGGAACTGCGTCGCGAGGTTCCGCCTGACGCCAAGGCTCCGTAACCTGCCAATTCGCGGGTACAGGAGCCGAGGGCCGTTTGTAATTTGGGCCCACGGTGCAGCCGGCGCACAGGAGGGCTACCGTCGTCCCGAGCAAAATTGTTTTGCGATTCATAACCAATCGGCGAACCAGCATCAGGGTTTTTTCCCAGGTGTGGGAGCCGGCTTGCCAGCGGCGGGAGCGGCAGAACTCCCCGAGGGCGCAACAGGCGCGAGCGGATTTGCCACTTCTTTCACATGCACTTCCTGGCCATTTTCGATGGAGTCCGGCGGGTTCAAGACGATCCAGTTATTGGAGGTCAAGCCGGTCAGGACCTCGAGTGAGGTTCCATAGTCGCGGCCGATGCTCAATGCCTGCAAGCGAACGCGATGGTTTTCGTCGATTACCACCGCGCGCAGTCCTTCCGAGCGAAATAGAAGTGCATTCACGGGGACCTGCAAGCGCTCATTGTTCACATGGACCAGCAGATGCACTTGTGCATAGCCACCTGGCAGCAACAGTCCGGATTTATTCGGGACGTCTACTTCGGTCAGCAAGGTGCGAGTGGCCAGATCAATGGCTTCCGCCGTTCGCACTACCTCGCCCTGGAATTTCTGCCCGGGATATTGGGTCAGCTCGAGATAAGCGCCGAGCCCTTTATGAATAGTGGGCGCATACGCTTCCGGTACGTTGACGTAAACACGAATGGGGTCGGTCTGCGCGAGGAAAAAGAGCTGCTGGGAAGTTCCGCCATTCCCGGCGTTGATCAATGTACCGATATCGACATTTCGTTGTGTGACCACTCCTGTGAACGGCGCATAGACTTTCTGGAATGACTTCAATTCTTCCAGACGCCGCACATTCGCCGCCGCCGACTGCACGATCGCCCGCTTGGCAGCCAGGTCACCGTTGGCGTTGTCCACTTCTTGTTTTGAGACGCCGTCGGTCTTCAGCAGTTCGGTATAGCGCGCTTCCGTGATTTCCGAGAGGTGTTCGTTGGCCTGTGCCGTGACGAGATCAGCCTTCGCCTGCATGAGTTGCTGGTCGACTTCCGGCGTTTCGATATCGACAAGCAAGTCGCCTTTGTTCACGCGGCTGCCGATGTCGTGATACCACTTGACCAGGTAGCCGTTCGTTCGCGCGTAAATCGGAGACTCCACGTAGGCCTGCAACGTACTGGGCAGAATGAGGTCCTCGGCCTGGCCTTCGGAGGTCGGATGGATTACGGCTACGGTCGGAACGGCGAGCTTCTGCGTATCTTCCGCCAGCGCCTGAAATTGGCTGCGCCGCTGGAGCATCACAATAGCTCCCACGATGACCAGCACAACGACGATCGCGAAAAAAATGAGGAACAACGAGCTCTTTTTGGGCGTCCTCTCGCCGGACTCGTAGCTTCCCGAATTGGGTACTTCACTCATGTTAGGGGCCTCACCTAGCGTAAATCCGAATTCCCTTTATGTCACCGCTGGTCCGTGTTCAAAGGTCCGCTGGCGTCTGCGTTCCAGCCGTCCATGAATAATGGAGAACACGCAGGGAACAAAGAACAGCGTCGCGACCGTAGCAAAGAGCAAGCCGCCAATTACGGCGCGTCCCAACGGCGCGTTCTGCTCGCCGCCTTCCCCCAGTCCAATCGCCATGGGAACCATGCCGATAATCATCGCCAGGGCGGTCATGATCACGGGGCGAATCCGGACGAAGCCCGCATTCAGCGCGGCATCCATGGCAGTCTTGCCCTCATTCATCTGCTCGCGCGCAAAGGAAACCATCAGAATACTGTTTGCCGTAGCTACACCCATGCACATGATGGCTCCGGTCAGCGATGGTACGTTCAACGTGGTGTGCGTAAACAGAAGCATCCAGCAGATTCCCGCCAATGCACCGGGAAGCGCCGTGATGATAATGAAAGGATCGAGCCAGGACTGGAAGTTCACGACGATCAAGAGATAAGCAAGGATAATGGCGCCGATCAGACCCACTCCAAGGCCCAAAAAAGATGTGGCCATGGTCTCCACCTGACCCCGAATAATGATCCGGCTTCCACGCGGCAATTCTTTCTCGACAGCCGAGACCCGCTTCCGGACTTCGTCCGCGACCGAGCCTAAGTCCCGCCCGAAGACAGAAGCGTAGACATTGATCATCGGCTGAACGTTGTAATGAGAGATGGAGGCGGGGCGGGCTATCGTGGTGGTCCTAACCAGGTTGCTCAGAATCTGTGGGGCAACCGTGCTGTTCCCACTTGCGGTGACCGGCGTGTTCTGGAGCTCCTGATAGGTGTCCATGCGGTACTGCGGGGTCTGCACAGCGACGTTGTAGCTGACACCGTTCTTTGGATCCAGCCAGAAATTTGGCGCCGTCTGGAAGCTCGATGACAGGGAAATGAGCACGTTCTGCGCCACGTCTCGTGCCTGCATTCCCACGTATTGTGCGCGGGTGCGGTCGATGTCCAGATATAGGGTCGGGGAATCGAACTGCTGTTGCACGTGAACGTCCACGGCTCCGGGAATCTGCCGAATCTGGTCCTCCAGCTTCAGCCCGACGGCATAGTTGCCGTCTTGGTCTTGTCCCACGATCTGAACGTCAATCGGGGCGGGGGTGCCGAAGTTCAAGATTTGGGTCACGATGTCCGCCGGCTGGAAGAAGAACTGCACGCCGGGGAACTCGCGGGGCAAGGTATGTCTTAGTTCATCTACATACTCGCTTGTGGACCGGCCGCGCTCCCGCCTGAGCTGGACGAGAATTTCTCCGTCCGCCGTTCCGATCGTTCCGGAGTTACTGTAAGTGAGGTTGATGCTCGAATACGGGAGACCGATGTTGTCGAGGACTGTGACCAGGTCTTTCTCCGGAATCGTCTGACGAATCACACGATTGATCTCGTCCGCCAGCTTCGCGCTTTCTTCAATCCTTAATCCGGTTCGCGCGCGCATGTGCAAGCGAATCTGGCCCGCGTCCACACTTGGGAAAAAGTCACGCCCGAGGAAGAAATTCAGTCCGGCGCTGAGCACGCAGAAAACGAGGAAGCAGATAGAGAAGAGCTTCGCATTTTGCAATGCTACGGTCAGCGCGCGCCGGTAGCCCTCCCGGAAGCGTTCGAAGTTTCGTTCAAATCCTTGTTGATAGCGCCGAAAAAATCCCATTTTTTCGCTGACGTGCTCGTCGGCGTGATATTCGTCCTCAGCGCTTAACAGATACATCGCCATGGTCGGCACGATGGTTCGCGACCACATGTAGGACGCGAGCATGGCGAAAATCACCGCTTCGGCGAGCGGCACAAACAGGTACTTCGCCACGCCCGAAAGGAAGAACATGGGGATAAACACAATGCAAATACAAAGGGTGGACACGAACGCCGGTACGGCAATCTGTTGTGCGCCGTCCAGAATCGCCTGCACCGTTTCCTTGCCCATCGCAAGATTCCGGTTGATGTTTTCAATCTCCACGGTGGCGTCATCGACCAGGATGCCCACGGCCAGGGCCAGCCCGCCCAGCGTCATGATGTTGATCGTTTCTCCCAGCGCGCTTAAGCAAAGGATGCTGACGAGAATGGAAAGCGGGATGGAGATGGCGATGATCAGCGTGCTCTTCCAGTTGCCGAGGAAGAGCAGGATCATGACCGCCGTGAGGCAGGCCGCGATCAAGGCTTCACGAAGCACGCCTTGAATGGCGGCGCGCACAAACAAGGACTGATCAAAGAATGTCGTGACCGTCAGGCCTTCGGGCCGCGTGGGAGCATAATCCTGAAGCGTCTGCTTGACGCGATCGACGATCGTGAGTGTGGAGGCATTTCCGGTTTTATAGACGCTCATCAGCGTGCCGCGTTGGCCGTTGGCCAGCACCACGTTGGTCTGCGGCGAAAATCCATCCCGAACGTGGGCCACTTCGCGCAAATAGATCGTAGAGCCGTTCACGGTCTTGACCGGCAGATTATTCAATTCCTTGACCGTGGTCGGGCTGGCATTCATTTCCACGTTGAATTCCAGCGGGCCCATCTTCGCGGTGCCTGTGGGCAGAATCAGGTTCTGCGTGTTCACCGCGTTCACGATGTCCACGGGCGAAAGACCCTTGGACTGCAACGCCACGGGATCCGTGTCCACGGAAATCAGCCGAGGCTTTCCCCCGTAGGGAAACGGCATAGAAGCGCCTTGTACGGTTGCGAGTTGCGTGCGGATGAAATTGTTGCCGTAGTCGAAGAGCGCCTGTTCGCTCAAGCGGTCGCTGGTGAGCCCGATCTGGAGCACAGGTACGGTGGACGCGGAATAAATAATGACAAGCGGAGGGGTGGTGCCGGGAGGGAGTTGCCGCAAAAAGGTTTGGGAAATGGCGGTAACTTGCGCGAGAACCTGTGGAACATTCACGTTGGGATGGAAGTAGATCTTGACGATCGCAATCCCGTTCAGCGATTGCGATTCGATATGTTCGACGTCATTGACCAGCGTGGTGATTCCACGCTCGACGTTGGTGGTGATCCGCCGCTCCATTTCCTGCGGCTCCAGACCTGTGTAGGTCCAGTCCAGAGCAATTACCGGAATGTTGATTTCAGGAAAAATGTCCGTAGGGGTGCGCGGCACGACGACAAGCGTCAGGAGGATGATCACCAGTGCCATTACGATGAACGTGTACGGCCTGGAAAGCGCTAATCGTACAATCCACATAGAAGACGACGATTACCTGTATCCGGATAGCGTGGGGCGAGGCACACGTACAAAGCGCCCCTTATTCTTCCGTTTTTTGGCTACCCTTATTAGACTATGGAAACGCCTGTTTCAGGTACACCATCTCGTAACTTTCCGGATTTAAGCAATGCGCAAGGCCACTTTGGATGGTCGTCCGGTTTTTTGGCGTGCACAGGCTGAAGCCTATGCTACGGGGGTTATTTATGGGTCATCACAAATACGCCATCCCAATCGCCGACTGGCTCGTCGGCTAAATATTCTTCGCAGCGTTTACGGTAGACAAGAGAGGGTCCATCCCCCGGCCACTGTTCCAAGATGGACTGAAACTCTCGCTGCGCCTCACCCCATTTTCGTGCCCGGTAGAGCTTTCTCGCCTCATCGAACCTGTTCAATCGCCCGCGAATCTCGGTGAGCGTTCCGTTCTGCTGCAAATCCGAGGTGCTTGCGACCAACTCATAAATCGTCACGGGCTGGAGTTTTCCCTTCACCCGGATGAGGTCCAACTCCCGGAAGAGGAAGCCCGCGCCCTTCGCAGCCTCATAGGTTGATTCATTTGCGATGATATGGGTCCCGTATTCCTTGTTGAGCCCTTCCAATCTGGAGGAGAGGTTCACGGTATCGCCCAGCGCGGTGTATCCGTAGCGCAGCGAGGAACCCATATTTCCTACGCTGGCTGCGCCGGAATTCAGTCCGATACCGATATCGAGCGCGGGCTTTCCTTCTTCTGCCCATTTCTTTTGCAGTTCGCGGACGCGCTCGATCATTTTCAGGGCCGCCGTGCAGGCCTGTAGCGGATGCTGGCCGTCCTCGTAGGGAGCGCCCCAGAAGGCCATCACGGCGTCGCCAATGTATTTGTCTAAGGTCCCTTGCGTGTCGAAGACGATGCGTGTCATGTCGAACAGGTAGGCATTCAGAAACAGGGCAAGTTCCTGTGCGTCCAACTTTTCCGAAATGGTTGTGAAGCCGCGAATGTCGCTGAACATTACGGTGATCTCCGTTTTGCGCGGCTCGACCAGTTCGGGATTGAGCAAAAGGCGGCGGATCACTTCAGGGCTCAAATAGTGACCGAACGCACTGCGGACTTTTCTTTTTTCTTTTTCTTCGATCAAAGCGCGATAGAGCGAGACCAGCATCACGTTGGTTGTCAAAGTTCCCGCGGGCAGTGTGAAATTAAGCCACCATCCGTGCAAAAACGCCGCGTAAACCAACGCGGTGAAAAGAATCAGCAACCCGAGCCCAATCCAGATCCAGCGCGCTGAAGCGACGGCCAGCGCAAAGCCGAGCGGCAATCCGAGGGCGAGAATCAGCAGAAGATCCAAGACAATCTGATGCGCCCCACGCACGAGGAACCCGTTGTGGAGCATGTTGTCGATCACGTTGGCGTGTACTTCGATCCCCGGGTAGTCGATGCCGCCGTAGGGCGGCGTTCGCAAATCGCCGATGCCCGTGGCCGAAGCCCCCACCAGCACGATTTTGTCTTTGAACGTGCCGGGAGCAAAGTTTCGTTGCACGACGTCCGCGATCGAGTAGTAGGGATAGGTTCCCCGCGGTCCGCGGTAATTGATCATCATGCGGCCGAGATAGTCTGGCCGGACCGTGAGCTTGTCTCCCAATTGCAAGCTGGCTATTCCCGCGGGACCGTAATTTACGGTGAGTTGCTCCGTCGTCAGCCCCAGATACAAGCGCAGGGTTTGCACTTCGAGGGAGCCGTACAGGTCGAAATCATCCGGATTGTTCGAACGCCCGAAGGGCAACACGAGCAAGGAACGGCGCAAGACTCCATCCGCGTCGGAGGAAATATTGAAGAAGCCGATCGCGGTCTTTTCGTTGTTCTCCGGAGGAGCAAGCTCCGGAATATTGGCCACTGTTGCGGAATAGAGCGTGCCTTCGGCCTGATAACTGTTGAGCAGCGAAGCGAAATCGGTTTTGCCGGACGCCGGATTCAGGGGCACGCGATTCAACGAGTACCACTGCACCATCTCCGCATATCTGTCGAGGACGGAAGCATCGATGCCGCGGACTTCCTGCGGCTCCAGGAAGAAATTGCCCAGGACGACCGGGCCGAAGCGACGCAACGCCGCAGCAAACTGCGCGTCCGAATCAAATTCTTTGGCCAGTTCCGCGATTTGTTCTTCGAGTTTAGGGTCAGGCCGCTTGCCTGCCTGTTTGTCCTGCTCCAGTTTTGCGAGCAGCGCGCGAACGGGGGCGGCGGTCATGTCCGACTTGTCGAAAGTGATGTCGAATGCAACTATTCTTGCGCCGTCGTCGTGCAAGGAGTCCAGCATCTGCCCGAAATACTTGCGGGAGAACGGCCACTTCCCGAGCACTTCCTGGGAGCGTTGATCGACGGCGACGATGACAATGCGGGTGTCCGGAAGGCTGTAACGCGCCGGGCGATAGCGAAAACGCGTGTCCAAGGTACTGTATTCGAAGCGCTTCAGAAAGTCGAAGAGCGGGGTGCTGCGGTCGCCAAGGAAAGTGAGGAAGTAGATGCCCAGCGCGGCGAGCGTAATCCCTATGCTGATGAAAAAACAGACGCGGTGCTGCCACCACTCGGAGAGTACCGTCCGCAGCCGAAAAAAGCTGCCTCCCTGCAGGCCTCCTTTTGGGGCGGTGGCCATGGGAGAGGGGCACTACTCGCGGACGACGAAATTGATTCTAATTCCGCAGACCTCAATCAGGTCGCCATCATTCAAGCGCACCGGTCCCTGGATCGGAGCGCCGTTGACGGAAGGAATTTTTGCGCCGGTGCCAAGATAATAGCCGTCGTCGCGCTGATTGATCTGCGCGGCCACCTGCGGCTTAAACCAGCCGCGCAAGCGAATTGTCGCCATGGGAGACTTCCCGATCACGGTTAGCTTATTGGTGAGGACATATTCTTTCTGATCGACTCTGCCGCTCAGGACGATCAGAGTGGGCATCTTCATGCGCCCGGGGGAAAATTGCGAGCGCTCGCCCATAGCCGCGGCCTGCTGCAGCATATCGCGTCGGGCTTTTGTATCCAGCACCATGGTTTCGTTGATTTTGGGAGCGGCGGCTTTGCGGCCCGTGTCCCAGGGGATGGCGGTGTCGGCAGTGGCGTCCACCTTGATGCTGTGCTTGCCGATCCAGATCGTGTCGCCATCGTGGAGCATGGCGCGTTCCACACGAAGATCGTTGACGAAGGTACCGTTCAGGCTGTCGAGGTCCTCCACGACCAAACGGTTACCCTCGAAATACACGCGCGCGTGATAGGTCGATACGGCGAGATTATCGATGGCGAGATCGTTGTCGGGGGAGCGCCCAATTGATACCGGCCGGCCACCAATGGGAACCTCTTTCACCATTTTGTTCTCGAACATGAGGCTGAGTTTCGCCATAAGGCATTCCTCCGTGGGAGGTTCTAGTCTTTTTTGCCCGAGTCCCGACGCAACCAGGAAAACCAACCCTTGGATTCTTCCTGCATCCGCACAACAATCACCGTGACGTTGTCCAATCCTCCGCGTTCGTTTGCCAGGTCGACCAACTTTTGTGCCGCAAATCCCGGATCCGTCTCCGCCTGCAACTTTCCAGCGATTTCCGGTTCGGTCACCATCCGCGTGAGGCCATCCGAACAGAAGAGCAGGACGTCGCGGGGCATCAGATCGACCTCGTCCATTTCCACGTCCACTTCCGGATTGGCACCGAGCGCGCGCAAGAGCACGCTTTGCATCTCACTTTCTTCCGCCTGCTGCGGCGTCAAAATGCCGCGCCTTACCTGCTCGGCCACCAGGGAGTGATCGTTGGTCAACTGCTGGAGTCCCCCAGCGCGGAGCAGATACGCCCGGCTGTCTCCCACATGTGCCAGGCTCAGCTTGTTCCCGTTGATCCACCCCGCCGTCAGCGTGGCGCCCATGCCGCGCTGCTCCGGGTGCAGCTGTGCGGACTGGTGAATCTTGAAATTCGCTTGGAACACTGCGTTCTGCAGTTGTTTCGTCTGGGGACTCCAATTGTCCATGGCACCCCCGTGCACCGTTACGCCGGCATCCACTTCCGCGGGCTCAGCATGGCTGCAATACTCGCCCACCGTTTCGACTGCCATCGCGCTTGCCACTTCGCCGTGTGCCTCGCCGCCCATCCCGTCGGACAAAATGAAAAGGTTTAAAGGTTCGACAATCCGGAACGAGTCTTCATTATTGTTGCGCACGCGCCCCACATCGCTCACACCCCCACTGACGATCTGCACAACGTCTCCTTCCAAGCTTCTCGTGAGCACACACACTTCCCCCGGCGTGGAAACCGGTCCGGACCTCTTCCTATCCACGCTAGCAGACGCTCGTGTACTGTGAAAGGCTTTGCGCCCAAGTGATAACCGCCCCTCCGCGGGACTGCCCCTATGGTCAGTTCGCAAGGATACCCGAAATGACAGGATTCCCACAGTATTGCTGAAGCGGGTGAGGAAAACCCGGGCTAGGTGCGAGCGTCATGTCTCGGGTTTTCAGTGAATTTGTGGGCCTTCAACCTGGCGGAAATCTCCTCTACAATCGCATCGTGCGTCCCTTCTCGCATCGACTCTTCCGTGCGGTTCTTTATGTGGGCATAGGGTGCCTGACCCCATCCGTTGCCAGGGCCCAGCAGGCTCCACCTGCTTCTGGAGCGCGCATCCTGCTGTTGCCACGCAAGCTAGTGACCGGCGAGAGGGCTACCCTGGCGGTTTTGGACGTGGTCGGACGTTTGACGCCGGGCGTGAAAATCGCTTTCTCCAACGGAGACAAAGTGACGACGGACGTCACAGGGCGAGCGCTGTTCGTTGCGCCGTTGAACCCCGGCAAGATCTCCGCACGGATCGAAGGGCGAAGTGGGCGGGTGACGAGCACGATTTTCACTTCTGCGGATGTCCCCTCTGCCACGGAAGAAGTGACGCAAGCGCCGCTCGTCGCTTCGGTCAGTGACAGGTTCGAGTTTCTGGGCCATGGTTTTTGCGGCGATGCTGATGCAAATCATGTCACCATCGGGGGCTTGCCCGGACTGGTGCTCGCCGCTTCCCCGGGTTCGCTGACTGTTTTACCTCCTGCCGAACTGGACCCTGGGCCGACCGTAGTGAAGGTCAGCTGCGGACAGAGGTCTGCCGTCCCGTTCACGATTATCTTTGTCGTTCTGGAGTTGGAGGCGAGCCATGAGCCGCTGGCTCCGGGCGAACATCGAGCCTTGGCGGTGCGCGTGCGGGGCAGCACAGCAAGAATTTCGCTCGAAGCGCACAACCTTGCTCCAGATGTGGCCGAATTAGCGGGTGGAGAAGTCGTGAAGGCGCTCTCGAGCGGCGGTGCGTACAATCTCGCGAAGTTCGAGTTAATAGGCAAAAAGCGGGGGAATTTCACCGTTTCGATTCGGTTGCTGGCACCTCTCTCGCCTCCGAGGATGTGACACAGTCCGATCTGAGTTCGGCCACTACGCAATCCCAGCGAAGAACGGCCAGCCTCGGAAGCGGGCCCTACAGATTACGAAGGCAAAAAGCGGTGGCCCTTTTCAAAGAGCCGGTCAAAGTAACCAGCTGCCGCAGAGGTTACGCCGATTTCTTGGCGGCGTTCACGGGCGGGAGCTCTAACGTGCCCTGCCGTTCATCCACGATTTCACCGACCTCGCCGTTCGTCAGAAGATTATTCAGCGAATTCGATGCTTTATCCAGACGCTTGTCCGCTTCCGTATAACTTAGCTGGGCGTTCTTCAAATGCGTCCCGATTTTGTCAAAGCTCTCGCTGAACGTATCCAACTGCTTGCGCATCCCCGCCAGGTTGGCGCTCAATCGACGGGCATTTTCTTCGATCTGCATTCCGCGCAAGCCCATCGCAATCACGGTGAGGTGCGCGTAAAGGGTATTCGGCGAAACCGCCATGATCTTCTTCGAACGGCAATAGGCGTCCAAGGCGACGCCGCGAGTATCGGTGCTGCGCAGCAATTCGTAGTAGACCGCCTCGCTGGGCACGAACATCAATGCCAGATCGAGCGTGTCCTCGTCCGGCACGATATATTTCTTGGCGATAGAGTCAGCGTGTAGTTTCACTGCGGTGATAAAGGTCTTGCGCGCTTCCTCGCCTTCCGTTTCGAGACGTTGGAAGGCGTCGAGAGGGAATTTGGAATCGATGGCCATCAGTTTTCGGTCGCGAAGGTGAATCACGGCATCGGCCGCTTCCCCACTCCGGAAGCGGTACTGCTGCGTATATTGCGTGCGGGGCAGGCAATCTTCCAGCAGGCGTTCCAGCGTGGTTTCTCCGAAGTTGCCGCGGGACTTCGTGCCGCCGAGGATATTTTCCAGTCGCGAAGCCGCTTCATGCATCAAGTGGCCGGATTCCTGCACCTGCCCGAGCTGCTGCTGGATCTGGGTGATCTGCTCTCGGGTGTTTTTCAGTTCCGTGGACATGGCCGTCTGCGCTTGTGAGGTGATCTTCGAGGTGATTTCGGCGGAGTCCCTCGTGCCCTGTTGCACGGCAGCCGTCACCGCTTCCAGCCGTGCGGCAACGGCGCTGGCGATGGTTTCCATTTTGCCAGACGCTTGCGCTTGTGCCGCGGAAAGGCCCAGCAAGTCGCGGCGCAGTTCGTTCATTTGCGTCTCCAGGGCTTCGCTTTTCTTCTTGTCCTGAGTGCTCCGCATGAGCATCCAGAAGACGAACAAAAGCAAGGCAAACAGCGCGGCGGCTATCCAGACAGGGTTCATGGTTTCTCCGATTCGTTCACGGGAGAAGGTCCACCCACTTTACCACGCGAAAGTGTGGCGAAGGCACGAGAGGAATTTGGAGGTGCCGGGTCCGAGAGCCTAATCACGCTCATTCGATTTGATACCCGAATTGGCCGTCGGGCAGGTGACTGCAGTCGACAACCCGCCCATGGACTGCGATTTGGCTAAAGGGGCTGCCAGAAACTTATGTAATTCCTTAGGGCAGCTCATGATGGGATGCCGATGGCCGCGGTGGCATGCTCGACACTGCCAGCGCCGACACGGAAGCGAAGGGGTAGTTTTGCGCCGTGAAGATCCCCCAAGTGTTCGGAAAAATCGGCATGCTGCAAGCTACGACAAGCCTTTATGCACCAATGTGACAGACGCCACTCGAGGAAGACTGGTTGTTTGCTATAGTACTATTACCAGCCGGGTCCGCCCTTCCTTACTCCGGCTCCAGGTGATTTGCTCTTTTGCGGCCTCAAGTTCGCCCAGCTGACCCTGCAACTGCTGTCCCTCCTCTCGGCCCTTTTGACTCACATCGTTCCTCTACAGGTGAACTCTCAGGAATACGTGGCTTTGCGGGCTGCCGTCAGCGCGCTGCCTGCGGGACAAACTGAAAATTACGCACAATGACTTCCTGGTCCGAAACGGGCGTGGACTTGAAGCACCAAAGATTCATGCCGAGGGGAATAGGGACTTGGGGAATACGCGCCGCGAAATCAGGCGGAGCGAAAGTGATCGTCTGCAGGATGTCTGCTGTGTTGCTGATGGGCTGAAGGCCGCTCATGATGGTGGCAACGATGCGCGTGGAGCTCCATTCGAAACGGGCGGTGGTGAGCGTGGACCCGTTTGGGCTGTAAGTGAAATTGTCCTCCATGGGTCCAAGGGACTTGTTGCCGGTGGAGGGGTAGAAGGTGAAGTCTGCATTGCAGCCGTGGCAGGTGTTGTTCCACCGGGAGAATTCGATGTCGATTTCGTTCTCCGCATCGACGCCAACGCCAGCCTTGGCACCATAGTTGAAGAGACCGAGAACAGTGACGGGATCCATGCTGTCGATCTGGCCCTCGATCTGCCACTGATAGGTGCCGAAGCCGAGGCTCTCGGCGGTGAAGAGCTCGGAAGCGGTGAAGGTTCCCTCGCGATTCATAATCCGCAAATGCAGGTAGCCATTAGCGTCAACCGACAGGTTTGAGGGATTTCCCTTGGCAACACCGGCCATACCGCCATTGGTAAGGATCCAATCGCGACCCATCCAATGGACGGCGTTGGCGGAAGCGCGACCGATCGGTGGCTGCCAGTGCAAGGCAACGACGAACGCAAACAGAGGGAGAGAAAGATGAAACAGTTTTTGTGAGCATTGCATAACTGGAATCTTATAGCATGAGGTTCGCCCGCCAGGCAGGGCGCACATCACAGCGCCGGTCGGTTCAAATTGGTTTGTGCGCGAGGTAGAGGAGACGAAGGAGGCGGCGTTCGCTTGTAAGTGCGTGGACGGTAGATAAGAATTGTTGTAACCCATCAAAGTTTTGTTCGCTTTCCATGGAGAGAAGTGCTTCCCTCCGTTTTTGCCGAGCATCGCGCCAGCGCCTGGCGATTTCTCCCGCGTTCTCGGTTGTGTCGGCAACACGGATGAGTTGAAAGCCCGCCTGTTGAAGAAGCCGTTCGTTCTCTCCCGGAGGGCTGAAGATGTAAAAACCAATCGAACTGCGCGCAGCAAGTTCCTGATGAGAGACTACGCCGCCGATGACGAGCGCGTCGCTGAAAAGAAAGCGTCCACCCGGCTTCAGCACGCGAAAAAGTTCGCGAAAGACGGCGAGACGATTGGGAATATGACAGAGAACGTCATTGGAGAAGGCGGCATCGAAGGAGCAACCATCCAGGGACAGATTCCTTGAGGCATCCGCGATCTGGAAACGCACGCGATCCGTTAGACCGCGAGTCTCCGCCAGTGCGTTTGCGGTGTGGATTCCCGGCGCGTTGATATCCAGACCCAGAAGGCTGCACCCCGTGGTACCCGCAATCTGCAGGGCGTAACGGCCGGAGCCGGAGCCGATTTCGAGTACGGAAGAGCGGGGAGTAAGTTCGAGAGAGCGAGGAATTTCGTTGGATTCTTCCGTGGTGGCCCAGCCCGTTTGCCCCAGATCTGCTCCATATGTCTCGAGACGAATCTGACCGTACACCTCGTCACTGTAATGACCGTACGCGTTGTTATAGAGGTCGACGCCCGGGGACATAGGCGAACTATTCTACTGTCAGGTGTTCAAAAGAAAAGACCCCACGGAGAGCGGGGTCCTTCTTCCTGCTGCGCGGTGCGGAGGCGGTTACCAGTAGAGTTTGAGTGCGAACTGCCACTGGCGAGCATCGGCGGCTGCCGAGGGTTGGCCCGCCGCGCAGGTTGTGCCAACAAGTGGGTCGCAAAGTTGATTCACAGCGATGATGTTGGTGTGGTTCGTCAGGTTGAAAACATCGGCGATGAGGTCCATGTGGAAACGCTCACCCAGATTGATGCCCTTGGAAATGCGCATATCAAACTGGAAGAACCCGGACATGGTGAAGCGGTTGCGGCCGAGCGTACCGTCGCAACCAAGAGGCGGGGTAATCCCAGGAACGGTGAAAGGTTCAAAGGAGTTGGTGAAGCAGTTGGTGGGAAAGCCGAAAGAAAAGCCATGGATGAATGGAGAGGTAGTGCCGCCACCCATATTGGGACGAGCCTGGGAGGAGCTAAGCTCGAGCCGCGTATCTTCACCGGAGATGACGTTGAAGGGAAGGCCAGAGGACACTTCCACGAGCGGGGCAAAGGTCCAGTTGCTCATGAAGCTCTGCATGAAGCTCTGACCGGCGACGTGAGGCGAAGTTTGGAAGACGCCGCTGGTGACCCAACGATTGGGCTGGTTATTGACCGAATTGCCCTTTTCATATTGGGGGAAGCGGCTGTCTTGGGGCTCGAGAGTGGACTGGAGGTCGGTGCCGTCATCAATGGAATGAGAAAAGGTGTAACTGGACAGCAACTGGAAGTGCTTCGAGAAGGTCTTCTGGAGATTGATGGTGAGAGCACTGTAGGT
>Ga0187772_10000240_pt1 | contig 23623 bp, 17 predicted proteins | sample 0116_SJ02_MP15_2_FD_133137 | JGI IMG/M metagenome (GOLD analysis project Ga0187772, IMG submission 133137) | Tropical peat soil microbial communities from peatlands in Department of Meta, Colombia - 0116_SJ02_MP15_20_MG | ecosystem: Environmental > Terrestrial > Soil > Wetlands > Peat | place... | reverse complement strand
CGGAGACCTGATCTCCTTTGGCAGACCGTTCATCAGTAATCCGGACCTTGTGGAGCGTTTTGCGAATGGCTGGCCATTGAATCCGCCAGCGGACATGAAGGTCTGGTACTCCTTCGACAAGGCAGGCTATACCGATTTCCCGAAGTACGAGATATCTCAAAAAAATGGCCCTGAAAGGAAGGGATGAATGAAAGCGATCCGCGTTCATGAGTTGGACGAGCCGGAAGTGATGCGGCTTGAAGAGGTGTCAGACCCCAAGTGCGGCCCTGGACAGGTTCTGGTGAGAATACAAGCCGTAGGAGTTAACCCGGTAGATACTTACATCCGGGCAGGACTCTATTCCGTGAAGCCCACACCATGCTGCCATTGGTGCCGGTCTGGAGAATGGCACGCTGCGGCCGGTCATCGGCCAAGAAATGCCGCTGACGGATGCACCCCGTGCTCACCGAAGGATTATGGAAGCAACGGCATTAGGAAAGATCGTACTACTCCCCTAACTCTCTACCCACCACTTACGCCTTATGCTTTCCGCCCTATGCCTTCAGCCGCTTCGTTCTTTTCCCTCGCCTTGCGATATCCCCACATATGGGCGAAGACCTGAACGGCATGCTCCGGAAAATCGTAGCATGGAAGGCGGTTTCCTTCCAGAAAACCCTCGCAGGCCTCTTTGTCTTTTTTGCTTCCCAAAAGAGAGAAGAAGACCGGCTTGGGGCGCTGCCCCAGAAGGAGGTCTGCCATAGGTTGATAGATTTCAGGCCCCCTGTTGGCAAAGGAAATCCAGATAATTCCGTCCACCTCGTCATCTTCCAAAAGGGCCTTCAAAATCTCCATAGAGGTCTTTTCAAATCCGTGAGTCAGCATGTCCGGAAAAAGATCCACAGGATTTCCGGTCTTGGAAGGGGTGGCGATCACCCTGGAAATCTTTCCCCGCGTCACCTCCCCCAGAAGGGCCACGTGTAGCCCATATCCGATGGCGGCATCGATGCTCATGATGGCCTGTGCGCCGCTGTAGGTAACAAAAGCAAGTCGCTTTCCCCGAGGAAGGGGCATGTTCAAAAACCCCTTCATGGTCCGAATGAATTCATCGATTCCGGTCATCCGCAAGACCCCTGCCTGGCGCATTGCACCATCGAACACGGCGTCTTCCCCCGCCATGCTGGCAGTATGGGAGGCCATGGCCCGGCCTCCTTCCTGAGTTCGTCCCCCTTTGATAATAAGCACCGGCTTTTTGGCCACTGCCTTCTTTGCCGTTTCCAAAAATAGGCGCCCGTCCCGGAGATCCTCCAGGTACATCCCGATTATTTCCGTTTGCCCGTCATCCATCAGATAGGAAAGGGCTTCGGATTCGTTCACATCTGCTTTGTTGCCCAGCCCGATACCTTTGGAAAGCTGGCAACCTTCGAAGGAGCTCAAATACCGGAGGAGAGCTCCTATGAAAATCCCGGATTGGGCAGCAAATCCAATACGCCCGGGCTTCATCATTCGGGGAGTGGCGAAATAGGAAGTGGTCAATCCGTTTGCCGTGTTCACCAACCCTAAGGTATTAGGACCAAACCCTCTCATGCCCGTCGACCGGAGGATGTCTCTTACCTCCTCCTGGTATTTTGCTCCCTGTGGGCCAACCTCCGCAAACCCCTCTGCAGAAATGACCACCCCTTTTACACCTTTGCGGCCGCATTCCCTTAAAGCTTCAGCAATCAATCGTGGGGGAATGTGTAAGACCGCAAGGTCAACGGGGAAAGGGACTTCTTCCAGGCTGCGATACAAATGGGTTTCGAAGACTTCCCCTCCCTGTGGATTCACACCTGCCACCCGGCCCTGATATCCGACCCTCTTTAGAACCTTAAGAAGTTGGGCTCCCGGCTTCTCCGGGTCTCTCGATGCTCCGACGACCGCTATGCTCTTGGATTCTAAGATTTCCCGAATGGACCGCATCAGGCTCTTTCTCCAGCCAGATAGTCTTTCATCAACATCTCATTTTTAATCTGGATTTTTTGCAGCTCACCCAATTCGACATTTTCAAGAGGTAGTTTCATCCTTTTATTTCTCAGCCGGGTAATCTCAGCGTCTAAATATTGGATAGTGTTTGCAACCGCCTCTGCCATGGATGAGATAGAGCCCTGAGCCTTCTCAAAGGTCTCTTTATCTAAGTGTGCCCGGTTCAATAGATGAAATCGCTCAAAGAATTTTTGAAACTTCTCCAGCTCTTCTTTCTTCCCTTTCTTTTTTGAATCCAGTTTCTTCGTCAGCTCCAAAAATTTATCGAGTCCCATAGAGTTCTTCTCCCAAATCTTGCGATTTGACCTTTTTCTTAAATCTATGAGAACAGTTCGCCTTTGTCAATCCTTTTATACCTTACGTCCGAATATTGGATTTTTTGTCTTTTTTTCAACAGTCTGTCTAAAATGCATCATCAGTTTTTAATCCTAAATCCGGCTTCGAAGGATCGATCTTTTTTCGCCGAAGTGAATTCATGTGTTTTCAACAAGTTATAGAACTGAAATTCATCCACATAGGTATGTAATCATGGCACATAATTTGCTCTTTCCGTCATGCGATACGGCGCTGTATTGGATTGATAAAGGTGTCTCCGTAACGGGGCGCTTTTTTAATCACATCAAAATTTCATGATAAAGGAGGAGCCACACATGAGTCCCAAAGATGTTTTGAAGATGATCAAGGAAAGCGGTGTTCAAATCGTCGATTTGAAGTTTAATGATCTCCCGGGATTGTGGCAACATTTCTCGATGCCCGTTACAGAACTTTCAGAAATGGATGACCTTACGGATAGCATCTTTGTACAGGGAATAGGATTTGACGGTTCTAGTATCCGTGGGTTTCAAAAAATCCAGGAGAGTGACATGATTTTAATCCCGGATCCCACAACGGCCGTCGTGGATCCGGTCTGCGAAATTCCAACCATGAGTATTATCTGTGATATTTTCGATCCTATCACCAAAAAGCCTTATACCCGGGATCCAAGATATGTTGCAAAAAAAGCAGAAAAGTTTGTAGTGGATTCTGGGATTGCAGATGCAAGCTATTGGGGACCGGAGATGGAATTCTTCATCTTTGACGATATCCGGTTTGATCAAACAGAGAACTCCGGTTATTATTTTATTGATTCAGTCGAGGGAGAGTGGAATTCGGGGAGGGATGAAAAACCGAACCTGGGTTACAAACCAAGATACAAAGAGGGATACTTTCCTGTTCCCCCTCATGATTCCCAGCAGGACTTGCGAAGCGAGATCATTCTAACATTGATCAAGGCTGGTATTCCCATTGAGGTTCATCATCATGAAGTCGCCACCGCCGGTCAGGCAGAAATTGATATGAAATTCGGCACCCTGGTCAAGATGGCCGACAGTTGCCTGATGTATAAATATATTGTGAAGAATTTGGTTCGAAAACACGGCAAGGTAGCTACGTTCATGCCAAAACCTCTTTTCGGTGACAACGGAAGCGGCATGCACACCCATCAGAGTTTGTTCAAAAAAGGAAAAAACGTATTTTTCGATCCCAAAGGATACGCCCTCATCAGTCAGTTGGCAAAATACTATATCGGAGGGCTGATAAAGCATGCGGATGCTTTAATGGCCTTCTGTGCGCCCACCACCAACTCCTATAAGCGATTGGTCCCAGGATACGAAGCCCCTGTCAATCTCACTTACTCACAAAGAAATAGAAGTGCAGCCATTCGAATCCCTGTTTATTCTGAAAATCCAAAGACCAAGCGGATCGAATTCCGGCCACCGGATAATACTTGCAACCCTTATCTCTCCTTCCCGGCCATGCTTATGGCGGGTCTTGATGGTATAAAGAATAAGATTGATCCGGGAGAACCCATGGACAAAGACACCTACCACCTGACCGGTAAAGACAAAGAAAAAGTTAGGACCGTACCAGGATCTCTTGAAGAATCCTTGAATGCCCTTGAAAAAGACCATAAGTTTCTTCTTGAAGGGGAAGTATTTACCCAGGATGTCATTGATGTCTGGATCGAGTATAAACGGGAGAAAGAGATTGATGCCGTCAGGCTTCGCCCCCACCCCTATGAATTTTATCTTTACTTTGATATTTAAGAGTGGTATCAAGTTAATATAATCAAACCTTAATACAAACGCGGTAAATCTTTCTCCCCCACCATTACCCTCCCCCGCCAGGGAGGAGGGTAATGGTGAAGAGGGCGACGATTTATCTAGTGCGCCTGTACCAGTTTGGAAAAGACAGATCGGGATGTTCTCTAACTGAGTGTGTTAAAGGAGGAAGGGATGGATAAAGAGAAACAAAATGTTCTGAAGCTGGCAAAGGAAAATGACGTTAAGTTTATTCGGCTCTGGTTCACGGACGTTCTCGGGGTCTTGAAAGGATTTGCCATCACCATCGACGAGCTGGAAGGTGCTCTCGAAGAGGGAATGGGATTCGACGGCTCCTCCATTCAGGGATATGCCCGCATCGACGAGAGCGATATGATCGCCAAGCCCGATCCGAAAACCTTTAGGATCCTTCCCTGGAGACCGAAAGAGAATGCTGTGGGGAGGATGTTCGCGGATATCTACGAACCGGACGGAACCCCATACAAAGGCGATCCCCGATGGGTACTGAAGAGGAATCTTAAGAAGGCAGAGGATCTTGGTTATACCTTCTATGTCGGTCCGGAACTGGAATATTTCTACTTCAAGTCCAGTGAAGGCAAACCGTTCACTCTCGACGAGGGAGGGTATTTTGATCTCACTCCTCTCGACGTTGCAACAGAGCTTCGGCGAGAGACCATCCTGACTCTGGAGGCCATGGGGGTTCATGTGGAATACAGCCACCATGAGGTGGCACCCAGCCAGCATGAAATCGACCTTCGATACACCGATGCCCTGTCCATGGCAGATAATGCGATGACGTATCGGCTCGTCGTCAAACAGATTGCCATGAAGCACGGGGTCTATGCGACCTTCATGCCCAAACCCATCTTTGGACAGAACGGAAGCGGAATGCATACTCACCAATCCCTCTTCAAGGGCAATAAAAATGCCTTCTTCGATCCGAAAGACGAATTTCATCTCTCGAAGATGGCCAAGTCTTACATCGCCGGGATCTTAAAACACTCTAAGGAGATCACCTCGATCACCTCTCAATGGGTGAATTCTTACAAGAGGCTCGTCCCAGGCTATGAGGCGCCCGTCTATATCTCCTGGGCCCGCAGAAACCGGTCTACCCTCGTTCGAGTTCCCATGTATAAGCCGGGAAAAGAGAAAGCCACGCGGATTGAATTTCGGTCGCCTGACCCGGCCTGCAATCCTTACTTAGCCTTTGCGGTGATGCTCGCAGCAGGCTTGAAAGGGATCGAAAAGGGGTATGAGCTTTCCCCTCCCGTTGAAGAAGATATCTTTGAGATGTCTGAGGCGTCAAGGAAGAAACACGGAATCGATTCCCTTCCCGGAAGCCTAGCTGAAGCAATTCAATTGACCGAAAAGAGCGAACTCGTGAAGGAAACCTTGGGAGATCATATCTTCCAAAAATTTATTGAGAACAAAAAAATCGAATGGGATCAATATCGGACTCATGTTTCCCAGTTTGAACTGGAAAAATATCTTCCGATCCTGTAGCCGCCCCTTCCCGTGCCTTTATCGTCGGGCCCTTCTGGTTTGATGAATCCCCTCCCGCTGCGGGAGGGGATTCATCGTTACAATAAAGAACCCCTTGAATAACAGCCCCGAATAGATGAACCGAAATCTAATGAGGTGAGAGGGAGAGGAACAAATTGACTTCTTCCACCAGTGGATGAGGAGACGCGGTGTCAAGACGTAAGGCAGCAGTGAGAAACGTCAATCTTCCCATTCTTCAAGAGAAGCCTGCTCCATTTTTCCGGTCAGCACTGCCAGCCTCACCGCCTGAATCCTGCGAAAGACTTCATTCGGCCGCTTCCTCACGCCGTCAACCATCAGAAGGTGCTCGTCTATGGAGATACCGAAAAGCCGCTCGTTCTCCCTCAGGTACGGCAGAATAAGTTCCCAATCTCTTTCCGTGAAGGCTGAAAACTCACCGCCGTTCAACTGCTCGGCTACCAGCTTGTTGTGTGGATCGCGGACGAATATGGCCCCACCCGAGGCGAGTGAGAAGAGGTTGGAACCAGGATACGGTGCGTCGAGGGGGATCACGTTGCCGTCATCGTCGGAAGTCATTCCATTCAAGATCACGAAGCCGCCGCCCTTATACGGATCGCCGGCCATGAAAGACTCTGCGAGGAAGTCGAGCGCAGTCCCGTTAATCACCACCCGCGGTTTTCCGACAGCGTTAATGAGCGGTCGCCCCGCCGCATTACCCCGGACAAAGATTTCGCCACCCTTCGCCCCGTAAAGAAAGGTTTGCCCCACATCCCCATGTACCACGAGCTTGCCCGATTTCATGATCTGGCCAAGCTGGTCCTGAGCATTTCCGTGTACGTGGATTTCCAGACCATCAATGCCAGAGCCAAGGTAGTCACCCGTGGAACCGTACGCATCAATCCGGACACCCTGCGTTCTGGGCCCAAGCGAGCAACCGCAGAATCGTTGCCCTCGGTAACCAAAACAGATGAACTGCTTCCAGCCGAGAACGTAGGCACCGTTTGCATAGCGGGCCAACGTTTCGTCGCCCTCGGGTTGGAAATCGCGGCTATCGCAAATCAAAACCTCCTCGCCTGCCTGTGGCGCACGCAGCTTCTTGCGGCTCTTGAAGTTGATCCGCACATAGCGGCTGCCGCTTGCCTTCTCGATCGGCGATACTCCGCGGAAAATCGCATCGAGCGTGTTCATCAACATCTGGGCGATCGAGCGGCGTCTCTTGTTTCCAATCGGGTAACGCCAGTCGAGAAGCCGTGTCAGCACTTCAACGACGGTTCCTTTCGAAGCGTCCTCCTCGGCCAGCCGTGCGAGCTGTCTCAGCAAGGCCCTAATCCTATCATACTCCCAGGCTGCGAAGCCCTGTTTCATGTAAGAAAAGGCAGCCTGAGCATCGCCTTTGCGGAATAGGTCTGAGAGCTCTCTTTTCAGCCCTTTGTCGAGTGAATCGACCTCGGTCTTGTGGAAGTCGTATGGAGGCCGGTCCGTCAATGCGATCTCCCGGCCGAACTTGTCAGTACACGACAGGCTCTGGCTGCCGTCGGTATTGGCAGAGACCGTAAAGATGAAAGCTCCGCCGTCGGTATAACTGCCGCCTCGGGCATTCCAGTAACGGTCGGCTACTGTCCCAAAGCGCGGGTCTTCCTTCGCCAGGCTCTCAAGGGTGGCATCGATCGCCTGTTTCTCAGAGCAAATAAGCCCTATCTGGAAGTCGCCTTTCTGAAGCGCGAAGACCTGCGGCCGGAGCATGCCCGTATCGGTGATGCCAATCAGCTGGAACTTCCGCTCGCGGGCCAGACTGCGTGCAATGATAAAGAACCATGGTCCGTCGGGCGAGCCGTGAATCTGCGTGGCTTGGATTTGCCTATAGATGTGCTGTTTTTCCGGTGCCAGATGATCGAAGTCCATTTCCGTCGTAGGGGCGAGCGACTCGATGATATATTCCAGAGGATAGCCGTAGACCCGGTTCAGGAGGTCGAAAACAAGGACGGATACTTCCGTATCTGTCAGAAAAAGTGGGAAAACGTTCCGCTGCCGCAGATACTCCGTGACCGAGTAATAATTGGCAAAATCGCCGTTGTGGACCAGAGCTTCATCGAGCCCGATGAAGGGATGAGCCCCTCCCGGGTGCCAAACCCGCCCCTTGGTCGGGTAACGCTGGTGGGCGATCCACACATGGGCCTTTAGGTTTTCCAACTTGTAGTACTGGGCTACCTGCTCTGCGTAGCCAACGATCTTAAGGATCATCATGTTGCGGCCATGGGAAAGGACGAAGGCCCTTTTCTCCCCCAGGGAGCTGTAATATGCCTGGTTCAGTTGGAAACTGTTTTGATAAATAAACTCTTCCTCAATCTTGTCGATGGGCAGCTTCTCAAGATGGCGTTCCTTGCTGAACCAATCTAGAGCCTCCGGCTTCACGCGCACAAAATAGCGCATCACCGCAGGCGGCTTCATTTCGAGTCCGGGTACATCCCGATAATCATCCACCGTTTCGAGGAACCCTTCGTGGTCCACCCGGAAATGGGGCTTGACGAACTTCATTTCCATCTCAGGGCGTACGGCTTCGTCCAGGAGCGATACCTGGAGGCAGAAATCCTCCTCGAGAACAGTGCGGCTCACGCCCATCTGTCCGGGATCAAAGCCCACGGCCGCGATACCTCCCCCTTTGCCGTTACCCCTGTTGTGCATTTGCACAGAGGGTTCGATGATGTGACGGCCGCTGACGGGGACGCTGCACGCGAAACCGGTAACCCCACACCCGCCCTCCTCAGCCTCTTTGCAGCCCCTTGGGGGTGCACAGGCTGCCAGGTGCGCCCGCGCATTCAAGACTGCCCTGACCTCTGACTCCTTCATAACGTTTTCCCGATGTTGTCGTCAGCCATTCGGTTTTCCTTGCCGGCTGAATTCTGGCCTTTCGATGTATGAATCCAAAAATCTTTCGTCTTAGTCTAATTCGCTCTTGATTTCGATTCCTTTCATATAGTCAATGTGGACCAGAGCATCTGTCCGTCCAGTTAACTCAGTAATGCTTTTCATTCCTAGACGCCGTAAAATCGTGCGAAGCTGCTCGCTCCAAGCCAGGTACATATTGACAATGCGCTGTGTACCCCATTCGAGATTCATCAGGTTGGTCAGCTCGTCGTCTGTGGTCGCAATACCCCGTGCACAGCCGCGGCCCGACTCGCAGTGATGGCATCGGATGCACTCGAGCGCCACCAGGTCTGTTGTACCGAGACAGACACCATCCGCACCGAGGGCAATGATCTTAGCGGCATCATATGCGTTCCGTACGCCACCGCTGGCGATGACCGTGATCCCCTTCCGGATGCCCTCACCTTCAAGAAATTTATGGACCTTGGGCACCGCATACTCGACGGGCATCGCAATGTTCTTCTTAGCGATGTCTGGCGCGGCCCCTGTGCCACCGTAGCTTCCGTCCAAGTGGATAATATGAGCGCCGGCGAAGTAGCTCCCTACGGCCACCATATCGACGTCGGTGGGCGTGGAAACTTTCACCGACACGAGGGCGTTCGAGTTAATCGCCTTGATCCAGTCTACATGTTTTTTGTGATCTTCAACGGAATAGACGCTGTGGAAGGGGAAGGGAGAAAACAGCGCGCTTCCGGTGACGGCCTCCCGCATCTTCGCCACCGCCGGCGTGACCTTGTCGCCGAGCAAATGACCGCCAAGACCAGGCTTTGCCCCTTGGGCATACTTAAACTCGACGATCCGCACACGCTGGATCGTATCCTCCCTGACTCCAAAAAGCCCCGTGGCAACCTGCGTAATGACGTGGTCATCATACGGCATGAGTTCGTCAGGGTAGCCGCCTTCTCCGGTGGAGCAAAAGGTCCCGAGGGCCGCTGCCGCCCTCACCCTGGAGAGCATCGCATTGATGCTGACGGATCCGAACGACATGCCGCCAAGGTAGAACGGTACAGGAATCATCACTTTAGGTCGCTTGTCACCTGACCGGTTGAGAATGATGGCAAGGGAGATATCCTTTGGCGACCCTTTTGGCTTCTTGCCGTTTCCATCCGCCGCGTATAGGAGCCGCAGCTTGTCGAAGCCGCCACCAGAATCCCCCGTCTTGTAGTTCAAGTTCTGATAGGGTACCTTCCCCGTTTCTGCCATGTACCACGTGCTGGCGAGGAGGTCGCCCGTCCAGCGTTTGTCGCCAAGAATCTCGAAAGATGGATTCAGTTGAACCGTGATCGCATTCACCGGGCACCTTCGGACGCAGAAGAAGGCGTTCTTTTCACAGCCGGGACCGACGCAAAGGTGCTCGGACGGTGTCCTCGGCTTTTTCGATCCCTTCGCGTAAACCCGGTAGGGACAAACCTCGACGCAGATCCCACAGTTGGTACACCCATTGTCGATCTTGACACGATACTTGTTCAACGCGTACCGGAACCGGGATGAAGCCGGCTTTGCCTCGGGAAATAGGAACTTCCGTCTGCCTCTCATCCTTCTATCCTCTTCTGCCTTCTGCCCAAAGCGCTGAACTCCTTTTCCAAGTCTTCAAAAAACATGGCCCGACCCATTTCACCCCGCAATCGTCTCACTTCACGCATGCCCATCGCTCCCATGATCTCAAGGAGCTGGTTATGCCATCCGCTTATCAGATTTGTTATACGGCCGCGGGCCCACGCTGGATCGACCTGGTCCAACTCCACAGGACACGAGATGCCTTGGGCGCAACGCCGGCAAACCCGACACTCCATCGCCACCAGCAACGGGATATCACAACTCACCGCGTCCGCACCGCAGATGATCAGCTTGGCCATGTGCTCCGCCATAGCGATCCCGCCGCCCGCAATGATCGTGATCTGGTCCCGGAGTCCTCTGTCGACGAGGCTGAGGTGTATCTCCTTCAAACGGTCCTTCACGAAAAGTGGCTCTTTCGCCTCTTCCATACCAAACTGATTGGCCACTAGATGAACCACTTCAATTCCCGCCTTCGTCAGTTCCTCGATGCGCGAGCCTGAGACAGGACTGAGAGGCATCCGTATCGCGATGACGAGCTCGGGCTTTACCCTCTTAAGGGCAGCCTGCCACTTCATCACATCCGCCTCGTCCGGTATCTCCACCATGCGGAGCTTGTCGATAAGCTCCTTTGCTACCGCGCCGCCTCTGTCGAGCAGAAACACTGTGTGGCGCACGTATTCTTCATAAGAAGGGCTCCAGTCCGACTCCCTCACGACGGTGAAGGTTTCCAGCCCGGATGCAGCACGCAGGAGTCCGTTGAGAATGCGCTCTTTGGGCGGCGAAAAGGGGAGCAGGTCAAAAATGAGGGGTGTCGGTATCTCAACAAGCGGGGGCACGCCCGATACGACGCTACCGTTGGCACCGAACTCCAATGCCATCAGCTTCCGACCTAGATCCACCGACGTACTGATGTATTCCCGGCCATGGATGCCGTCGCGTGTCGGCCGCACGATCTCCGACATGTCCGTCCACATTGCATCAAACCCGGGCCCGGCGAAGGGGCCACCGTAGCCAGCACCCGACACGGGAATCTTACCCGTCTCCGCCTGAAACCAGAGACTCGAAAGGATTTCAGGGGTCCAGTAATGGTCTCCAATCGACCGGTATACGGGATTGACCCCCTTCTGGATGAGGCGGGCAGGACAATTCTGCACACAGCGAAAACAATCCATGCAGGCACTGTCCAGCGAGTCGAGCATCTGCCGGGAGTCGAGGTTACGCTTTTGGTATACCAGATAAACACAGTCCTTTTTCACACAGCGAGCGCACTTAAGGCATCCCTCCTCCCATGCGATGACACCCGAGCGTGTGACAAGCGGGAAACGGTTTGGCACCGGTGTTGTTGTTGTATGATACTTTGGCGGCATACTTACTCTTCACCAAAAGAGGGGCGCGGCATCAGGCCTGCTTCTTCAACCAGCTGCGGAACGATCTCTTCCCATTCGATGGCCATAATATGTACGCCCGAAACGCCCTTCATCTCGCGAAGGGCTTCTATCGTCTCAACGGCAATCTTGATCCCCTCCTTCCGCTGATCGCTGGCAGGAACGGACTTCATCCGGGTGATGAGTTCCTCAGGGACGTCCATACCAGCCACGTTCTTTCTCATATACTCGGCCATCTTGGCTGACTTGAGCGGCGTGATCCCGCCGAGAATATATGCCCGCTTGTCGTAATTACGGTTCCGCACCTGAGACATCCATTCTTCAAAATGGCGCAGGTTGTAAATACACTGTGTTTGGATAAAATCGGCCCCGGCTCTTATCTTCTTCCCAAGCCGCGCCACCCGATAGGCCGCCGGCTCGGCAAAGGGGTTCTCCGAAGCTCCTATGAAAAGGTCTGGAGGTTGCGTCAGCTTCTCACCTCCGATGATACAGCTGTCGTCTCGCATTTGGCGGGCCGCATGGATCAACTGGATGGAATCGATATCAAAGACACCTTTCGCCTGAGGTTGATTCCCAAAAACCTGGTGGTCACCCGAAAGGCAGAGGATATTCCGAATACCGAGGGCAGAGGCCCCGAGGATATCCGATTGAAGAGCGATTCTATTCCTGTCGCGCGTCACCATCTGAAGCACCGGATCAAACCCCTCCTCGCTCAAAAGCACACAGGCGGCCAGGCTGGAGAGCCGAACAACACCCGTCTGGTTGTCGGTGACGTTCACACTGTCAACGCACCCTTTCAGTAGTTTGCCTTTCTTTCGTATCGCTTCAGGATCAGCCCCTTTTGGGGGACCGCATTCTGCGGTGACAGCAAATCGTCCTTCCGATAAGACCCTCTTGAGTCGACTCTCTTTTCTCAATTCTTTTGATCCTCCCTTACGATTTTCCGCGGTCCCTTGCCATGACTCTTCGACCAGTCCACTGGCGGATGAACCTCTTCAAGGAATTCCAGTCGGCCTCTCTCCTCGAGCCGGGTGACGATGAGCTGCCAGGCGCAAGGTGTATCAGGGTCTACCTCACAGTGCTCCCCCTTCGATCCTCCACAGGGTCCGTTCAGAAGCCCCTTGGCACAACGTGTGATCGGACAAACAGCGGCAAACAGTCCAAGCTTACAGTCGCCGCACGCCCGGCAGTTCTCGAACCAGACACCCCCTCCCCTGGTCTCGCCAATAAAAGTGGTATTAAGTGCAGGAAGGATGATGAGCCTTGGGAAGACTTCAGCGACCGCCTGGACACCTGCGCCACACCCGAGGGAAAGGACGACTTCATATTGGTCAATGAGGCTGGTCAGCTGGTCGATAAATTCATAGACACATTGACGATCAAGGGTGATCTCTTTGATCTCGATCTCACGCCCTTCGATCTTCGCGTCCATGCGAAGCTGGGAAGCCAAAAGGCCTACCTCTTTTTCGCCCCCGGACGCGCACTCGGCCACACACGTCCCGCAGCCCGCAAGCAAGATCTTCCTGTAGGGTGCTATCATCGCCTTGATTTCGGCCAAAGGTTTTCTTTCGGCGGTAATCATATTCTAACCCTCCCTGTATCGTTAGACGAACTCGGCCGCACAAAGATCAGCGGAACTACGATTGCTTCGCTCGCAGCGGAGAGGGACCAATGTGGATATCCCGTGCAAGCAGGGATCGCGTGATCTCGTCGATGGTCTTCTGCCCGTTAGACTGAATCACCTCCAGCCGTTCCCCTTCAAGACCTATCTCCTCGATCAGCCCCCGGGCGTAAGCCAACCGCTTCCAAGCGCGGGTGTTCCCCTCCCGGTAACGGCACGTTCCCTCACCACAGGTGACAAGATAGACCATGTCTGCCCCCGCTTCTATGGCGCTCAGGAGTTGAAGCGGATCTATCCGGCCACTGCACGGCAAGGGGTAGAACCTGATCCTCGACCCTGATTCCTTTTCGATCACGCGCCGGTTTCTATCCTGCTCCGAGTCAACCCGCTGACAGAAAAAAATAGCTATTCTTGCGGCTTCTTTATCCATGGCCCTGTCCATAAAAAAAGGGCGCCTGGCTAGACGTCCTCTCTGTCGGCACCCTCACCCCTTTGTCCCCAGTCATTTAACATTAATTTAAAATCTGTTGCGGTCTTTGTCAATCCCTCTCTTCCAAGGGTTCTGTATGAAAGGGTGTGAATTCAGTACGCTGTCAAATCATCTTTAAAAAGAATGACCCATCGAACAGAAACATACATCCAAGCTTCTTTCGCCGAGATCAAACACATCAACAGTGACTGCGGGGAGACGATTATCCTTTACACGCTTAGCAAACCTCATGCCACCCATAAAAGATCGTGATGTTCAAATCTGAAGTTTATAACTTATTGGGATAACAGGTTTATTTTTGAGCTCAAAAAAACCTGTATCTGATGAAGCTGATCCCGATTAAAAGTGAATGGTGAATTTTAAGCAGGTTGTTTAAAATACGTGAACCATGACGACAGTGATCATGACCACAACGGATAGGCGGGATCGATTCATTAAGTCCAAGGTTCGGGTACTTTGCTCGTGTCCCCGAACGGAGAGGAAGAGAAAAGCGGGATGGCCTCGGCAAGACGGCGATGCCAACTCAACCCAAACAATTTTACTTGAATTCTGTAAAGAGTCTTGGTATCATCAAAGAAAATCGGAGGCGGGAAACGTGGCTGTGAGGATCATTATCGATCGGAAGGTCAAGAAGGGTGAAGAACCGAATTTTGCGAAAATGCTCAGGGAATTGAGAGCCAAAGCAATTCCCTCAAAGGGATACATTTCAGGAGAAACGCTTCGGGCACAGGACGACCCGCATAACTATATCGTGATCACCACCTGGCAGACCGTTGAGGACTGGAAGACATGGGAGAAGAATCCGGACAGGAAGAAGATTCACGCAAAAATCGAAAAACTGATGGCCAGACCCACCAAGACGAAGGTATACTTGTACGCTTGACATGTGATCGCAGTCCCGATTTACGAGGTTGTCTTTGCGAGTGGAACGGAGCAATCTCGCCTTCTCCATAAGATTAACACACACCTTTCAGGTGCTCACAACAATGTCTTGACAATCCGAAATCTGCGTGTTAGAAAAATAGCAAACAGAAGAAATTTTTATGATCAAACGAGTGAAACAAGCTAAGGACCCTCGATCCTGTTTAATCGGGATCGGGGGTCTTTTTTTATGACCCCATTGTGCCTCACCCATTTAACATTTGTAGCGCCCTCATTTATTGAGGGCGTCAGAGGGTCCCGTTCCGATAATGTCGGAACGCCACCTCAATTAAACGAGGATTCCAAATGAAGTCGAAACAGAAAGCCGTATTGGCCTTAGAGGATGGGGCTGTATTTGAAGGGTGGTCGTTTGGCTTTTTGGGAGAAAAGACGGGAGAAGTTGTCTTTAATACCAGCATGACCGGCTACCAGGAGATTCTCACCGACCCCTCCTATAAAGGTCAGATCGTCATCATGACCTATCCGCTCATCGGAAACTACGGAATCAATCAACAGGATATCGAATCCCAGGACCCGAAGGTAGAAGGGTTCATCGTCAAAGAGAACAGTCCCATCTTCAGCAACTGGCGTGGCAACCATTCCCTTTCCGGTTACTTGATCCATCACCGGATCATTGGGGTGGAGGGCATGGATACTCGCGCCATCACCAAGCATATCCGCCTGGCGGGTGCCATGAAAGCTGTCCTTTCTACGGAAGACCTCGATCGAAATCGTCTGATTGAAAAAGCCAAGGCCTCTCCGGGCCTGATCGGCCGGGACCTTGTCAGAGAGGTGACCTGTGAGAAATCCTTCCCATGGAAGGACAGTAATGATTCTCAGTTTTTGAACCACCACCTTTCACCCGCTCCTTCCCGCGTTCGGCCGAAGGTGGTCGCTCTGGACTACGGTATCAAATATAATATTCTTCGCTCCCTCTGCGATTGGAATTGCGATGTAACCGTTCTTCCCGCTTCCAGCAGGGCGGAATCCGTTCTCTCCCTTCGGCCGGACGGAATTCTCTTATCTAACGGTCCGGGTGACCCGGAAGGAGTTCCCTATGCCATTGAGACCATCCGCCAACTGATCGGGAAAAAACCAATCTTTGGTATCTGCCTGGGACATCAGCTTTTGGGATTAGCCCTCGGAGGAAGAACGTTTAAACTGAAATTTGGCCATCGAGGAGCCAACCAACCCGTCAAAGATTTAAGAACGGGCAAGGTGATGATCACTTCCCAAAATCATGGGTTCTGTGTTGACCCTGGTTCGTTGGACCCGGCAGAAGTTGAATCGACCCAGATTAATCTCAACGACCAGACCCTGGAAGGGATGAGGCACAAACGATTTCCGATCCTTTCCGTGCAGTACCACCCCGAAGCCTCGCCCGGGCCTCACGATACACAGGATTTATTCGGAGAGTTTGTCAAGATGATGGAATTGAAGGCAAGATAACGGATAGAATTTTGAGTTATGAATTTTGAATTATGAATTTAATTCAAAGCTCAAAGTTTAAAACTCAAAACTAAATTCTTTCTCTTTTATTCGAAAGAACTTATGCCTAAGCGCACGGATATCAAAAGAATCTTGATCATCGGCTCCGGACCCATTGTGATCAGCCAGGCTTGCGAATTTGACTACTCCGGCACTCAGGCCTGCAAAGCCCTAAGGGAGGAAGGGTTTGAGGTGGTATTGGTCAACTCCAATCCTGCGACGATCATGACCGATCCCGAGATGTCCGACCGGACTTACATCGAGCCAATCACGCCGGAGATTTTGGAGAAGATCATTGACCGGGAAAAGCCGGATGCCCTTCTCCCTACGTTAGGCGGTCAGACGGGTCTCAATGTATCCGTCTCCCTCTATGAATCCGGAGTGCTCGAGAAATACGCTGTTCAAATGATCGGCGCCAAATATGAAGCGATTAAGAAAGGAGAAGATCGAAATCTCTTCAAGGAATCGATGAGAAAGATCGGCCTGGACCTCCCGAAGAGCGGGCTGGCCTACTCGCTGGTCGAAGCCATGGAAGTGGCGAAAGGGATTGGTTTTCCTCTGATCATCCGGCCCAGTTTCACCCTGGGAGGAACAGGGGGAGGAGTGGCGTACAATATCGAAGAATTCGAAGAGATGGCGGCTCGTGGACTCGAGTGGAGCATGATCGGAGAGATTCTGATTGAAGAGTCCGTTCTCGGCTGGAAGGAATTCGAACTCGAAGTGATGAGGGATCTCCATGACAACGTTGTCATCATCTGTTCGATTGAAAATTTCGATCCTATGGGCGTCCATACAGGGGATAGCATCACCGTTGCCCCGGCTCAAACGTTAACCGACAAAGAATATCAGAGGATGAGAGACGGAGCCATTCAAGCCATCCGAGAAATTGGAGTCGAGACAGGAGGATCGAACATCCAATTCGCCATTCGCCCTGAGGACGGACGAATGGTCATCATTGAAATGAACCCCAGGGTGTCGCGCTCTTCAGCCCTCGCCTCCAAAGCGACTGGATTCCCCATCGCCAAGATGGCGGCAAAGCTGGCGGTCGGGTACACCCTCGACGAGATTCCCAACGACATCACGAAAAAGACGCCCGCCTGTTTTGAACCCACCATTGACTATTGCGTGGTGAAGATTCCAAGATTCACTTTCGAAAAATTTCCCGGGGCGGATCCAACACTGACCGTTTCGATGAAGTCGGTCGGTGAGACCATGGCGATTGGCCGGACGTTTAAAGAGGCCCTCCAAAAAGGGCTCCGGTCTTTGGAAATCGGGAGACAGGGGTTGGGAGCGGACGGAAGAGACAAACTCCCCTTCCCCGCAGAGCCTTCGAGTGAAGGCGCGCGGGCCAACACCCTTCAAGAGGTAAGGAAAAAGCTCTCCACTCCCAATGCGGAGAGAATCTTTTATATTCGACACGCCTTGCTCCTGGGGATGAGGGTCGAAGAGATCCACGAACTGACGAAGATCGATCCCTGGTTTCTTACCAATATTCAAGAGATCACAGACCTTGAAAAGGAGATTCGGTTTTACGAAACGAAGGCGGGGGACCTGGAACTCTGGAAAAAAACCTTGACGCCTGATCGACTTCAACTTCCGGAACCCCTCTTGAGGAAGGCGAAGGAGTTTGGTTTCTCCGACTACCAACTGGGCCACCTCCTCGGGTTTGACGAGACGATTCTCCGAGAAAGGAGAAAGGAGAAAGGAATTCATCCCACCTACAAACTGGTCGATACCTGTGGGGCGGAGTTTGAAGCCTATACCCCCTATTACTATTCGACTTATGAAGCGGAAGATGAATCCAAGATCTCTTCGAGAAAGAAGATCATGATCTTAGGAGGAGGTCCCAATCGAATCGGCCAGGGGATCGAATTCGACTACTGCTGTGTCCATGCCTCCTTTGCCCTAAAAGAATTGGATTATGAAACGATCATGGTGAACTCCAACCCGGAAACCGTCTCGACGGACTACGACACCTCGGACAAACTTTATTTCGAGCCCCTCACCTTTGAAGATGTCCTTCACATCGTTGATGCCGAAAAACCGGATGGAGTGATCGTCCAATTCGGAGGCCAAACCCCTCTCAATCTGGCGGTGCCTCTGGAGAAGGCGGGAGTCAAAATCGTTGGAACGAGCCCTGACCACATCGATCTGGCGGAAGATCGAAAACGCTTCAAAGCCCTTCTCAAGAAATTGCGACTCATCCAGCCTTGGAACGGCACGGCCAATTCCGTGGAGGAGGCGAGAAGGGTTGCGGAGGAGATCGGCTATCCGGTCGTCGTGAGGCCCTCTTATGTATTAGGCGGAAGAGCCATGGAGATTGTTTACGATGAGGAAGCCTTGGAAGGCTTCGCTCGTCGCGCCGTGGAGGCCTCTCCTGAACACCCCATTCTCATCGATAAATTTTTGGAGGACGCCATCGAAATTGACGTGGATGCGGTCGCTGACGGAGAAACCTGCATCATCGCCGGGATCATGGAACACATCGAAGAGGCCGGGATCCATTCGGGAGATAGTGCTTGTGTGACGCCTCCTTACTCTCTGAGCGATGATTTGATAGAGGGTCTGAAACGAAATACCTATGCCCTAGCCAAAGAGCTCCAGGTGGTTGGTTTGATGAATATTCAGTATGCGATCAAGAACGATACCATCTATGTCCTGGAAGTCAACCCAAGAGCCTCCAGAACGGTTCCCTTCATCAGTAAGGCAACCGGTGTTCCCTGGGCGAAGGTCGCTGCCAAGGTGATGGTAGGGAAAAAGCTCCATGAACTGGGGATTCAAGGGGAAGTTGAGATCCGCCATATCGCCGTTAAGGAATCCGTCTTCCCGTTCAATCGCTTCTATGGAGTCGATACCGTGCTGGGCCCTGAGATGAAATCGACCGGTGAAGTGATGGGGATTGATACCGATTTTGGAATGGCTTTCGCCAAATCTCAAATCGGCGCCGGGGTGAACATCCCCCTGACAGGGAAGGTCTTCATCAGCGTCATGAATAAGGACAAGCGTTCCATCGTCTTTCTCGCAAAGAAATTGGTCGACCTCGGGTTTGAGATCGTGGCTACCAAAGGAACGGCCAAAGTGCTGGTCAACAATGGCATCCCCGTTCAAACCGTATTCAAGGTGGGTGAAGGCAGGCCGGACATCGTCGATCAAATCAAAAACGGCGAGATCCATCTAGTCATCAACACGCCAAGCGGAAAGAAACCCAAGGCAGATGAAGTGGCCATACGAAGTCAATCCGTAGCCCATAACATTCCTTGCATCACCACGCTCTCGGGTGCCGAGGCCGCCGTCAATGCCATTGAATCCTTGAAGAGAGGGATGTCGGTCAAGTCGATTCAGGAATACCACCGGAATATCACCTCTTCTTGCTCTTCACTTCAAAAACCCTTGACCGCCCATCCCACGATGGGCTAAAGGGAGAATCATCTGATGGGTGTTTTGACAAGAGAAGAAATTTTAAAAGAGATCAGGCAGGGAACCGTCGAAATCGAACCCTTCGAGGAGGGCCAGGTCGGACCGGGTTCCATTGACCTCCATCTGGGAAGCGAGTTCAGGGTTTTTAAGAAACTGAGAAATGCCTGTGTGGTCGAAGACAACATTTCGGTTGAAGACCTGACAGAACGTCTCGAGACAGACGAATCTTTCACCTTGATGCCAGGTGAGACGGTCCTGGGGATTACTCATGAAAGGATCAAGTTGCCCGCCAATATTTGTGGTTGGCTTGAAGGAAGGAGCCGTTTTGCCCGAATGGGCCTGGTGATTCATATGACGGCAGGATTCGTTCAACCGGGGATTAATAATCGCCAGGTGCTTGAGATCGGAAACCTGGCGCCGTTTCCTCTCGTCCTCAAACCTGGCGTCCGGGTCTGTCAAATGATCCTTGAGCGCACCGAAGGAAAAGCGTCTTACCAGGGCAAATTTAAAAGCCAAAATCACCTCTAAAATACAATTCAAATTTCAAATTTTAGATTCCAGATTGAAGAAAGGATACTTATCGCAAAATCTGGAAATCCAATTTGCAATTTGAAATTAAAGGAGCGGAACACGATAGAGATGAATAGATTCTTATCATTCTTCGTATTGCTGGAAATTTTCACTTTGCCCTGTTACGCCATCGGCCAGGAAAAGGAAACCATCGTCCATGAGGCCTGGTCGGTTCACATGGAATCGGCAGGTGGCTGGGTAGCCATGGATAAAGGTTTTTACGGAAAGGTGAAAGTAAAAGAGGTTCAGGGAGGACCCGGGATCTCCCCGATTCAAGAAGTCGTCGCTGCGATGAAGACTGGAAACATCGCCTTTGGAAATGATTACCCAGAAAATCTCATCCGAGCGAGAGAAAAGGAAGGAATCGACCTGGTTGCCCTGAGCGTTGACTTTCAAACCAGCGCGATGAGGATCATCAGCTGGCGACCGATTAAGTCCGCGAAAGACATTAAGGGAGACTTTGGCATCTGGACCGGTTACGACGCCAAGGCAAAATGTGCTGTGGGCAAGGGTTGGGAAAAACAGTTTACGATTCAGAACCAGGGGGCGGATATCAAGCCCTGGCTGGCCGGAACCTGGCCGATGGCGTCTGCCATGACTTACAACGAATTGATTACGGCCCAACGCGAGATGAAAAAAATGGGGAAACCATTCTACACGGTCGACTACAAGGATTTGGGGATCGACTGGATGGACAATGTCCTTTTCACGACCGGAGAGATCCTCAAGAAATATCCGGACGTCGTTCAAGCGGTGGTAACAGGGAGGTATAAGGGATTTCAATGGGCTCTTGAAAATCCAAGAGAGACCTTTGATATTTTGGCAAAGATCAACGACGGCCTCAACCTTGCGCACGAGATGGATGCAGTCGGTCCGATAAAGGCATTAATGATCACCCCCGATTCAAGAAAGAACGGCTTCGGTTACATTCTCCCCAAAAAATGGGACAACATGGCGAAGGATATGTTCAGGGGTGGGCTTTTAGAAAAGATGCCGGATGTGAAAAAATCGTATACGGAGAAATTTCCGAGTGGGGTATTCCCCAAGTAAATGGAAATGTCAAAAAAGTTCAAATGCCAAAATGCAAATGTCAAAGGAATGTCAAAGTCCATAATGTCTCTTCATTTGACATGAAGGCTTCATTTGAACTTTGAGCCTGTAATTCAGACATTCTGACTCTCGGACTGGAGGATGATGGATGACAGACCGTACTTTTCTTGAAAGTGTAGGGAAGCCCTACAGCATCAATGCGATTGGAAATGCCAGAGCGTGGGAAGTGCGCGATCTCCGAAACGACCGAACCATCCCCTCTCTGATTTATGTCGTCGAAAGCGATGCCGGTCAACAATTTCTTCTCGGAAGAGAAATCAGCGGCCGGCCAAAATTCAATTTGATCCGTTACATCGCGAAATCCTTCGTCGAGTTATTCTTTGAACAAGTCAGCGGCAAAGAACTATGCCAATACCTTATTCTCGAGGGCGCCTACCCTTTCGACCTCCAGTATGCGTTCGGCTTCGCCCCACCCTATGACCGCCTGCTTCTTCAAACCGGTTTCATCAAACTTCAGAGGGTCCTCAACCGGGAGGGTACCGACTGGGAGATTCATTCCGGGAACTTCATGGGAGAATATCAGGGCGATACCTGGCTGATCCCTGATACGGCCATTGCCTCGGGCTCAACGATCGCTCACTTTTTAAGAAACGGTTTTGCTCATCACCTGCCCAAGCAGGTCTATGTCATTACGGCCTGTGGTAGCCTAGAAGGTATCCAGCGAATTTATCAAGAATGTTCAGAGAAGAACGTAGAATTGATCCCCGTCTTCTTTGAATGCATCTTTGAGGTTTCGAAAGTTGGGAACCTTCCGCGACTTCCCCTCACCGACCTCTCCATGATCAGCCCCGGCTCCATTACAACGAAGCAACTTTATGAGAAAGCGTTTCGCCGGTACCAGGACACTCGGATGTGTTGCGTCGGCGATATCGGAGAGAGCCTGGAGGACCCGGCAAACTATTCCATCCGTACCCTCTGGGAAATGCAGATTCTGGGCATGGACCCGAAAAGGGAGGATTGGGACGGCTGGACAATCGATGTGCGAACAGAGGAAATGAAGAAGAGGATTCACGACTTCAATCCCTCTCTTGCCGATTATTTTAAAGAGATATGGAAATAAAGGGGACTAAAACCATACTTTACACAGGCCCCTCTACAAACTGAAGCTTATCCACCTTTTTCTCTTTCCGCTCGCTTCTCGAGGCCACACAATGGGACTGAGTAATGCCGCTCTCCTTATCGCCTAATGCACGCGAGATAGATTGAGTTTCGTCACTTCCTTTTCTTTGCCATTTTCAAACAGGGCCCAGTTTTCGATAATATGGTCCTTGTCGACAAATGAAATCGTCAAGGCGTGCATATGAGCGTCCTTCTTCGGGTCAATGCCGCTCCCTCCAGCAAACCTAAAGTCGAGTTTGTCTGCGCCAGCTTTGAGGAGCTTCATGTGAGGCTGATTTTGGAGCATGCAATAGTGAGTCATTGAAAGTTTCCCCTTGTCATCATAGTAGACTGAAATCATCTCTTCGGGGGTACCCGGAAAGAGCGTTTCAACAATTGCGCTACCTCCAGCCGTCAGGCGATACTCCACCCTTATTGGTTGCTCTTCTTTCCCCATGTTGGAAGTACCTTCCCATACACCAACAAGTTGTTTCATCCGTTCGTACTCTTTGGAACCGGAATATGGCGCTCGCCCCTCCCCTGCATATGCCACAAGTGACCCAAGGAATAGCAAGCAGTTAAAAATAAGCAATATAGATGTAATTCTTTTCATTTTTATCCCTCCTTTATCTCATCGTTTTCCCTATGGACCCTATCAATGCAAAAACAACCATCCATAGAAATAAAATCAAAGGAAGTATTTAATCCTACTCCCCGAGGACTCTTTCCTGAATTCTTTAAAAACCCCTCCCATACAGTATCTTACACCATAAAATACCGTACTCACCCTATATACTTTCTCAGCGACCTTTGCTTATATAATATGGTAGCTAATATCGGGAGCTCGGATGGCTTCGAGCCGGCGCGCCGTGAGGAGGGAAAATCATTCCCACATTTGATCACCGAGGCCCTAAAACAAGAAGGGATGAACTATGAAGATGACCCGCGGAATCCACAACTTTGTCCTCTTGAGTCTGTGCCTTTACTCATTTCCTGGATTATGTTTTGCAGAATGCGTGACAGTATTTTCTTCGTCCGAACCCTCGATTTCTGTTTCGGCATCGAACGAAGCTGCTCCGGTAGCTCCCCCAAGGTCCTCCTCAGCGTCTTCAACAACAGAAGAGTCTATGAAGGTCGCGGCTGCCTCGCCGGGGCGATGGGCTCTCTCCCGTCAGCCCAATCCCTCGGTTTCCGTCTCACAGGCTTACGGGCCCATCCGGATAGCTTCTACAGATACACCACTCCAAACGGCTTCTACACCGGAAGAATCTGTGGCTACCATTCCAGATCCACTGGAACCCGTCAATCGCGCCTTTTTCCATTTTAACGACAAGCTCTATTTCTGGGTTCTTAAACCCTTTGCGACCGGATACAAGGCGGTCATCCCCGAGGACGGAAGAATTGGAGTCCGTAACTTCTTCTCCAATGTGGCGACCCCTGT